>Ga0208628_1000050_pt1 | contig 78752 bp, 49 predicted proteins | sample LakWasMet16_LOW5_2_FD_183864 | JGI IMG/M metagenome (GOLD analysis project Ga0208628, IMG submission 183864) | Freshwater sediment methanotrophic microbial communities from Lake Washington under simulated oxygen tension - Sediment Metagenome... | ecosystem: Environmental > Aquatic > Freshwater >... | reverse complement strand
GATCTTGGAGAGACTCGAAGTGTTGCCCGATCTTGCTAGAGCTCCGCATCGCCGCGGAGTACGGGAACCACTCAGAAACTCAAGCGTTTTGATGCAGCCGCCCTGGGGGCGGCCCTCGGTCCAGTGACCCTCCATATCGTCGGCCGGGCGCAGGGTCGGTCGGTCGTAGAGCGAACGCTCCGAACGAGCTTCGTAGCGGGCGAACGACGCCTTGTGCCGGTGCTGCTGCTCCGATCGTGCGCTGGGGTGATGTGCCAGGCTGGTGAATCTTGCGGTCCGTCGGCCTGCACGCCAATCGACGTTCCCGGAACGGACTGGCCTCCGTTCTCCGGGTCCGTGCTTCGGCTCGACGCCGGGGCGCCCCGGGCCGTCGACGCACCTGTTGTTGATCGGGCTCCAGTGGTGGACTCGCCGGTCGTCGACTCCCCGATGGCCCTGGACACCTCATCCACGGTCGATGCGCCACAGGTCACCGACTCCCCGACGATGGACCGGTTCGTCGATGTGGCGTCCGACGGTCCCGTCGCCGTCGACGCCCGGCTCGATGGCGGCATGGACGCGGCCCCTCTTGACTCCGTCGCACCCATCGACGCGCCCGTCGACGCTGGTCTGGTGCCTGATTCACCGCAGCCGACCGATGTGTCCCCCGTGGCCGACCGCGGGGTATCAGAAGACGCGCCGACGATCGTCGACACGCCGACGATCGTCGACGTGCCACCGCTCGATGCCGGCTGCTCGTCCTCGCAACCATGTCCTGGCGCGCTCACGTGTTGTGGCGGCGCTTGCGTCGACACGTCGTTCTCGAGCGACCATTGCGGCATGTGCAATCGCCGATGCGCGCTGCCGTCCGCGAACGCGGAGTGCAGCGACGGCGACTGCGTAGTTGCGAGCTGCGCCGCCGGATTCGGCGACTGCGATCGCGTGATCGCCAATGGCTGCGAGACACGACTCAACTCGCTCTCTCATTGCAGCATTTGCGGAGCTGCGTGCGCGGCCCGACCTCACTCCGCGCCGGTCTGTCGCGCCACCGGTTGCGGGTTCACGTGCGACGTAGGATACGGTGACTGCAATGGCGACCCTGCGGATGGCTGCGAGGTCAACCTCCAGACGAGCCAGGACCACTGCGGCGCCTGCGGATTCGCTTGTGATGTGCTGCCCTTCGCGCCAGGCATGTGTTCGACAGGAACCTGCAGGAACTGGTGTGTTCCTGGGCGAGGCGACTGCGATGGCAACGCTGCCAACGGATGCGAGACCGACCTCCGGACATCGACGAGCCACTGCGGTCGTTGCGGCAATGGCTGCCCCACCGGCGCCTGCGCCGCGGGGCTCTGTCCCGCCGAGGTGGATGTCAGCGCGGGGGGAGCAAACGCGTGCGCTCGGCGGCCCTCGGGGGACGTCCTGTGCTGGGGCGCAAACTACAACGGCCAGATCGGCAACGGCCGTACCGGGACATCGCAGACAACGCCAGCGGGTGTCGTCGGCGTCTCCGATGCTGTGGAGACCGCTTGTGGCCTTCGCTTCTGTTGTGCGCGTCGGGCATCGGGTCGGGTGTCGTGCTGGGGAGAGAACACGGTTGGCCAGCTCGGTAACGGTGGCAGCGGCTCGGCCGTGACGTCTCCGGTGGATGTGAGCGGCCTGACGGACGCGGCTTCGATCGCGCTCGGTGACTCCTTCGGCTGTGCTCGCCGGGCCGGGGGCCAGGTCGTGTGCTGGGGCGACAACGGTAGCGGTCAGCTGGGTGATGGCACGATGGTTTCGCGCTCGACCGCGATGGCCGTGACTGGCCTTCCGGCAGGCGTTCAGCAGCTTTCCGCAGGCGCGTTGCACATCTGCGCAAGGACCGGCGGGGGCCACGTCTGGTGCTGGGGGAACAACCAGGCCGCCCAACTCGGGGACGGATCGCTGCTTTCGCGGAGCACTCCGGTCGAGGTCATCGATCTGAGCGACGCCATCGTGATCGCGGGAGCCTATCGACACACGTGCGCGGTGCGCGTGACCGGCGGCGTGGTCTGTTGGGGCGATAACTCCACGGGCACGCTGGGAGACGGAAGCCGAACGCGGCGCACCACCCCCGTCGCGGTGATGGGTTTGACGGACGCCACGTCGGTCGCGGCGAGGAGCGCGGGCTTCACGTGCGCGCTTCGCGCCGGTGGCACGGTGGTGTGCTGGGGCTCGAACAACACCATGCTTGGGATCGGGTTCTCGAGCGCCGATGCACTCGTCCCCGGCGATACCGTGGTCGGCCTTACGGACGCGATCTCCATCACCGCCGGACTGGGTTTCTCGTGCGCGCGTCGTCGAACCGGGGCGATCGCCTGCTGGGGGCGAGGGCCGTCGGGCGAACTTGGGAATGGAGCGAACTGGGACAGCAACACCCCCGTACTCGTATCCGGTCTGCCATGAGTCGGCGCGGCCGGAAACGTGCGAGGTCACTCCTATGAGGTTCCGGCGGAGGCACGGGTTCGCGCGGCGCCTTGCCGTTCTCCTGGCCCCGATCCTGGTGATGTCGTGCGCTCCGATTTCGACGGAGCTCGTGGTGGTGGTGGACACGGACTTCGCGGTGCCCGGCGAGGTGGATCGGGTGGAGGTGACGATCTCCGGCCCGTCGGGGCGCTCGAGCGTGACGGCGTCCAACCTCGGGCCGGGCTCGTCGTTGCCGCTGAGCGTGGGAGCCTCGCCTGTCGAGGGCGCGGCGCTCTCTCCGGTGACGATCACTGCGGTGGCGCTGCTGCAGGGTCGGACGCTCGTCGATCGGGTCATCCGCACGGGCTTCGTGGCCGGGGAGCGCCGGCTGGTGCCCCTGATGCTGGTGCGCTCGTGTGCGGGCGTGACGTGCCCGGCGGGCCAGTCGTGCGGCCCGCAGGGGTGCGCGGCGGTCGACGTACTGGGCACCCAGTGGCCCCGCTATCCGGGCTCCGTGTCGCGCCTCGACGCGGGCACGCGGCTGGACGTGGGCTCTGTCGATGCCCCCTCCGCAGATGCCGCGACCGACGCGGACGCTGCGCGGGATGCCACGCCCGATGGCTCTGCGGACCAGGACGCGGGCAGTCCTGATGTCCCCGCGCTGATCGACGCGCCGCTGGCGATGGATGTCCTTGCGCCGGTCGACACGCCGCCGACGGACGTGGCCGTGGCCGTCGACGCTGTGACCGTGATGGATACCCCTGTGGGCATGGACTCGGCGGCCCCCGATACGGGACCGATGCGGGATGTTCCTCCCACGACAGATGTCGGCGCGCTGATCGACACTCCTCCCACGGTGGACACTCCTCCGGCGATCGACACTCCTCCGGCTGTGGACGTACCTGAGCTCCGGGATTCGCCCGATGTCCCGGTCATCCCCGACGTGCCGGTGGCGGTGGACGTCGGTCCGCCGGTGGACACCGGGTGCGGCGCGACGCAGCTCTGCGCCTCGTCGCTGTCGTGCTGCGGCGGCGACTGCATCGACCTGCAGCGCACGGTCTCGCAGTGCGGCACCTGCGGCCACGCGTGCCCGACCCCCGCGAACGCCACGGCGCGCTGCTCGGCCGGGCGCTGCGACTTCAGCTGCCGGGTGGGTTATGGCGACTGCGACGGCGCCGCCAGCAGCGGGTGCGAGACGCCCTTGGACACGCTGGCCGACTGCGGCCAGTGTGGGCGCGCCTGCGCGCTGACCAACGCGACCTCGGCCTGCACCGCGGGCGCCTGCGCCATCGTGCGCTGCAATGCGGGCTTCGGCGACTGCGACGGGGACCCAACCAACGGCTGCGAGGCGCGCCTGGACACCGCCACGAACTGCGGGCTCTGCGGGCGCGCCTGCACGCCCGGGACGAACGCCACCTCGGCGTGCGAGTCCATGGCCTGCGTGTCGCGGTGCAACGTCGGTTACGGCGACTGCGACGGCGTCGCCTCCAACGGGTGCGAGACCAACCTGAGGACGAGCGCGGCGAGCTGCGGGCGGTGCGGCGCCGCTTGCGCTGTGGGCGACACCTGCGGTGCTGGCATCTGCGCCAACGAGGCCATCACCCAGATCACCGCGGGAGAGTCTCACGCATGTGCCCTGCGGCGATCCGGCACCGTCACCTGCTGGGGCAACAACGATGCGGGTCTGCTCGGAGATGGAACGCGTGTGCTTCGCACGGCGTCAGTACAGGTCGTTGGGCTCGACAGCATCGTCGAGATCGATGCGGGTCCGACCCATACCTGTGCCCGGCGTTCGAATGGACAGGTCTGGTGTTGGGGACAGGGCGGCAACGGAGCGTTGGGCAATGGAACCAACACCAGTGTCCAGCCCCGTCCGGTCCAGGTGAGTGGCCTCAGTGATGCGGAGAGCATCTCGTCTGGCGGCGCCTACTCGTGCGCGCGATCGACCTCGCGGGGAGTGCTCTGCTGGGGATGGAACGCGTACGGGCAACTCGGCGACGGTACGAACGCGGACCACAACACGCCGAGCGCCGTGGTTGGCCCTGTCAGTCCGATGGCGCTCGGCCGCCCGGTCGCGAGCCTGGGGGGCCATACCTGTGCGATGCGTACCGGGACGATCGAGGTGTACTGCTGGGGCCGGAACATCTACGGACAGCTGGGCATCGAGACGACCAGCGCAGGGAGCAACATCCCCGTGCAGGTCTATCCGATCGACGCGGTCGAGGTCACGACGGGCGGCGGCCACTCATGTGTTCGGGTACGCAGCAACCAGATCTCCTGCTGGGGCAATAACGGTTCGTGGCAGCTTGGAGGTGCCGGCACCCTGGATCACTACTCGACGCCCCGCATCGTGCTCCTGGGAACTGACGACGTCGTGCAGATGGCTCTCGGGAGTGCGTTCTCATGCGTCCTCCGCACCGGGGGTCTGGTGACCTGCTGGGGGGGGAACAGTTCCGGCCAGCTCGGCGATGGTACGACTACCCGGAGAATCAGCCCCCGTGACATCGCCGGTCTGAACGATGTCGTGGAGATAGCAGCGGGCGACAGCTTTGCCTGTGCCCGGAGGATGACCGGCGCAGTGGTCTGCTGGGGTCGAAACGGCGACGGCCAACTCAACGACGGGACGTCCACCGATCGTACCCGTTTCGTCTATTCATTTGGCTTACCGTGAGAAGGTCGACGTCGTGGCAGAGGGGCTTGTGAAGAACACCATTCCGAGTGTGCATGGACGTCGAGGCGACGGAGCGGAGCGCTCCGCTCCCCCAGTGGTTGGCTGGGGCATGCTCATCACCTTGTTGTGGAGTGCCGTCGCAGGTTGCGTCCCTGCTTCGACGGAGCTCGTGGTGGTGGTGGACACGGACTTCGCGGTGCCCGGCGAGGTGGATCGGGTGGAGGTGACGATCACCGGCCCATCGGGGCGCTCGAGCGTGACGGCGTCCAACCTCGGGCCGGGCTCGTCGTTGCCGCTGAGCGTGGGAGCCTCGCCTGTCGAGGGCGCGGCGCTCTCTCCGGTGACGATCACTGCGGTGGCGCTGCTGCAGGGTCGGACGCTCGTCGATCGGGTCATCCGCACGGGCTTCGTGGCCGGGGAGCGCCGGCTGGTGCCCCTGATGCTGGTGCGCTCGTGTGCGGGCGTGACGTGCCCGGCGGGCCAGTCGTGCGGCCCGCAGGGGTGCGCGGCGGTCGACGTACTGGGCACCCAGTGGCCCCGCTATCCGGGCTCCGTGTCGCGCCTCGACGCGGGCACGCGGCTGGACGTGGGCTCTGTCGATGCCCCCTCCGCAGATGCCGCGACCGACGCGGACGCTGCGCGGGATGCCACGCCCGATGGCTCTGCGGACCAGGACGCGGGCAGTCCTGATGTCCCCGCGCTGATCGACGCGCCGCTGGCGATGGATGTCCTTGCGCCGGTCGACACGCCGCCGACGGACGTGGCCGTGGCCGTCGACGCTGTGACCGTGATGGATACCCCTGTGGGCATGGACTCGGCGGCCCCCGATACGGGACCGATGCGGGATGTTCCTCCCACGACAGATGTCGGCGCGCTGATCGACACTCCTCCCACGGTGGACACTCCTCCGGCGATCGACACTCCTCCGGCTGTGGACGTACCTGAGCTCCGGGATTCGCCCGATGTCCCGGTCATCCCCGACGTGCCGGTGGCGGTGGACGTCGGTCCGCCGGTGGACACCGGGTGCGGCGCGACGCAGCTCTGCGCCTCGTCGCTGTCGTGCTGCGGCGGCGACTGCATCGACCTGCAGCGCACGGTCTCGCAGTGCGGCACCTGCGGCCACGCGTGCCCGACCCCCGCGAACGCCACGGCGCGCTGCTCGGCCGGGCGCTGCGACTTCAGCTGCCGGGTGGGTTATGGCGACTGCGACGGCGCCGCCAGCAGCGGGTGCGAGACGCCCTTGGACACGCTGGCCGACTGCGGCCAGTGTGGGCGCGCCTGCGCGCTGACCAACGCGACCTCGGCCTGCACCGCGGGCGCCTGCGCCATCGTGCGCTGCAATGCGGGCTTCGGCGACTGCGACGGGGACCCAACCAACGGCTGCGAGGCGCGCCTGGACACCGCCACGAACTGCGGGCTCTGCGGGCGCGCCTGCACGCCCGGGACGAACGCCACCTCGGCGTGCGAGTCCATGGCCTGCGTGTCGCGGTGCAACGTCGGTTACGGCGACTGCGACGGCGTCGCCTCCAACGGGTGCGAGACCAACCTGAGGACGAGCGCGGCGAGCTGCGGGCGGTGCGGCGCCGCTTGCGCTGTGGGCGACACCTGCGGTGCAGGCATCTGTGCCAACGAGGCCATCACCCAGATCACCGCGGGAGAGTCTCACGCATGTGCCCTGCGGCGATCCGGCACCGTCACCTGCTGGGGATTCAATGAATCTGGACTGCTTGGCGATGGATCCATGTCGCCGCGCTCGGCGCCCGTCCAAGTCGTCGGGATCACCGATGCGGCCGAGGTCGACGCCGGACCACACCATACCTGCCTCCGGCGACGCAACGGCCAGGTCTGGTGCTGGGGGTTTGGGGAATTCGGCTCGCTGGGCGATGGGACGAACACACCCATTCAGCCGAGACCAGTGCAGGTGAGTGGTCTATCCGACGCCGAGAGCATTTCAGTCGGCGACGGGCTCTCCTGTGCACGATCGACCTCCCGCGGTGTGCTGTGCTGGGGCGTCAACACCTATGGAGAGATCGGCGACGGTACGACGGTCTCCCGCAGCACTCCGGTCGCCGTGTCGATGCCGGGTGGGGCTACGCTCCTCGGCCGACCGTCGGCCGGAACCTTCGGGCACGCGTGCGCGATGCAGGTCGGAACGACCCAGATCTTCTGCTGGGGACAGAACATCTCCGGCGAGATCGGGGACGGGACGATGATCAATCGGCACATCCCGACCATGGTGATTCCCGTCGACGCGAGCGACGTGATCGCCGGTGGCGGGAGTACCTGCGCACGGGACCGCGGGAACGGCATGCGCTGCTGGGGTGACAACAACTCTGGAATCCTAGGAAACGGCAGCACAACCACCCGGTTTGCGACGCCTCAGACCGTGCTTCTCGGCACCTCCAACCTTGCGCAGATGGCGATGGGAGGCGGTCACGCTTGCGCGCTGCGTTCGACCGGTGCGGTCTCCTGCTGGGGCAGCAACAACTACGGTGAGATCGGCGACAGCACGGACGTCTGGCGCCGCACTCCGGTGAGCGTGGTGGGGCTGGGCGACGCTGTCGAGATCACCGCCGGGTCTAGCTTCACATGCGCCAGGCGAGCGACCGGTGCGGTGGTGTGCTGGGGGGAGAACAACTTCGGGCAGCTCAACGACGGTACTCGGACGAACCGGCTCCGCTTCGTCTACACGCTGGGCCTGCCGTGAACGTCTCGAAGGTGCGAACCGATCACTGCACGATCGGGATGGCGTTGGTCCCGGACCCCTGCGGCGAGTTCTGCGGGAAGTCGATCGGTGCCCCCGGCGAGCGGTCGCGGACGTCCCGGCGACGGCGTCTCCCATCATGGCGGCCGCGCGCCATCACCACAGCCGGCTCGGTGGGCGTCGCCACCGGGGCGAGCGGCGCAGCGCGGACTACAGGAACGACCTGCGGCGAGGCGGGCTCTACCGGCGCCGCGGGCCGGTTGAGCGACGGCGCGGTGACCGGTGTGACGGTCGGCTGAAGGGGAGGCGTCGCGACGGCGCGAGGGTCGGATGGTGACGTCGCCGCCCGTACGGTCGCGGCCGCGTCCCGGGAAGACCCGCCCTGCGCGAGGAGCGCCATTCCACCGGCGAGCAGGCCCACGCCGAGGAGCGCTCCGACGACGGCCCAACCAGTACGAGATCGGGACGGGGCGGCGCTCAGGCGCTGTGAGACGTCGAGCGACCGTCCTTCGAGAGTACCGGGCATGGGCGTCGGCGGCCCCAGAAACTGGCCTGGCGGCAGGGAAGGTCGGGGCGTCCACGTCGGAGCGAGCGACCCTCTCGAGTCGAAGACGCCGTCCCAGACGGAAGCCGTGCGGACGTCAGCGAATCCCACCAGCGCGACCCCGAGGAGGGTCAGGGAGTCGAAGCGCTGCGCCGGGTCGAGGCTCATCGCGCGGCGGATGGTCTGATCGAACAAGGGAGGAATCGAGGGCACGATCGCCATGGGCGGGACGAACTGCCCACTCGCGATGGCGCTCATCAACACGTAGATCGTCTCGCCGTGGAATGGCCGCCGCCTGGTCGCGCACTCGTAGAGGATGGTGCCGAGGGCATACTGGTCGGTTCGGGCGTCGACGTGCTTCGAGCTCCGGAGCTGCTCGGGGGACATATAGTTCGGTGTTCCGAGGAGCGACGATGTGTGGGTAAGGGCAGGCGCGCCGTCTTCGTCGGCCATCTTCGAGATACCGAAGTCGAGCACCTTGGGGATCACCCGCTGGTCACGTGACCGATGCAGGAAGATGTTGGCGGGCTTGAGGTCGCGGTGGACGATTCCCTCGTCGTGCGCCGCCTTCACCGCGGCGATCACGGGGAGCATGATCTCCGCGATGCGTGACGGCGCCAGCGGGGCCTCTCTCTCGATCAGCGCCTCCAGCGTCTCGCCGTCCAGGAACTCCATCACCAGGAACGGCACGCCCTGGTCGACGCCGACGTCGAAGACATCGACCGCGTGGGGGTGACGGAGCCGCGCGGTCGCCTGTCCCTCGCGAAGAAATCTAGCGATGATCTCGGGCCTGGACGCGATCGCGGGCAGTAGCGTCTTGACCGCCACGCGCTTGTTCAGATCGACATGGAGGGCCTCGTAGACCTCCCCCATGCCACCGACACCCAGACGACGCGCGATGCGATAGCGGCCGAGCATGGAGCCCGGGGGGAGAGTCGGCGGCGGTTCACTGGACATGGCTGTCGGATGTTCTCCGCCGAGATGCTCGGCGCTGTCAACTGAGCGAGGAAACCCGGTTCGGGTAGACGATCGACCGCTCGCACATCGTTCATGCGCTCTACCCTTGCGCAGATGAAGCGTGTAGCGTCCGGGATCGGAGGGTATCTCGTGGCCATATTGCGACGAATCGGGCGTAATTCTCTTTTTCTTGCTGGAGCTGTGTCGGTTTTCCCGGCCTGCAGTGGCCAACCAGTGCTCGGCGGCGACGCAGGGTTCCCCCCGCAAGACGTAGGTCGATTCGACGACGTGTCGACAGACGCGGGCTGGTTCGATCGAGAGCCGATCGACCTCGGCTCGCTCGATGCGGGCGGGACGGACGCGCCCCTCGACGTGGCTTCGCCCGATGCGGGACCGAGCCCGTGCCGCACGAGCGCAGACTGTACGAGCGATCCCGCCGGACCCGTCTGTGAGACAGCAACCGGCCGCTGCATTCCATGCACTCCAGCAGAGAACGCGTGCGCGGCCAATCAGTACTGCACCATGAGCAACACCTGCTCCCCTGGGTGCCGCAACGACGCGGCGTGTGCTGGGGGGGCCGACGGCGGAGCCTCCGAAGGTCACTGCGACCCGGCGACCCACCAGTGCGTGGACTGCATCACGGACGAACACTGCCCGCCTGGCAACCTCTGCGTCGGAAATGTGTGTGTCATCGGGTGCACGCCCACCCGGGCGTGCCCTACCGGCAGCGCCTGTTGTGACGGCGCCTGCGTCGATCTTCAATCGAGCGTCGCTTCGTGCGGATCGTGCGGCGCGCGATGCGTGGTCTCCAACGGTGCCCCGATGTGCCAGAATGGCCGGTGCACGGTCGCCGTCTGCACGTCGCCATTCGGGGACTGTGATGGAGCGCCAGCCAACGGATGCGAGACGGATACTCGCAGCGATCTCGCGAACTGTGGGGGATGCAGGGTCGGTTGCTCGTCTCGTCCCAACACCGCTGCGTCGTGCGCGCTAGGGCGTTGCGCCTACGAGTGCCTGGCCGGGTACGCCGACTGCGACGGCGACGCGGCCAACGGTTGCGAGGTGAACACCGCGACGGACGTGGCCCATTGTGGTGGCTGTCGGGTGGCCTGCATTCCGCCCAATGCGTCGGCCATGTGCTCTGCGGGGCGCTGCTCGATTGCACGATGCGCGGACGGATACGCCGACTGCGACACCAACCCATCGAACGGATGTGAGACCGACACCAGCACGTCGGTTTCGAACTGCGGCGCATGCGGAACCCGATGCGCCGCACGCCCGAACGCGTTCCCAGGATGCACCGAAGGCAACTGCGTGACCTCGTGCCTGATGGGCTTCCAGGATTGCGACGGGAATCCGGTCAACGGCTGCGAGGCCGACCTTCGGAGCGACGTCTCGAATTGCGGCGCATGTCGTAGCGCGTGCTCGTTGTCCCACTCCACCGGCGCCTGCTTGATGGGCGGCTGCGTGCTCAGCGCCTGCGAGCCGGGGTTCGCCAACTGCGACGGAATCGCAGCCAACGGATGTGAGGTCGACCTACGCTCGAGTCCGGCGCACTGCGGCGCCTGTCTTCACGTTTGCCCGTCTATTCAGAACGGATTGGCACTCTGCGCCGATAGCGTGTGCGATGTGCGTTGTGCGGTGGGCTTTCATCGCTGCGGAGAGGCTTGCGTCAGCGATGCATCCCCGTCGACCTGCGGAAGTTCGTGCGCCCCCTGCCCTGCTCCCACGAACGGCGTCGCGACCTGTACAGGGTCCGGCTGCGGGTTCGTGTGCAACGCGGGATACCGTATCTCGGGAGTGGAATGCATCTCCAACCTGCCGAGATGGAGCCAGGATCGTGCGTTTGCGCGCGCCGTGACGGTAACCAACCCCGGTTCGACGACGCTCACCGACTACCCGGTGCGCCTCACGCTGACCGCGACGAACTTCTCGTTCTCCGATGCGCGCGCCGACGGGGCCGATGTCCTGCCCGTGACGCGCGATTTTGGCGCCGCTCTCTCATACTACCTCGAGTCATGGAACGCAGGATCGCAGACCGCCACGCTCTGGGTGCGCGTCCCGTCGATCCCGGCCGGCGGCACCGCGACTTTTCAACTCCTCTATGGGAATTCTGTAGCTACCTCACTGTCGACGTTCGCTGGTCGATACGAAGTCTACGATGATTTCCGCGGGCCGACGCTCGATACCACCCAGTGGACTGCCTTCCATATCGACGATGAGGGGCACGGATACCCGGGATCAGTGTCCGTGACCGCCGGCAACCTCGTGGTGACGGGCGGGCAGCATCACATCAGCGACGGAGTTCGAAGCGTCCGCGGATTCCGCGCGGGTGGCGCGACGCTGCGCGCCGAGATGTTCGCCTGGAGCCGCGCCGGCAACAGCTTCAACTATAGCGCTCCAAGCTTCCGTCTTGTGAACAGTTCCGGTCAGGTCGATTACAACAACAGCGGCGACACCTACTGGCCCGGTCCCTTCCAGACCCTCATGGGCGCGTCCATCGAAGGTGGCGCGACTCGCTCGGGCTCGGCGACGCTCGCCCTCACGTACACCCCTGCGGCTGCCAACGTGTTTATCGACGGCGGCCTCCGGGGCACCGTCACCGCCGGCCTTCCTTCCGACACGGCAGATTTCAACCTCGTGATCTCCATCGCCAACCCATACGCAGGCTCGACGGTGCTCACGATCGATCGGGTCGTCGTGTCGAGGTCAATTTCGCCAGAGCCGGTAGCAGTGGTAGGGGCGGCGATCGCGCGCTGATAGCGCTCAACTCACGGCGCAGGTACCACCATCGGAACGCCACGTGCCACCAGGTTGGCCTCGCGCAAGGTACCAGCAACGGACTCTCGCTGCACGACGCGTGACTTCGCCTCCGGCTTATACGCGCACCCTTGCTCCGGCGAGGGCGGTGCAGACGAGTCTCTCCTGTTCCGTGCCTCTCCTTTTTCGCGTGCTGCTCCTTCTACCCCGGTGAGCCCCGTTGCCCGTCGATCTCCAGAAGGGGGAGCAGCGGACGTGGCCTTCGTCGTGACATGCTCGACTCGGCGCTCGCGGTGGCAATCGAGGCGGCGAAGGAGGCCGGGGCGCTGCTGCTGGCGGAGCGCAGCCGGGAGGGCGGGCCGCGCGGCGGAGGCCATCACGCCGACGTGGACGAGGGTGCCGGGCTTCGCTGGGAAGCTCCGCGCGCACTCGTAGTCACCTCGCTCTGCGACGGCGCCCACGCTGCCAGCGGGCACACACACACATCGCGACGCCGCGCACCAGCGCTCGCGCACGCCACGGGGTCGGCGAACCACTCCAGCACACCACCCATGCCTCGCGTGGTGTTACGCGCGACTGCCATGCCCCTCCAACACCCGAGGCCGCTGGGAGCGACGGTAGAGTGATCTGCGTGGGAGCGAGGCGGAGGGTGGCCGTCAGCTCACGCCAACCCGACCACCTTCACACGAGTCGTTGCCTCCCCGGGGATGCGCACGGAGAGCGTCCCCGACCGCGCGCTCATGGCGACCTGGTGCTGGGTGTCGGGACGAAGGACGCCGTCCGAAGCGAGCGCGTTCATCGCCGAGACGGCAGCGCGCGGTGGCCTCGCCGCCAGGCGCGCGGTGAGCGCGTCGAGCCGCTCCTGGGTCAGCCAGCCCGCCGGGTGCACGGTGGCTGCGCGAAACTTCTTCGAGAGGTAATGGTTCGTCACGCACACGGCGTCGTCCCCCGAGGGTCGTCGCAGCGCGTGGTCTCGGGTCGAGCGCTCGATGATGACCCTCTGGTCGTTATCGACGCCACACACGGTGAAGAGCACCGGGGCCAGCAGCGGCGCGGTCTTGAGGAAGGACACAGCCTCGTCGAAGTCCCCGGCCTCGTCCAGGGCCTTTCGAACCGCCCAGGCCACGGGCCAGTTTCCGGCCATCGCGGCGGTCGCGAGGGATCGCACGCCGGTCTCCGACGAGTGGTAGACGAAGTTGACGGACACCGAGAACCGCCCTGGCGCCACCCCCGTGAGGACGCCGAAAAGCCCGGGCCACGTGACGGCCGTGTGATCGCCGGCAGCCGCGCCGCGGAAGCGCACGCACGTCAGCTTCTTCTTCAGAAGACCGCGCGGAAAGGTCCAGTCGAGGTTCCTCGCGTGGATCGGGCCGGAAGCCGTCGCGTGCCCGAAGGTCGAGCACCCCACCTGTCCCAGCTCGTACGCCAGGTTCGCCGTGACGACATCGCCCGGGGAGACGCCGATGCCCTCGGCGAGCTGCTCGACCTCATCGCCCCAATGGTCGCCGAGCACCGTGTGCAGCGCGCCCACGGCCTTCTTGAAGGCGAACCATGCGACGCGCCCGCCGACCTGGCTCTCCCCCTGTTCGTTGAACGACTCGATCATCGAGCGCGCGGCCTTCCAGTCCGAAGAGGGCAGTCCCTCCCAGGCACCGGTCTCGAGATCCACATCCACGATAGACAGCGGCATCGATCGTCTCCTCCGTGCGACAGGCTACCCGATCGACGGTCTCGCTGGAGCCGTCGAGGGTTGACGGGCCGGATGCGGCTGCCTATCGAGCAGCCCCCATGGTGAAGGTTCAACTCGCTCGCTCGACGAACTATCGGGGGCGACAGCTGGAGAAGCTGGAGGAGAGCGTCGCGCGCTTCGAGCACTCGCTGAACAGCCCGGCCCTGGAGGAGAAGGTGCTCGCCTACAGATCCCCGGGGAAGAATCGCTTCCTGCGGACCGGCGGGCTCGGGAACGCCGAGGTGCTCCGGGCGTTGCGCGCGGGGCCCGCGACCCGGCGCTCGGGGCGGCATCGCATCATCGACCTCCACCTGGAGCTGGATCGCTCCGACGGAGGCGGGGTGTACGGCTACACGTACCCGAGCGATCCCGTGATCTACACGTACCAGAGCTTCCTGGATCGCTACGGGCCCGCCTGGATGGCCTCTCACCTGGCGCACGAGTACGCGCACAAGGCCGGCTTCAAGCACTCCCGAGAGCGAAAGCCCCATCGCTGCCACACGGTTCCGTACGCCTTCGGCGAGATCGTGTACGAGGTCTGCGTGGAGGAGTTCGGCGACGAGACCCCGCCTGACGAGGAGCCCGATGGGCTCGTGGGGAAGGCGCGGAGCGCGCTCCAGCGGATCTTCGATCTGTTCACCTGACGGGGGACGGGCCGCGCGATCTCCGACCACCGACAGTTCCCCATCGAGCGGGCCCCGCCCGTAGGATCCAGCCAGATGACACCCGATCAGGAGACGGCCATCGCGCCGACCACGCTCACCCTCTCACGTCCGATCGGGGAGTGGTTCCCGTCCGCCGAAGTGCGCTCTGCGTGTATGGGTTGCCTCGCCGACGCCATTACCCGGGCCCATGCGCTCGGCGCCGCGCGCTGGGTGCTCACCTTCTCCTCGGGGTCGGTGCTCACGCTCTCGGTGGGACAGCTCCTGGTACTTCGCTTCCAGGATGATGGCGTGGCGAAGATCGCGCTCGTCGAGTCCGCCCTCGATGCACCCGCCGCCGAGCTCTTCGCTGACATCGCCGACCGAACGACAGTCGAGCCCTTCGCGATCGCCCCGGAGGTCGTCGTGCGATCGATGCCCTCCAGCGCACTCGCTTATATCCTGCCGCGACTGCGCCCTGCGCTGGAGGCCGCCGTCGATCGCGCCGCGAAGACCGTCTCGTCTCGAACGGGGTACTACCCCTACTTTTCACCCGCAGCCGTCGCGCTCGTCGAAGCGGAGGCAGGGCGCCTGCTCCCGAGGCCGGACTACGGCATCGCCGACGACGCGAGCGCCTCGCCCCCGGCAGCCTCCCGAGACGAGAGCGGTGACCGCCAGTGGACCGACGCCGAGCTCCTCGAAGCCTGGCGGACCTTCGACACCGTCAGCGCCTCGTGGATCGCCGACGGTGTTCGCGTGGTCGAAGAGCTTGCCGCGGCCGACGAGGAGGCCTTTCGGGAGCGCTCCACCCAGCAGCGGCTCTGGAACGCTCGGGTCTTCGCGAGCGCCGGGATGGGCGAGGCGATCAATGTCACGGCGGCCTTCGATGACCCTGAGGTTCTCGGGCGCCTCGACGGCCTCCGCCATCGGGACTGGCCGACCGATGTCGAGGGTTGCGCGCTCGCGATCCAGTCGGAGTTCGACGCCGTGATGGCACGGCTCGTCGGCGGGCTCGGGGTACGCGCCCGCCCGACAGCCAAGTTGCTCCGCGCCTTCGCGATCCTCGTCCCGACTCACCTGACGGGCCTGCTCCAGGGTGATGCGCGCGCGAGGGCCGTGCGACGAATCCTCGGCCGTGCGCCCACGGGCAGCGCCATCGCCGAGCAGGTGAGGATGCGAGCGCGGCTGCGCAGCGTCCTCGGAGAGGAGACATCTCTTGCGGAGCACGCGCGCCGTTCGAGGTTCGCCTGGCGCATCCAGGCGCAGTCACCGCCGGTCCTCGACGCCGACGGGCCGCAGACCGGGTCGACGTCGTCGACAACGCCGCCGGACCCGCCGGAGGCTCCACGACTCGCGTTGTGGCCCATCGGGCGGCAGTACCGGGGCCTCGGCGCGATCGGCGGGTACGCGGGGACGTGGCGCGACCTCCTGCGCGCGGCGCTGCCAGGGCAGACCGTCGAGGTGCTCGTCGACGAGGTCCGCGCGGCGGGCGTGTCGGCATCGGCCAAGACGGTCGGCTATGCGATCTCGCGCCTCTACGGGATGGAGCTTCTCGTGCGGGAGGGCGGCGTCTACCGCCCCTCACCGGAGGGTCTCCAGATCCTCGACGGCGACGACGGCCCGCTGGTCGAGCGACTGCTGGTGAGCACCTACGGCTTCGCCCAGCTCCTTCGCTGTCTCGTCGGGTTCCCCGGGGGCCTCACTAGGCGCGACCTCTTCGCCCGCATCCGTCAGCGCTACCCCGCCTGGACCTCGGACTTCGCGCCGAGCGTGCTGGTGGCGTTCTTCGTCGACCTCGGCCTCGTCGATGCGCTGGCCGACGACAAGCTCCGGCTCACCGAATACGGGGCGCAGTGGCACGCCCGCCTGCCCGACGTACTCCCTGATCCCGTGGTCGCGCCGGCCCCAGGATCACTTGGTCCGTCATCGAGCACCGAGCCCCCCTCCCCTGTCGAGGTCCACCCACCCTCGTTCACCGCGCTGGCGACCGCGTTTCGCGACAACGCCGAGACCCGCGGCTTCGTGATCGACGACGCCACGCTCCGCGCGCTCCACGTCGCCTGGACCTGTCACCCCTCCAAGCACTTCATCCTCCTTTCGGGCCTGTCGGGAACCGGCAAGACCGCCGTGCTGCGCCACTACGCCCGGACCTGGTGCCGCGCCCGCGGGCTCGACTCCGATCGCCACCTCGCCGTGGTGGCGGTGTCGCCCGACTGGCACGACCCCTCCGGGCTCCTTGGGTACTTCAACCCCCTCCACGAAGACCCGACCTACCAGATCGAGCCCGCGCTCCAGCTTCTGCTCGTGGCCGACGCCGACCGCGCGAACCCCTACTTCCTGGTGCTCGACGAGATGAACCTCGCTCGGGTCGAGCGCTACCTCGCCCCTCTCCTGTCGGCGATGGAGACCGGCGACCCCATCGCCCTCCACGCCTCGACCGAGGCGGTCAACGGGGTTCCTCCGAGCATTGCCTGGCCAAGAAACCTCTTCCTGGCGGGCACGGTGAACATGGACGAGTCGACCCACCCCTTCTCCGACAAGGTGCTCGACCGCGCCTTCACCCTCGAGTTCTGGGACGTCGACCTCAAGGGCTTCTTCGAGCGCCGCCCGCAGCGCCACGCCGCGACGGAGGCGTGCCTCATTGCGCTCCACGACGCGTTGCGCCCCGCGCGACGGCACTTTGGCTATCGCACCGCGGGCGAGGTCGTGGACTTCACCCTCGGCTCGCTGCATGCCGGGGAGTCCGAGTCCGCGGCCATCGACATGGCGGTCTTCTCCAAGGTGCTGCCGCGGCTGCGCGGCGACCAGGACCCGGACCTCCAGCGCGCCCTCAAGGCAGCCTCCGAGATCACCGCGCAGCAGGGCCTCACTCGCTCGTCGGAGAAGCTCCGGGTGATGCAGCAGCGCCTGCAGGCGACGGGCGTCACTCGCTTCTGGTCGTGACGTGAGGGTCGTCGATCACGAGGGTCGTGCGGTCTTGTTCGACGCAGGAACCCTCCTCCTGGAGGAGGCCCGCGAGTACCGGGTCCAACTCCTCGACCTCGGGGCAGAGGCCACCTGTCGCCTGGGTCCGGTCGCGCTCGAGCGCAGTGCCGACGGAGCGGCGTTCGTCCTGCGCCTGGGTCACGCGGTGGGTCGCATGGAGCTCGTTCTCGACGCGCCTCCCCTGCACCTGCGCCAGCCCGTCGAGGTCCGAGCGCGCGCCGAGAAGCTCGACGTCGCGGCGTGGTCGGCGCTCGTCGACGATCTCGCGGCGTGGCTGCCGGACATGCTCCTCGGGCTCTCCACGGCGAGCGATGGGAGCGTCTCCCTCTCCGGCGTCCAGGCCGGACTCGCCGTCGCCGCGATGGAACCCCTGATCGCCCCGCTGCTCGAGGCGATCGCCGCGGTGGTGCGTTCTCCGACGACGCTTGATCGCGAGCTCCCGGTCGATCGACGGATGCACGCGATCCGCCGCGTGCGCCCGGGGACGCTGCGGTGGGTGGCGCTGCATCCCGAAGTCTCCGTCGCCCTCAAGGGGAGCGCTCAGGAGACGAACGTCCCTGGCGACCCGTGGGTGCCCACGCGGGTTCCCGAGGCGACGGTCGACCATCCGGCCAACCGCGCCGTCCGCTGGTACGCCGAGCGGGTCGCCGCCACGCTCGATCCGCTCGTGCCTGCGCTGCGCAAGGCGGCGTCGGGCCTGATGGACGACACGACGGCCTGGTGCCTCGCGCTGGCGCGCTCGCTCGAACAGGGCAGCGAGCGCCTGCGTCGCCTCGTGGCGATGAGCTTCCTGGGGAGCATCCCCGCCGCCCCGCCCGACGAGGGCGCCATGCTGACCCTCCAGGACGAGCCCCGCTACGCGAGGGTGATGCGCCTCGCCCGGAGGATCATGAGCGCCCGCTTCTCGCCCGACACGATGGCTGGAGAAGCCCTCGCGCCGGTGCGAGCGAGCTTCGAGCTGTACGAGCTGTGGTGCCTGCTGGCGCTCCGTCGCTCTCTCGACGAGGCGCTCGGCGCCGCACAGTGGGAGCATGGTGCGTTCGGCGAGGACCTGCTGCTCGCCCATGACCTCGGAGGGCTGTCGCTACGCCGCCCTCACGCGGGCGGGACGCTGCTCATCGGGTACAACCACACCTTCAGCGCCCAGGCCGGGCGGGCACGACACGCGCTGACCGGCGAGCGACGGCCGGACCTCGTCGTGCAATGGCGCACGGGCGACGACGAGGGGGCGTGGGTGGTGCTCGACGCGAAGTACCGGGTGCATCGGTCGTCCGTCACCGAGGCCTTCACGTCGCTGCACGTCTACCGCGACGGCCTGATGCTGCGAGACCACGGCGGTCGCCCGAAGGCGGGGCTGCTGCTGGTGCCGGACGTCGGGAGCGACTGCGCGATGTGGGCGGCGCCGGATTTTCTCGCAGCGCACCGGCTTGGCTTGTGGCGGCTGCGTCCGGGGGAGTTGGAGGAGGGCGCGCTGGGGCGCTGGGTGCTGCAACACCTCGGATGCGGCTGAGCGGGTGGGCCACTGCGGGCCTTGGTCTGTTACAGGCGAGCCTTCCGCAGAACAAGCCCCGAGCGGGCACCGTGGTCCTATGACTACGGTCCTGCGCCCTCGCCGAGCCCCGGCACCCGCCGCAGCTCGCCCGCCTGCAACAGCGCCTCGAACTGCGCCCTCAGCCCCCGCGCGAAGGTCGCGTCGTGCACCAGCGTCCCGGCCTCGATGTTCCGCTCCTGGGCGGCCTCGGTGAAGTTCGCGCTCGTCACCAGCGCCCTGGCGTCGTCGACCACCACGCACTTGGCGTGCAGTACCGCGCGAGGCCCCCGCTCCATCGACAGCGCCCGCCGGTCGGAGAACACCTCGGGCAGCCTCTGCCCCGGCCACTGCTTCGCTCGGAAGTCCTCGGCGAAGCCTCGGAGGATCTCCGCGTCGCTCCGCGTCGTGTCCCCCCACGGCCGCGCCACGTTGAGGAAGAACCGCACCGACAGCCCCGGGTTCGCGTCCATGCGCGCGGCCAGCGCCTCGAAGATCGCGCGCCCCTCGTAGACCACGAAGCCCGCCACCAGCACCGTGCGCTCCGCCCCGGAGAACAGCCCGCGCAGCACCACCGCGGTGTCGCGGCTCACCATGTGGCCGACCTCCGGCCCGCTCCACACCAGCTCCGGCGGCGGCGACAGCTCGCTCACCCGCTCGCGCTCTCCGACGACCAATCCAAGCACCGTGGCGATGTGCGCGCCCGTCATCCCCGCGTCTGCGAACCCCTTCAACGCTTCGACGGCCGCTGCCGACAGCCCGCCGTGCCCGCAGCTCGCGAGACGTACCGTCGAGAACGGTGCCGCCACACGACCGCTGGCGAGGTCTCGCGAGAGCGCCGACAACTGCGCGCTGGTCACTCCATGGAAGGGAGCGCCCGCCATCACTCCTCGTCGACGAAGAGCTCGGCCTCCTGGTCGCACACGGTCGCGACGACCAGGGCGCGGTCGAGGTACTCGTTGCGCCGCTCGCACGAGGTCTCCGCGATGAGCAGGCACCCGTGGCAGGCCGCGCCGTGGAGGAAGCGCTCCTCGTTGGCGTTGTCGGGCCGGTGCTGCGCGCACACCGGGTCGTTGGAGCACAGTCGCCCGAGGTCGAGCGCCTCGCGCAGGTAGTGGTCGATGCGCCGGCCCACCTGCACCAGGCCGCCGAGCGTCCCCTCGCTGTCGGGCGTGCCGGTGTAGAGCAGGATGCCGCAGCCGCCCTGCGTCACGTAGATGCGCTCGCGGATCGAGCTCGCCGCGTAGCCGCACTCCAGCGCCACGGCCGTGATGAGCAGGTGCGACAGCGAGTGCAGGAGCACGAAGAGCCCGCCCGGAAACTTCGGCGCGTCCTTGCCGTAGCCCGCGAAGCGCGCGTCGTGGCCCGCGACCAGCTCGTCGAGGCGACGCTTCACCGCGGGGCGCCTCAGCCACGCCTCCAGCTTCTCCCGATTGAACGACAGAAGCACGCCTTCGCCGTGGATCTCCGTCGCCGGGAGCCACGTCACCTCGCGCGCCAGGTCCGCGCGCTTCACTTCGAGCTTCAGCTCGTCGAGGTCGGTCGTCGGCGGCTCGAAGCGCGTGAAGCCCACCTGCGCGGCCACCTCACGCAGCCGATGGACCAGCACCACCCGGTCGAGCACGTCGAGCACCGGGTCGTCGCCCTTCACCAGCGGCAACGTGCGCGCGAAGAAGTCCCCCTCTGGGGCGTCCTCGCCGACCTCGTCGGGCGACGCGAGCAGCGCCTCGATCTCGATCTGCTTCGACGGCTTGTCGCTCCCGCCCGTCCCCTGCTTGCGGCGCTGGAGTTCCTCGAACACCGCCTCGTTGGTGAAGCCTTCCAGCGCGGCGGTGACCTTGGCCTTCTTGCGCTCCTTGGCGACGTCGCGCACCTCCTCGGCGTACTGGAGGAAGTCGTCCCACACCTCATCGACGGCCTTGCGCAGCGCCGCGTCGCGGTCGGGGATCGAGATCACCCGCACCACCTGCGGGAAGTACGCGTTGCTCGCGTGGCGCACGAGCAGCCGGTTCATCTCGGGCTTGTCGAGCTCACCGCCGCACTTCTCGTCGGCGCCGTTGCCCAGCCACGGGCGCTTGCCCCAGCACTGGCCCAACGCCGACGAGCCTTCGCCGCCCTGCGTGGCCGTCGCCAGCGTCCGGCTCTTCTTGCACTCGCAGCGCAGGAAGGTGTCCGCGAGGTCGCCGCTGGTGCCGCGCTCCAGCAGCCACAGCGGCCGCCGGCACTTGTCGCCGGGGCCGTGGATGAAGCGGTACCAGTCGATGTCGCTGATGTGCCCGCGCACGCACGCCTGCACGAAGCGCATGGGCACCACCGGGACCTTCTTCTTGATCCCCGGGTGCTGGTACTGGCCGCTCACGAGCGCGTTGATGTGCACCAGCGGTCGGGCGCGCATCCCGTCGCCCCACGACTCCTCGTGCTGCGCGACGAACCACTCGGGGAAGAGCCACACCTTCACGCCCTTGCGGGTCGCCGCGTCGGGGTCGTTCTCCACCGGCGGCGCGTAGAGCTTCAGCGACGGCAGGCTGAGCTCGCGTTGCAGCGTAGCGATGAGCCGCTCCTCGTGGATGGGCTGAAACCCATCCCTCGACGGATCGCCCCAGCCTTCGAGGCCGCCCACGATCACCGCGTGGTTGGGCAGGTCGATCATCGCGCCGGGGCCGTAGCTGGTGACCACCTGGCTCTGGCGCACCTGACCGTGGGGCCGAGCGTTCTTCTTCGGTGCGCTCACGTCCCCACCTCCTCATCCGGGACATCCCGCCCATCGAGGCGATGCACCCACAGGTTCACGCTCGGCTCGACGTCGCGCAGCGAGCGCCGCGCCTTGAACTTCTTCGCGTCCGAAGACTGCTTCGACAGCTCCGGGTCGAGCGGATCGAAGAGCAGCGGCGGCGCCCCCGTCTCCTCCCGCTGGTACTGTAGCCTCGCCCCCACGCTCGCCTGCCGGTGGGCGACCTTCTCCCAGGAGTCGAGCAGGTCCTTCACCGTCGCGCGCAGCTTCGCGCCCAGCGCCGCGGACTCCACCGGGTCATCGCTCTGCCCCTCGGCCCGGCGCGCGAGCGCGTCCGCCACGAAGCCGAGCTTCGACCGCGCGGCGGGGAGGTTCACCGCGTTCATCGCCGCCGTAAGCGAGGGTTCCCCCAGCCGGGCGAGGGCCACCGTGACGGCGGCGATCCCACGGTCGATGGCGCGCGGCGAGAAGGGCGTCACGCTCGTGGCCTCGACCGCGCGGTAGAAGCTCTGGTGGTAGGCCTCGAATCGTTCGTAGTGCGAACGATCGCGCGGGCGGTGGATGTTGAGCAGCGTCACCACGAGGCCGGGGCGGTCCTCGTCGCGGCCCACGCGCGAGGTCGCCTGGATGTACTCCGCGGTGCTCTTGGGCTGGCCCAGCATCACCATCAGCCCGAGGCGGGTGATGTCGAGGCCCACCGAGATCATGTTGGTCGCGAGCGCGACGTCGACGTGCTCCTTCTCCCAGAACTCCAACCCCAGGCGGCGCTTGGTGTCGGCCACCTTGGCGGTGCTCTCGCGGCTCGTCAGCTCCACGACGTCGTAGGCGATCGTTCGTCGGGCGAAGGGTCCCGACCGCTCGCCGTGGCGCGTGCGCCGATCGAAGCCGTCGAGGCGCGACCGCACCTCGTCCTCGACGATGCGCCGCGACCCACCGAGCTCGCGCAGGCTGTTGAAGTAGCCGAGGAGCGTCATGTAGGGGTCGAGCGGGTTCTTCTTGGTCGCATCACCCCCGGCCTCGCCGTAGAGCTTCTGAGCGGCGGCGAGCAGCGCGAGGTAGGTGCGCAAGAGCACCACCTTCAGCGAGCGCCCCTGGGCGGCGACCCCGAGGTAGCGCCGCGCGTTCTTCTCCGTCGTGGGCACGGTGCGCGCGAAGAACGAGTCGCGACGATCAGGCCCCGGCGGGGGGAACACCTCGACGCCGCGGCGACCGAAGAGCGAGCGGATCTGCGCCTCGGCCCGGCGCACCGTCGCCGTCGAGGCCACGATCTTCGGGCGGACCATGCGGCCCTGTCCGTCGCGCCGCTCGCAGAGCGTGTCGAGAGCCGTTTCGTAGAGGCCCACCATCGTCCCGAGCGGCCCCGAGATGAGGTGCAGCTCGTCCTGGATCACCAGGTCGGGCGGCAGCAGCGGCTTCGCCAGGGAAGCGCCCACGCCGGGGTCACACGGGCCGTAGAAGCCTCCCTTGTCGTGGCGGTCGACGAGGCCGAGCAGCGCGCCCGTCTCGCCGACCCACGGGAGGTTGGCGAACTTGTCCACCGTGGCGATGAGGAAGCACGGCAGGCGGCGGTAGATGGGCTCGTCGACCGCGAGGATGGGCAGCGGGTTGGTGCCCTTGAACGCACACGGCTTGCGGGTGGTGCAGATCACCCGGAGGTCCGTCGGGTGGTCGGTGTTGGGCAGGAGGATGAAGCTGTTCTTGCTGAACTTCTCGCCGCACCAGGGGCAGTTCTCCAGCGGGATGGGCGAGGCCTTGCGGTCGTCGTTCTTGTAGGCGATGGCGCGAGCGCGGGCGGTGTACTGGTTGCCGTCGCCCTTCTTGCCCATGCGGTTGGGCGTCGCGGCCTGACCCACCCAGAGCCCGATCTCGAAGGGCCAGGTGCCGAGCTTCTCGACGTCGGCCTGACGTTCGAGCTCCAGCGCGCAGATGAGCGTCGCCGCGCGGCCGAGCTGGTCGAGCGTGAGCAGGCGCAGCGTGTAGCGCATTAGCACCGACACGCCTGCGCTCGCGAGCCCCGGGTGGCGCAGCCGGCGAAGCACCAGGGTGAAGGCCGCGAGGCCGAGGTATGCCTCGGTCTTGCCGCCGCCCGTGGGGAAGAAGAGCAGGTCGACGAGCTCGCGGTCGGGGTGCTCGGGCGACACCACGCCGCGCAGGTTCATCAGGAGAAACGCCAACTGGAATGGGCGCCACGTGGGCACGCGATCGGCCGTGTAGAGGTCGGGGCTGCGCTGGCGGGCGGCCTTCGCCATCGTGCGGTTGGCGATCACGAAGGCCTCGAAGGCGAGCGCGTCGTCGAGGCACGCGAGCCCATCGGCGATGCGCTTGCGGGCGAACTCCGCCCGGTCGAGGAGCTGCTGCGCCACCTCGCCGCGGTGCTTCTCGGCGAGGGGCGTCGCGCGCTGCGCGGTGATCCACGCTCCGTACTCGGTGATGAGCGCGCCGACCTTTGTACGCACCTTGTCGGCGGTCGCGCAGTCGGCGAGCGCCTCCATCGAGAGCGTCACGTCTGCGACGGTGCCAGGGACGACCTTCTCGACCTCGGCGCAGGGGATCCACGTCGTCTCCACCGTGCGGGCGCGACCGTCGGGGTCGACGGTGGCGTGCGTGGCGACGCCGTGCCCGACGGCGTACTCCATCGCGTCGCGGTACTGGAGCTCGGCGACACGATCGTCCCAGTCGCGGGTGTCGCGGCCGCGCAGGTCGGGGCGCGCGACGAAACCTGTCTCGCAGCGCAGGGAGAGGGCGGCCTGGAAGGCGAAGGACTCGTCCTTGCGCGTGTCGGCCGCGGGCACCCGGTGGTTCACCAGGAACACCGACACCGAGCGCGTTCCCTTGGGCACGAGGTGGTTGCGCTTCGTCACCGGTCGGACGCTCACGACGACCTTGAGGCCGCCGCTGCCGGGGACGTCCACCGGGGCGACGCGCTTCTTCGCGCCGCGCATCGCGACCGTGACCTCGGCCTGCTTCGGGGCGCGGGACCAGCGCTCGTGGCGCGCGTCGGGCTTGTCGTCGGGCGACGGCGGGGTCTCGTCGACGGCGTCGAGCAGGGTGTAGTCGCCCCAGGTGACGGTGACGGTCAGCGCGTCGGTGTCGCCGGGGACGAGCACCGAGATGCCCAGCGACGAGGGGAAGAACGCACGCCTGCCGGAGACCTTCTCGGGGGGCGTGTCGTCGTCGGTGCCGCCCGCGTCGCCGTCGAGGTCCATCTCCTCCTGGGCGGTGGGGTCGCTGCGCTGCTCGTCGCCCGCCTCGTGGGGGACGAGGAAGCCCGTGAGGTACCAGCGCGAGGGCGCGGCGCTGAGGGTCTCGGTCGCATGGAGCGAGCCGAACGCTGGGCCGATGAGGTCCTCCGCGAGGACGTGGACGAGCTGGTCGCGCGCCGTGACCGGGGTGAGCTGTGCCGCCATGAGGGGCGGGAAGGTACACCGAGGCGGAGGTCCTGACCCCGCGCTGTTGCGCGCTCAGGTCTGGGGAGGTCTACGGCAGCGGGGCGTCAGGCCGTTCGCTCGCCCACCGTTCGATGGCCTCGGCAATCAGGGGTGCGAAACCGCGCAGCCCTTCGAGGGTGAGCTTCCCCTCACGATAGACCGCGTACCATTCGCGACGCAGACGGACGACGCGTTCGTCGTGCACGAGCGGGAGGGTGGCGAGCGTGGTCTTCACCAGAGGGTGATGCTCCTCGGGTATGCGATCGTAGCGGGCGACCAGCTCCATCGACGGGAGCATCACCTCGAACCAACCCGGTCCGACGACGTACGGGTCCAACACGTCGCGGGCCTTCTTCGACGAGTTCATCAGCGACGAGGAGAAGCGCAGGTTGCTCCACTCGTAGACGAGTCCCCGATGCGCGCTCTGGCTGCGGAAGTGATCGACGCTGCCGTCGCTCACATACATGGCCGAGTAACCGCAGCGATGCCCGAAGCCCTCGCGAAGGTGTGGGAGGAAGTCGGTCCAGAGGGAGGGCGGTGGCTTCGGCGCCGGGTTTCTGGCGAGCCACGCGTTGCCCTTCTGCCGCACGCACTCGTCGAAGCCCGCGGGCTCATCGACGGGACGGACCGGAATCACGCCACCACTCCGATTCGCACCAGCCACCGCGGCCAGAAATGGTCGTGGTCGGGCAGCGACCGGCGGAGGGCGTCGTGGATGGCCTCGCGGGTGTCGAGCGGCGCGGGCCAGGGCTCGCCTCGCATGAACGCCTCGGCCGCCTCGATGGCGCGCTCGGCGTCGAGGGAGCGGGCCTGCCGCAGCCCGAAGGACTCGGAGACCAGCCAGTTGACCGCGTCCCCCTGCGGCGACCAGGGCAGCTCGCTCAACACCGCCTCCACGCCCCGATCGGTCTGCGCCTCGGCGAGGTGGAAGATCGCGTCGCTCGCCGGGTCGAACACCGGCTCAAGCCCGGCGAGCGTCAGCGGCGCGTGGGTCGTCGCGATGATCTGCACGCGGGGCGATCCGGGCAGCGCCTCGATGGCCGCAAGCAGGGCGGGGAGGATGCGCCGCTGCCAGCGGGGGTGGAGGTGGTTCTCGACCTCGTCGAGCAGCAAGACGATCTCCGACGCGGGCGCCTGACCCCGTAGCTTCGCCGCCCCGAGGTGCTCGTGCCAGGCCCACACCAGCAGGTACGCGAGGCCCACGATCCGCCGCACCGCCGACGAGGTGTGGATCAGCGGCGTGGTTCCGTAGGCGAACTCCAACGTAGGAAACTCCCGCGCGTCGTCGACGAAGACCCGCATCGGACGCCCCGGGCGCAGCGGGTTGGCGGGGTCCTCGGAGAGCGCCGCAAGGACTGCTTCGAGCACTGCGAAGCGGCCGGACTCGTCGGGCCGCTCGCGCTGCCAGGACACCCAGTCGCGGATCAGACCGTTGGAGACCGCGCGACCCTGGTGCTCCAGCCCGTGTACGAGCTCATCGGACGTGAACTTCGTGACGCCGCCGGATTCGGGGTCGAAGCCGCCGGTGTCATGGTCTTCGACCCAGCGCACGTGTCGCAAGGGGTCCCAGGCCGCGAAGCTCCCGTCGGCGAGGGCGAAGAGCGTCGGCGCGTCGTGGATGTCGTTGCCCACGCGCTCGCGCCAGGACTGCGAGGGCTGGTCGAAGCGGGCAGGCGACGCGGACTTCGACGGCACCAGCTTGTTCACCGGATGGGTCGTGGTCGAAGAACGCCAACTGACCTGCGCGTGCGCCTGCTGCTCGGGGCGCGGCCACGCAGGCGACGAGGCCCAGGTGCGCGTCAGGACCCACCAGGCGAGCTCCAGCAGGAAGCTCTTGCCCAGACCGTTGTCGCCCGTGACGACGTTCAGCCGCGGCCGGAGGGCGATCTCCGCCCGAACGAGCGGGCCGACGTCGTGGATCGTCAGTGAGTGCAGCATCGGGGCGCGATCCTAGCCCAAGCCCGGAAGTCGACGACGTCGACGTAGCGGCGACCTCACCCCGCGCTGCCGCGCAGCCCCTCTCCCTGAAGGGAGAGGGACTTCTGGAAGCTGACGGCGTGGACGCGAACCTGTCAGGCAGGTCCCAGCCCCCTCTCCCTTCAGGGAGAGGGGGCGCGCGGCAGCGCGGGGTGAGGTCGCGCCCTGACCGCTCGGAGCGGGCGGTAGTAGCGTGACGTCCATGCACGCGCGCTCGATGGACCCCGGGCCTCCCGCCTCGCGTCGCGACGACCACGACAACATCGTCGTGATGCACGGCGTCACCTGGGCGCAGTACGAGGCCGTGCTGGAGATCCGCGGGGAGCGCAGCACGCCCAGGATCTGCTACCTGGCAGGGGAGCTCGAACTGACGAGTCCGGGGCGCAATCACGAGCGCATCAAGTCGTTGCTCGGCCGGCTGATGGAGGCGTGGGCCGAGGAGGTCGGGGTCGAGCTCAACGCCTACGGCTCGTGGACCGTGAAGCAGCAGCCCGACGAGCGCGGGGTCGAGCCCGACGAGTGCTACGTCGTGGGCGAGCGCGAGACCACGGCGCCCGATCTCGCCATCGAGGTCGTCTGGACCTCCGGCGGACTCAACAAGCTCGACATCAACGCGCCTCTCGGCGTGGGCGAGGTCTGGACCTGGAAGGCGGGGCGCCTCGCGGTGCACGTCCTCCGCGGCCGGGCGTACGTGGCGTCGACCCGCAGCGAGGTGCTGCCCGGACTCGACCCCGACCTGCTCGTCAGCTTCGTCGAGCGCACAGACCAGACGGCCGCCGTGCGCGAGTACCGACGGGCGCTGCGCGACGGGCGCTGATCGAGGGAGCGGGGCGGACCTCACCCCCGCTGCCGCGCGCCCCTCTCCCTGAAGGGAGAGGGGCTGCGATCACCTGACAGCTGACGGCGAGATGCGCTCTCCCGGCGGGAACATTGGCTGCAGTGTGCGAAGGTGGTCGTAAGAGAAGGGCGGGGAGGCAATATGAGCGGAATGCGGAAGTTCACGAAGTACACGCGCGACGAAGCCGAGAAGGTGGCGGAGACGTTCGTCGAGGAAGCCAAGCAGGTGAAGCCTGCCAACGCGGACACCGAGCTGTGGACGGAGTGGGTCCTCGACTGGTTCGAGGGGGCGGCGAGCACGGAGACCGTCGTCGATGCGCGCAAGTCGCGATGCGCCGGGGCGAGCGTCGGTCGACGGTCCATCCTCTCGCGGGCGGACTTTCACCCCGGGTGGACCGACACCCGGACCACGGGCGGTGAGTTCCTCGTCGATCTGTGCCACACGACCTTTCCGAAGTACGAAGAGGGCTGGCGCTCCGTGGCGTACTGGGAGAAGGCATTCGACGACGCTCGGGAGGCTCCCTCCATCCGACTCGCGTTGGAGAGCGAGTTCGGCAACAGCAAAGATGCCGGGCTGAACCTGCATCTCGTAATGGAAGATGCCTCCAAGGTCTTCGCACTGCGCGCGAGCGTGAAGGTGATGGTCTTCGCGAGCGTGAATGGCGGCAACCGGAAGAAGATCCTCGACCTCGCCCGTCAGATCGCCAGGCACGACCGGGGGAGCGAGACCACCTGGGTCTGGATCGATCTCCCGTGGGGACGCTCGTGGACGGGCGACCGCGCGCCGGAGCGGTGGGTGCTCCCGACCGCTCCCCAAACTTGACCGGTCCCGCGCATATCTTCACCAACGCCCGGGCCCGATGAAACACTACAATTCCCGCTGATTCTCGCTCAACCTGCCCCTGCCCCGCGCGTATCTTTCACGCGCGCCGACCTCCGATACACGCGCGCGCATTTCCCTTTGGCCTACATCGGAAGGTGATGTCAGGCGCCCTTGCGCGTCCCCTCCGCGACGAGCTTTCCTCCCTCACGGCCGTGCGCCTCGACGTGCCGGAGGAATAGTGCGCGGTGGGTCAGAGGGGAAACCGCCGTTTCAACTCCTGAGTGACCGCGAGAACAGCGTCCAGAAATGGAGGCCAGTCGGGAAAGTTCTGCGGCTCTCGGCGACTGTGCGCGACCGCGTTCCGATGCGCATAGAGCCTCCTTGCAACTGCCTCCAGCGTAGAGTCGCCATCCATGTGCATTGCCACTCGAAGATTCGCGATTGCGGGATCGCTACACACAGAAAGCACCTCAGCAACAGCGAGATCTTCCCGTGGCTTCCACGCCAACATTTCCTGGCAGTTCACGAGAAACGCGGCGACATCTCCCGAAGCGCCTATCCTCGAATGCAGCCTGCTAACGTACGGATATGGGTAACAAGATTCAATTACCTGATATATCTCCAGAAAAGCATGTCGCCAATGCGATGCAGTCAATGCACGAAATAGCTGATCGCCGAGGAACCCAGAAACTCCTCCCTCAAACAGCACCTGTGCGCTCTGAACGAAATTCGCCGTAAATGGCAGCCCAACGGCAGAACGATCATTGTCGTCCACCAATCCCAAGACGAACAACGCAGCCAGTCGCGTGGCTGCAACATCGGCGTCTGAACTATCGTACTCAGAATCGTCTAGTTCAAGGACCGAAAAGCTCTCAAAAAATGCACTGATCTTATCGGAGGGCATCTCGCCGACCAGCGTCTCAACCTCATCAAAAATCTGGAGTCCAACATCATTCCCTGACCGCACAGGCGAGATTCCTTCTGCCCAGCAATATGTCCGTAGTCCCGCGGACGCGGCCAGCCCGCCCGATGTGTGGATGACCGCACCACGAATCAGACTCGGCATCGTCCCTGCCATCACGACCAAGAGATGGGAGTCGGTCTTTATCCAACACCAATCTCGGCCAGGAACTCTGGTCTGGACGTCGACCCGCCGAGCCGATTTCAGGATCTCCTTATCTTCGCCGGTCGTAGCAATCCAGCGAGCCTCACCCGACAGCGCACGTCCGGCGAGTCGAGAAACACTGCGGAGCCTGTCGAACACAGCACCATTCATCTTCACCATGCCGTTGGACATCCGACGTCATCCGCCTCAGCTCAGCGCACGCCAACACACAGTCATCGACGACAGTTCAGGTTCGGTCAAGAATAACCGAAATGCCTCCAGGAATAATGATCGCTCGAACTCACCAATCTTGCCTGAGGGCTGCTGAAGCACCTCAGACAACGTCTGAAGGTCCATGAACTGAATCAGGTCATCAGGCGCCATGCGATTCAATCTATCCACTCGATCCTTTACAGTCGATTCGTACGTATTCATTCGTCGCTGGACATTGTCCGAGTCGCGCTCAGCAGATCCGGCGCGACCTAAGACGAGTTGCGCAAAGGCGACAACAAAGCCAATACACGCGGGTAAACTATCGAAGATATGCCTTCCCGCCCTGATCTTCGACCTTGAACCAGCTCCGCCGGCGATCTCGGGGCATCGAGATACGGCCTTGTCGAGCAGAATCAGACAAGCCAGGCACGAGACAAAGCTTCGGATGTAACTATCGCTTGCGGCGGCCTCGACCAGATCGAGTCGAGCAAACTGGTCCGCCAGTGCCGTTTCGGTTTCGATAGCCGTCTTCCTCAAGCCAAAGGCGAGATACATCTCGATGATCTCGTTCGCCTGAAATTCCCCAGCAGCGGTCCTTCGGTGTCGATCCCCGATGCCATAGAGTTGAAAGTGCTCAGCGCCCGCATCGTTCAGTCGGCTTGTCAATTCCGCAAGGAGGCTTGCGAAAATGACTTCCATTTGACGTCGGAGGGTCCACGGAGTCTGACCCGTATTCAGCACTAGCATCCGATAGGTCAGACTGGTTGTCCCCTTAACAAGCCAGAATTCCACCCTGACTTCGAACTCACCTACCGCCGGAGTACTTTCAAGGACCTCCCGCAGTGCCGAAGTGCGTTGCATGCCATCGATAATGGAGATCTTATCCGGCGCGATCGAGGTCAGGTAGGTCCCCCAGTCAAACGCCGCGATCTCTTCAGCAGTGGCATCAGCAAATCGATCAACTTGCCCAGAGTCGACCACACCGAGCACCAGCGCTGGAAGCACGGTTCCACGCCGGATGTCCTCCTTCATCCTCTCTCGGATTCGGGTCGCTGTTGTGGTTTTGACGGTTTCGCGCTGTCCATCGATACCGCCCCGATTCTGAAACGCCACATCCGTCATCGCGATGAAGGCCGAGACTGACGTTGCCCCGAGGGCTGAAATCGCCCCCAGACGTTTATCTATTATCGTATTAAGAGAACGAACGCTCTTCAGTACCGAGTTCGTTGACATGTGATCCGCCTATCTTCGGTTCATCCGCGGCTTTGATGTTGAGAACACTTGTAACACAGACCCTGTCGTTGTTCTAACCAAACAACCCCCCCGTCCCCTCGGCCTCGCCCTTCGCCTTCTTCGCCCGCTTCGGCTTCTCCACCGCGCCCGCGGCCTTCACCGCTGCCTCCCCCGCGCGCCGCTCCTCCGCCGCCCGCTCCCCGTTGAGGGCGATCAGCCGCGCGAGCACCTCATCGCGCACCTCATCGGGCCACCGGTACCGCCACGGCTTCTTCTTCCGCCGCTTGCCGGTCTCCTCCTCCTCGTCGCCCGCCTCCTCGTAGTCCAGCAGGAACTCGCACCGCGGCTCGATGTCCGTCCACCCGTAGGCGTCGAGCACCGCGCGATCCATCTCCGCGTGCAGCGCGCGCAGCCGCAGGATGGACTCGTCGCGCTCCTCGGGGTCGTGGAAGCGGTTGTACGTGGTGGTCAATCCCTCGTTGTGGTCGACCATGAGCTTCGCGCGGAACTCGTAGTAGCGCTGGCCCGCCTCCTCAAGACATTGGATCGTCCGATCCGACGCGCTGGCACTGTCTCCTCGCGCCGCGGCAATCACACCGGGCGGAAACGGAAAGGTGTCCAGGCAGTCCGATGCCGTGTAGCGAAGGTCATCCTTCATCGACGACCCGGTCAGGCGTGCCCAGAGCCCATGAACGCTCGACTGCATAGAGGCGAACGCTGCGTTCGTGTGCAGTAACGTCAGCACGAGGGTGTTCGCATAGACAGTCTGGGGGCGAACAAACGCGACGGCCAGGTGCGACGAGACCTGAGACAGAGCAAGAATACGTCCGTAAACCTTGAGATACGCGGTGGCCTCAGGAACTCGCGTGACGTGCAGCCACCAGTTCTCGCGGTAGTTACGCTGCTTGTTCACGGCACGAACGGGCTTCACCAGGCGTTCCACGATGGCGAAGAGCAACGGCCATCGCATCGCCTGCTCCTGGCTCATCTCCCCGAAGTCGATCACCCAGCGCCGCGACGATTGAGTGGGACTATCGTTGAACTCTTCACCGCCGAGATACGAGAATATCACCTCCGCCGCACTCGGATCTTGCGCGAGCACTCGATCGCGCTCCGCGACCGACGAAGATCCCTCTCCGGGATTCTGCTCGAACAAGAATCCAGAGCCCCAGATCTTGGCACCTACGTAGCCGAGTCCCTTGTTCTCCGCGAGAGCTTCAGCTGCGTTGTCGGCGTTGCCTCGGAGCAGATAGGCCGAGATGCGCTTCGTGGACGAGCCGTTCAGCCTGACCTGATCGAAAAGAACGCGCTTTGCGACGTGGACGATGCTGAGGACCACGGATGCCGCTCCTGGCCACTGATATCTCCGCTGGGCTTCGAAGACAGATCCGCCCTCTTTCAGTATCTGCTGAAGGCCGGTCACTCGCGTATCGCCCTGGGCGACCGTGTTCGTGGCAATCAGTCCGAACGTGCCGCCGTCCCGAAGGATGCCGAATGCTCTCCGAAAGAAGAACGCGACGATGTCGGCGAGGCCAGTCGCTCCGATGTAGACCTCTGCAAGATAGGCGTGGAATGCGAGCCCCAACTGGCCGCCAATCATGGTTCCGCCGATGAACGGCGGATTCCCCACGATCGCATCGAACCCCCCGTTCTCCCGTGAGAACACCTCCGGAAACTCCAGCTCCCAATGGAACGGCGTCACCGCCCGCGCCCGCTCCCTCAGCCCCTTCGCGATCCCATCCAGTTCGACCTTCGGGTCCGCCTTCTCCTGCTCTCCCCGCTCTCCCTCGACCTCGTTGACGATCGCCCCTTGCAGCCAGAGCTTGACCGTCTCCCCGAGCGCCTTGACCCGCTTCTTCCGCCCGGCGTCCTTGTCCTCATCGAAGAACGCCGCCACCACGCAGTCCCCCAGCATCCGCGCGTCGCCGATGGCCCGCTCGGCTTCATCGAGCAGCCGCCGCTTCTCCCCGACGTCGTCGGCCATCGCCCGCGCGTGGATCTCCCCGCGCCGCGCCTCGGCCTCCGCCACGGCCTTCTCCACCACCGCCCGCACCAGCGGAACCTGCTTGCCGACCTCCCAGTGGAGGCAGCTGATCTGCTCGCGCGACAGCCCCACCAGCGAGTCCCCCTGCCGCAGCGCGTGGTCGAGGAAGGTGAACGGATGGTCCTTGGCGAGAGTCACCAGCCAGAGCGAGAGCCGCGCGAGGTCCACCGCGAAGGGGTTCTTGTCGACGCCATAGAGGCACCGCTGCGCCACCAGCCGCCGCGCGTGCAGCACGGGGTCTTCGTTGTCGGGCAGGTCGTCCGGCAGCCCGTGGGCCTGCCACGACGCCACCAGCACATCCCCCAGCGCGCGGCACGCCTCGACCAGGAAGGCCCCGCTCCCCATCGCCGGGTCGCACACCTTCAAGCCCAGCACCGCCTCCGGCCGCGGCGCCGCCCCGAGGGCCTCCAGCACCGGCCGCAGCGTCGTCCGCACGATGGGCTCGGTGAGCGAGCGCGGCGTGTAGTGCGACCCCGACCGCCGCCGCTCCTCCCCCGGTTGCAGGAACATCCCCCCGGCGACGATCACCCTCGGCGTCCGCGGTGACACGCGCTTGTCGAGCGCCGCGACCAGCTCGTCGACCGTCTTGGCGGCCTTCACCCGCTCGGCCTGCGCCGCGGGCAGCTTGCACCCGGCCTCCTCGGCCAGCGCCTTCACCCGCTCGGCGCCCGACCTCTTCACCAGCGCGCCCAGGTCGACCACCACGTGCTGCGGCTTCACCGCGATGGACGGCCCCACGGCCCGCTCGATGGCGAAGCCCATCATGGCCTCGTAGACGCTGCCGATCTGCTCGACGTCGAGGGCGCGGTACGACAGCCGCTCGCCGGCCAGCACCAGCAGCGAGTCGAGCACCCGGTAGACGACCCCGTCGGAGACTTTCGGCACCTCGATGCGCGCGCCCTGCTGCCGCAGCGACCTGTGCGGTCGCCCTTCGAGGAAGGGGTAGATGTCCGGGTCGAAGAGCTTCCCGTAGCGCGCGGGCATCTGGAAGGAGCCGTGCGCCGCGCCGTCGTGCACCAGGCGGAAGAGCACCAGCAGCCGCGCCCACGCGCCCTGCCGCTGCTCCATGGTGTCGGGGAAGCGGGCGACGTCCTCGCGCAACTCGGTGAAGAGCCCCGTCAGCGCATACGAGGCCTGGTAGACGGGATCACCGCCGATGAGCCCGCGGTCCTCGGCGTAGAGCACGAAGACCAGCCGCAGGAGCACCGTGAGGAGCCCGCCGTAGACGGTGCTCGGGGCCTCGCGGAGCACGTCGCCCAGCAGCCGCCCGCTCGTCGCATCGTCGGCCGCCTGGAGGCCCCGCAAGAGGTCGTGCAGCGCCCCGAGCACCTGCTCGGCGAGGGCGGTCGAGACCTCGTTCTGGTACTTCCGCGACTCCTTGAGGATGTGCAGCAGGCGCTGGTTGGGCGGCAGCGTGAAGAGCCGCTCGGCCCCGAGGAGCATCACCAGCGCCCCGAGGATGGGCCGCCCGGCGGCTTCGAGCATCGGAGCGATGGGGAAGGTGACGTAGCCCGACGACTCGCCGGACGGGCGGTACACGAGGCGCAGGTACGTGCCGTTGGAGAGCAGGCCCACCGGCACGCCGGTCTCGCGGAGCAACCGCTCGAAGCGCATCTGCGGCGAGGCCTGCCAGCGGCGTCCCTCGGCGTGCGGGTCGCGGTCGAGCTCGGTGCCTGTGGGGACGAGCTCGACGAGGAGGGCGTACTGCCCCGGCCGGTCGGGATCGGGCACCGCGTAGGTGGGCTTGAGGGTGTCGCCGTACTCGGGCAAGGCGACCGTGAGCTCGTCGGGGAGCGACGACTGCCCGGCCGACCCGAGGAGGTCGGCGGGCTGCCAGTCGAGCACCTCGCGGGTGAAGGCGGCGAAGTCGGTGAGGGCCTGCGCCTCGATGGTTCCGCCCTCGGGCGAGGGGACGCGCACGGGCGCGACGAGCGAGGCGAGGGCTACGCTCTCGCGCGCGACGTTGCGGTTGACGAAGGCCTGCGCCGCGACGAGGGCGGGCGGCGAGACCACGAGCCCGACGGGCTGGAGGTAGCCCATCCACTCCTGGTGCAGGCGCAGCTCAGGGTCAGCGGCCACGCATCACCCCGTCACCGGCCAGAGGTATACGATGCCGATGGGCTCGATGCGCTCGGCGCGCACCTCGTAGCTGCGGCGGATCTTCGCGGGCTCGGCGACGATCTCCTGGTCGATCGCGGCGAGGCGCTTCTTCCAGTGCCGCAGGTCGGCGGCCTTCTGCTCGCTCTCCTGCGCGTCCCACCCGCGGTGGCGCTCGTCGAAGGACAGCTGACCGCGCGCCACGTCGGGCTCCTCCTCGGCGACGAGCCTCGCGATGCGCAGCTTCTGGGTCTTGAGCACGGCCTCCATCTCCGCGGCCTCGACGGCGCCGCGCTCGATGAGCTTGCGAGCGAACCCGTCGGCGAGGCCCATCGCGCGGGCGCGCAGGGAGCCGAGGAGTTCCTTCACGTCACGCTCGACGCTGGCCGCGAGGGTCTGACGGATGGCCTCGGGCACCGAGTGCAGGGCGGTGTTGGAGAGGGAGTCTTCGAGGAGCGCGAGCGTCTCCAGCCGGGTCGTCTCGGCGTAGGGCTTCAAGGGCTCGCTGCGGTCGGCCGGGTCGGTCCAACGGGCGGGCGTGGCGACGATCTCGTCGTGGAGGCGCGACGCCTGATCGCCGTAGAGCGAGAGCCGCGCGAGCAGCACCACGCGGGGGACGGTGGCGTCGGTGCGGAGGACCGTGGCGCGGGTCAGGTCGTCGTGCACGAAGCCCTGCGAGAGGAAGCGCCCGAGGAGCCGCTGCACCACGCGGTGTTCGAGGTGCAGGTGCACCACGTCGGCGTCGAGCGAGCCCGCGTCGGCGAAGACCACCGGGCGGATCGGCGCGCGGCGTCGCCACTCCCAGGGCTTCTCGTCCTTCTTGCGGGGCGCGCGCAGCGTGTCGAGCGTGTCGGCCCAGCTCGCGTCGGCCCCGGCGCGGGTGTCGAGCGGGGGGAAGGTCCAGCGCACGCGCGCCGGGTCGTCGACCGCATCGGAGGTGTCCACGGGCGCGAGGGGAGGGGCACCGTGGAGCGCGAGCGAGGCATCGAGGGCGTGTCGCAGGGCCGCGGGCGTGATGGCGATGGCCTTCTTGCTGTCCTGGAGGATGTTGCGGAGCAGGTCGAGGTTCTCGGCGAGGGCCTTGTGCCGGACGCGCACGGCTTCGAGCTCGCGGTCGACGACGGCGCTCCGTGCGCTCGCGTCGAGGGCCGTGATGTGTTGGGCGAGGGTGCGCGCGTCGGCGCGTCGGATGCCCGCGGCGAGCATCGACACCAGGCGCACCTCGACGACCTGCGAGAGCGAGCCGAGCTCCTTCTGGATGGTGGCGGTCTTCTCGACGAGCGTCTGGAGCACGCGGTCTTCGGGGCGCTGGGTGTAGACGAAGTAGTGGCAGCGCACCTCCGCCTCGCGCTGGAGCTTGCGGTCGATGCGGCCGTTGCGCTGCTCCATGCGCGAGGGGTTCCACGGGACGTCGAAGTGGAAGAGGTCGGCGCAGTGGTTCTGGAGGTTGACGCCCTCGCGCGCGGCGTCGGTGGCGATGAGGATGCGCAGCGGGTCGTGCACCGGGTCGGCGTTGAACGAGCGCTTGATGGCCTCGCGCGACTCGTCATCCATGCCGCCGTGGAAGGTGCCGATGCGCCGCTCGGCGTCGTCGGTGTCGGCAAAGGCCTCGCGCAGGCGCTCCTCCAGGTAGCGCTTGGTGTCCGCGTACTCGGTGAAGATCAGCACGCGGCGGTTCTTCCACCGTCGGCCGTCGAGGAGGTGCTCGCGCATCCACGAGAGGAGCCGCTCGGTGCGCGGGTCGACCTCGTGCCGGTGCGCCTCGGCGATCTCCGACATGCGGTCGAGCAGGGTGGTCGCGCGCGCCCGCAGGGAGGCCGTGTCGCGGGCGTCGTCGTCTCCGCCGAGGGCCTCGCTGGCGAGCTCGATCTCCGCGTCGACCTCGGCCTGCACCTGGGCCTCGGGGAGCTCGGCCCGCTCGTCGTCGCTCCCAGGCGCCTCGACGGCGAGGGCGAGCTGCGTCTCGTTGACCTTCGCGGGGCGCTTCGCGACGGCGGCGTCGATCTGCTTGAGCGCGCCGCGGCGGTGGACACGTAAGGTGCACGCGAAGGCCTCGATCGAGGAGAGCAGCCGCTTCTGTAGCGCGATGGTCACGAGCGCCGCGGCGGCCTGGGCGGAGCGCGCGGCGCTGGCGACGAGGGCCTCGCGGACAGAGCGGTACTCATCGAGGAGCCGCGAGAGTTCGAGCTCGGGCGCCGTCTCGGCGAGGCCGCTGATGTCGATCTGGACGACCTTGCGCTCGGGGAACTCCCCCGTCGCCGTGCGCAGGTCCCCCTTGAGCCGACGCACCATCACGGGGTCGAGCTGCTTCGCGGATTCGATCTCCTCGCCGCGCACGAAGCGCTGCGGGTCGAGGATCTCCATCAGCGCCGAGAAAGAGTTGGTGTGGCCGTTGTGGGGCGTGGCCGAGAGGAAGAGCTTGTGGTCGAAGCGCGGCGCGATCTCTCGCACCACGCGGGTCATCTTGGAGTCGATGGCGTACTTGGCGCCGCTCGCGGGCGCGGCGTTGTGGGCCTCGTCGAGGATGAGCAACGCCGGGCCGGGGCCCTCGTCGGCGAGCCAGTCGCGCAGGGCGCTGGCGTACTCCTCGTTGCGCAGCAGCGCGTGCGAGATGATGAAGCGCGAGTGCGTCGACCAGGGGTTCACGCCGTAGCCGCGCTCGCGGCGCTTGGCGAGCACGTAGTCGCGGTCGAGGATCACGAAGGGCAGCCCGAAGCGGGCATCGAGCTCGTCGCGCCACTGGAGCACCACCGAGGGCGGCGCCGCCACGACGACGCGCCGCACCTTCTGGCGCATGAGGAGCTCGCGCAGGATGAGCCCCGCCTCGACGGTCTTGCCGAGCCCGACATCGTCCGCGATGAAGAGGTTCACGCGCGGCAGGGCCAGGGCCTTGCGCAGGGGTTCGAGCTGGTACGCGTCGACGCGGATGCCCGCGCGGAAGGGGCTCTGGAAGAGGCGCGGCGTGGTGGAGGTGACGCAGTTCCAGCGCTGGGCGTGGAGGTAGGCGGCGAAGCGGGCGGGCGGGTCGAAGCCGCGCTTCGCGACGTCGCGCCACGAGGTGACTTCGAGCACGCGGGCGTCGAGCTCGCACTCCCAGAGCACCGAGAGGGCCGTGCCCTGGGCGTCGTCGTCGAGGCACGAGAGGCGCACGAGCGTGGCGTCGCCGGGGCGCGGCGGCGGGACGACGTCGTCGACGAGGTACTGGCGCGAGCGCACGCGCACGATCTGTCCAGGCTGCGGCGCGTCGATCAGCTGTCCCCCGGTCATCGTCGGGCGACAAAGCACCGCAACCACGCGGGGTGTGTCAAGCGTGGTGCCTGCACCGCGCACCGATAGAGCGGCGACGCCGAGATGTCTCCAATGTCCGCTCAGCGACAGCCGCTCCCGTGGCATCCTTGGCCGCGTCGTCCACATGAGTACGCCCCGCACTCGCCTGATTGCCCACACGCTCCCGTACCCTGTCGCGCATGCCATCTGCGCCATCGACGCCGAGTCGGAGCACGCACCGGAGCGTAGACTGCTTCACATCCTGTATGCGGTCGAGAATCTGCTGCAGCTCCTGGGCAGCGTCGTGCTCATCGAGGCCTTCGAGCGTCGTGACGACGCGGGAGTGATCGAGGCCCTCCGCGAGCTCCGACAGGAGCGTCAGTTATCCCTCGGGCTCTGGCGCTCCGTGCTCTTCGAGGTGGCGCCGAAGATCGACCGCCTCCCGATCCCCGAACTGTCCCGTCTGGTCTTCGACGACGCCTTTCGCACCTCGGTCAAGGCACTGTCGGACAAGCGCAACGAACTCGTGCACCCCGCGCACGCCATGGACCGCGACGAGGCGAGAGAACGCGTCGCCGAACTGCGACCACACCTCGATGCCTGCATCGAGGCGGTATCCTTCCTCGGCGGCTGGCACCTGCTCGGGGTCTGCGAATCCCCGCAGCCGACGAACAGGGGCGTCCGAGTACGGGTGCTCCAGCTCCGTGGCCGGACGTTGCCGCCGTCCGACCTTTCCCTGTCGATGCATGGTGGGGTCGCGGAGCGCGATGTCGTCCTCATGGATCCTACGCTGGAGCATGCGTGGATCCTCCGACCATTCTTCGTGACGGCGCGCTCGGGCACGCCCGACGAATTGTTTACCCTTGCCCGCAAGGAGACGGAGGGCGACTCGTTGAAATACTACGGGACCGCGCGCCCCTCGACCCTCGTGGAGGAATCGCCTCCGCAGGACGATCGTGGCCGCTCCCTGGCACCATGGAAGTGGCTGGCATCGCCTCAGCGTCGGCCTTTGCGCGTTCGGCTCGTGGAAGCCGGGGCCGACGTGTCCGACGATCGCGCGGTGCTTCGGGACGGACGGTTCGGAAGCGCCGATCTCCCGCTGTCGGGCCTGCGACCATTCCGCACCGGCGGTACGTCGGAGATCTTCGTGGGACGAGATGCACGCTCGGGTATCGAGAAGGTCCTCAAGGTTCCGAAACACGCCAATGATCGAGCGCTGCGGCAGCAATTCGCCGAGGAGTACCGCATGCTCGACGAGCTTCGCGCCCACCCTGGCATCATTGACGTGTTCTCCTCGAAGGAGGTGGGCGGCATCGGACTCTGCCTCGTCGAGCAGTTCTTCGACCACCCGAGCCTCGAGGAGCACCTGGAGCGAGGTACCTTCGCCGACGACGAACGCCGCGAGATCGTGCGGCAGTTGCTCGGAGCGGTCGGCGAGATCCACCGGAGGCGGTGGGTCCATCGCGACCTGAAGCCCGCGAACCTCCTCTTCGATCGCAGCACGCGCCACCTGAAGGTCATCGACCTCGGCATCGGTCGGCGCCTCGATGGATCGTATCGACACACGACCCGTGTCGGGACCGGCACGCCGGGTATCATGGCGCCGGAGCAGCTCCGCGGCGGGCCGGTGACGCCCGCGACGGACGTCTACGCGTTGGGTCTCTTGCTGCGACGTCTCTACTCGCCCGCGACGGTCGTCGATCGCCCTGACGAGAACGGCCCCGACGACGTCCTTCCGGCCTGGATCGTGCCGGTCCTCCAACAGGCCACGCACGAGGACCCTACGCAGCGGTATCCCGACGCCTGCGCACTGCTCGTGGCCCTCGAGGCTGCGGAGTTGGAGGCGGCGCCAGGAGGCACAGCCCTGATGCCACGCGATCCGAACGGATCCGCGTCGGTTACGCTCGCGGAGATCGACCGCGCCCTGCTCGATGCCATCGCGCAGGTGCGGGCGCTCGAGAAGAGCGTCGGGTTTACGACGGCGTTCGACGAGTTCGCCTCGCAGCTCACCGTCATCACCTCGAGCCTCCGGGCGTCGCTGAATCCGCTCGTCGAGCGGAGCGAGATCAAGGTGCTGCCGGAGTTGGTGTCGACGCCGGTCGAGAGCAATGTCGCGAGGGCCCTCGGCATCCGCCTTGGAGGTGCACTGGCAGGGTTCGCCGTCCCAGGAGTCGTCGGACCGGTCGCAGGCTTCGTCGGTGCGTTAGCCTCAGGCACGACGGCCGCCTACGAGCGTAGGCAGACCATGCTCGCGACGTGCAGGCTGACCATCGAGCGCCTCGAGGAAGCCCGAATTCGCCTCGCGATCTCAGCATCAGCACCAGGTTGAGTCCGCTGGCGACTGCGAGGGCGCGTCTCGGCCCCTTGGCGCGAGCCCCTCGTCAGCCCACCAGCCGGTCTGGTACAAGGCCGGGCATGCCGAGTCGCGAAGAGTGGATCGCGGTGGTGGAGAGGATTCGCGGCGCCAGGGTCCCCGCACGCAGTCCTGAACTCAACCAGCTCCACCGCCTCGCCATGGAAGAAGCGCGCTTCTCGCTACTGCGCATGGCGTGGGTGAATCCCCCGGACGTCGAAGACCTCGTGCAGGACAAGCTCTTCGAGGAGTTGCAGGCCGTCCTCGATGCGAAGGATCCCCGGGCGTTCTTTCGGACCATCGTAAAGCGTGCCGCCCTCGACCTGCGGCGGGAGCTCGAAGGCAAACGCAACCGTGACGGCACGCCTGCCCGCTCGTTCGTCCCCTACGAGGTCCGGGGCGAGGAGTCGACGCTCCACCTCCGCGCCCCCGACGGGTCGGCAGAAGAGGAGCTCGAGCGACGGCAGCAGGCGACCCTCCTCCAGGCGAAGCTCAGCGAACGCGAGCGACTCATCTTCGAGGGGCTGCGCCAGGGCGAGGATCGCGACGAGCTGGCGCGGATTCTTGGACTGAACCGGAACAACTTCGACCAGATCGTGAGTCGCGCGCGCAGGCGCCTCGGAGGGGAACCGTGAAGATCCCGAGACGAGAGGTCTTGCTGCCGGGCGGCCTGCGGTGCGCGGTGTCCGACGTCGAGGCGAAGGTCGCGTCGGATCACGTCGTGCGTCACGTGCTCGGCGTCGACGCCGTGAACCGCTACGGCGAGGCCGCCTGGGACCGTGAGGGCTGGAGCGCGCTGGCACCTTCGGTGGTTTCTCCTAGAGTGCGGGACGAGCGGCTCCGCACCATCGCGGAGCTCGTCGTCGGCGCAGCGCGCTGCGGCGTCCCTGCCATCGTCGGAACCCGGTCGTCGGCGAACGACGGCCCCCCATGCGATGCGTGCCTCCCGGGCCTCGCCTGGCGATGCGAGCGCGAACTCGATGACGTGGTGGCGGCGTACGTCCAGACGACCAGCGAGTTGCTCGAACGCTTCGGTCTCCCAGACGCGGTCTGGGTCCCCCGGGCCGCAGTGACCCGGGCGGTCGCGCGGCAGCTGCGCACACCGGAGAATCTAAGCGGACTCGCCACGCTCTCGCTGGGCTTCGACTCACGCTCGAGGGGACAGCGCATCGCACGGTTGCTGCGCGCCGATGGCCTTCGGGCGGAGTTCTACCTCCAGGGAACGAACCTGAAGTGGCGCACGACGTTCCGCGAGGTCCCCGCGCACGCCGTTGCTGCGCTGAATTGGGTACTGCTCTTCCCCATGCCGTTGCCTTCGTCGGAACCGTTGTCAGATCGATGCCTCGTCGCGCGTCTATGGTGGGAACGTCATGGAAACTGAAGATCTACGAACGTCCCTGCAGCGTCGCATCGCGTCGGTGCTCGAGGACGCGCCGCACTGGTTGCGGGAGCCTCCCGCGGAGGCGACTTCGACGCTCTTCGCCCTGGAGACCTTCGGTGACGCGCTGCGCGCCGGCGTCCAGATCCCGCCGTCGCCGCGACGGTGGCTCCGCGACCTGCGTGACCACGATGCGCGGACGTCGCTCGACCTGGTGTTGACCGAAGTTCCCGGCTGGTCGACGGGCGCCGCCGACGAGGCCCTCGACTTTGCGCTCCGACGTCGCGACCAGTCCGCGAGTGCTCTTGCTGCCCTCGCGTGGCGCTTCTTGTCGCACCCACCCGGTCCCGAGTTCGCGGGCGTCCTCGACGCGGTCGACAGGGCCCTCGGGGGCTTCGACGCGACGCTCACGCTTGGTCGCAACGAGGTCGACGCGCTGCTCGGGGAGCGTGTCTGTCTCGAGGACACGGGATGGCGCGCGAAGCTCCGCGACGATCGCACGTTCGATGACGTCGACGACGGACATGTGTTGCCCTCGGACGCGATGGTCGATGCGTGGTTGCGTGATGGACGCTTCCACCGCTCCGTCGAGGCGGCAGCGGTACGCGACGGTGGCTTCGCCGAAGACCTCGCGGCGCTGGTGGAGGACGCGCTGCACGATGCCCGCGGAGACCGGACCTTGCCCGTGTCGTTCGCTGCACGGAAGTGGCAGCAGCGGAACGCGAAGCGGGTACACATCGACGTCGAGATGGGTCGTGTGGCGCTCGCGGCGGCGGCGTACGACGCGCCTTCGACCGAGACGAAGATCCCCCTCGGCCTGCTGGCTCCGCTCGCCGCCGAGGCCGAGGTCCGCGTCGTTGCGGGAAGGGCGACGCTGTCCGTCTACGCCGAACCCGGGGTCGTCGCATCGGTGTCGGTCGGCGCTTCGAAGTCGGAGTCCGACGCCGACGGCACCTGCGCGGTGTCGTTCCCGGTGACGGCCCAGGCGGTGCCGGTGCGGGTGCGCTCCTCCGATGGCACGGAGGTCGGATTCGACCTGTCATTCCCAGACGCATCCGATGCCCGATGAGTCGCGCCGACGTTGACTTCGCCCTTCGGGGATTGCGTCACGAGCCGAAGGGTCCCGGCGCGACGGCGCGACGCGCAGAGCTGCGCGGATACCTTGCGCAGCCATGGGTCGACGGGCAGCTGGCGGCCGTGCTTCGGACAGCCCTTGGCCCCAGTGCCCCGGAATGGAGCGAAGCTCCGCTGCGCGTCGGCGAAACCTGGCTGCTCCTCGCCTCCACGATCCGGGGAACCGGACAGGCGGTGCGCTGGTGCTCCGTGTCACGCGCGCCCGAAGGCGATGCGGTGGCAGCGCACGTCGCGGGACTCCTGGAAGAAGCATGGCTCGGCCTGGCCGCGTGCCTTGGGGCCTCCCAGCGAGGGCTTCCGCCAGAGTTCCGACGAGGCACCTTCGTCGTGCCCGCGGTGACTGTGGACACACCCATCACCGGGTCCTCCCTCGGTGTCGCGGCGGCGCTCGGATGGCTGTCACGTGCGCTCGAAACGCCCTTGCCGTCGGACCTGGCGGCCACGGCGAGCGTGAACGTCGACGGGACCCTCGTCCGCGTCGGCCACGTGGCGGAGAAGCTCGCAGCCCTGCGTGAGGCCGCTCCGTCGGTGCGCCGGGTGATCGTGGCGCCAGAGGACGCCGAAGCCATCGGCGCTTCCGACTCGTTCGAACTCTTGCCGTGCCGCACTCTAGCGGAGGCCTTGCGACACAGCGGACTCTCTCCGTCGACGCTACCGGCGTGTCCCATCGAGGACCTCGAGCATCGCGTTCACGGATTTCAGCGGGAGAACAGCTTCGCGCACGGCGCCGAGCGGTGGCGGGTGCTGTCCCACGAAGCATGGGGCATCGCCAAGACGCTCGAGGGCGTCCCTGCGGCGCGAGCGACGGCGCAGCGGGCGAGGAACTGGGCGGTGCTCTTCGCGCTGCACGCGGGCGATGATCTTGCGGCGAGACGCATCGCTCGGGGCGCCGAGCCCATCGACGACCCGGCGGTGCGGCTCTGGGGAGCTGTCGTCGCGGCCTCGGCGGCAGTCGACGCGGCGAACTTCGATGCCGCGCGGGAGCTCGCCTCGCTCGACGAGGCCCTCGATGCCCGCGGCCACCTCTCGGCAGATCACCGTTGGATCGAGGGACACGCCCGCGCCACGCGCGGCCGCGTGCTGTTGTTCGGCGGGGACTTCAACGCGGCGATCGCGGCGACCGACGCAGCCCTGGCGTGGTTCCACGCCGAGTCGATGCCCTGGGAGGTGGGGCGATCGCTGCTGACGAAGTCGGCATGCCTTCGATTGTCCGGTCGGGCGTCGGACGCACTCGCGACGCTCGACGAGGCCCGGGACGCGCTCGCGGCCTCCGCCGGCATCCGCTCCGAGGTTCGAAAGACGCGGCATTTCCTTGCCCTCGAACGAGGGCGCACGCTGCTCGCGCTCGGCGAATACGTCGATGCAGCGGCGGAGTTCGAGTCCGTGGAGGGGGCCGTCGACGGTGATTACCCACGCCTCGGAGCGCTGCGCGGACTGGCGAGTGCGCGGCACTCCCTCGGCCGGACCGAGGAGGGCAGGAGCCTTCGCGAGCGGTGCCTGACCGTCGCGCGTTCGCAACCCGACGGCAGCATCCTCGGTCGCACCGCGGCGCTGGCCCGTGCGGAGGCAGCCGACGACGATCCCGAGGTCTTCGACGCCCACGCGGGGACGTGGCGCAGGCACTTCGGAGAAGCCGAACCGGCGAGGGTCCGCGCGCGCTTCATCTACTGAACGCGTCCTGCACGGACGCGGGTGCACGAGGAGGAGAGAACGATGGCGAAGGTGTCGGAGATCAAGGCCGCGGTCGAAGACTTCGTCCGCAGCGAGAGCAGCGCGATGGACGCCGATCGCATGTTTGCGCCGTGGACGCTCTACACGCAGCACCAGGTCAACGTGCTTGATGCGCTCGCGCAGACGGCCACCGCGGGAGGCGACGACCCGCAGGCGGAGAACGAGCGCTTTCTGGACGGCTTCGCCGTGTTCCCCGGCACGGCCTTCCGCCCGCCGGAGCTGCTCGTGCTGCGCGCGGTGTTCTCGGCGAACGAAGCGGACCTCGTCGCGGGTCTGGCCGACCTCGGCGCGGCCCTGTGTGTCGCCGGCGGCCTCGCCCTGCACGGCGTCGAACCCACGGTGTCCGGGCCACGCATGGCGCGCCTTCGTACAATACTCGGCGCGATGACTGCCGCGGATCGCGGTCGTCTTCAGGTACGGGGAGAACTCGCGCACCTCGCAACCACCGACGAGGAGACACTCCAGCACTCGCCGGCGATCAAGAGGGCGATCAATGACTTCCAGGTCGTGCTCGCGCGGGCTGGGATCACGCCAGTGCAGTGGGAGTTCCGCCCTCCGCAGAAGTTTCGGATCGCGTCCGCCCCGGCGACGCCTCGCCCCTCGGTGGCCAGAGTGTTGAGCTTCTCGGGAACCCACTGGGGCACCGAGACGGAGAAGGTGTTCATCGGCCGCGGAAGGCTCGCGGACCTCGTAGAACTCTACGACCACTACCGCGAGGCACTCTTCGCCCGCAACGTGCGCACCTACCTCCACCACGAGGCGAAGAAGCCCCGGAGTGCCGCCCGCCACATCCGCGCAGCGCTCGATCGGATCTGCGCTGGCGGTCCCAACCTGTACTTCTCCATGGCCCACAACGGCATCACGCTGAGCGCACCGCACGTCGCGGAGGCGGGCGAGACGAGCGTGCGAGTCGAGCCTCTGGGCCTCGGGATGCACGTGCTCAACGGGTGCCAGACGGTCTACACCGCGTGGACCTTCTGGAGGGAGAAGGCCGAGGCCGAGCCTGCTCCCACGGCGTCCTGGCGAAAGGCGTGGAACGAGATCTGGCTCCCGCTGCGCATCGTCGTCACGACGGACGAGGATCGCATCAGGGATGTGACCGTCGCGGCGAACCGGCAGACGGAGATGCGCCCGTCGGCGTTCTGGGCACACGACGCGGCGCAGCTCACACTCGACCGGCGCTTCGGGCGCAAGGGCATCTATTACGAGCGGCAGCAGGGAGCATGGGACAACCTCGTCGCCTCTGAATCGCCGCGCGTTTCGACGTACCCGAACGGCACGCTCAATATCGAGGAGCTCGCCCGTACCATCGCAGCGGCGTCGCCCGACGTCGCCATCGATCACGCCAAGGGCCCCGCGGGGATCTTCGACAGCGAGGTCGTCTATCGGAAGGTCTTCGCGGCGCACAAGCTCCGATCGACGCGACTGCTCACGGCGCTCTACAACCTCCAACAGGCGACGCGGCTGGCGCTGTTGGATCTCGTCGACAGCGTGGGCTACCTCAACGGCCTGCCCAATCGATCGTTCCAGTTCCCGACGATGCGCCTGCTCGCGGCGTGGTTGGCGGAGAACGATCCCGAGTGGCTGCTGGCGCAGGGCGACTCCGTCTACCGCAACGCCACGCTGAAGGACTTGCGCGCGGCCACGCTCAAGGTGCTCGGCCCGACGCGGTCGAAGATCCAGGGTGCGCTGCGCGACGGGTGGGGCACCACGGAGGGCTGGACCGACGCGTACCACGCCAAGATGCTGCGCGATGTGGCCAGGACCATGGGCCTCAAGATGGATCCATTCGGCATCACTGTCCCGGACGAGGGCTGACGCTCGGGCCCAGCGTCCCCTACAGCATCCTCGTGGGGCGGGGCCGTCGTTCGCGCCGACCCGCGCCGAGCGTCACGTCGGCGCGCGCGCTGCCCCCTGGAGGATGTGCGCGAGCCGCGCGTAGCTCTCCTCGGGCAGCACCCGCAGGATCCGAATGAGCTTTTCGTCGCCACTGCGCAGGATCCCCTCGCGCAGGTGCGGTGCGAGCGCTTCGCCCTCGCGCACCTCGAACTCGGTGAGCGTCGCGCCGTTCACGATGGCACCGTCGCGCATCGCTTCGTCGAGGGTGATGCGGAACGTCGCACGCATGTTGGCCCCGCACGAGGTGCAGTTCTTCGCGCCGAGGGCGTTCGCGGTGCCGCAGGACGGACACGGCCGCGTCCGCGCCGCCGCCTTCGGGAACTCGTGGCCGCAGCCGTCGCAGGTCGCGGCGCCGAGGGCGTTCTGCCGCTCGCAGATGGGACATTTCTTCTGACGCGCGGCACCGGGATCGTCTCCGTGGGCCACGATCTCGTCCTCGATACGCCGGGCGTACTCGTCGAAGACGGTCAACGTCGGCATCAGGAAGTACGCCCGCGTATCGTCGCCCGGCTCGAAGCTCCGCACGACACGCCCGACCGCCTGGCGGAAGGCGAGCTCGGTCTTCGCGTACGGGAGGTACACGAGCACCCGCAGCCGTGGGATGTCGACGCCCTCGGAAACCATCGCCACGGACACGAGCCACCGATGGTCCGATCCGCGGAACGCCTGGATGCGCCCCTCGGGATTCTGCGTTTGCGTGTGCACGACCATCGGACGCTCGCCCTCCAGCCGTTCGAGCAGGTCTGCGAAGTAGTCGGCCATCTCGATGTTCGGCGCGACGACGAGACCGCCCGCCCTGGGCATACGTAGCCGCAGGTCGTCGAGCTTCTCGATGGCAGCCTCGAGCATGCTTGCGTGGTAGCCGTCGGGGGCCGGCACGTTCGTGCCCGATACGAACTGCGGCATGTACACGAGGCGCTCGAACTTGAGCGTCGCCTGGAGCCCCGGAATGCGCGCGAGGTCCTTCGGGAGCAGCGCCTCGCCGACGCCCGAGACCTCCGTCGACTGTCCCGATTCGAGGTCCACGGTGAAGCGTCCCTCGTGGCGGTGGAACGTCACGGGTCGGCAGTACTCGAGGTCCACGGCTTCGCCGTAGGTGAGCGTGAAGCTGCCATCGGCGGGATGCGAGATCCGTCCGGCCCGGTCCTGGTCGATCCACACCGACTGCGCGCCGTCGGAGCGCACCGGAGTGCCCGTGAGTACCAGCACGAAGCGCGCATCGACGAAGGCCGACTCGGCGCTCAGCCCCCACGCGGCTTCGACGGCGGCGTGGTGGTGCTCGTCGCACACCACGAGCGTGCGAGCGGCGCCGCATACCCTTCTGAACGCGTCCTCCAGACCCTCGACAGCGCTCCAGGTGGCGCACACGTCGACGCCAAAAGCCGCAAGATCCCCGGTGGTAGCGGTGACGCGAACCATCTGTCGGGCCGTGACGCGCTCGTATTCGCGGGACCACTGGTTCACGACCTCGGTGCGCGGCGCGATGACCACGACGCGGTCGATCTCGCCGAGTTCGAGCAGCTTCGCCGCGATGGCGACGGCGCAGAGCGTCTTGCCCGCCCCTGGGGCCGCGTTGACGAGGAAGTGCCGGTCGCGCCGATCCTGCACGAGCCACTGCAGGGCCTTCAGGGTTGCTTGGGTCTGCCAGGGGCGGAGCTGGAGGTTCATGGTCTCGTCGGTTCCTTTCGGGTGCTGCGGCCTTCTGGCAATGGACGACTTCGAGGTTCGACTCCTGACACCGGACTCGTCGAAACCGTCTATCGCTAGCGACTCACCCAGTATTCGGTGAGCTGGATCTCACGGATGGGGAGGTTCGGCGGCGGAACGAGGCGCGCGTGCGGGCTGAGCCGCTCCACGACTGCTGCGTAGGTGCACCGGCGTGACTTCACGACGAAGCCGTCGCGGCGCATGCGCGAGATGAGCCGCGAGAGCAGGCCGACGCCGAAGAGGATCGTCGCTTCGAGCTGCGTCAGGCGGTTCCCCTGCAGGAGGTGCTCCTTGCACGCCGTTTCTCCGAGGGTGAGGTTGGGATTCACAGTCCGTACTCCATGAGACGTCGCGCCTCAGCAAATGCCGCCCCCTGGCGGCGGTCGTGGTCCTCGAAGCTACCGTGCCCGGTCCGCTGCATGTAACTCACGAGGAGCCACCCGTGACGTCGCCAAATGACGTCCACGGGCCACTGCGTCGGCGCGCAGGTCCGCTCGTTGCGGTCATCTTCCTGGGGCACGGGCCCTTGGGCGAGAGCCACCAGGGCATGCGCACTCCGCAAAAGATCCCGTCGGGAGACGGTCCCATCGGGCACCTCGGCGCACAAGAGGGCATAGACATCTCGAACCCTGCTCGCGTTGCTCATCATCGAGATGGACGCCGCATTGCGAAGGGTTCTGACATCGCCCTGTCCGTTGGTGCCGGTGGCGGTGCTCACGGTGGATGGCGCGGGGCAACGCAGCCGACCCACGGACAGATCCGGCTCGAGCGGCGCAACCTGCTGCCGAACGAGGTCGCGTCAGAGAAAATCCATCGTGCCCGTCATGAACCGGGCGCTGCCGCCGTCGTAAGGTTGTCGGCCGCAACGGTGCGTCGACGAAAGCAGGAGGGATTTCGTCATGCCACTCTTCATTCCGTTCGTGATCGGCGGGGTCGCCCTCGCCCTGGGTGCCGCAGGCGTCAAGCAGGGCGTCGACGGCGTGAGCGACCTTCGGAGGGCCGAGGCCATCGGGCTCGCGGCCCAGAGACGCCACGGTCGAACCGTCCGGGTCGTCGAGTCGACCCGCGACAGGGTCAACCAGCGGGCGTGCCGCTACGGCAAGCTCAAGCTGGACGCCCGCCAGGAGACGTTCGCCCGGCTGATCCGACTACTCGAGAAGCTGGAGCGGCGAGGTGGGCTGGAGCGCGCCAGGTTTCTGCGTGAGCTCGATGTGACCCGCGACGAGGTCGAGGCGTTCCGCGCGGAGTCGGTCGAAGCACAGCAGATCGTGGCCGGCTTCCTGAGGGCGGGACTTGGCGGGGCGACGGCGGCCTCGGCCGCCTACGGCCTGGCAGGATCGATCGGCGTGGCCAGCACCGGGGCGGCGATCTCCGGGCTCAGCGGGGCCGCTGCGACGAGCGCGTCCCTGGCGTGGCTCGGGGGTGGCGCACTCGCGGCGGGTGGCTTCGGCATGGCGGGCGGCATGGTCGTGCTGGGAGGCGTCGTCGCCGGCCCGGCTCTGGCGCTGGGGGGCTTCATGATCGCCAATCGGGGAGAGCGGGCGTTGACCGAGGCCAGCGCGTACGTCGCGAGGGTCGATCGCGCGATCGCCGACCTCGAGACGTTGACGAGCTTCCTGACGCAGGTCGACCGTCGCATCAAGGAGATGCACTCGCTCGTGAGCGGCCTGCGAACCCGCCTCGACGCGCTGCTCACGTCGATCGAGGAGCGCAGCAACCGGTGGAACGTGAAGAGCGCCTCGGACCGCGAGAAGCTGCGCGAAGCCATGCAACTCGCAGGAGCGCTCTCGGAGATCATCCGCACTCCGGTGCTGAACGCGAAGGGGAAGCTCACGATGGAGAGCGCTTCACTGGTCGCCCGCTACGGCGAGCTGCCCTCGTAGCAACGAAGGAGAGTGACGATGGCGAAGCGAATGGGGAAGAAGGCGGGCAGTGCAGTGAAGGCCCTCGACGCGGCGACCTTCGTCGGGGAGCTGCTGGAGGTAAAGGGCACCCTGGAGTCCCTCCTCGGCTACCTCCGCGAGGCCGAACAGCAGCGGACGGAGCGGTCCCGCATCGACGCCGAGGCGAAGGCGCATGTCGAGAGGGTGCGCGCGTTTCGGGAGGTCGTGGGTCTGTACCTCGAGCGCTCGTTCGACGAGCGGCTGCAGAACTTCGAGGGGCTCTTCGTGCGGCTCGACAAGGCCGCGGAGCGAGGCGATCTACAGATGGCGAGCGCGACGCTCGGAGCGATGGTGGCGCTCGCGAAGCACTCCCCGCTCGAGGCGCTGGCCGACGCCGCGAGGTTCCAGAAGACCATCGAGGACAAGAGCACGGACTGGCGGTTCTGAGCCTCTCTGCCTTCCACGAATGGGCAGATGGGGAGTCACAGCCCGGTTCGGATGAGCTGAAATTCGTACAAGGGGACAAGCATGCCGAAGCTGATCGTCAAGAACCCGAACGGCTCCCGCCAGGAGCTCGATGTCAGTAGCAGGGTCGAGCTCGACGCGCAGAGCATCGGGAAGAAGTGGCCGATCTCGCTCGATGACGGGCGTACCTTCCAACCACTCAGAGCAGTCGGGGACGCCGCGTGGCGCTCGTTCTTCGCGATGGCCGGTGGCGCGACGATGGAGCCATCTCCTTCGGGCGCGCCCGCGACGGAGACCGCACGCCCACCCGTGAGACCCGAGCCGCCCCGTCGTGAGGAGGCCGTCGATCGGGTCTCGCCGCGCGTCGAGGTACTGGAGGGGTCGATGCGTGAACTGGTCCGCCAGGTCGATGACCTCCTCGCGCGCGACCCTGCGCCCCGGGGAGAGTTCGACCGTGCGCGGCAGCAGGTCGATGCGACCCTGACACAGATCGACCAGCGCCTCGGGGCGCTGTCGGGCGAGGAGCTCGACGCCCGCGTCGAGCGGGCCGCGGAGACCGTCTCCCAGCGCATCGACGGGATGCTGAAGCGCCTTCGACAGCAGTACACGAAGCTCGAAGACCTCGCCGACGAGCAGATCGAGTCCGTGGGTCGCTACCGACCGGGCGTCGTCGAAACGCTGGAGCAGCGGCTCACCGCAGAGCGGGCGGAGATCGAAGTGCTGCGCGCCCGGAAGCGTGAACTCGAGGAGCGGCTCGATGAGCGGGAGCGGGAGATCCGCCGCCTCGGGGCCGGCGACGGAGTCGTGGACTCCAACGTGGTGGACGACCTTCGCGAGAGGCTGGCGACGCTTCGCGGGGAGATCGAGCAGCGCAAGGGCGTCGAGGCCGAACGAGACGGGCTGCGGCTTCGAGTCGCGGAGCTGGAGGTCGACCTGGAGCGCCGTAAGGCCGACCAGGCCGCTCGTGAGACGGACCTGGAGATCCGGCGAGAGGTCGAGGCGCTGCGGGGTACGAAGCAGACGCTCGAGGACGAGCTCGACCAGGCCACAGCGGCGTTCGAACTCAACAAGCAACGGCGAACCGAGCTGAAAGACAGCCTGCGCGCCAGGGAAGCGGAGCTCACGAAGGAGCGCCAGAAGGCACTGGAGGCGCTGAGGGATTGTGCAGAGCGCGACGCTCAGCTCGCGAGCCTCACGGCGGAGCGAGACTCACTCCGGTCCGAGCGCGACGGCGCCGTGCGACGGGCAGCGGAAGCCGAGACGCGAACAAGTGTGCTCTCGCAGGCGCTCCAGGAAGAGGCGAGACGCGCGCAGACCACGAGGGATGCGCTGCTCCAACAGCGATCCGAGTCGATCCGTGTCGAGCTCGAACGGGCAAGCGAGGATGCGCGCCGCGCATTGCAGACCAGGGCCGAGCAGGCCCAACGCGAACTGGAAAGTGCCAGGCAACGGGCCGAGCAGGAGAGCAAGCGGGCCTCGCAGCTGGAAGCCGAGCTTCGCGACGCCCGCGCAGAGCAGTCGAGATGGCGGGCGGAAGAGGCGGCCCGCGATGAGCGTCTGGCGCGCTTCTCCATACAGGTCGAACAGAGCCAGCAGGCGGCGGCTGTAGCGGAGACCCGTCTGCGTGAACTCCGCGCAGAGGAGCAACGCCGCCTGGACGAGGAGGAGGCGCGCAGGTCGGTGGTTCGCGGCGAGCTGGGGGCGCTGGACAGCCAGCTGGCGATACGGCGCGCCGCGCTTGATGAGCTGAAGTCCGCCGAGGTGCGCAAGCGCGAAGATGCGAAGGTGGAATTCGCAGGTCGTATCGCGATCCTGGAAGCTCCCTGGTTCAAGGATCCAAGGGCGGCCTCGACGGCATTCCCTACGGAAAGCACCTGGCTTGAAGGCATCCGCGATCGGATGGAGGCGGCAGACTTCCACTTCCCGAGGCGACTGTTGGAGAGTTTCCACACGTCGCTCAAGATCGCTGCGTGGGCGCCGCTCACCGTGCTGGCCGGCGTAAGTGGTACAGGGAAGTCCGAGCTCCCGCGGTTGTACAGCCTGTACGGCGGGCTGCGGTTCCTTCCCGTACCCGTGCAGCCCAACTGGGACTCGCCGCAGGACCTCTTCGGGTTCTTCGACTATGTGGGCGGTCGGTTCCGGGCGACCTCGCTGGTGCGAGCGATGGTGCAGAGCCAACGTGCGGTGAGCGACGGAGGCTTCGACGACGCCCTGCTGCTCGTACTGCTCGACGAGATGAACCTCGCCCGGGTCGAGCTGTACTTCAGCGAGCTCTTGAGTCGCTTGGAGACGCGTCGAGGGCTCGACCGCGAGGCCGCCCGCCGCGAGTGCGCGGTGCGCGTCGACCTCGGCGCGGGCGTCGAGGAGTACCCCGTGCCGCTCGGGGAGAACGTCGTCTGGGTCGGGACCATGAACGAGGACGAGACCACCCAGACCCTGTCGGACAAGGTCCTGGATCGGGGCAACGTGCTCTCCTTCCCCCGCCCGAAGGCGCTGCGCAGTCGCGCCGACGGCGGGCTCGGCGAGGGCGCCGCATGGCTGCCGCGCGCGGCCTGGGAGCGCTGGCAGCGTCGTCCCGACGAGACCCTGCCAGCGAACGTCCGTGGATCGATTCGCGAGGCGCTGGAGCAGATCAACGAGGCGCTCTCCAGCGAGAACCGCGCGGTAGGACACCGCGTGATGCAGGCGGTTGAGCGCTACGTCGCCAACCATCCCAGGGTCCAGCGGCCTGACGGTGCGACGCTCGAGAGCGACGCCTGGAGGGTGCCCTTCGAAGACCAGGTGGTGCAGAAGGTGATGCCCAAGCTCCGGGGTATCGACGTCGGCAGCCGCTCAGGGAGGCGTTGTCTCGACGGCGTGCTCAGCGTGTTGCAATCCCACGCCCCCGGGCTGGTCGACGACTTCGGGCAGGCTCGGGAGGACGCCCGCGGGGCCTTCGTCTGGACCCGGGCGAGCTACCTCGAGGACGGTCACGAGCAGACGCGATGAACGCTCCTACGTCCCATGACGTTCCGCCGACGTGGGAACAGTCCCACGAGGCGAGAGCGACGCATGCAGCAGGAGGCAACGGAGGGTCGTTGGCGTGGAGCCTCGACGAGCTCGAGGATCTCCTCTCGACGGCGTCTTCCTACGATCCCGAGACAGGCGCTCCCATGCCGGTCAAGGTGTCGCAGTTCGTAGCCGGATTCGCGCGGGCGCTCCACGGCGACGTTCCGATCGTCCCGAGAGACGCGCTTTTTCGGGTCGCCGAGCTGGCCTCCGCCCCCCTCGAGGAGGTGCTCGACGACCCCAGGCATCGGCTCCAACGCTCCCATCAGACGCTGCGCCCCGAGCGGGTGCGCAACGTCGATGCTCGCTCGATGGCATGGTTGGCCCGCCAGCCAGGGCACGACATCCGACAGAAGCTATCCTCGTCGCGGAGGATGCTCGCGGTGGTGCGACATCCGACCGCGGACGTGCCTGCCAATCGCTTCGTTCGGAGGTTTGCGCTCGACCTCGCCTCCTGCCTCGATCGCGTGCTGGCCAGTGCCGGAATGGACTTCGAGGATGATGCTCGGAGGAGGCAACTGTGGATGCTCCGAGAGCGGTGCCGGCTCGACCGGGAGGGCGCCCCCCTCGCCGACGTCCGCGCCGCCGTGGCGCCGACTCCCGACAACGTCCTGCTCGGCGATCGCCGCTACGCACGCCTCTGGCGAGCCTGGCGAGTCCTCGGTGCGCTCGACGACATCACCGCTGCGCGTTGGCGGACAGCCGACGCATGGCTCTCCTCCACGGTCGCCTGGGCCATCGTGGCGGAGCTCGCGCGGGCGCCGAACGCGACGCTCGAAGATCGCTGGATTGCACTTCAGGAGAACGATCCCGGCCCCGACGAGAGGGGCGTTCGGGTTCGCATTCGTGACGACGGAGGGGTTCGGGTCTTCAGCATCCGCGCGGTGCACGGTGGGCTCGAGATCGACGTCGAGCGTTGGCGCGGCGACCGTCGGCTCTCGATGGAGGACGAGCCGCCTGTGGTGATCGGGTGTGGGTTCCAGGCGGTCGGGGCGGAGTTCGACGGTCCCGGCCACCCGGCGACGCTCGACCTTCCGAGCGGGCCGCTGACCTTCCAGGTGCGCCGGCACGTCCTCGCCGACGTCGCCGGCCGGGTGGTCCGCTCGCTCGGAGTCATGGACAGTGACCGGCCCGTCGCGGAGACAACCGCGGTGGACTCCGTTCCGTGGGTTCGGTCCGGTATCGATTTCGCGGGCCCATGCGTGCATATCGTGCGTGACGGCGCTCCCCTGCCGACGTGGGTCGCCCTCGCCCGGAGCACCTCCCGGGACGACGCCGAGGCGTGGGTGGCGGGCGAGAGCGCGGTGCGATGGGACGATCGAGAGAGAGGATCGGAGTGGAGCGCGATCGACCTGTGGAGGGCGGCCGCGTCGGTGGGTCTCGGGACCGGCGAGGTCGGGTCGCTACAAGCGCTCGCGGAGTCGGCACGCGAACGCCTCGGGGAGGCCCGCGCGTCGGCGGAGGTCGCGGTCGCGGTGCCCGACGGTCTCGACGAGGCATCCCTGGCAACGCTCCGCTCGGCGATCGGGCCCGCCGTCGCGGGAAGGCCCTGGTGGATCTGGCGCTCGGCGGCGGCGGTGATCGGGTGGCGAGCTCGCGGGGCGCCTTCCCTCGCGGAGGGCGATGCCGTCGTGGTGCTGGATCTCGCGATGCCGGGCTTCGGCGGCGCGACCCTCATCGCCCGCAGAACCGGCAACGGCGGCGATGACTGGTTCTTTGAGCGACCGCTCCCGGGAGCGTTCCGCGACGTTGGGGAAGAGGATGATCCCGGGGCCATCCTGGCCCAGGCGATCAGTGCCTCGCAGACGTCCGACGGCACAGCGACTCCCTCGGGGGTCATCGACGTCGCGGTCTCACGCGGACTATCGCACTGGTCCGCGAACGGCGAATGGCTGTCGGGTGGACAGGACGGCGGGCGCTGGAACGTGACCGCCGATCCGGCTGCGGCTGTGGCGCTCCTTGGACAGCGCGCGGTGGCCTGGGCGAGACGCTTCGAGCAGGGTACGGCGCTCGTCCGGGCGCGCGAGCGGAGCTCAATCCATCGATTGCATCTCCTGATCGTTGGGAGCCCCTTCGGTTCGTCGGAGGGCGAGGCCGTCGCAGCCGCGCTGACGGAGTCCGTGCAGTGGTGTCGTGGCGTGGTCGCGGCGCCGGACGCCGTGGGCGATCTGGTGGCGCGTGGCGCGGACGAGTTCCTGGCGCGTCGTGCCCTGGGCCTTCCGACGTGGGTCGATCTTCTCCCTCAGTTGTCGCTGGAGGTGCTCAGTCGAGGCGCTGTGAAGAAGATCGTGGTGTTCCCTCGAAAGTCCGTGCGTGCTGGGGAATCCGTGACGTACCGGGTGAAGGAGTCCTTCCAGATCCCGCGCGGGCGGCGCAGCATCGTGCTGCCGCTCCTGCGCGACGACGATGGCCGTCGCATCGAGGACACCAACGCCGTGATCGAGCATCCCTCCTTCCCCCTCGAACGCGCCGTCGAGGTGCGGGCCGAGGTTCACTTCCGTCACGCCGAGGACGGCTTTCGAATCGTCCTGACGCCGACCGATACCGCCCCCTTCCCGAGCCTCGACGTCCATTGGGCCCGACGTGACACCGCTCCGCAGGTCGACGCGTCGGTGATCGACGAGCCCCCAGCCTGGCCTCGTGTCCCTGGCTGGAACGAGGTACCGGACGAGTTGATCCGAAGTCTCGAAGAGGCGATCTTGCACACGGGGAATGCCGGCGAGACCGTCTCGAGCAATCAGGTCCCGGTGCGCCTGAACGCTGCGAAGAAGGGCGAGCCGGCACGATCGAAGCTCGTGCAGGATCTGCAGGCCCTTGCTGCGACACTGCGGCGTGTCGGTAGTGAGGCGAGCGTGCTGTTCGTCTCCGGCCGCTCGGCCATGACGCTCCCACCTTCGCTCGCCAGGAGCCTTCCCCTGTTGGAAGAGCTCGCGCGCGGCAATCGCCAACTGCTCTCCTGCACGCTCACGGAGGTGCAGAAGGCGGCTCGGGATGTCGCCGCCGCGGCGACCAACGCGGTCAGTCGCTTTCGGGCAACGGCCTCGGATGCCTTCGTTCGATGGGGGCTCGACCCCGCCAACCCGCTGTCCGAGGGAGATCGCTGGCGCAGCCTGGCGCGGACGATGGGAGACGGCGCTGCCGGCGCGAGGGCGCAAGCGCGCGAGGCCCTCACGGACCGGCTCCGCGGGCCGACGCCTCCGGGGGTCGATCTTCTCTGGGTGGCGTCCACCGCGCTGTGGGGCGATCCGGGCTTCGTGTTCTCCGTCGGCCCCGCCGTGGAGACATGGTGGCAGGCCATCGAGCTGGCGTTGGAGGGCATTGAAGGAGATACCCGGCCGGGACCCGCGGGCGCCCGATTCGACGAATGCCTGGCCATTCTTGTGGGCCTCCTCCGCCTGCGCGGCTCCGAACACGGGACCGCGGTGAGCGCCCGCAACGAACGCGTCGTGGCCATGGCCGATCGGATCGACCGCCTCGGGCGTTCGCTCCCGGCCGGCCGGAAGCCTCGGCTCCGGCTGGAGGGAGGACAGGCGCTCTGGGAGGCCACCGCGAACCTGCTTCGAGGACAGTCGGTGGCCCGCATCGAGATGATCGCAGACGAGGGGTGAGCGATGGTGGACGTCTTCAGGTTCCTGAACTGGTCGTTGGGGTTCGAGCAGCGCTGGCCGGTGTCGATCGACCTGGAAGCACTGCCCAACGCCCGTCGCGGGTCTCGCATGGATCCCGCGGACCTCCGCCGCTGGGTGTCGCTGGAGGTGGGCGCAAACCTCGTCGCCCGATGGGACGGGGCCGCGGCGCCATTGACCTTCCACCGGGGGAGCGACCGACGCGCGGCGCAGCGAGCCCTCGACGCCTCGTCGAAGCCCATCCTCGCACGGATGGAGTGGGTCGCCGCCGGAGCCACCCGGGCAGAAGGTGAGTTGGCCATCCTGCGATGCGCGATGCCAACGTCCCTGGACGAGGCGCCGGTCGTAGTGATCAGTCAGGACCAGCTCTCCTCGGCGGGATACCGCAGCGCCACCTCGCTCGCGGAGGACCTCACGCTGGTCTCGCCTGACCAGACGGTGCTAATCGCACAGACCCCTCTCCTCAAGGGCTGGCAGCCGACGACGTGCGACGTCTCGCTCTTCGCGCAGGGCGGAAAGGTCCTCCGATGCAAGATCGAAGGCGAGGTCGGGCGCGAGCGCCTGCGGGTCGAGAGCATCGAGGACAGTCCCCTGCGAATCACGGGAGTCCGCTTCGTCGCCATCAGGAACCGACAGCCACCGCGGGTGATCCTGGTTGATGGCACTGGAGAGGGGTCCGACCTCGCCCGTCTCCTGCCCTCAGACCATCTACGGCTGCGATCGTGGCTGGAGTACGAGACGCGACGGAAGCAGCGCGACGCTGAGCAATTCGCCCTCCGGGAAGAACGGAAGCTCGAATACGATTCGGTGAAGGAGCCCGTCCAGGGTCGTGGAGACCGGACGCGCTACGCGTTGTCGCTTGTCGATGCCGACGAAGAGCGCCTTCGCGGCTGGATGGACGCCGACGCGGCGGGTCGATCGCGCAAGAGCTCGATCGCCGTCGAGGTCCACGGCCTTGACCGCGGCGTGAAGCCGGTCGCTGGTACCGTCGTGAGCTTTGACCGTTCGGGGGGCCGCACGGTCGCGAGGTTCGAGCCTGGCGATCGGAGCGAGGTGCCGCCGGCCAGGGGGCGCCTGGTCGCGACGACAGACCGCGGTCGTGGCCGTGAGGCGTTGCGGAGGCAGGAGGCCCTCGAGCGGATCTTCAGTGGCGGCGCCGCCTGCCCCGACCTCCTCCGATGGCTCTTCGACCCGGCGAGCGTGCGCGGCGCGGAGGGGGTTCCGCGCTTGCGCTCGCGGCCTGGAGAGCGCCCGCTCAATCAGTCCCAACGCCAGGCCGTGGAGCGCGTCCTGGCCGGACTCGGTCTGGTGCTGGTCCAGGGGCCACCCGGCACCGGCAAGACCCAGGTCATCGCGGAGATGGTGCTTCACCTGAGGGAGCGAAGGCGCGCCGAGGCGAAAGGAAGGGACGGTCTCGCGGCCCCCGTACGGGTGCTCGTCAGCAGCGTTCAGAACGACGCGGTGGCGAACGCGCTCACCCGCCTCCAGGCCGAAGGCGTGGAGGTGCACCGCCGTCTCGGCGTCGACGGGCGCCGCAACGACGACACCGCCGGGGCGGGCCGCGAGCTCGCCGAACGCCTGCGCCGATCGCTCGAGCTCGACCCGGCCTTCGTCCGGCGCGCCCGGCTGGTACGCCTGCACGATGCCGTGCGTTCCCTGCGCTCTCGCGCGGACTCCCTTCGCTCCGATGCCGAAGTCGCCCCCGCCGTGCAGGAGCTGGCGGGCGACGAGCTGGCGAGCGACCTCCCGCCCGCGATCCTCGACGACCTGAAGCGGCTCACGCGTAACCTACCGGGCGAGGCCGTCGGGGCCGACCCCGAGGCGCCTCGAACGCGCTCCCCTGGCTCGTTCGGGCCGATCGAGCGGCTGCCGGAGCTGCCGTCCCTCGCCGAGGCCGAAGCGCTCGGCGAGCTGGTGGGGGAGGTCATCGAGTTGCTGGAGCGAGTGGGCGACGAGGCGAGTCTGCGAGCCGCCGAGCGATGGCGCCGCGCGAGCCGACGTCTCCAACGAAGCATCCGCGAAGGCGAGCTCGATCTCGATACCATGGGGGCCTGGCGCGACGCGAGAGAGGCGACCCCTTCCGCCCCGATGGCGCCTCCGGGCAGCATGCCCGGGGAGTCGCTTTCCCGGTGGCGCGACGACGTCATGGCGTGGTGCCGACGGGCCGACGATGCGCTCGGGTCGATGCTCCGGGAGGAGGATCGGACCGACGGGGCCGTGCTCGAGCGATGGATGCAGACCCTGCAGGAGGAGCCCACCCGGCTGCGCGAATTGAAGGAACGCCATGCCCCCGTGACCGCGGCGACCTGCCAGCTGGCAGATCCCGGCAACGAGCCCGGAGAGGAGGACTTCTTCGACCTGGTGATCGTCGATGAAGCGGCGCGGGCGGGCATCGACGTGTTGATCCCGATGAGCCTGGGACGACAGATCGTCCTGGTGGGCGATCACCAGCAGTTGCCGCCCCATGTCGAGGAGGAGATCGCCGACCAGATGGAGCAGGGGCTGCGTGAGGAGGCGCCCCCCGACGAGTCGCTCTTCCGATGGCTCTGGTCCCGGCTCCCACGCTCGCACTGCGTGGCGCTCGACCGCCAGTACAGGATGCACGAGGAAATCGGGCGCGTCGTGTCGGCGGTTTTCTACGAGCCCGAACTGGTGCTGCAACACGAGTTCGCGGGCGAACGCGCGATCGAGCGGAGCCCCCGATTCGGCCTGGCGGGGAATGTCCCCCTGGCATGGATCGACACGCGCCAGGCGATGCGCAATCGGGAGCTGCTGCAGCGACACGGCACCGCGTGGCCGACGGTGCAGAGCAACCCCTATGAGGTCTCGCTGATCATGGAGCTGCTTCGCCGCGCTGACCGCGACGAGCTGCGGAGACTGCAGGCGGCAAACCGCTCGCAGGAGGTGGTCGGTGTGATCGCGTTCTACAACGAGCAGGCGACGCAGCTGCAGAACGCGCTGCTCACCCTCGACGACGAGCTACGCGACATGGTGCGCGTCGGGACGGTCGACTCGTTCCAGGGCATGGAGTTTCCCCTCGTGCTGCTGTCCTGCGTGCGCAGCAACGGCGACCAGACGGTCGGCTTCCTGCGACTCCGCCAACGGGTCAACGTGGCGATCTCACGCGGGCAGCGTCAGGTGCTGATCGTCGGCGACGGCGCCACGGTCGCCCGGGCCGACACCCCGCTGGGCGGCGTGTACTCAGCACTGCGCAATCGGGAAGGGGCCGTGCTGCCCTCGGGGGAGGTGCTTCGATGAAGACGGCAGGAAAGCTCCGGTGGTGGGTCCCGGTGCCCGCGTTGGCCGTACGTGTCCGATGGTGCGCTGACGCCGCCTCGGAGCTCGACGCGCTGGAGCGCACGGTGCTCGATCTGGCGGACCGCAGCCCCCGCACCCTCGATGAGCTGTCGGAGAAGCTCGGCGTCGGCGAGGATGTCGTGCTCTCGGCGATGTATACGCTCGCGGACCGCGGCCTCGTCGAGGCTCCGCCGCAGATCGACGGGCGGTGGCGCGCTGTTGGCGAGGCAACTTCGACGGAGGGTGCGAGCCTGTCGTCCGGCTGGGTGTTCATCACCATGTACGCAGGGCCTGGTGTCGTCCCCAGGGTGTGGACGGAGGACAGGCTCCCGGCACGTACGCCCCGGACCGACGATGGCGACGTGATCGACGAGTCGCTGGCGAGCGACATGAACATCGGGAGGCCCTCTGAGCAGGCGATCGCACAGGCCATCGCGCGCGCCGTCGCCCGGGGCAACATGGCGTGTGGTGCTGCCGTTGCGAACTCGACCTCCAGCCGCACGGAGGGAGGTCCCCTCGCCTCGCTGGTCCGCCTCGATCCTCTCGACGCGAAGGGCCAGAGAGCCCGATGGCCGAAGGTGACGCTCTGGTCGGCGGTGGACGTGCTTCCGCAGCCGGGTGGAGACGCGACGACAGTTTTTCACGAGCCCGACGTGGCCGACGCGGAGTCGGAAGACGCGCCGGTCTCCGTGCCACTCGCCCGCTGGTTCTTCAATGATGCTCCGAGTGTTGCGAGGGCCCTCCGGGAGAAGATCGACGCCCAGACGCGGCTGGGGTCGGTGGTGCTCAGGGAGGCGGGATTCGCGACCCGCGAAGAGGTCCGTGCACTGGCGCGGCAGCACCGGGAGGAGCTCGCCGCAAGGATCGGGGGCGCCCCCGTCGACCCGTGGCCCGATGCGCTCGAACGCTTCAGTCAGTACCTCGAGGAGTCACAGGAGTGGCTCATCCTGTACCGTCGGGAGTCCGGGCTTCTCGACGCGCTCCTGCGCTGTCAGGCGGGCGCGATCGAGTCGCTGGCGTCGTCGCTCTGGAGTTCCGCTGCTCCGTTGATGCGCGCGTGGGCTGAGCGCTGGCGCCCTCGCCTCGAGGGGAGCGGACTGAGCAAGGCCGAGAAGCGCGAGCGGTTCTCCGCGGAAGCGGTGCGGTCGAGGCTCACATCGCTCGCACTTGATCGGGTTCTCGAGCGCTCACTGGCGCACCTGGAGCAGGCGGCTTCGAACGTGCGCGCCACGTTGAAGGCCATCGATGACGACGAGCCGGGCGCCGGCGGGGCTCTCACGTTGTGGCTCCTCCCGCTCGTGCTGTTCGAGCAGGACGAGGCGACGTCATACGCACGGATGGTGAAGGCCGCGCTCTCGCGCGACCCCGATCTCTTCGAGCACCTCGACTCGCTCATCAGCGCACGCAACTCGATCGTCCACCAGCGCCAGGAAGCCGAGGCGGATCTGTCCAACCGCCCCGAGGACATCGACCTGCGACTGATGCAGGCGGCCACCGCGCTCGCGTCGGCCTTGGAAGTGTCGTCACTGCAAGACTGACCTCCGGGCCTCACGGTCCACAGCGTCCTGCCTGTCAGGTCCACCGCGGCCCGCGCGTCCCCACAGGCGTGAACCACCCCTCTGGCCTTGCGTCGGCCGACGACGAGCGCCTCTTCACCACGGCCCAAGGGTACGAGCGCTTCCGCCAGCGGCTCGACCGAGCGCGCGCCGCCTACGACGCCGTCACCGCCAGCAACGGCGAGGCCGCGGAGGCCGGCGACAACTCCGTCTGGCACGACAACTTCGCCTACGAGGAGAACCAGCGGCAGATGCACCAGCTCGCCCGCCGCGTGCGCGACTTCACCGACGCGATGCGCCGCCTCCAGGTGATCGTCCCGCCGCCGTCGCCGTCGCGCGTGGGCCTCGGCAGCGCGGTCACCGTCGACGACGGCGCACGCACCGAGCGCTTCGTGATCGCGGGCTACGAGGACGGCGAGCCCGAGCGACGGAGGGTGGCCTACACGGCGCCGCTGGCCTCCTCGCTGATGGGCGCGGAGGTCGGCGACGTCCGGGTGGTGAACGTCGGAGGGCGGCTGCGCGAGCTCGAGGTCGTCTCCATCGAGGCGGCGCGGCCGGAGGAGCAGTGAGCCCCGCGACCTTCATCGCCCTGGAGGGTCTCGACGGGACCGGCAAGTCGACCATCGCTGCGGCGCTCGCTCTCCGCCTCGGGGCCGAGCTGCTGCGCACTCCGCCGGCGGTCCTCGCGCCCGTGCGGCCGCTCATCGACGGGGCCTTCGAGTCGAGCCCGACCGCGCGCCAGCTCTTCTATGCGGCCACCGTCGCCGAAGCCTCGGACCGCGCGCGCCGCACCCTCGCTGCGGGTCGGTCGGTGGTAATCGACCGCTACTGGTTCTCCACCGTCGCGTATGCGCGGGTGCGCGAAGGCTCGCTCGACCTCTCGGTCGTCGAGCCGCACCTCCTTCGACCGGACCTCACCGTCTTCCTCCAACTGGAGGAGCCCCTTCGGCACCGAAGGGTGCGTACGCGGGGCGCGACCGCCGCCGACGAGCGCAGCCTCGTGACCGGCGAGGCGCTCGCCCGCTGCTACGACGAGCTGCTCGTCACGCCCTTCGCGGGGCGGGTGCTGCGCATCAACACCGGAGCGTTGAGCGTCGAGGCGACGGTGCAGCGGGTGCGTGAGGCCCTGTCGCCCGAGAGGAGGCCGGTATGGGCGTGAGCTCGACCTACCTGCGTGTCGTGCTGACCACGCGCTGCAACTACCGCTGCGGGTTCTGCCACATGGAGGGCGACCCTCACTCCCCCGGCGCCGCCCCGGAGCTTCCGCTGGAGCGACTGCTCCCGCTCCTGCGATGCGCGACGCTGGCGGGGGCGCGCAAGATCAAGTTCCTCGGGGGCGAACCCTTCCTGCGGAGGGACCTCCCGGAGATCGTTCGCGCCGTGCGAGGCTGGTGCCCGGAGTCGGACCTGTCGATCATCACGGCGGGCGCGGTGCCGGTCGATCGGCTGCGCGACGCCTACACGGCGGGGCTCGACCGGGTGAACGTCTCCTTCCACGGCTTCGGTCGCGAGGCCTTCGCGGAGAACAACCGTGCCCGTGGCGCCTTCGAGCTGCGCGAGGCCTTCGTGGCGGTCGCCGAGGCGGAGGCGGCCTCGCGACGCGTCCCGATGAAGGTGAACTACGTCTACTCGGGCGCATGGCAGCGTGACGACCTCGCCGCGCTGCTGTCGTGGGCCGCGGGTCGGGCCGTGGTGGTCGGTCTGCTCGACGACCTCGGCGGGCAGCTCTCGTGGTGCGATCTCCTCGGGGTGGTGACCGGGCTGCGCGGTGAGCCGTCGGCGAACGAGACGATGCCCGACGCTCACAGCCTCGCGACGCGGTTGCTCACCTGGGACGACGGGCTGCAGGTCGAGCTGAAGCATCTGCGGCTGGGCGAGGTGGCGCCCCACGAGGCGTGCGGGACGTGCCCGGTGCGCCAGGGATGCAAGGAGGGCATCGTGGCGCTGCGCCTGACCCACGCGGGGCTCTTCCGCCCGTGCATGGACCGCTGCGACCTCGCGCTCGACCTCGCTCCCGTGATGGGAGGCGGCGACCTGCCGGCGGCGATGATGCTGCGGGCCTGGATGGAGGCGGTGTGATGGGCGAGGTGACGCTGGTCCTGGTGGGTCCACATGGCGCCGGGAAGACCACCATCGGGCGGCTCGTCGCGGCCCGGCTGGGGTGCTCCTTCGAGGAGGAGATCGGCGCGCGTCTGCGTCGCGAGGTGTTGGCGAGAGACCCGGGCCGTCACGCGATGCTGAGCCAGGGAGCCTTCGACGAGGAGGTCTTCCGCAGCGAGCTCGCCCGCGACCAGTGCCATCCGGGTGGCAGTCCGCGCGTGGTGGAGACCTGGCACCCAGGTAACGCGGCCTACGCGCTCGAGCGATCGCCGGAGGTCGTCGAGCGCTTCCTCCCGGCGCTGCGCGAGGCCTCGACGAGCGCCAGACCGAGGGTGCTGGTGCAGCCTCTGCGGATCGCGCATCGGACCGCGCTCGCCCGCCTCACCGAACCGGGGCCCGATGCCGAGGCGCTGGTGGATTTCTTCCGAAGGGTCGGCGAGACCGCCGGATCGCTGGCGAGGGAGTGGGGCATGACGGTGCTCCCGGCCATTGAGACCGACGACCGGTCGCCCGAAGAGGTGGCGGAGGTGGTGCTCGCCGCGGTGGTCGGGGCCGGCGGACCTGTGGCGTCATCCGATGCGAGGCGGTCTACGTACCATGCAGCCCCATCGTCACCCGTCTCAGCAGCGTCCGTCGTGGTCCGTTGAAGAGCACGAGGCCAGCGAGCAGGGCGTCTGGATCGCCCGCCTCGTGTCGAGCGTCCTCGCGGCGGGCTGGAGCGCCTTCTGGATGGGCCTCGCCTGCGTCCTCGCCGGGTGCGTCGCGACGCTCGCCGTGCTCCACGGCCCGCGCTGGCTCCTCGGGCTTCGGCCACGGCGGCGCCCATGGCGACCGCGTCGACGGCCAGCGAGTCCGAGCTGTGAGGCGTGTGGGAGTAAGAGCAGCTGGCGGCGGAGGAGCGAGCGCGGACGGCACGCCTGCTCGAGGAGGAGCGCAAGCGGCGGTTGCGGGCCGAGGAGGAGCGCGACTGGGCGCTCGAGGAGCGGCCGACCGTCCCCACGCCGGTGGCGGCGTGGCCAGCGCCTGCGCCGGTGATGACGCAGGCGAACTTCCGCGAGATGCTGGCGCAGCAGCTTCTTCAGCGGATGGCGATGCCGATGCCGGTGACCCTCGAGCCGCGGCCCGGCGCCGCGCCCTGAAGGGGTTCAGGTCACTGCGGCCTGCGGACCTTCGCGACCCGCTCGCTCGACGCGATCGAGACGGCGTGCGCGACCGCGATCAGCTTGCGCTTCACGCCCGGCCGACGACCGAAGCGGTGCAGCGACCGTCGGCAGCGCAGGTACGTCATGAAGGTCTCGCAGAAGTCCTCCGCGGGGTGTGTGCAGGCATACTCCGAGACGTATTCGTCGGGGTCGAAGGCAGGCGGCTCTTCCCAGGCCTCGCCGTAGCGCGCTCCGAAGGCGTCGCGAAACCAGCGGCGCTCGATGAAGGGTCGGTCGAGCCAGGCCCAGGCGTGCCCGTACTCGTGGCGGATGGTGTCGACGAGCGTGTCGCCCCGGGCGGCGGTGACGGGCGGGTTGCGCGGCAGGTAGATCACCCCCGGTCGGACGTCGACGAGGCTCAGATACCAGGGGACCGACTCGTCGTAGACGTAGCCCAGCTTGCCGTCGAGCGACGGGAGGGGCATCCGGTAGCACTCGATGCGGTCGAGGTAGCGGCCGTCGCGCAGCAGGCCGACGTCCCGCAGGTCGTCGCGCGCCCGGTCAAAGGCGCGGTTCACCTTGGACATCGGAACGACGGCGAGGTGTCCACGGAGGCGGTCCAGGAGGTCGTCGGCGAAGGCGAGGTTGAGGGTTCCGGTGCTCTGCATGGGTACGAACTCCCCGGTCGGATACTGGTCAGGTGGTCGCAAGAGCGCGACGCCGATCAGCGATAGGACGCGCGATCCCACAAGCACCTGACACCCATTGGGTGGGCGCCGTCACTCGCGATGGTGCATCGAGGCGCGTCGGCGCACTCCCCCGGCGGAGCCGCGCCGTGCGAGGCGCAGTGAACATCTCTGGAGCTGTCAGGACTCGCCCCCCCACCCCGTCTGATGGGCATGACCTCACCCTCTCACCATCCCTCGCTCGCACCTTCTGCCCTCGCCAACGCCTCGCGTACCGTGAAGCAGTTCACCATCGCCGCGGCAGCGACCGGCGCCATACCGGTGCCTTCGGTCTTGGCCGCCATCGTTGCCGAGAACGCTGCCATGATCGCGACATTGGCCTCGGAACTCGGCGTGCCGGTTACCGTCGAGACCGTCGTGCAGTCCCTCGGCATCGCCGGGAGCCTCAACCTGCTGGGACGTGCCGTTTTCGTCGAGGCGGCGCGAGCCATAGGCTGGTTCGCGGGTCCTGCGGGTGTCGCCGGCGTGATCGCGCTGGGCGCTGCGACCGCGGGCATCCAGACGTGGGTGGTCGGCCGCCTTGCCATCGAGATCGCGAAGAACCAGGGCCGCCCACTGGCGCCGTCCGCCGCCTGTGGGGTCGTGAACGACGCGACCATGGCGTACGGCGAGTGGCGAAGGAGCGAGGCGAACTGAGCACGGACAGTGCTCTCGAGAAGAACGGGGGCTCGCGCGGGTACACGTCTCCAAGCCACCAGCGCACGCCGAAGGGCCACAACCCCAGAGCGCGGGACGACAACTCTTCCCATTGCGCTCCAAGAGCGCCATCGACCGAGGAGGAGCCCGACATGAAGCGATGGATAGAGGATTGGAGCGGGCTTCTCGTCCTCGGACTACTACCGATGGCGCTCGCGCCTGCGATCGTTGGGGTCCTCGGATGGGTCCTCCAAGTGAGCCTGGGCCCAACTCGCTTCGGCATCGTCTCCGCCCACTGGGACGTGGTCACTCTGGGATGGGCCGCTGCGGGATGCCTCGCAATCGGTCGAGGATACATCGCGAGAAAGAACCGCCGGTGCCCGCGTTGCAGCTCGGAAATGGAGATCCGCGAGCCCGGCAGCCCGATGGTGGAGATCGTCCTTGCCCTCCTGTTTCAACTCGGAGGGCCTCCAGGGCAGACGTGTCGGCCGTGCGGATTGCGGACACCGTTGAAGTCACCCCGCACTCCATGGCGTTGGTGGTGGACGGCGATCGCGTGTGGTCTCGTACTGTCCATCATCTTCCTCATGCGGGGTGCAGGAGGTTAGCCGATAGACGGCGGAGCGATGCTCCCCGAGAACCGACGCTTGACGCGGCCCCGAGCGGGCGGTTCCATGCGCGCGATGACCTCCATGAACGACCAGGGTGAGGGACGCACGCTCGGGGATGCATGGAGCCTCGAGGCCGCGGGGGACGGCGTGGTCCTTCGCGACATCAGGGGGAGAAATTTCGGGATCTCCCTTGGGGATGCCGACTCTCTCAAGCCCGTGCACGATGCGCTCGTAGAAGGCGACGTACGAGGCACAGCGCGACTGGCGATTCACGGCGGGCCACTCGCCGCGGCATTCGCACTGGGCCGAGCCACATCGGATGCATGGGCGTCCGTCGACGTGGCGTCAGTCATCTCCGTGCGCGTCGATACCTCCAGCGAGGCAGTCCCACCGCAAGGCGGCGTGGGCGTGCCGCTGCCCGCGGTCGCGAGCGAGGCGGGCGATCTGACGGAGGACAGCGCCGTCTTCGCGACCGCAGAAGAGTCCGAGGCGCCGCGGGAGCCGATCGATAGTGCACCCTTCGCAAAACGCCTTGCAGATGTGACGCGGCTGACGGTGTGGCACGGACCTGGATCCACCGAAACCTTGCGAGCGCTCGCGGCGGCGAAGGCCCACCCCGAGGCACCGACGAACATCGACGACGTGCTCGAACGCGCCCTCGCGCGAGGCCGCCGTCAGCGCGCCGAGTTGGACGAGCTCGAGGCTGTTGCGAAGCGCATGGCGCCAGGAGCGCCCGAACTCCTGGCTCTCCAAGCGCGCTTCGTCTCGGACTTTCCCGAAGCGCGTGCGGCGGCAGACAAGGCTCTGCGATTCGGAGCGACCGTGTGGGCGCGCAACCACCAGGCACCGAGTCGCGTCGTACTCCGGCCGGGCCCATCGCACCGCCTCACAGACCTCTCTCCCGCCAAACGTTGGCGCGTCTTCATTGACGAAACGGGTGATTTCGCCGGGTCTGCGGGGAAGATGGGTCGCGTCGTTGCGGTGGTCCTTGGGGACAAGTGTATGGTCAAACCGCTGGCCCGCGGGTGGCACTCAGCCGATCGGCTCGACGACGATCTCGACCATGCCATGCAGGGTCTGCTCTCTGCCGATCACCTCGGTGTCCTCGGTCTCACGGTGACCGCCGCTGACATCGCGATCGGCGACGCCTGGATCGCCACGGTACTCGAGACGCTGCACTGGGTTCTTCGCCTGCTCCCCATCGCGGCGGGACAGCCGGTGCGGGTCGACGTCCAGGTCGAAGCGCGGGGAGATTACCGCTCCTCTGCCGAATGGACCGTCGCGACCTACCAGCTGCTCCGCGAGCTCCACCTCCGGGCGCCGGGGCGCTTCGACAGCCTGACGCTGGACCTCGACGTCGCGCCGAAGCGCGCGCTCGACGCGCAGCATCCATGGTCGGACCTCGTCGCCCACACCTGGGCCGGGCGCAGCGACGCCTCCCGCGCGCGCCTTGGCGCAAGCGAACTCCGTGCGGCTTGCCTCATCGAGGGCGACGCCGCCGTCGTGAAGCGGGCGTGGGACGAACTCGATGCCCGTGGGCGCCTCGAGGGCGACACCTGGAGGGCGGCGCTGGCTGAGCCGAGCGCGGCCTCGCCTCGTTCCGTGCTCTCGGGACTACTCACCCGCCTTGGCGCCGCGTGCAGCAAGGATCCTGTCCTCTGGGGTCGATATCTCGAGGCCTGCGGCACGCACCTCGACGGCAAGGCGGTCGACATCGCACGGCTCGGCCGCGAGGTGGACTGGCTCACGGCGCACCAGCCAGCCAATGCGAAGCCGCTGCCAGCTCCCCTTGAACTCGCGTGGCTCACGGCCCGCCTGGAGGCGGCCAATCACGTCGGCGCTGTCGCCGACGCCGACACCGACCGGCTCGAGCAGCTCTCGGCCGCGCTCTACGACGAGCATGCGGGTCTCGTGTGTCAGGCTGACCTCGACCGCGCGGTACGCGCGACCAACCGCTTCGCCTTCGAAGAGGCCTCTCGCCGGCTGGCGCGGTGGGTAAGTGTCCCGAAGGCCGTGCCGGGGCTCCAGTTCTGGGGTCGCGTGCAGAGCTCATTCGGGCAGCACGCGGCGTTTCGCGGGGATTTCGACGAGGCCGAGCTCTTCTTCGTCGAAGCCCTCGGAGCCTTCGAGCGCCTCTCCGACGTCACGACCGGGCGCCTCGAAGCCTCTCAGACGATCGCCTACCGCGCGATCGCCGCGATGGACGCCCCTGGCGCCGACCCCTCCCACGTGCGCGACCTCGTCGCCTGCCTGCGCTCCGTGGACCTCTCCACCCTCGAGAGCATCGGGCGAGACGGTGCGCCCGCATCGAAGTACGCCCACCACGTCATCCTGCGCTGGCTCGCTCAGCACGGCACCGAGCCCGAGCGGCGCGCGTACCTCCGTGGGCGCACGAAGTGGGCCCAGGGCCACGGTCACCCGTGGTCGCTCATTGCGGCATACCGCGCGGTGATCCTCCAGCAGGCGGGAGGTTTGCTTTCTGAGGTCCAGCGTCAATGGATCCTTGCCACCTCGGATGCACTCGCTGCAGGGCAAGGCGCCGTAATACGGTTCATTGGCCTCGTCCTGGCTCACGCATCGCGGGCGGCGGGAGCCAACGTCGATCATGACCTGTCGATGATCGAGCGCGAACTGCGCCCGGCGCTCCCGCTGGCGCCCTGGCTCGACCTTGAGACTGCGCTCCATGACGGCTGCGATCCGCTCGCCCTGATGCGCCGTGTACTTCCGTTCAATTTCCGCTGACGGAAAGCGCTTGTTCCTCGCGACGTACCGACTCCGCCCATGGCGAATGCGTCCTCGGGGGTTGGAGGAGGGCACCCTCGGAGCCTGGGTGCTGGAGCAGCTCGGAAGCGGCCGCGTCGCGACGGCCGAGCCCGTCTCTATTTACCTCACGAAGACCGACCCAGAGCCGCCGACGAATACCGGACATCGAAGGAATACGAGAGGTCGCTACCATGGAATTTGCAATCCTTGGCCCCCTCGGAGTGATCGGTCCGAAGTAGGCGAGCAAGTCACTCACGGAAGGAAGAACTGGCCGCCGCTCGAAGGAACCAGGTAGCGGCTCTTGTTGCCGTCGCGACGTTCGAAGATCCCAACCCCGGCTTCGCTGCGCATGGGATTATCGGCCAGCCATGGATACAGCTCACCTACACCGGGTGGAGCAAACTGGCCGGCGAGTTCGTGCCACTCCCCCGGGCGCAGCCAATCCTCAAGATCCCGTCGAATCGCGTCGCCGCTACGGAACTGGCGGCCATGAGCAATGTTGTTCCGATCCTCGGCGAGCCTACGAAGCATCGCGCCGTCTTCGCCGACTCCCCGAAAACGGCGCGCCGCGACGTTCGCCCAGGGGTTATCACTGGCAACGTGCGCCGCGAGCGACTCCGCCAGGCTCCGCACCCAGCCGAACGTCATCGGATATCCGACCGGCAGCCCCTCCTCTGGCATTTTCCTGGGCATTACCGACGAAGCGATGACTGCCAATAGGTAGGAGGAAACGAGCTCGGCGTATCGAACCAGCATCCAGGCGCCCCACTCTGCGTGACCCGTACGGACCACTTGATTCTGTTCGAACTCGTCGAGGAGGGGGACGCCGAGCTTGAAGGCCTTCCAGGGTGCGGCTCCCGGCAACTGGTCCGCCCACGCCTGCACTCCAGCCTGGAGCACCTTCTGGGTGATCTGGGGGTCAAGCACGGCGAGGGAGACCTCCAACGGGCGGGTACCGGAGCCCTGCGAGAACAACGCAACCTCATGGAAGAACTCGTACGCGAGCAGGGACGGATCGAGGCCGAACAGGCCGCATCCGACCAGTGGGAACGCAACACTCGAAATTCCCTTGGCGCTCGACCGGTCAAGAATGTCTCGCACACACCGACGGATCAGCTGGAGGTGCTCAGTGTCACGGTCGTCAGTCCGGCCGCCAAGGGGTGCGGAAGGGTGGTGGAACCCTGCGTGAAAGAGCGTGATGCCGCCGTCCACGCCGGTCTCCAGCACCGTTCCTGGCGGGAGGGTCTCGCCATGGGTCTGACGCTGAAGTTCTTCTTGGACTCCGTAGCCCCATCGTCGCTGGATCTGCCCTCCGATGGTCGATGGGTTCCAGGCCATCCAGAAGTCGCTCTGCTCGCTGCTGACGAACGCATCCGCGATAATCCCGAAGAGATCGCCGTGACAGAGATGGAGGCGGACGCGCCCGAGTTGCCAGGTCCATTGATTGTACATCCGACCGCTCAAAGATCCCTCCCCGATCCGGCCGCCCATCGAGTCCGGTGAATCACCGGGGGCAGCTATCGTGCACCGCACTCACGACTGATAGCGCGGCTCAGCCCTTCAACTGCCACGCTCCCAGCTGCGTCAGCCCCGGGACGTAGGCGTTGTACCGCGTGCGGACCTCGCGCTCGGTGGACGGCGTTCCTTCCCCGATCAGGGTGCGCACCATCTCGGCCCCCACGGGAAATCCCGAGATCAGCTGTGCCCCGTCCGGCTGCCCGCTGTCGATCGAGTACACCAGCAGGTGGGAGTCCGCACCGGGCCGCGGGAGCTCGATGAGGTCAGTGCGGCACTCCACCCGCGTCGCGCCTGGTCCCGCCAGCGTCACGGTCTCGACCAGCCGCTTTCTCTTGAGAAGGAAGGACTCGTACGGGAGGCTACGAAGCGCCGCCGGAACCTGGTCCTCGAACTGCCCGAGGCGGGCCAGCGCCGGCTCATTGGCGAAAGCCAGTCGGCCGAAGAGCCACGTCACCTTGGTGAGCAGCGTGCCCTCCTCGGAGATCGGCCCGAGCAGGTCCTTCGGAAGCCCCAATGCGAGGGCGAGGTCCGGGCTGACCCAGCGTCTTCGCTTGTAGCCAAAGGCGGTGCGCAACAGGCTGAAGAGGTAGCCGTAGGTGTGGGTCAACCCGGCATGCCACGTCGGTCCGCCCTTCGACAGGCCAGCCGCCACCGCGATCTCATCGAGGATGGCGGGATGGACGATGGGCGCCAGGGCGAGCTCATCGAAGTTCAGGCACTCCCCCCACGACTCGAGACAACCGGCGCTCGCCCCGTCCCGGGCGATGGCGTCGAAGAGACCGGGCGCCCGATCGCGGAGGTTCAGCGCGCTCCCGCGCTTCCGTGTCGCCACCGCCTCGCGGGCGATGCCGGCCCACGGGCAGTCGAGGGCGGTCTCGCCGGCCTCGTGGTCGGGGCATCCCTGGTGCGGCGCGGCGGACGGCCAGCTCGGCGTAGGGAGCGGCCCCTCGGCGTACGCGATGGTCTCCTTCCCCTCGTTGAAGAGTCCGTCCTTCCGCAGGGCGGCGAGCCTCCCCAGTTCGGGCAGGAGGTGCGCGAGCGCCACGCCGGCGTTGTGCGCCGCGGCGAAGTTCTGCGAGTACTTCCGGGGCGTGACCTCGGCGTTGAAGTTGGGCACCCGGTCGGTCAACGCCGACACGAAGAGGAAGGGCGAGTCGTGCCACACGAGACGGATCAATCCGTGGGTGGTCTCGGCGGACCCGATCTCGCGCTGCTTCACCTGTCGCTCGAAGCGGCGGTGGGTCTCCTCGTCGGCCCAGACGTAGTCGTCGTAGTCGCAGATGTTGATCGTCCCGAGCGACGCGTAGCCGTGACCCGCCAGGATGCGCGGGGGCCGCGCGGGGTTGATCGGCGCCTCGATGAAGCGGCCCTCGGCGGCGTAGCGGCTCTCGACCGAGATTCCGTTCGCGAACAGCGCATCGCTCAGGCGCGGGCAGTCGAGGCGCTTCCCGAGCCAGCCATCGAGCGGCCCCTGCAGGAGCGGACCAAACGCGATCTCCTGGGCGGCGATCTCGTCCGTCGACGCGTCGTCCCAGGGGTCGTTGAGGTAGGCGCGACTGCCGATGGTGACGCATCCGTTGAAGGTCTGATCGGCGGGGATTCCGGCGGTCCCGAACGCGATGACGAGCCCGCAGCCGTGACCCTTGAAGGCGTGCGCGCGGATGATGGGCAACGCGACGTGGAACTTCTCATGGCTGGAGGAGCCGCTGACGGGGGCCGTCCCGGTGAGGACGTGCCGCAGGCGCCGCATCCAATCCTCCACGCACCACACCTCGACCTTCGCGAGGGGGGCTCCTTTCGGACCGACGTCGAGCGAGAGGCGGGGAAGAGGCGGCAGCCCGCTGCGAAGCGGGAGCCCTTGCGCCTGTGGAGGGAGCGTCGGCGCGGCACCCGTCGATGGGTCCACCATCGGTGAGGTGCCCGCCGGGTCGAAGCCCCGCACGAAGTTGCCGAGGGCGTTGCCGGGCGGGCCGTCCTTGGACAACAGCACCGAAACCAGGGGATCACACTCCCAGGTCTTGTTGGCCACGATCAGGATACGGAGCGGTTCAGTCGGCATCCAGGGACTCTCCTCGACCGTGTTCTACGGAAGCGTCACCCATGAAGGAAGCGCTTTCGCCGAGCGGGCCACTGCTGTCGGCATTCCTCCTGGGACGCCGTCGATCGCCCGATGCGGAGCACCGCGGTGCTCCCTGAACTGCGTCACGCCCTACGCCCCCGCGAGGCACCTCCACGCCGCCGTGTGCAGCGCGTGACCGCGCCCGTTCGCATCCTCGGCGCAGGGCGCCTGGTCGGCCACGGACACGCACTCGTCGAGCGTGTCGCCCACGTGGTCGCGTGACACCACGACGAGCCCCACCTGGTGCCGAGAGGCCATCACGCAGAGCCGCCCCGTCGCCAGGTCGAAGCCCGTCGGCGACATCACCCCCGACAGTGGGTGCACCGCCACCATCACCTTGCGTTCCAGGCCCTGCCAGCGCTCGGGCGTGTCCACCCGCACCGGTCCGGCGAGGTCTCCCAGCGCCTCGACCAGCCGCGCGTTCATCGCCCGATGCGTCGCCACCATGCCGATGTCGCCCGGCGTGAGCGTGGCGCGCTCGTCGCCCATCACCGCCACGGCGCGGCGAGCCAGAAGGCGTCGCACCACCTCGGCGCAGGCCCCGGCCAGCTCCCGGTCGTCCGACGGAACCCCCTCGGCCGGCGTCGGCAGGGTGAGCAACGAGAGCGACCCCTCCCCCAGCCGCTCGATCGCCGCATCGACCCCCGTGCGGCGCGTTCGCGTCGTCGAGAGTTCGATCCGACGCTCGCCCGGGCCACTCCAGGCATCGAAGGGGAAGTCATAGAACTGCCGTACGAGGCCCACCGTGTCGTGCGGGAGCCGCGTGCTCACAGGCAGTTCGCGCACCACCCTCGGAATCGACGCATCGCCCAGGATCACCGCGGGAGCCGCCCGGTGCGGAGCCCGCTCGGAGGTCTCCCAGCGGGGCACCGGGATCGTCACCGTGGGCTCGATCTGCCCCGGGTCGCCCACCAGCACGAAGCGTGGGGCGACGGGCGCCAGCAGCATGAACTCCGACCACGGCATCTGCCACGCCTCGTCGACGAGTAGCGTGTCGAACTCCGGGACGTCCTTCGTGCTGGCCCACTTCGCGGTCGTCGCCACCACCACGCAGGCTTCCGCTGGGAGGTCGCGGCCGGCGGAGATCACCGTCACCGCGCTGCCGAGGTCGCCGGGGTCGTGGCTCGACGACGTGAAGCGGTGCGCGCCGGTCGAGGGAAACTCCTTCCCCAGCCGCCGACACAGGTCGTCGGCCTGGCTGTTGGTCTGCGTCGCGACGGCCACGCGCAGCCCGCGGTGGTGGGCGAGCGCCGCCGCACGCACGAGCACGTGGGTCTTGCCCGATCCCGGCGGCGCCTTGAGCAGCACCAGCGGACGACGCGACTCGATGTCCGAGAGCACTGCCCCGAGGACGGCGCGGCGAGCCTGGTGGAGCGGTGCTTGTCGAGATGCGATCGCGGTCATCGGGGGCCTCCGAGCCCTTCGACGAAGTCCACGAGGTCTTCCTGACGGCGCGTAGCGCGATCGTGCGGTGGATCGGTTCGACCATGGGTGAGCCATGCCCCGGCTCCTGCCCCATCCCACACGCGGAAGGACTTCATCTTCGTCAGCTCGGCCATGTTCGACGCGAGCATCGCCACGGTGACGCCCACAAACGACGGATCGGCCGCGTGCCGATGCGCCCCCCGGCCGGTCTTCTGTCCGGTGATCACGAGCTCCAGCACCCGGACGTCGTCCCGCGCCGTCACAGCGCGTAGCACCCCCGTGCGTCCCTGTGCCCCGGCGACCTCGACCTTCGAGCCCTCGCGAAATCGCGTCGGCGCATCGAGGGGTGTCTCGATCGTCCACACCGGGGTCGTCGTCCGCCCGGTGCCCTCATCACGAACGCCCTTGATGGTGCCCAGCAGCGCCTGGCCTGCCAGCACGGCGCGGGCGACGCGGTCGCGATCGCCGTGCAGCAGCGCGTTCTCCCCCACCTCGGCGGCGTACTGGTGCGCGAAGAAGCGCGACGCCGCGGCCTGCCCGAGACGGTCGGTCTCCGGGTCGGGCACGAAGGGCTCCTTCCCCTCGGTGCGCGCCGTCTCGGCCGCGCGCCACTGACGCTCGTACTCGCCCTGCGTCAGCGCCGCGAGCTGCGCAAACGCCGGCGTCGTCGGGCGCGCGTCGCCCTGTAGGTGCCGCCACCCGTCCACCGCGAGCTGCCAACGTCGTCGCACCTCCGCCTCGACGATGCCCGCGATGGCTGCCGCGCTCGCGGCGTCGTGGCGCTCCTGCTGGCGTGCGGTGTTCCATGAGGAGAGCAGCGGTTCGAGCGCGTCACGCTCCAGCGTGGGGTCGAGCGTGATGCCCACGCTATCGGCCTCGGCGCGTTCGGCCGCGAGGGAGCGCGCGTCCCGGTCGCCCCCGGTGGTGAGCCACGCCAGGACGAAGCCCAGGTGCTGCTGACGGAGGTCTTCCGTGGGGATGGCCCACGCCTCACGGAGGGACTGCGTCGCATCCACCAGCAGCGTCTGCGCGGGGCGGTGCCATTCGCGGAAGATCCAGCCGCAGAGGCGGCCCAAGGTGTTGACCTCGTCGACCTCCGCGTCAGGCACCTTGCGCGCCCTCGCGTAGCGGTACTCGAGCTGATGGAACATCTCCACGTGCGAAGCCCCCGGCACCACGACGGCGGCCTGTGCGACGTCGAGCTGGGTCCCGTGCTCCGGGTGACCGAACGAGCGCAGCAGGTCGCGACCGAAGCGCATCGCCATGGCGCGTACGTCGTCGGCGCGGCGCGGGTCGGGCACCGAGGCGACGTGCGGCGGGCGGTCGGGCGTACCCCAGGCGATGGCCCAGGGGGAGGTCTCCCCGGCCATGCGGACGAACGCGACCACGAGGGTCTGCGCGGCGGCGGGTCTCCCCCACGCGACGGTGGCGCCCACCGGCAGCGGTCGCCCGGCGCAGTACGCGCGAAACCTGAGCACGGCATCGAAGTCGTTCATCGGCAGCTCTCCATCACGGTGTCGACGGCGTGGATGCGTTCGAGCAGGGCGGTCTCGGCCGGCGTCGCGGCCGTGGCCCGTCCGCCCACCAGGGCCTCCGCGCGTAGGAGCGTGACGTTGCCCACCAGCGCGGCCACGTCGGCGCCGAGCACCGCCGCGTCGCCTGCCGTGAGCGCCTTCGCGCGACACACTGGCGCCCGCGGACAGAACGTGAGGCAGCCCTCTTCGTAGGACGTTCCAGCAGCGTGCACGGCCTCGATCGCCGCGGTGGCGTCGGTCTGCGCAGGTCCGTCCGCGAGCACCTCGGCGGCGACCGCTGCGAGGCGGGCCCACCAGTTCTCGGCGCGACGGGCCTGCCAGCGGAGGTCTTCGGGCCACCGCACGGACGGGGTGTTGGACGCCGGCTTCGCCAGCACCAGGAACCCGTCGTCCTCCACCTGCACCGACGCCGTGAGGCCGAGTGCGGCGATGGTCCGACGCATCGCGTGGACGTAGAGCCCCGCCTGCGCCCGGGCGCCGGCGAGTTGCGTGCGGTCGGTGTGGCCACCGCGGTCGGGGTAGACCTTCACCTCGCCGACGCAGAGACGCACCCGGGGGCCCGTCTCGGCGAGGCGCACCGCCACGAGGTCGGCCGCGAACAGGCCGAACGGCAGCAGCGGCGCGCCATCGAGCTTCATCGTCGGCGCGAGGATGAGCGCCAGAACCTCATCGGGCTCCGCGTCGGCGGGCGTCTTCGCGAGTTCGCGCAACACCTCGCTGAAGGCGGTCGCGGCGGCGTCGAGGGTGGGCAGCCTCCCGCCGTGTACCTTCAGTCGGAGATCGCACAGCGGGCCGTGTCGCGCGGGGAGCACGGACGCCTTCACGAGCGCCTCGAAGATGCGGTCCGTGGGCTCGTAGAGCGCCTTCTCGAACTGGACACCGCGCGCCAGCGCGAAGGGCGACTGTCCTTCGCGGAGGGACGGGTGATCCGGCGGGAGGTCGCGCTGGGCGACGGCGCGCATCGAGACGTCGTGCACGACCGCGCGCACGTTGGCGTCACACCGGGGGTTGGCGACGAACTGGTCGATGCGCCGCCGGAGGTCGCGTCGGGTGTGGGCGGTGGCCTTCATCGTCCCAGGAGACGCCGATGCCTGGCGGGATCTGACAGCGGGCGCGCCGTGAAATGGCGACGGGGCGCGAGGCGGTCGGAGGGGGCGTCCGTTGGTCTTCCCGCCGGGCGGCGAGTCGCCTACGGTGCGCTCGGAGGACGCATGATCGACGAGATCCACCACAAACTTCCCAACCCGATCGCGCACGCGATGGGCGCTGCTGCCAGTTAGGGCCTGTCTGAAAACTACCTTTTCAATTTCGATGGTGCGGACCGATCGTATATCCCCACTTCGGAAGCGTCGTGTGCTCGTAGATCTTGACTGCGGCGCGCTGTTCCTTGGTGGGCTTGACGC
>Ga0208628_1000045_pt1 | contig 80033 bp, 64 predicted proteins | sample LakWasMet16_LOW5_2_FD_183864 | JGI IMG/M metagenome (GOLD analysis project Ga0208628, IMG submission 183864) | Freshwater sediment methanotrophic microbial communities from Lake Washington under simulated oxygen tension - Sediment Metagenome... | ecosystem: Environmental > Aquatic > Freshwater >... | reverse complement strand
CGGCGGCACTCGACCCTCGGGTACCTCAGCCCACTGGAGTACGAATTGAGAGCCCAGACCCAACTGCTGGCCTCATAACCCCTCTGTCCACTCAATCGGGGGAAGCCCAGCGCCATCGTTCGCGTCCGCTACGTGAACGTCCCGGACCCGCGTAGCGGCGAGGCCCCCTACTTCACTGAGGGACGGGCCCGACGTCCGCAGCGGACCGTCCCTCCGGCGAGCCCGGCGTGGCAACCGAAGGCCCCGGCCCCGGCGGCGTCCTCAGGCCGCTCTACGCCTGCACGCACGGCCACCGCCCCGGCCGCGACCACGTACCCGCCCCTGCGCCCGCCTGGCGCCGCCCCGGCGGGCATGCTCTGGCGTCTGCGAAAGAACCACGCCTGGGAGCACTTCGATCGGCGGCAAGCAATTCCTGAGAGCTACCACCGCCTCTGGCTGCTCCCCGGTCAGGTCATCCTGGTGTACTCGGCGACCGGCACCTGGCCGGGGTACGTGCCGGGGAAGCTGCAGGACGGCTTGCCATGCCTGGTCCCGCAGGGCACGCGCTCGTAACTCTTTAGCGGCGCCCGTTCCGGCGACCCTCTCCTCCGCCGAGGGCTTCGGTGGTGGCCAGGCTTCGCGGAAGTTCAGGGCGAGCAGCGCGAGCGCGTCGTGAGCATCCGTAGGGCGCGGCGACGCTGGGCGATCGATCGGCAGGCGGGACCGAAGACCTCCAGCTTGCCCGCCGCACGATCGGTCCAGTCCCATCCATCCCGGCGGGTGGGGTCGGCGCGGGTCTGCTGGTCGTCGTCGTCGACCAACACGGCGTCCTCGCCTGGACGCAGGTCGCCGCGCACCTGGAGTCGGCAGTAAGCCAGCGGAAGGAGCGCCTCTTCGAGCCCGGTGCGGAACCCCTCCGGGTCGGTGCTCAGGTAGAAGCGATACGGGCCGTCGGGACGCGGCCGCCCTCCGGCGATGGCCATGGCGTCGAGGTTGCGGATGTACCGCGCGAGCGCCGGGTCGGGGCAGCTCAGTCCCATCACGAGGGTGTCGATGCTCTCCCGCCGGAAGCCACCGATGAGGTCGACGACGCGGGCGGTGTCGTCGCAGCCGTAGGAGCGGCCGCGAACATCCGCAAAGCACATCCACTCCTCGAAGGGGCAGTCGCACGCTGCCCGGGAGATGGCCCCGTTGCAGTTGCTGGCGCCGAAGTTGGCGATGACGATGAACTTCGAGCGGCCGTTCAGCGCCGGGGCGTCGAGGGCACGTCGGGCGAGGCGCAGGGCCTCGTAGACGGGCTGCGACCCGGCTGGGCGACCGGCACCGTTGATCGCCGCGAGAACGCTCGTGGTATTGTTGGCCCGGGCCGGGACGACCGCACCGGGGTCAACCTGGCAGAGGTATTCGTAGTCGACGCCGAGCCCCATCGGGTCTGGTCCCGGGACGGGGTAGACGTACGCCCCAAGCACGAGCGCATCGTCCAGCGCCGGGAGCGCGAGATTCATCGACTCGACGATCGCATCCCAGCGCGAGGACGAGAACGGGCCCGAGTTGCATCGCCCCGGCAGGCTCATGCCCAAGCCATGTTCGAGCAGGAGCATGACCACCGGGCGGTCCTTCTCCAACGGGATCTCACAGGGCTCCAAGGGCCCCGTCCGCGCTCCACAGTCCACCGTCAACAACGCCACCAGCAGGGCCAGCACCCAGAGGCGCCACCGACGTGGCACCTCGAGGAACTTCAGCGGAATCGATCCCTGCTGGCGACGGGCTTCTGCCCGCCGCACGCTCACCAGCCCCAGCCGCAGGGGTTCATGATCACGGTTCGAGGGTAGTAGCAGGCGCCGGCGGGCGGGCCGGGGTTCACCTTGAAGCTGACCCGCGTCGTGGTGCCCTGATTGCCCCAGGCGTCCACCGGCGCGTAGTCCATCTCATAGATGATGTCCGAGATGTTCGAACCCCAGTGGTTGGGGTCGGGGCGAACGCACGCCTTGGCGTCCTGGCGGACGATCGAACTTCGGTTGCAGCCGAGGTACTGCGTCACCCAGAGGGTGCGCACGTTGGCCGAGGAGCAGAGATCGGTCGTGGTGCCATCGACGCCGAGGCAGTACTTCGGGTCGTAGGGATCGTCTTCGATGCTGCCCCAACCGCAATCGACGTGAATCCACGAGCTGGTGATGGTCGGGGCGCCGGTATCGATCACGCGCGCCGGCGCCGATGCGCGAGCGGTCAGCATCCCGTCGAAGACGGTGAGCTGTGGCTCCAGGCCCGATCCCCACGGTGCGAGCAGGGGCAACTGGAAAGTCGCCGACGCGCCTCCAGAGGCGAGCAGGACGCCGGTGTCGGTATTGACGGACCACGCCGAACGCGTCTGCCCCGACGAGCCGGTATGTGTGCCCGACACCGTCACGAGGGCGCCGGCCGGGCTGGTGCACTCCACGTCCCCGACCGGAGTGACCGTCGCCGTCGGGCGAGCGCGGGCGAGGTCGAGCTCGATGTGAAGGTCGTACTGGATGCCGACGTCGTCGCTCGAGAAGCGCGCGTCGATGGTGTACCAGGTGCCGTTCCAGCTCATGGTGGCGTTGGTGATCGCGGTGAGCCGCAAGCTGTAGGTCGATGTTCCGATGGTGTACTGGCCCTGCACCCGCGCGCCGTCGGCGGCCACGGTGTAGACGCCCGCTGTCGACGTCGGGTCCCCCGACCAGAGGTCTTCGATATGCACCTGAACGTTGCTCAGGGAGTACCCGTCGTAGGAGGTGGTCCCGACCTGCTGAAGACGAAACTCGGTGAGGGCCATGCCGTCCGCGCTGGTGGCGGCGGAGCCGGAGCCTGCCAGGGTCGCGGTGCCGGTGACCCCATCGCTCAGCCGCGTGATGCGGAGATAGTTGTACGATTGGTAGGCCACGCAGTCGTCCCCGCCGAAGGCGTGGCCCGGATCGGTGATGACGACGCCACCGGAAACGCGCGCCATGCCGGCGTTCGGCGTAGCAGCCTCGGCCACCGTGCCGCGCCGCGCGAAGCAGTGGAAGCGGGGAGCATCTTCCGACCCAGGGATAGGCAACCCAACCGTGTAGGGGTGCGACAAGAGTTCGCACATCGCGCCCAGCAGTGGACGCGCGTTCTGGATGGCATTGTTTTGACTGGTGCCGGGAACGAAGACCGCAGGGTCGGGGAGGGCGTCGGCCTTGGGGCAGACGAGCTCTTCGGCGAAGTTATGATTGCTCGGGAAGACACTACTTCCAGGCACGGTACTGCATCGGTAGGGCGAGGCGCCGCAGGTGGCAGCGCGGTTGAACTCACTCGGCACCGAGCGCCCGGTCGCTCGGAGCAATCCATCATTCGTCAGCAGGCAATAGGGTCCGTTTCCATCTTCGCCGGTGGTCATGTTCCAACGCCTCCCCCCGAAGGGGATGAGCGCCTGCTCGCCGTCGCCTGCCGTGTTCGCCGGTCCAAAACAGTAGAGACCGATGGCCGCACCGTTCGCATCCGTCGAGGTAAGTTCGCGGTTGATCGGAACCTGACCAATGGTGTTGCATGGGCACGTCGTACCGATGTCGCAGAGCCACGTCCCCGCGGCGCTTGCACACCACGGCACCGTCTTGCAGCTGCCGCACTGGCAGACCGTCTGCACACGCCAGTCAGGAAACGTCCCCACCACGCGCTCCTCGCGGAGACCGGTGCGTGAGCCACATCCCGCCGCCGCCGCGAAGAGCAACGCCAGCGCGGTCAGCCAGCTCCACTCCGGGGCGCAGCGGCGGCCCCCCCTCACATGATGCGTACCAGATTCTTCGATCATCACGTCCTCCTCCGTCAGCCCAAGAACGAACCGCGAGGAGTTTGTGGGTCGAACGCTGGGCCGTTCGGATCTCTCACCAGCGTTTCGTTGCAACCGATACCCGACTCTCCCGACCGGGAACCTCCCGGCCGCCCATGGATGTCACGGTCGCATCGCCGGAGGGAGATTGGCAAGCGCCAGAGACCGACCATAGTTTGACCGCGGGGCGTCACATTCATGACAGGTCCCCGCGGGGCTGACGTCTTACCGTACAGCCTCCACAGAGCCTCCACGGTAGACGACCCGACGTCGGGAGAAGGCAACGGCCGCAGGGCCCGCCCACGCCCGCAGTCACCCCCTCACGCCCGGCGGACCTGCTCAGCCCGTCCACGGGGCGTCGCGCAGAGCGCCCCGAGGGCCTCGAGCAGCGGGCGCCGCGGGTCGTCGAGGCGCGCGGCGAAGTGCTGCGCCACCGAGGGCTGCATCGCGGCGAAGACCGGGCGCAGCGCGTCGCTCTCCAGGTGGCGCGCGACCAGCGGCGCGGGCAGCACCGCGACGCCGCCGCCCTCCAGCGCCACCCGCTCGATCGCCGCGAGGCTGCCGAGGTGCAGCTCGCGCAAGCGGGGCGAGGCGGCGTCGAGCCACGGGCGCAGGCAGGGCAGCGAGGGGGCGCGGTCGAGCAGGGTGAAGGCCGCGGCGTCTTCGGTTGTAGACGGGTCGTGCGCCGGGCGTACGGGGCCGCGAATGGCGCGAGGCGCTCGGTGAAGATCCGGCGCGCGCAACCGTGCGTCGCGCAGCGCGCCCTGGGCGGAGAGATCCGCGAGCGTGCGCCGATAGCGGCTCTGCACTCGCGCGGTCAGCTGGTGGCAGACGGGGCACCGCGCCTCTCGCCCTGCGGTGCGCGCCTCGAGGACGACGGCGCCATCGTCGGCGACGACGACGCGCGTCGCCCGCAGCGCGGGCGCGGGAAGGGCCGGGACGAGCGTCAGCGGGTGCGCGTTGGTCATCGTGGGAGCGGCCATCGCGGGACACGTCCAGAGGGCGGCAGCTCCATGGATGACCATCCACAGCCCTCGAGGCGAGCCCCCGCCGCGCAAACCCGCCGACGCTCACCGCCGTACGGCCAGGGTCGTCCGTCGAGCACCTTCCTCGCGGCGTCGCCGGGCTCCCGCGAGGGCGGCGGGCCCGCGGTGCGTCCCCCGCATCAGCAACAGTGCGGAAGAGCCACGCAATGGGCGCCGCCAAAGCGTAACTGTCCTCTCCGCGAGGTGCCGCGCCGGCTTCGGTCGGCTGAAGGTTGCTCGACACGGACCTGATGGAGGCTGAGCCCTACGCCGACGAGCGACCGCGTAGATGCCGAGCCTCAGCACACACCTCCTCTGCCGGGCCAGGCGCCATATCGCCGGGCCGGTCGAGAGAGATGGCAGAATCGGGTCAGCGGGGCCGCGGTCGCGCACGCCGAGGTGCTGTTGGTCGTGGCGTCGATCGTGCGGGTAGCTCTTCCTCGGGCGAGCTCGGGACCGAGGTGGGCGTCTCGCCACGGAAGCGGGACTGATCGACCTCCGCTGCGAGGCCACGCATGACCCGCAGGAGGTCGCCCCACGCCGTGGCCTCAGGGCGGAGTTCCAGCGCGCGGGTGAGGTCGGCGATGGAATCGTCGAGCCTCCCGGCGAACCCTCTTAGAGCGCCGCGGTCGAAGAGCGCCGACGCCAGCTTCGCCCGCTCGCTGTCCGAGTGGGGCGTCGCGAACTGCTGCGCGATGGCGTCCACGAGGCGCTCGGCGCCTTCGAGGTTGTCGGCGCGAACGAGGTTCAGCGCCTGCTCGAACCGCGGGTCGCTGCCGAGCGAGAGGTCGAACGTGATGGTGTCGCGGCGCGGGACCATCGCGGAGGTCACCTGTGAGACGACCTGACCGTGGAGGCGGTCGAGCACGGCGGGGCCGCTGACGGGAGCCGGGGCGCGGTCGCCCGAGTCGGACCCCTGCAGGCCGGTCTGCTCGTCACGATCGGACACGTCGATGGCGCGCTGCCACACCACCTGCGGTGGGCGCGTGCGCGCCAGGATGCGGACCTCGACGCGCACGAAGCCCTCGATCCACCGCACGAGCTGGGTGCAGCTGTACGGGTGATCGACCATCTCCGTGTACGTCTGCGTGGTGAACTCCATGTGGCCGGTGGTGGGCTGGTAGATCGGGACGCCATAGGCGCCCATGACAGGGGGCGGCGGCGGGTCCTGCACCCACCGAGGCACCTGGCGGGTGCGTTGTTCGGGCACCTGGCGGTGGCAGGTGTACGGGCGCGACGCCTGCTGCTCGGGTCCGTGCTCGTCCCGCGCGACAACGCCCGACAGGCCGAGTTGTGCGCCCTCGCCGGTCAGGTCGAAGGTGCCCGTGGCGCGCACCCCGGCGGCGATGCGCTCACCGAGGCCCGCGCGGTCGTTCTCGAACGGCTGCACCGACAGTCGGCGACCCCACCGGGAGAACGGCGAGGGGTGGACCAGCGGGAGCGTGATCGACGTCGCCGGGCCGCACGCCGTGAGCGCGAGCAGCCCAGCGAACCCAAGCGCATGCCTTGTCTGAAGCATCACTCGGCCCGTGAATCTCAGCGGAGGAAACAGACACGGATGCCGTCGCCACGAGCTCCGCAGAACCACGTCCCGGAGGTACTGGTCAGCGCGTTACAGTAGGCGTCGGATCCGCACCGCGGGGCGCAGTACGAGATGCCCAACGTTGTCGTGGAGCAGAGCGTCTGCGTGCCGTCGGAGACGGGCAGGCAGCACTGGGCGCCGCCCACGGAGCACATGGAGAACACCGTCAGGGTGCAAGCGGCGGCCGCGCACGTCCCCGACGCACTGCACGTCTGCCCGCCCGCACAGGTCCCGCAGGACAGGCCACAGAGCGGGTCGGGCCCGCAGGTCCGACCACCGCAGGAAGGCGTGCATCCCGCCGAGACGCACGTCCCGAAGTTGCACGCCCGGCCGCTCGAGCACGATCCGCAGGAACTCCCGTAGTCGTCGATGCCGCAGACCCACCCGAGCTGCGCACAGCTCCGCCGCGTTGAGGTCGGGCCCGGGCTGTCGTCGCCCCCACACCCCAAGCCGGCCACGACGCCCGCCACCCATAGCCATCGTCTCATCGTCCTCTTTGTCCCCTCGCGAAGCGGTCGAGTCTGTCCCGACGCAGCGCAACTATACGCAACCCGTTTCGTTTTCATCTAGCGGCACGTCGCGAATTTGCGCGGCGCATGGTGACCACACGGCGCCCGGACCGATCCAAACAATACGAAACGGCCGAGTACCGCGAGATCCTCTCCCGCGTCGCCGCGAACACCCGTCGTCTGCGAGAGGCGACCGGCCTTTCGCAGGAAGAGACCGCGCACCGCTGCGCGGAGATGGCGACGCGCCTCTACCAGCTGGTCGAGTCGGGGCAGACCAATGTGACGGCGACGACGCTGGGCCGACTCTGCCAGGGGTTCAGCGTAGACGTCGTCGCGCTCCTCGCACCCGCTGCCCCGCTCCCGAAGCGGAAGCGCGGGCGGCCGCGCAAGGCCACGCGCTCTGCCCCTGGGAGCGGCGCGTGATACGAACGGCCCACGCGACGATCAGACGAGGTACTGGCAGCGCATCCGGCGGGAGCATGACGAAGAACCAGATCGCTCTCGTGACCGAAGTGCCGATGATGGTCGAGCGCCTCCAGGTGAAGGGCCACGCGCCGGAGCGTGCCTGTCGTGACGGGTCGGCCGAAGGCGCGCGGAGATGAGCCGCGGCACGGAGGCGGCGCCTCGGGTGATCCCCTACGCCCTCGAGCAGCTGTTCGTCGATCAGTCGTCGGACTGGGTGATCGACTCCATCGCCCCGGTCCTCGCGTGGGTCCCGGTCGGGAGCCCAGGGAAGCGCCAGCAGCCGTTCCGCTTCGAGGTCGAACACGTCGAGGGCCCGGTCGTGGAGAAGGTTCGCATCGACCTCCGCTGGGATGAGGCCGCGCTCGATCGGGCCATCCCGGGGGTGGTGGATCACGCCCGACGTCTGCACGAAGGGCGGAGCGTGCAGCGGGAGCACCTGGCCGAGCTCGCGGCCTACGGCCTCACGTTCGTCGCGATCTCCACCCTCATGCCCGGGCGCCGGGTGGTCCACATGCAGATGGGCATGGCGCCCGACATCCTCTTCGACCTGACGCCAGGTGCGCTGCGCGGCGTCGAGACGGCGGGGCGCACCTCCGGCGGGCGGGCGGCACTCGCGGCCGTACGGAACGGCACTGGCACCCCCGCCAGGGGCGGCAAGAGGGCCCAGCTCCTCGCGAGGGCGGACCTCGCCGAGGTCCACCTTTCGCTCTGGTGCGCGGCGCCGCGGGTCAGCATCATGGAGCGGCTGAAGCCATGAACCCCGTCGTTCACGACGTCTACGAGCTGAGCCTCGCGAGCAGCGGCAAGCTGAAGCTGCGCGCGAAGGCCCTCCTCGCCGAGGGGACTCCCGACACCGTGTTCCGGGCGTGCGTCCTCCTCCACGAGGCGGCGCGCATCCAACGGCGCGCGCTGCAGGCGCTGCCAGCATGCCCGCCGGTGACCCTGCTCTCCTCGCGGGTCGAGGAGTGCTGGTGCTTCGTCGAAGGCCGCGACCCATTGCGGGCGGCCGGAACGTGGGGCGAGATGCTGCAGGCGTGGGAGGGCGTGGAGGACGCGACCGCGGGGGCGATCCTGTCGCGCCTGGCGCCGCTCTTCAAGGCGGTCCAGCAGGAGTTCGCGCGCCTCGCCACTCCGAGGCTGATCGCGTCGTGGAACGCCGGTCCCGGCGTCAGCTTGTCCCGCATCGAGGACGCCAAGGTGCGCAAGGATCTCGACGCGATGCTCGCGCGGTTCCCCGGGCTCGCGAACTTCTGGGCGATGCGCTGCCATCTTGCGGAGAGGGACGGAGACAAGCCCGGAGCCTGGGATGCTCTCGGCCGCGCCCGCCAGCTCGACCCCGGCGACGCGACGCTGGCGGCGCTCGCCCTGGGCCTCGCGCCCTGGGCCCTGCCGCCCGCCGATGCCGAGCAGCACCTCGCCGGCGTCCGGGGCACGATCGAAGGGGCGGCGCCGGACATCTGTCTCATGTACGCGCTCGCAGAGGTCGTCCTGGCGCGCGGCGCAGGCCCGGACGAGCGGGCGCTCCGCTGGGGGCGCGCCCGGGTCGCGGCGGGTGCAGGCCTAGCGCGGACCAACTCGCTGCGACTGCGAAGGTACCTGACGGCCGTGCAGTTCCTCCTCGACGACCTCTTCGCCGGACGCGAACCCACCATGGAGATCCTCTATCGGGCGGGGCTGGGAGAGGCGGCCGCGATGGAGAAGCCGGACGCAAGCGTGGTGGACTTCCTGACCACCCACGCCCGGCGCGTGGGCCCAGGGGCAGAGTTCGGAGAAGCGGCCTGAGCTTTGGCGGCGACCACGGCGTGACCCATTCCAGGTCATCAGGCCCATGGTGCATGGGCGCTCAGATATCGGGACGTCATGATGGCAAGGCGTCATGCCGCCCTGCCGCCCTGCCATAAAGCCGTCGTCATCAAAACAGCCGGAAGGCGGATCCGGCAGCCGTCCGATCTGTCAGACCGGCTCCCCCTCCCCGGGGCCGAGGGAAGCGAAGCGAAACCGACGGCCCTGTAGAGTACCTCTACAGAAGAGGGTTTGACGCCGAAAAGTCCAACAGTTAAGGCAAGTTATCGGCACGACATCACCGGGGTCTGCCGGAATTTGGCCGATCTGGCACCGGGGTCTGCCGGAACCTGGCCGAATCTCTCACCGGGGTCTGCCGGAATCTGGCCGGTCGCTCTTCCACCGGGGTCTGCCGGAATCTGGCCGGTCGCTCTTCCACCGGGGTCTGCCGGAATCTGGCCGGTCGCCCTTCCACCGGGGTCTGCCGGAATCTGGCCGGTCGCTCTTCCACCCGTCCGACCGCTACCGTCCGCTCAGCCGGGCGATGGCTTCCTCGATCGCCCGCCCGAGCTCCGCGTCGGGGTCCGCCTCGGCTCGGATCACGCTCCGCGTCCCGACCCCAAGAGCCCGAGCTGTCTGGACCTGGGTCCACCCCTTGGATCTGCGCCATGCGCGCAGCTCGCTGCCCGTTAGGATCGAGGGGGCTGGGGGGGGCTCGACAGGCGGGAGATGGTGGATCAGCCGGTCGCGAACCCACTGGGGGGGATAGAGGTGACAGCGGCCCGCCAGCGTCCGCTCGCCGCCCTGCTCCCACCGCACCTCGCCCAGGCCCTCGACGCGCTGGAGTTCGGTCAGGTCGCGCTCGAGGGACGTCCAGGCGCGGCCGGGCTTGTTGGGGTCGAACTTGATGCCCGCGGTCTCGAGGAGGCCCTGACCCGTGAGCGTGACGCACTCGCGGCCCTTCGCGAGGTCCCAGCGCCAACGGATCGGGAGGATCAGGCCCAGGGCGAGGGCGTAGGGGTGGCGCACATGGTCGATGCGCGCGAGGTCCGCCGGGGCGGGCGCCCACAGCGACCCCAGGGTGCCGTCGCGGTCCCGGACCCCCTCGTAGAGTGCAGGGTGGATCGCCAGCACGAGTCCCTCCAGCGCCCACTCGGAGTCGTGGATCGCCTCGGCCCGCTGGGTGATGCTGAGCACCGGGCCGCGCATCCGCAGCTCGCCGCTGCGGTGGTAGATCGCCAGCTCGAGCCGCGTGAGGGCCTCGACCTCGTCGGCGACGACCTTGCGCACGCTGTCGTCGCGGCGCGCGCGGTCGGAGTACCCGAGCGCGTCCATGTGGGCCTCGAGCTTCCACCGCACGAACCCCGTCCGGCCCTCCGTGGTGAGCAGCCGGTGCAGCGCCGCCCAGTGCCGAAGCCCCTGCCACCCGCGCCACGCCCTCACGGCGTGGATGATCCGCTCGGGGAGCTCGCGCACGTCCAACTGCAGGCGCACCTGCTGGGTGGGGGCGAGGATCTCGGCCCACCCGTCCACGATGGGCGTCTTGTGAGGCTGCCTGTCCTTCGGCAGGTCGCGCCAGCCGTTGAGGAGCGCGTGGTGCGCCGGGCCCGCGTCGAGCGCCATGAAGGGCCGCTCGCGGTCGCGCTGGGCGGCGCGGACCGCGCGGAAGGCGTGGGCCGAGAGCGCCGACAACGCCAGGACGCGGGCCAGCTCCCAGACCCTCGCGAGGAAGTCCTGCTCGCCCGCGACCGCCTGCTCGGCGGCCATGACCAGCGAGGCCGCTCCCCACGTCCAGTCGAAGGCCGCGCCGCCCCGGATGGTCTCCCGGAGGCGCTCAGCTTCCTGCTGGTCGGGGGCGCCGCCTAGCCATTCCTCGACGTCCGTCGGCGCCACGTCGCCCGGCCAGCGCAGCACGATGCCCCGCTCACCCCCCGCGGGCGTATGCCACCCCTCGATGGTTGCCCGCCGGTGCAGCTCCGCCACCACCCGCGCCGTCCACTCCTGGGTGACGTCCCCGTCCGCAGCGGGACGGATTCTGGGGGAGGGGGCCGGTCTGTTTTGGGTACTGGTCCCTCGGTCGGCAGGCCGGTTCGCGCCGTTGGCCTGGAGCGCGAGGACGGTGCTGAATACCTCGCCGCGCGCCTCCAGATCGCTGCGCAGATCGGCGAGGCCGTCCGGGCTGCTCGCGTTGGCCAGGAGCCGGTCGATCACCGGGCCGAGGTCCTTCTCTGGCACCAGCGGTCGGAGCGCGTTCCGCAGCACCTGGGCGTCAGCCCGTAGCAGGAGGAGGGGGAGCATCACCTTGCGACCTCCATGGCTGGGGAGATCGGCCAGACCTCTCTCTCACGCCACCACGGGGTGCCCGGTCGGCTACGATGGCAACCGGTCGGCGGTCGGAGCGGGGGGCCGGGGAGAGTCATGGACGGGCGCTCTTCTCAGACCCGGAGGCGGGCGCGCAGCAGGGCCTTCAGGTCGGCCTCGGACTTCGCCTCGCTCAGGTCGATGCCCTCGCTCTCGAGCGCATCGACGAGCGCCCGCAGGATCTCGGCCCGACGGATGGCGGCGCCCGTCTTGGCCCGGATGTCGTTCGCCAGGCGGTCGAGGAACACGATCTGCCGGTTGAAGAGCACCACCGTGACCTTGGTCCACTCCTCGTGAGTGGCAGGCCGCCCCAGGGTCGGCGGGGTCGCCTTCACGACGGACGGCGTCGGCGGGGCCAGTTCAGCAACTGGCGCCACTACCGGCTCGCGCTCGGCGGGCGTCGGCTCTACTGCGGTGGCTGCAAAAATGCTCGTCTTGCCCAGCCTGCTCGGCTTACTCATGACTTCCTCACTTCCATCTTGACGGCAGTCCGCCCTTACTTCTTGCCGTCTTGACGGCACCTTTGCAAGACCTCGGCGGCGAGCCGCCGGTAGGCGTCGGCCCCGCTCGACGATGGGTCGTGGCCGAAGATCGTCTTCCCGAAGCTCGGGGCCTCCGAGAGGCGAACGTTGATCGGAATCTCCGTCTTGAAGACGCGGTCGCCGTAGTGCCCGCGGATCAGGTCGATGACCTCCCCGGTGACCTTCGGGCGGCGGTCCACCTGCGTCAGGACGAGGCCGAGCAGGGTGGCCCGTGCGCCAGTGCCGCGCCGGAGCAGCTCGGTGGCCTCCATCAGGTTCACGAGGCCCTCGACGGCCAGGTACTGAGGGGTGACCGGCACGAGGAAGGCGTCCGCGGCCACCAGGGCGTTGATGGGCACCATGGAGAGCGAAGGCGGGCAGTCGAGGAGGATGAAGGCGTAGTCGTCCCGTACAGGCGCCAGGGCCTCCGCCAGACGGCGCTCGCGGCCCTTCACGTCGGCGAGGGCGAGGTCGGCGTTGGCCAGGGCCATCGACCCGGTGAGCAGGTCGAGACCCTCGACGGCCGTAGGGCGGATGGCGCTGCGGATCGGCACACCATCGAGCAGCACCTCCGCCGACGAGGGGGCGAGGTCAGCGCGCGCGACCCCGAGTGAGAAGGATGCCGACCCCTGGCTGTCCAGGTCAGCCAGAAGCACCCGCCTCGTCCGGGTCGCGAGCCCCGCCGCGAGGTTGACCGCGGTGGTGGTCTTGGCCACGCCGCCCTTGTTGTTGACCAAAGCGATGATCATTCCATCCGTCCTTCCGCCCTGACGGCTTAGTAGCATGACGCCCTGACTTCATTCCATCCCTAAAGTTCGGGGACGTGATGAGGTCGTGCAGGCGACCGGGGCGCTATGGGGTGGGCGTCCGAAGCAGCCGGTCGTGCGAGCTGGCGGGCGGTGTACTGCGGCCCGTGGTCGGTGCGCAGCTCCACCCCCGCGGGCACCTGCGACGGCGCGCCGAACGCCGCCTCCAGCGCCTGATCGACCGACGCCAGCACCACCCGCGCCTCCTGGCTCCTGGCCACCACCAGCCCCAGCACGCTGCGGCACCCGCAGTCGATCGTCGGCGCCACCGCCACCCACCCCTCACGCCGCGTCCACACCAGCGTCAGGTCCGTTGCGAACCGCCGGTTGGGATCCGGCACCGAGACGTGCCCGCGCGGCGCCTCCACGGCCTCCCGCGGCGAGCGGAAGAGCAGCCCCTCGCGCTTCATCAGCGCCCAGACCCGCTTGCGCGCCACCACCAGCCCGCCGCGCCGCAGCGTCGCCCACACCTTGCGCACGCCCCACGCCGGGTGCCGCGCCACCACCTCACGGGCGCTTCAGCGCTCGCCAGAATTGATCCACCCCTGCTGACACTTCGCGGTTCGCGTTGAGGGTGGGTCATGCGGCCGCCGCGAGCTCCGCCTCGGAGGACGCGTGACGGCGACCTCGCCGGCTTCGGCCGACCGCGAGTTCCGCGGCGGGCGACACCGCGCGCCGACGCTCGTTGGCCACGACGTCCAGGAGCGCCCCGATGGCGGCTGTCGAGCGCAGGTTGTAGTGGGTGCCCTGTCGATGGCGGAAGCTCCGTCCAGCGCACTCTGCGCCGTTGCTCGTCGCCTCCCAGCGGGGGTCGCGGAGAAAGTGGCTGAGCGAGGCGAATCGCTCGTCCGTCATCCGACGCGGCACCTGCCGCAGCCCCGCGAGCGTGGAAGCCTCAGCGTCCTCTCGCCATCGTAAGAATCGTTCACGCGCCTCCGCGATGGGCCGGCGTCGCCCGGCGTCGTCGTGCCAGATCGCGTACCAGTCCTGGGCCCAGCGGTGGACGATGCGAAGTGGTGCGCCCGCGGGCGCGTCGAGCAGCTCGGCGACGACCGCGCGGTCCGCCTCCGAGAGGCGTTGCAGGCGGGCGACGACCGACCAGCGGTGGGACTTCAGCCGCTGCCGGAAGCACCGCACCTGGTCCTAACTCGCCCAGCCGGCCGGGGGCGGCGGCTCGGGCGCCGGGTGCCGCCGCGACGTCGTCTCGGGCGGTGCGGCCCGCTCCTCGACGGGCCGGACCGTCCCTCGTAGCCAGGTGCGGATGGTGTTCCGGCTGTGGCCCATCCGCCGGGTGATCTCGCGGACCCCAGCGCCTTCGGCCCGAAGCCTGCGCGCGAGCGCGATCCTGGCATCGCGATCGTCGGGGCTCGGCGCCTGCGGATCGACCCGGCGCAGCAGCGCATCAGCGCGTGCAGGTCGCACCGCTCGTGGACGCGGAAGACCTTGCGCCGGCTGTGGCAGAGCACGAAGCCGTGGATCTGCACCGTGAGCCGCCCGCCGCCGGTGAGCGGCACGGTGCAGGGGGTCCAATCGCTCTCGGCCATCTCGCCCGGGCCGTGCGTGGGCGTCGGCAGGCTCGGCGTGACGGCGGGGCGCGGGCGCACCTCGCGGACGTGATCCTTGATGGCCGTGTAGCCGCCCGCGTAGCCCTCCTCGGCGATCGTCTCGAAGACCCGCTGCGCGGTGATGTCCTCGTACTTGCCGAGCAGCGCCGCGATGCGCTCGGCCCACGGCGTGACCTTGGTGTCCCGCGGCGCCCGCAGGGGCTTCTCGGGCAGCGCGCTGTGCGGCCGGGTGAGCGCAGCCTCGTGCCCCGCGAGGAGCTTGCGCACGGTTTTGCGCGCGACCCCGAGCGACCGCGCCACCGAGCGCACGCCCATGCCCTGACGGGTCAGCAGCACCGCCTGGTGGACGAGCTCTTCGCGGCTACTCCACGACGGCATCCCGAAGGTCCCTTCCGGCGAGCGCCCGGGCGATCGACGCGCTGAGGTGGGTGAGCACCGGCGCCGAGGCGCCCATCGCCTCGGTGAGCAGCGCCGTCACCGCGGGCTCGAAGGCGTCCAGCGGCTTGTCGCGCAGCCGCACCTGCAGCCGCGAGGCGATGCGGGTCACCGACTCGATGTCCCCCAGGAAGAGGTCGGCCTCGGTCTTCGCCCGCGGCGCCGGGGCGGCGCGCAGGATCGGAGCGCGCTCCGCGAGGGCGTCGGCGAGCCAGCGCCCGCGCGCGTCGGCGTCGGGCAGCGCGAGCACCGTCTGCACCATCCGCGCGGCCTGCGCGACGGTCAGCCCGCGGCGCTGCGCGACCGCCGAGGCCGTCGGCTGGTTGTCATGTGACAACCGTCCGAGGTCGGCCGCGACGCGGGCGCCGACGAGGCCCAGGCGCACGTCGGCCTGCACCTGCTCGTGGAGGCCCTCGGCGAGCGTCAGCCGGCGGCACACCCAGCTCTTGTCGTGCCCGAGCAGGCGACCGATCTCGGGCTGCGTGAGCTTGTGCTGGCGGTAGAGCGCGCGGCACAGCCACGCCTCCTCCAGCTCCGTCAGCGCGTGACCGCGGTTGAGCGTCGCGAGCGCGGCCGTCGCGGCGACAACGTCGATGGGGAGCACGCGCACCCGCAGCTCGCCCCAACCGAGCGCGCGGGCGGCGCGCAGGCGGGTGAAGCCGTCGATGACCTGGAAGGTGTCGTCGTCGTCGCGGTACGTCGCGACCGCGGTGAGCTGCCCGTGGTGCTCGAGCGACTGGCGCATCGGGCGCACGGCCTCGTCGCTGAGCACGCGCAGCGCCGCGAGGGTCTCGCCGAGGGAGGCGGTGGCGACCATGCGCTCGTCGGGGGCGGGGCTCGGCCGGGTCATCGCCGCGGGTTTGCGTCCCCGCGGGGCCCGTGACGAGCCTGGCTCGTGACGGCGTGTCCCACGATTCGCTACGGAAACCCTTCCAGGGAAGGCGTTTGCGCGCCGAGGGTGGCTCGTGACACCGGGGGCTCGGCGCCCACGGGAGGGGCAGATCCCGCGAGAATCCTCGCGAAGCGTCGCTCGAGCCTGGCGCGTGACAGGGTCGCCTCCTCGTCCCAGATCTGGAGGATTTTGCGCTGGAGTTTCAACGGGTTGTCGCCGGAGGGTGGCGCGTGACCGGGGGGCGGGTCCGGGGGCCTCTCGGGCGCGGCGCCGGGGGTGCGAGCCGCAGCGCGATGCTTCCGCTGGCGCAGGCGCTCGTCCTCGCGGGCCTCGTCGAGGTCGAGGGCGCGTCGCCGACGCGCGAGAGCGTTGTCACGCAGAGCACGACACGCCGGGCCGCAGACGCGCTGCGTGCCACGCGCGGCGGCGTGGGGCTCGAACCGCTTCCGGCACTGGGCGCAACGCGGGTGCTCGCGGGGCTTCATCCGCCGAGCAGTCCACACCCAGGGGTGGGTCACGATCCCGCCGTGGCGGCACGGCGGGCGAACCCGCCGGGTGGGTCACGAAGTCGTCGCGGGGTGGGTCACGGAACGGGCGCCGCTAAAGCCTCGGGGGCGATGGCCATCGCGGCGCGCAGCAGGCGCCGGGTCTCGTGGAAGAGGCAGAGCTGATGGGCGGCCTGGGGCCACACCCTGATGACCACCTCGGGGTACAGCGCCGAGCCGTCCGTGACGACCTCCGCGGGCGCGATCCCGGCGTCGCGCAGCCGCTCCAGGAACCCCTCCACGGCGGGCTGCTGGACGGAGCCCTGGACGAGCTCGTAGCCGACGAGGCGATCGCCGTCGGGCGCCCCGGGATCGACCGCGAGCAGGAGCGCGAGGTCGCCCTGGTAGACCTCATCGACGCAGAGCACGCCCGAGAAGGACTGCACGATCCAGGCGGTGTAGTCGTCGCCGAGCGTCTGGTCGGCGGCGAAGGTGCGGCACCAGTCGCGGATCACCGTGGCGCTGGGGCGCACCCGGAGGTCGCGCGCGAGGCGGGCGGGGACGCGGCACGCCGCCATGCCGTCGGAGAAGACGGCGTGGACGGCCGCGGCAACGACGCGGTTGGTGTAGCTAGCGCCGGGCCGCAGGAAGGGCGGCTGCGCGCGAAAGTGCTGGCCGCACGCATGGCAGCGATACACGCCGACCCGGACGCGCAGCAGGGCCACCTCGTCGAGGGCGGCGTCGATCGCGATCCTTGTAGCCTCCCAGGCGCGGCGGACCTCACGCCTGCAGCGCGGGCAGGGCGCCGTCGGCGGGCTGAACCGCACCTCGTGGAAGGCGCAGGGGACCTGCAGAATCGTGGAGTTGCTCATCCCGAAGGATGCGCCCGCCCACCGAAGGGGAGCTCGCGGCGGCCGCATGTCCCACCCTCAACGCGAACCGCGAAGTGTCAGCGAAGGTGGGTCATTTCTCGCGAGCGTTGAAGGCCAACGCGCGCCACCTGTATCTATCGTCGGCCCCGGTTGCGGCGGGTCGGCGGCACCCGCGGACTGGCTCAGTCGCGGGGCCTGCGCCGGGGCTGCACGATCGGGCGGCGTGCCGCCCGTGTCGCGGGATCCGGGAGGTCGAGCGCCTCCGCCACACCCAGGGCGACGAGCTCCTTCTGGATGCTCTGGAGCGCGCGGGTGGCTGAGGCGCGGTGCATCTGGCCGCCGTCCGCCGCCCGCGACTTGCGGCCGTCCGCCACCCGCGCCGGGTTGATCTCCCCGTGCAGGGAGAGGTCCCGCACGAAGTGCTCGAGCCACTCGCGGGCGGGCTTGTTGAGGTGCGTCGGCAGACCGGCCGTCGCCTCGGTGGCGGCCCGCTGTCGCTCGTGCCCCTCGAGCAACTCCAGCGCGGTCGGCTCGTAGTCGTCGAGGTGCCGCAGGTCGTACTTCTTAGAGACCGCGTAGATACGGCGCCTGCGGCGCAGGTGGTCCTTGCGCGCGCCGAGCAGCCAGAGCGTCGCCTCCCGGCCAGGGCGCTCGTGCTTTTCGAACAGTTCGGGCACCCGGATCGCCTCGATCAAGGCGAGCTCGAGCACGTCGAGGACCTCTTCGTCGGTCAGCCCGGCGACGTACCAGCGCCCCGGCCGCGCGACCTGGAGTCGGCGCAGGCGCCCGCGCCAGAACTGAAGGTAGGCGATCAGCGCCCGGTCGTTCGAGGCCGCCATTGCGCGCCACCTCTCGTCGATCCACTCGCCCCGGAGCCTCGCCAGGGAGTAGCTCTCGAGGAAGAGACGCCAGCCGGTGCGGAGCGCGCTGCGCGCCAGACTCTCGTAAGAGCCCAGGGCGGCGTTGTGTCGTTCTTGAGCCCAGAGGAGCGCCGCGTTGAAGTGCGCCCGCAGGGCGTCCTGGGCAGCCCGGCCGAGTTGAGGCCGGAGTCGGCCCAGGGCCTCCCCCCGAACTTCGAGAGATGCCGGGGTGAGCGCTGCGGGCTCGAACCGCTGCTCGGGCATCGCCCAGTCCGACCCGGCGGGGGATGCTGGGTAGTCGAGGAAGACGTCCCTGAGATCAGAGGCTTCGGCGGGTCCCACGTTGTTCAGGTCCCTGGCGTCGAGGCGATCAAAAGCTACAGCCTTCATTTTCCGCTACCTCCAGGGGTAAGTGGGCCGCCCTGGGGGCTCGTGTTGCGTTTCTCGACGACGAATCTTGCCCGGCGCCACTCTGTTACGCCCGCGGCCGGTCGGTTCCGCGTTGCCTCGCGCAATGACGCCACGACGTAGGGGGGCGGCTCGAGCCAGGGTCTCCCAGCACGACATCCGCCCATCCACCCTTCTGGCAAGGCGCCCTTCCGCCCTGATGTCTTGCCGTCCCGAAAGCGCTGAGGTTCGTGCTCGCGTTTGGCGCGATCTTCACGGCCATCCCAGGGAGTAGGAGTCTCGGGAGGCCAGTCAGACGCCAAGCCAAGCCGCTATCAAATGACGACGGCGAAGGCCAGCCGAAGCCAGTCTGGCGATCTCCTCGCGCTGGGGTAGGCGCCGCGGACCGCGGGGCCGAAAGAGGCCCTACGGGAGGATCAACCCGCCGCGCGCCAGCCGACGGACTGCCGCCGCTCGTCGGCGGTCTTCCAGTGGAGATCGACTTCCGCAGGTGCCGGAGCCGCCAGCCGTTCCAGGTGCTCCTCGGTCGTCTGTGGGTCACCCATGCGCTCCCTCAACATCGCTGCCAGTACGGCGTACGCCTTGCGGTCCACGGGGGTCTTCTTCGTCTCCCAGGCCGACACCGTCTCGGCGCGCACGTCCAGCAACTCCGCGGCGCGCTGCGCCTTGAGCCCGAGCGCCAATCGCACCCGCTTGAAGCTGTCGGCGTCGTGGACGCCCGCGTGGACGAGGGCGAGGGCGATGTGGCGCTGGAACTCGCCGGCATGATCCCCCCGCACCGCCCACCGCGCGTCCGCGCTGGTCACGTCCGTGTTCTCCACCATGGGGACGCCGTGCAGATGGACGGTGAGTTCGCCGATCTTTCCCGTGTAAAGTTGAGGCTGCGTCTTCATGTTGGGGCCCTGTGCGGGTGGACTACCCCCTCACGGTGGCCCCGACATGAGAAAATCGCAAGATCCGACGGGATCAGCGTCCGACCCCGGCCACACAGCGCCCGGGGAGCAGCGTCACCTTGAGCTCGACCCCGTCGCGGTCGAGCCCGGTGACCGTGCAGCCGTGGACCGCCGTCGCCGTGCGGAGCGCGTTCTCCACGTCTTCGGGCCCGACGTCCTCGCCCGGAAACCCGAACAGGATGACGTGGGGGTCGTAGCTGAAGTCCTCGGGCGAGAGGGCACGGATCTCGTAGAGCGTCAGGCCGGTGGCGTTCACGGCACCCATGATAGGCTGGGGGCGAACGGCCGCGGAGCCGGGCGCTTCATCAGTTCTCCCTTCGTTCGGGTCCGGGGCGTCGAGGCGATCAAAACCAACAGGAGTCATTTTCCGCTACCTCCAGGGGTAAGTGGGCCTCCTAGGCGGCTCGTGTTGCGTTTCTCGAAGACAAAGCCGTCCGGCTCGGCCCCGGCCGCGGGCCCTGTTAGGCCCCGCCGGTCCAGCGGTTGAGACCCGCCAGATGGACGTCATGACGTCATGACGGAATGGCGTCAGGAAGACCTGACGTCCCCTTCCTTCGCTGCTCATGCCGTCACGGTCCGACGCCCATTTGGTCGAAAAGCCTTCGATAGCTTTTATTGGCCTTTTGCCCGGAGGAAGTTTGTCTCGGCCTGAGTAATCGCCCGCAGTGAAGGCTCGGAGCTGAGGGAGTTCATGACGGAAGGACGTCTAGCAGGAATAACATCCTGCCGGAAAGATGCCTGTTTCTCTGGGGACTGGCGACTCGGGGAGCGCGCCCGCCGGCCTCCAGCAGGGCCACGATCCCGCGCGGCGCGTCGAAGGCGGCGAGCCCGTGGCGCATCGCGACGTCCAGGACGTGGTCGGGCGTGCGGGCCCCGAGAGGGCTGCGGTGATCTACTGCAGCCGCGCAACCCGCGCACCGCCTCGCCGTCGTCCACATCGATCCGACGAAGGTCGAGCTCGCGCACGAACTCGCGCGGCGCTGGAGCCCACTGACTGGCACGGGCCGACGTCAGGGGCCTGCGAGGCGAGGGCGCGGCGGGGCCGGTGGCGCCTGGCGCGCGCCGACCCGATGCGCGATGGCCCCGTCGGAGCGGGGCGTCGTGGCTCTGCGTCCCGAAGGACCGCCGCCCGCATCCGCGCGAGCGCGCCGCCTACAACAGCCCGGCGGCGGCGTTGTCGCGCCAGGCGTCGGCGGTGCGGACGGAGCGGTCCACCATCGTGCGCGACTTCCACCGCCCCTGGGCCATGATCGCCCGGTCGCTGCGCCCCGCCAGGGCGGCCGAGGTCGCCAGCCCCGCACGCAGCGAGTGCCCCGACACCCGCGCCAGGGCGAGCCCGGCCCGCTCCGCCAGCCCCTTCAGCGTGCGCGCGATGTCGCGCCCGTCGAGCCGGCCGCCCATCCCCCCGTGGCGATCGACGCTGCGGAAGAGCGCCCCCTCCCGCAGCACCGTGGACACGCGTCACGCCGCGAGGGCGCGGTCGGGGCAGACCTTGGGCTGCGCGCCGAAGGGAGGCGCGTCTACCGTGATTCGGTGCTCACTCTCTTGAGGGCCGAATCGCCCGAACAGGCGGACCCTGAACACCGGCGTCACGCGGCAAGAGTCGGACGTACCTCCGATACCTGCCGCCAGTGCCGAAAACTTGTGCGGCTGCGCTTCTGTAAGGTACTCGGATGATCAGCCCTTCTTGTCCGGGGCCAACGAGGGCGCGATGGTTGACGAGACATTCTCCTCCGGCCGCTACCGAACCGCATCGGTCCTCGCCCGGGGGACCTACGCCACGGTTCTGGAAGCCCACGACACGAAGACCGGCGACCGGGTGGCGCTCAAGGTGCTCGCCCTCGGGGGGGACCACCCCGAGATTGCCGAAGCGATGTTCCGCAAGGAGGTGGACGCCCTCGAGGGCTTCGAGCACCGCGCCGTGGTGCGCATGCGGGACCGGTTCATCGAGCGCGACCGCCAGTGCGCAGGGATCGTGCTCGACCTCGTACCCGGCGGCATGACGCTGGAGGCGTACATGCAGTCGGCGCCCCGCCCGACGCTGCCCTGGCGGCTCGAACAGCTCGCTGCGCTACTCGACGGCCTCGACGTCGCTCACCGGCGCGACGTGATCCACCGCGACGTCAAGCTCACCAACATCCTGGTGGACCGCGACGATGATGCGCTCCGCCTGGTCGATTTCGGCATCGCTCGCATCCTGGCGGCCTACGCACGACCCGACCCGGGCGTCACGCTCCGACATTTCTACAGCCGGCCCTTCGCGGCACCCGAACAGGTGCTTGAGGGCGACGCGACGTCTGCGTCGGACCTGCACGCCTTCGCTCTCGTCATCGCTTCGGTGCTCGCGTGGTGCCCGCCGCCCGCGGACTTCCGCCGGGGGGACATGGCGGCGTTCGTCGCAGCCACGCGTGACGAGATCCGTGACCCCGCCCTCGCGGGAGACCTGCTGCGGCTGCTCGAGGGCCTAACCGACCCGGTTCCCTGCCAGCGGCCGCGCGCCTACGAGGTCGCCCGGCTCCTTCAGAGCCTGGCCGAGCGGACGGCTGAACGCGTGCCGTTGCCGATTCGGCTGACGACGAGCGCCCGCACGCGCGCCAGGGAGAGTGGCTGTCCGAGCGACGCCGCCCTGCTCGCCGACCTGAACGAGAGCCTCCGGGTCCGTTACGAGCCCGGCAAGGATCGTCGGACGGGGGCCGAGTCCTTCACCGTCCGCTGCTTCGGCACAAGGCTCTGGGTGCTGGCGAGGCCCGACGACGAGGAGCCCGAGCGGCTGATCGTCGTTGACGCCGGTCACAGCGCGCCGACCATTCATGCGCGTGACCGAGAGAAGGCGACCCCCGCGCTGTTCCAGCTAGCCCTCGGCCACGGCTCCGCCCTGGCCCTGATCGACCTCGCGTACACCACCCACGCCGCGGAGCAGTTGCGGCTCGAGGAGCGGCGGAAGAAGGACAGCTTGCTGGAAGTCTCGAAGTTCGTGCTCGGCCGACAGCGCGAGCGCATGGCCCACTTGCGGATCCGCTACCGCCAGCTTGCGCCGCCGTCGCGCGGGTGGCGCGGGTCTCCGGCGGAGCCGCGGCAGGGGCCCGACGGGAACCCGCCCGCCGACGGGGCTGACCTGACCGGCGACTATCTCGCGCTGGAGGTTCTCGGCGTCTCCCCCTGGGATGACGACGCCAGCGAGGCGGACGTGCTGCTCGCGACGTGGGCCGATGACCTCGACGGGAAGGCCCAGTTCGCCCGTCAGGGCCAGCGCGTCGGCTCGTTTCACAGCTATGATCGGGAGACTCGCAAGCTCACGCTTCGACGCGCGTCGCGGCACCCGGTCCCCCGTGAGGGCGACCTCGAGTATAAGGACATCGCGATGGACACCGCGCTCCGCCGACAGGCGAGCGCGCTCGAGCACTTCTACGCCGACGCGTGCGTCAACCCGCGGCTCGGTCGGCTCCTGCTCCACCCCGAGGAGAACGACCTCAGCGACGTCGTGCCGGTCGAGCTGATGCAGCCGTTGGAGCCTCGGGCGGAGGTTCAGGAGCTGGTCGAGCACGCGCTCGGCGCTCGCGACTTTTTCTTGATCCAGGGGCCGCCGGGCACCGGCAAGACGACGCTCATCGCGGAGATCATGGCGCAGATCCTCACGGCCGCGCCGGGCTCTCGAATCTGCCTCACGTCTCAGTCGAACGAGGCGGTGAACAACGCACTGAGCGAACTCCAACGCCTGGCCGAGCGCGCCGGACAGAACTGGCTGACCCTGCGCGACGTCCGCGACGAGCGAGCGCACTCCGAGGGACAGGGGGGGTTCGAGGAGACGTTCGGCCGGTGGGCGACGCGGGTGCGCGAGCGGAGCAGCGAGGCGCTGAGCGCGGCGGTCGTGTCGCTGCCGCCGGACCGCGCGGAGGCCGTGCGGAGCGCCGTCGTCGCCTGGCAGGAGTGTCTCGGCCGCGCGGAGGACGTGCGTCAGGACTACGCCGAGCAGGTGCAGGTCTATGGCGTGACATGTCTCCGCGTCCCGACGCTCTATCGCCGCCTGCGCGAGGTGTCGTTCGACTGGGTGATCGTGGACGAGGCCGCGCGCGCGACGCCCTCCGAGGTGCTCGTCTCGCTCGTCGTCGGCCGCCGGTTCGTGCTCGTCGGCGACCACCGGCAGTTGCCGCCGTTCCTCGACCTGGAGACGAAGCGCGACCTCGCCGCGGCGGGCGTGACCGCCGAGCGCGCTCAGCGGTCGCTCTTCGAGGAGATCTTCGGGCAGATCTCCCCATCGAACCGCCGCGCCCTCCGGCGGCAGTTCCGCATGCACCGATCGATCGGCGACTTCGTGGGTCGCATGTTCTACGACGACATCGGCGGCTTGGAAACGGGCGTCGCCGACGCCGACCGTACAATCGCACTCGCGCGCTTCGACCGGTCGCACCGCGTGTTCTGGGTGGACGTGAAGGGCCGCGAGGTCGCCGATGGGACGAGCTGGAGCAACCCGGAGGAGGCCGCTCTGGTGATGCGCCTGCTGCGCGAGATGGAGACGGAGCTGCGCGCCAAGGGCGTGCGCTACACCGTCGGTGTCATCGCAGCGTATGCCGCGCAGGCCGAGCGTCTGCGCAAGAAGATCGTGCCGAAGGCGAAGAGCTGGGCCGCGCTCCAGATCCGCGTGGACACGGTCGATGCGTTTCAGGGCAAGCAGGACGACGTGATCGTGTACTCGATCGCCCGCACCGGGGAGGACGAGATGAGGTTCGTGTCCGATCGACAGCGACTCAACGTGGCGTTCTCGCGTGCGAAGCGTCTCCTCGTCATCGTGGGGCGACGCGCGAGCGCGCAACGCAGCCCTCGGCTCGCGACGGCGCTCAAGCTGATCCCGGCCGAGAACCTGATCGAGGCGGAGGCGATCCAATGACGGCGCGGCGCGCCCAGCAACTCGCGGCTGAGGGCTACGAGCACGTCGCCACGATCCCCGTCGGCCTGCCCCACTTCGTGTGGGTCACGGACATCGAGGTCGAGTACGATCGCGGGCTGCGCAGGGTCGAGGAGACGATCCTGCGCCTCGTCTCGGCGGGGGTGACCGACGTCGGCGAGGTGGCCGCGCTGATGGGCCTTGGCGGCGAGCGCATGATCACGAACGCCGTGGTCGGGCTGCTTGGCCAGAATGCTCTCGCGCCGGCCGTGCTGGGGCTGCGCCTCACGCCGGTCGGGGAGCGCATGCTGGTGCAGGCGGCGGCGCGCGCACGGAGCAACCACCAGGAGAAGCTGCGTCACGACCCGTACCGGGACGAGCTCCGCTGGAGCTTTGAGGAGCCCGAGTACAACACCGAGCGCGAACTCGCGGGGGCGGGCCTGCGCGCGCTTCCCACGCCTCCTCAGCTCCGGCCCGTGGATGTCGAGGCCCGGCACGCTGAAGTGCAGCGTCTCCTCGACCGTGAGGGGCTTCCGTTCGACGGCCCCGGCGCCCAGAAGGACGGCCGACGGCGCGAGGTCCTGCGCGTGCGTCCGCTGCGGACGTACGTCGCGTACCGCGAGGCGGAACTGCACCTCTGGCTGCACCGTCAGCGCGGGGAGTGGGAGTGGCGTCTGCTACGCGGCGGGGGCGAGGAGCGTGAAGCGTCCGAGCGCCTCGCTGAGCTGGAGTCGGAGGGGCACACCATCATACCGCTCGACGACCTCGAGCTGCCGACGCTCAGCCGGCCGGGGGAGGCGATCCACGAGGCTGTCGAGAGCGTCGCAACGAAGGCGCGTTCGGCGCCGCAGGAGCCGCAGGAGCACCGCGAGGCGATCCGAGACGTAATCGGCGAAGCGCGCGAGCACCTGATCGTCGTTTCGCCGTGGCTCCGCACGTCGGGGGTGGACGCCGAACTGCTGTTCTGGTTGAACGCCGCCCTCGACAAGAACAAGTCCCTGAAGATCGTCGTCGCCTATGGGATCGATCGGCAAAACGGGCGGCGACGAGACCCCACGCTCCCAGACCAAGAGAGCGCCATCAGACGGCTGCGTGAGGCTGGAGGCCGCTCTCGCGATCGCCTGCGTGTCGTCGAAGTCGGCACCACGCACGAGAAGCTGGTGATTGGTGACGAGCGGTGTGCAATCGTCACGGGCTCTACCTGCCTTCCGTTCGACCCTCGGCCGGGCTGGGGCGTCCGGCGTGAGGAGAGGTGGCGCATCACGGATGCGTCGGCCGTCGCGCAGCTCCGCGCCAAAATCGTGGCCGTGTTGAACACGGCAGCGCCACAACGATAGATCGTACGGCGCCTCGACGACCTCTTCCTCGTGCCCGCTAGAGTGGTGCTGGTGGCTCACCTCATTCCCCAGGCGATCATCGCGGCCAGTCATGATAGTGGACACCCGCCCGTGGCCGCTCGACGCTGCGTAAGAGCGCCCCCTCCCGGACCCCGCGGCTGCGCGCCACGCCTCGAGCGCGCAGGGGACAGATCTCGAACTGCGCGCCGAGGGGGAGGGCCACGTCGGCCCGTCGTCTCGCGGCCCCGCTCACATCCGGTGCTGTCGATTCTTGTCCCGGAACCCGCCGGCCGCGCCCGGAAGGGAGAGACTGGCGCACGTCGCGCCCAGCAGAGGAGCCTCCGCCGTGACCTTCAACAACCCCTCCCCCCTCGACGCCGTCGCAGCGCCGGTCTGGACGCCGAACGACCTCGACCGCCCCGTCTTCGCCCTCGCGGCCGCGACGCAGGCAATCGCGGCGCCCTACCGCCCGCAGTTGCTCTTGGCCTTCGAGGCGACCCGCCGCCTCGCGGAGCTGGCCGCCCCCTACGTCGAGGCGACCCGCCGCCTCACGGAGCTGGCCGCCCCCTACGTCGAGGGGACCCGCCGCCTCGCGGAGCTGGCCGCCCCCTACGTCGAGGGGTTCCACCAGGCGGCCCTGCGCATGCAACCGCACCTCACCGCGATCACAGAGCGACTCGTCGCGTGGGAGGCCCTTGCGGCGCCGACGCTGCTGCGGGTGGCGCCCCTGCTCGAGCGCGCCTACGCCGCCGCGCGGGCCTTCCAGGCGCTGAGTGAGTCCCGGTCCCACGGCCCCTGTTTCCGGGCCGCGGAGGCCGTGGATGACGGCGACAAGGCCGCCATCATCCGCTTCACCGTCGAAGCCCTGCGCCTTCCCGTTGGGCTCTGGCCCGTGGCGGCCGAGCTGCTCGCCCTGACGAACGACTGGTGCTGGGCGTCCGACCCGATCCAGCACCTGCGGCGCGAGACCCGAGCGTACGCGGGCCGCATCGACTGGGCGGACCGGGACCACCGACGACGGACGGTCCCTCTCGGCGAGATGGAGGTCCCGGTGGACCCGAATGACGAGTGGGGTGCGCGCCGGCGGGTTGAACTCGTTCACGACGTGACGGCGGCCTTCTCGCGCGCGGGCCTGCAGGCAGAGACGGGCCTGGCGCTGGCCACGGTCGGGGGTCACGACCGGGCCAGCGCGGCGCGGGCGCTGGGCGCATCGAGCCGGGAGGTGGACACCGGATGGAAGCGCATCCACCGCAAGCAGGGCGACCTCGCGCGCCTGTTGAAGAAGTAGGGGCGTTCGCTGGCGCGTCGTCGAGCGCCCGGGGATGGGCGGGGAGTCAGCCCGCGGTGCCTGCGCGTCCCTACGGCGCGGGCGGTCGCTCCACGGCGCGCACGGCCAGCCCCCAGAGCTGCCCCGAGCAACGGTAAGTCGCCGCCGCGACGTCGCCCTCGGCGTCGAGCGGCGGGGCGCCCGTGATCGTGCAGACGCCGATGTCGTCGTCGAACATCAGGTCCGCGTCGATCGCGCGGAACTCGAGGAAGGCCCCCTCGGGGATCACCCCGACGTCCACGGGGCCGCCGGCCCAGGTCGGTGCCAGCGTGTCTCCCGGGGAGCCAGCGCCTCTTCAACATCCCCAACGCCGGCGGGAGCTCGGTCGAGTCCGAAGTCATCAGCTACGAGGTGCTGCACCGGTGCGAGGGCGCGGCCCTGGTCGCCACCGAGACCGAGATCATGTACGCGCCGCCTGACGACTCCGGGGCCAACACCATCAGCGACATCCTGATGTCCATCGGTGGCGACCGCGTCGGGGTGAGCGTGGTCCGCACTTTCCGCTCGGCGCCGATGGTGGTCACCGACGAGATCATCCGCGAACTCGTCGTGCGCAAGCTTTTGGGCATCAACCGCAGCGCGATGCGCGTGCTCCCGGCGCACCGCTGGGTGAAGCAGATCCTGCACGTCTTCGCGCCCGACGCAGACAACGTCCGGCGGGTCGTCGTGGTGTGGGCGACGCTCGACGCTGCGACCCGCGCCGACACCATCGTGCTGGTGGCCGTGACCCGCGGGGGCGGCTTCCTCTACTGCGACCCCGACCCCCCGCTCGGGAGCGAGTGCCCTCCGCTCTGATCCGCGCGGTCGGACACAGTAGAGTCGGCGCCTCCACCCATCGCCGGGGTCGGGTACTGGATCGCCCCCGTGTCAGACTCTGACGTCCTGACACGCGTAGGCTGAACCGCTTGATTTCATGGCGATTCGATGGCCCATGCGCTGTCGAATCGAAGGAATCTCCTTCGCGCAGACCTCACCCAGGCCACCGGTAATTCGGTGGAGTCCGCTCGCGACGCCAGCAATTGCATCGACGACATCGAACCTGTCAGGAGGTCAGAGACTTGGTTTTTCGTGGGTCATGACGACAACGCACGACGCAACGCCGACGCCCTCACGCTGCTGACGACGTGCCACAAGATGGGCATCGATCCGCGGGCCTACCTGCGCGACACGCTGCGGCGCCTGCTCGCCGGGGAGAAGGATCTCTCGGTGTTGCTTCCCGAGAGCTACGCCGCGAGGGTGAAGGCCGCGACGGCGACGGCGACGGCGACGGCCGCAGCCGCCTGACGAGCCGTGCTCACGGGCCGGGCTCGGGGAGTCCCTTGGGCTCTTCCTCGTTGGCCTCGCTGACATCGTCGTGGATGGCCTCGCGAATGACCCGCTCGGTGAGGTCTGCGAGGTGCTTCTCCAGCTCCGCCGAGAGGGCGAGGTACTCGGGCCAGAGTGTCTTGTCGTGGAACTTGCGGGGCGCCAGGACGAGCACCGTGCTGCGGCGCTGCCCCGGCTCCCGGTAGGGCGAGAGGCCGTAGCGACGGCAGAGGGCGACGAAGAGCTTGCGCTTCCAGGGGTCGTGCAAGCTGTAGGACATGACGATGTCCCGCCACTCGGTGCGCTGCGCCGCGAGCCGGGCTCGGATGCGCTCGGCGGCGAGGCGTGCGGCCTCGCGCTCGCCATCGCTGGTGGTGCCCGCGTGCAGAGCCTCGATCTTGCGGAGCTTCGACCAGAGCGTCGCCTCATCCATTGCGGGCGCCACCGTAGCCCACGCCGGCGAGGGACACGGAGAACCTGGAGCGTCGGCGCCAACCACGGCCCTGTCAGGCCATCAAGACGCCCCTCGCGGAGGGGTTACGACTCTACCGCCGCGCAAGCTCCGGGCCCACGGCCCTCGGGCCGTGACGGTTTCTACCCCTGGAACTCAAGGGCTTCAGGAGCGACCCGCGGAACCCTGCTTACAGACCTGTGGGCTGTAGCGTCGTGGGGTAAGTGCAGATCGGGCGCGCCGTGGTGACGATGCGTCCATCCTGTTCAGGGTAGATGCAGCGCAGAGGGAGCGTGCACTCGCTCGAACGAGTGCACTGTCGGAAGGTGCAGCGTGCTCGGTCATCGCCAGCGACCCGTGCGGGCGTGATGACGGACGGCGTGTCCGGGCAGTTCGCCGTCACGGCGAGGTTGATATAGCTGCTGCAGATCCCGTCGGCGCGGCTCGTGATGTGGGCGCAGAAACCTCGGCAGGGAACACGGTCAAACTCATAGCAGGGCTCGCCGTCCGGCCGAGCGGTAGGGGCGAACGCATCAGCTCCACAGAAGCCTCGTGGGTTGCAGTGGGGATATACACCGTCTCTACAGTCGCCGTCTGTACGGCAGAATGGGAAGCAACCCGGAGTGTCCGTCGAACCCCACGACGTGCATACAAACCCCGCGGCGCATGGGCCCGCCGATCCCCCCATGGCATCGGCGGTCGTGCAGCGTCGTGCACAGACCGCTCCGCGATTCGACCACGTGATGCAGGTCACGGTACGCGCCGATCCTCCGCACTGCCGCGCCTCCTCCTCGGCGGAACCCGAAGGCGTGCACGAGGCGCTGCAAATTCCGTCTCCAAAGCACGTCAGGGGAGACCCGCCGCACGTGTCGAGGCGCTCGCACGGTGCGGACGCAAACGTCGGCCGACAGGTGCCACGGTCGCACCAGTCTGTCCCCGTACACGCAGTGCCACAGCGCCCGCAGTTCAGGTCGTCGCGGAAGAGGTCCGCGCACGTCGTCCCGCAGCTCGTGGTCCATGCAGGACAGGTGCAGACGCCCGCGGCACAGAACGCCCCAGCGGAGCAAACGTTGCCGCAGCGTCCGCAGTTCGCCGGGTCGCTGTTCACGTTGATGCAACGAGTGCCGGATGGTGTCGGGCACGTCATCCCGCCTTCGCAGCGGCACTGTCCCGCTACGCAGCGCTGGGGCACGACCCCCGCGTCGTAGTCGCCCATGCAGACTCGTCCGCAGGCGCCACAATTGGAGGCATCGTCCTGCGTGTTGACGCATCTTCCGCCGCAAAGCACGCGCCCTGACGCGCACTGGCAACTGCCGGCAACGCACGTAGCCCCCGACGGGCAGGAGTTGCCGCAGGCGCCGCAGTTGGCGTTCTCAGTCTGAGCATTCACACACGCTCCGCCGCACAAGAGCAGGTTGCCTGGGCAGCGACAGGCCCCCAGATCGCACGTCATTCCGCTCGCGCAGGCGCGGGCGCAGGCGCCGCAGTGGTTGGGGTCCGCCTGGAGATCGACACATCCTGCGCCGTCGCAGCGGGTCGCGCCGGGCGCGCACCGACAACTCCCCGCGACACACGCTCCCGACGAACCGCAGTTGGTGCAGCAGCCTCCGCAATGCTGGGCGTTCGACTGAAGATCGAAGCAACCGACGCTCCCACAGGAGGAGCATTGGCTCGGGGTCGAAGGAGCACATCGGCAGTTCCCAGCGAGGCAGGCCTGCCCTACGCCGCCGCACGTCGCGCCTTCGTCTACGACGCCGTCGCAATCGTCGTCTGTGCCATTGCACAACTCGCTCGCGTCCGGGTGCACTCTGTCGCGGCTGTCGTCGCAGTCGTCTCCGCCACAAACGCGCGGTGGGTGACCATCGTGATCACCGTCGAGCGTGTCGGTACGGCAGACGCGAGTGACCGGATCGCAGCTCTCACGGATCGTGCACGGGTCGGTGTCCGAGCAGTCGGCATTGCCCGCGCATACGCGACCTCCCTGACAGCCCACGCGGGGATCGCACAGCTGGCCTGTCATGCATCGGGCAGGCACGGGGACGTGCGTACAGCCCGACACGTCGCAGAGATCGTCCGTGCAGGCAATACCGTCGGCGCAGCGGGCTGCCAGCGGCAGATGCTGGCAGCGGCCTGCCACGCAAGTATCGTCCGTGCAGGCGACCCCGTCGTCGCACGACGCTCCGGACGAGCACTCTGGTGCGTCCGATGGCTGCGCGCCGTCAAACGCGTCCATGGACAACGGCCTGTCCAGCACCTCGACGTCGCTCCCGCTCGTGACATCGGTTACAACCAACACATCAGGGGTCGCCCCGTCCACCGCTGACGTAGGTCCGCTCACCGACGAGTTGCAGGCTGCAAGCAACATCACGACAACCAGCATCCAGAGTCGCATCGATTTGACGTCTCCCCCGCATCGGCCGCGGCCGCGCGGCCGAAGGAAACATTCGGTCATCGGCTCCGTCAAGAGTATTGGCATGCGTGTTTAGTTTAATGAGGCGGGCAGCGGGCTGGGCCCGGGCTGGCCAGGCGACGAGTCGCGCTCGTGGCCCTCGTTTCTGTGACGCGAGGAGACTCTACTCGCGGCGTGACGGACGCCGAGCCCATCGCCGAGTTGGAGGAGCCGCTGCGCCAGCGGCACGCGCGGATCGCGGACCTCGAGGGCCAGCTCGGCGAGCTAAGCAAGGCCGTCGAGGCATGAAGCGCGGCCACCGTGTGCGATCTGGCCGTCGGGCCGCACGCGGTGGCTACCAGTTCGATCAGGACCTTGATGGGCGGGCGATGTCCGCAAGGGTGGTGCCCTCGTCCTGCCCCCAGGCGGCGGTGACGACCTCCAGGGGCTGCTCGGCGCGGTAGACGGCGGTGGGCAGGGAGCGGCAGTGCTTCATGGCGCCTCTTGTGGCAGCGCACGGTTTTGGCGACGTGGGCGCCGCCGAGAAGGGCGCCTCCCCACACCGGGAGTTCCCAGGGAACGGCCGACGCGGGGCGAACGAGACGGATCTCACACCGTCGGCAGGGCAGCTCTCGACCGGTCCTGGCCGGCGACCTGCGCCTCTGCGCGCCTCCGGGCGCGAGAGTTCACTTGGGTGAGCGTGCGGGTGCAGTGTACCTTCCGCGCGCCACGACCCCAGGGACCTCCGATGAATCAGCTCCGCTCGACGCTCCGCGCCCATTACGACCTTCTCGCAGCGCTCGTGCTGTGCGCGATCTGGAACGCCCGCTTCGCGGTCCGCCCCGGCGGCGGCACGGCCGACTGGGTCAAAGAACTCTTCTACTTCACGCATATCCGTCTCGCGCTGGTGCGCGGGCACCTGCCGGGCCCATTCGACGCCATCCCCACCTTCGTCGCGGCCATCAATTACCCGGCGCTCCAACCCACTCGCTCGTTCTGGGCCAACCCAGAGGTGTTCACCCTCTCGCCGTTCGTGCTGCTCCTCCGTTGGATGGCCGTGCCCGCCTTCATCAAGGTGTTGTTCGTGGTGCACAGTGCGGTGGGCTGTCTCGGCGCGGCGATGGTCGGCCGCCGCCTCGGGTTGCGCCCCGCATTCCGGCTCATGCTGGTGGCACTCACTGCCCTCAACCCCTGGGTCATGGCGCACTACGCGATAGGGTACACGCCGCACGTCAACATGCTGCTTTGCCCGTGGGTCGCGTACCTCCTGCTCGACCCGCGGCGCCGGGTCGGGAGCGCGCTGGCGGCCTCGGCGGTTACCGCGCTCATGGTCTACCAGGGCAGCTTGCACGTATTCGTGTGGACGATGTTCACCGCGGCAGGTCTCGCCGCACTCGCGACCTTCGCGGCTGACCGCGAGCGCCTTCGCGTGGCCGCCTTCCAAGGGGCCTACCTGACGGCTGCGGCGGCGCTGGCAGCTCCTAAGCTCTACGCGTCGATGCTCGCCTACCGGGAGTTCCACCGCGAGGTGCGAACAGGGCTGCTCGTCATCGACGACCTGCTGGGCCTGCTCACCGACCCGAGCCCCATCGAGCCCTTCGTGCCTAAGTACAACACATCCTTCTGGGACGGGTCGATCTTCATGGGCTGGTGGTTCGTGGTGATCATGGGCCTCGCCCTCCTCTCCGCGCTGTACCGCCTGTATGCGGGGTGGACCTTGCCTACCCAGCCGGTCACGCGGCAGCTCGCGGTGCTGGGCGGCGGGGCTCTCGCGTGGCTGGGCTGCGGCTGGGGCACGACGTGGGCCGATTTCGCGCGCGTCGTGCGGCCGCTTGAGTGCGAGATCTACCCCTACCGATTCGTGTTCCTCTCGCTGATGCTCGTGGTCACGCTGGTGATCGTCGAACTCAACGCCCTCTTCGGCGAGGCTTCGGGGGCGCGTCGCTGGGTCGCGGCCGCCGCCCTCCTCCCGTCGATCTACTTCGGGGCGGTCCACTACCAGATGCACACGAACACCGCGACCGGCACCGACGCCGCGGCGCGCCTGCGCGAGTACGAAGGCGAGATGACCCGCGCCGCCGCCGACCGACCGCGCTGACCCGTCGGATGGCGACGGGGCAGTGAGTACGTCCGAGTTCTCGGCGAGCGCTGTCACCGTCCTTTCTTTACGTTACACCGTAAAAGCCTCACCAGCTTGTCGCCGAGACACGCAGTCACTTTCGGCAAAGTTCTCTCTGCACGGTCGGTGCCATTCGAAACGTCGGTTGGCTAAGCGATTGTGCACATGAGGCGGCGCCGGGCGTTCCCTCGCGGCCGCGGGGCATGGACATCCCCGCGGAGTTACCATACCGCCCCATCATGAGAGAACCCCTTCGCTCCCGCACAGTTATGGTTCTATGCACCGCGTTCGCGGCACCTCTGGTGCTCACCGGCTGTGCCCCAGCGGAAGGCGATGCTGTCACGAGTGTCGAGCAGCCGCTGCTCCTCGACGACAGCAACGTCACCATCACCACCGCCGGCCTCGCCATGGCGCGTACGAACGCCATCACCTACGTCTGGGGCAGCGCCCCGTTATCGACGACGGCTACGGTTACAACCATCCCCTCGGCCATCCCACTGTCCTTCACCCAACAGCTTCTCGGCATCACCACGGTGCCGAACCTAAGCTCGATCACGGAGCTACAATTCGACCTCGGCAACGGCATCACGACGGTGAACTACGTGCTCCGGCCGACCGCGATCGCCTCCGGCGCGACCCGCCTGGTCATCGTCCATCACGGGCACGAGTCTCCAGGCGATTCCGGCGTCGCATCCCTTACCCGGACCCTGATCGCGAGCGGCTACACCGTCCTCTTCTCGACGATGCCCTGCTGGCCGGTGGCCTCCTCCCCTTACGACCACGGGTACTCCGGCTACGCCAACTGTCCCTCTCTTGTCGGTTGGGGCTCGAGCCCGACCAGCCCTGGGGGCGCACACAACGCCATGTTCGTCGTGGCGAGCGTCCAGCCGGCAGTGGGATCGGGTCACGTCCAGCGGTACTTCTTCGACGCCCTGAATCGGTCGCTCAACTACCTCGGCACCTTCGGCCAGATCGACATGGTCGGCCTCTCGGGCGGCGGGTGGACGACGAGCATGTACGCCGCGCTCGACACGCGGATCTCGAACTCTATCGCGGTCGACGGCTCCAAACCCAGCTTCCTCAACCGCTGCGATACTGTGGATCCCACGACCGAGGGGTGCCTCAGTGCTGGCGACCCGACGGGGGGCTACGACGGCGACCGTGAGCAGATGGATCCAGGATTCTTCCAGTCGTTCGGGCACCTGGATGTATACGCGATGGCTGGGAGCGGCGCGGGGCGTCGACACGTCCATGTCCAGGGGCGTAATGACACCATCTTCGGTAAGACCAAGTACACAAGCGCTGAGTATGACGGCACGACGCGCACGCACATGGGCGCCGCGGCCGGCCTGACGTGGGACCAGTCCATCCGCGGCGTTCTGGGCTCGGGCACCGCCTATCGTGGGTACGAGACCAACGTCCAGAGTTTCCTCAGAAGTTTCTCCGGCTGTTGTGACTCCGGTTACTTCCGCTTCGTCATGGACGAGGACAACGAAGCGGCGCACCAGATCAGCCCGCCCGCGCAGCTCGCTTTCGTCCTGGCGGAGCTGGAGGGCGCACGCATCCCGTTTGGGGCGGTGAGTTCGAGTGACGTGTTCGTGCGCGGCCTCGACCGGACGCTCCGCCACGGCCCGACCTCGTGGTCCCAGATCGTGAGCAGCGTCGACGTCGCCGGCCAGCCAGTGGTGGTCGTCTCTTCCAGCGCGACGGACGTGTTCGTGCGCGATCAGTCTGACCCGAGCGGGACGAACCGTGGTTCGCGGATCTCGCAGATCCACATCGTGAGCGGTACCGCGTCGGCGCCGACCGATTGGGGCGGCACCGTGAACTCGGACCCCGCTGTCGTCCCCTACGGTGCCCCCGGCAACTTCCAGGTCGTAGCGGTCGGATCGGACCGGCAGCTCTGGGAGTGGTGGACCGCGGGCGGCTTCCAGCGGATCACTACAGCCATCATGACCAACCCCATCGAGGTCGCGGGCACGCCCGCACTCGTGGTGAGCGGCAGCTATCTCGACGCTTTCGTCACGCGGACCGACGCCGCCAACTATGGACGCTTCGAGCACGTCTACTACCGTGGCAGCACGTGGCAGCGGGAGACGTTACCGGGGACGTTCCGCGGCTTTCCGACGGCCGTCGTCACTGGCTCGGTCATGCGCGTGTACGGGCGGGGGCTCGACGACCGCCTCTACGAGAACGCCGCGGCGGTGGGCACGAGCGGATCCTGGACGCTCGCCCGCGTCTCGGACTACACGGTCGAGTCCTCCAGTGGCGTCGCCATCCTCGGGACACCGAGTACGGCAGTCCTCGCGTCGGGCCAGCCACTGGTCGTGGTACGTGACGCCAGCGGTAACGTCGCCGCGTTCCAGATCATCAGCGGCCAGTGGCACTACGCCTCCTGGGCGTTGCCGTCGGGGCACCACGTGACGCTCTCTCCGCTCGCGATCCCAACTGGCGCCTACGTTCGGGCCGAGGACCGCAACTCCTGGTTCTTCTCGACGACGGGCTCGGCGACTTCGCTACTCGGCCAGATCGACTGATCGCCACTCCCGCCGACCGTCGGGCTTTGCACACCCCGGCACGGTTCATCGAACCGTGCCGCCGGTCGTCATCGGACCTGTGACGGCACTCAACCGACAACGACAAACGGTCTGCGGACGCACAAGCGCGACCTGCGCTATGGTGGGCACGATGATCTCCCGACGCGAGCTCCTGGCCACCGTCACTGCCTCCCTGACGCTGGGTACCTTCGGCGCGGGCTGTGGTGATGGCCCGGAGGTCGCTCCACCCCCCGACGCGGCGCCCGGTCCGGCCCTCTGCGATGTGGATTTCCTCCACGGCGTCGCGAGCGGCGACCCGCTCCGCGATCGGGTGATCCTCTGGACGCGCGTGACCCCGCGAGGCGCCGCCGCGTGCGCGGTCTCCGTGGCCTGGGAGATATCCCCCTCCCTCGACTTCGCCGAGACGGTCGACCGGGGCGTGTTCGTCACCTCGGAGGATCGCGACTACACCGTGAAGGTCGACGTCGGCGGGCTCTTGCCCGGCGCGACCTACTACTACCGGTTCTCGGTGGGCAACGCGCGCTCGCCCGTCGGCCGCACCCGCACTGCGCCGGATGACACTCTCGATCTCCTCCGCCTTGCGGTGGTCTCGTGCGCGAGCCTCGCCCACGGGTACTTCCACATCTACCGCGACCTCGCCGAGCGCCTCGACCTCGCTGCGGTCATCCACCTGGGCGACTACATCTACGAGTATGCCTCGGGGCACTACGGCGACGTGCGCCCGTACGACCCGCCGACGGAGACCGTCACGCTCGCCGACTACCGCCGCCGGCACGCCCAATACAAGCGCGACGCCGACGTGCGCGCGGTGCACCAGCAGCACCCCTTCATCGCCGTGTGGGACGACCACGAGTTCTCCAACAACGCGTGGGTGGGCGGCGCGCCCGGTCATATGCCGCGCACCGAGGGGCCGTGGTCGGCGCGCAGGGCTGCCGCCATGCGCGCGTACTTCGAGTGGATGCCCATCCGGGAGCAGCCCGACGGGCGCATCTGGCGGCGCTTCTCCTTCGGCAACCTCGTCGACCTCGTGATGCTCGACACGCGCATGTGGGCGCGGCCCGAGCAGGAGTCCGGCCGCACTCCCGAGGTCTACGACCCGCACCGCGCGCTGCTCGGCGAGCAGCAGGAGCGCTGGCTCTACAACGCCCTCGCCACATCGACGGCCCGCTGGAAGGTCATCGGCAACCAGGTGCGCATGGCGCCGATGTTCTTGAAGTTCAACACGGACAGCTGGGACGGCTATCCGGCGGCGCGCGAACGCTTTCTCGGCGCCCTGGGGCAGGCCCGGGCGGACAACGTCGCCGTCCTTACTGGGGACATACACACGTCGTGGGCGATGGACCTCGCGCTCGACCCCTTCGACCCCGACGCCTATGACCCTCGCACCGGGGCGGGTTCACTTGCGGTCGAATTCATCGTCCCGGGAGTGACGTCGCCGGGGCACCCTCGCGAGGTCGAGTCGATGGTCCCCGATTTCCTCCGGGCCAATCCTCACATGCGTTACGCCAATGCGACGCAGCGCGGCTACATCCTGCTCGACTGCACCGACGAGCGGCTGCAAGCGGAGTGGTTTCACCTCCCGTACGGGAGTGTCGAACAGCGCGAGCGCCAGCGGGCCACCTTCAGCGCAGCGTGGATGATGCGTTCCATGCGCAACCACCTGACGCCGGGCGGCAATCCGTCGTCGCCCTCTCCCGACCCGCCAGCTGCCGCGCCGTGGGAACCGGCCTGATCGACCTCCGCAACCTGAGCCTTTCCTGACCGACTCACAACCATCGCCCGGTTGTGCGCGCGACGCGGCGGTGGCACCCCACCCGAGGGCCGGCGCCCGCAAGTGCCATTGATGACTCGCGCGTTGACGCGCCGTCAATGATCTGACGCATCGGAAAATCGCCACTGCCCTGTTGACCGCTCAGATAAATAGATGTTATCGAAGAATTGCTTTGTGGGGTCATTTTCGAGAAGCGGTTTACTCGCGACCCTACATGCGCAGAAAGAAATATGAAGCAACCATCGTGGCATTCTCGTGTCCGGAGGATTACTGCGCTCGCCTTGGCGGCAGCGAGCGTGGTTGCCGTGGAGCGCACGGCGGAGGCTATTCAGCCGGAGACGACGAGCCTGAGCCCCGGCGTCCGATTCGTCTATCGAACGTACAATCACACCGTCGACGGTGCCACGTACAACCCTAACATTACACTCGTGAGCTACGCATCGTTTGCGAATACGGCCAACGGGAGTGGCCTCTTTTGCACTGGAACCATGGTCGGACCCAACTTGATGCTCACGGCGGGGCATTGTGGCTTTAGCGGTAGCCTCCCCGGCAGTTCGGTAACCAACGGTTATCCGACCAGGAACATCAAGTGGACGTTGGCGCGCAACTTCGACCCGACGACCTACCCGGCGACCCTTCCCTCCGCCGCGTCTCAGTGGGATGCGGCCTGCATTCCTCTGGAGCAGAGCTTTGGTGGGGTCGAGAGTACCTCGCGCGGCAGTGACCTCCAACTCCTATATTGTCCGAGCGTCGGCGGCGTGGGCCCCGGCGACGTCTTCGGCTACGTGGAGCCCAGGGCGCCCAGCACTACGTCAGATGTGACGGTCAATCAAGCCCTGCGCGGGATCTTCACTTCCAACGCTCCGAACGCTGCGACGTCCTTCCCTTTCATCACGCCGGTCATTCCCTCGGCGACCCTTCAGTACGGTAGTGGATGGGTAACGAGCGTGTCGGCGACGCCCGCGCCCCCGGTCCGCAACAATATCCCGGATGAGGGAGGCAACAGCGGTTCGTTGACTTATGACGATCAGTTGACGCATATCCTTCTGGGTCCATTGAACGGTGGGACCGGCACGACTCGCAACGTGCGCTCGATGTACCAGTATCTCACGGCGTCTCGGACCTATTTCGATAACAGTTCCTTCCCGGACGTGAACGTCTCCGCCATCAACGCGCTGACCAACACGGCGAGGACGCCCCCGACGAACCTCGGCCTGAACGGTTTTAATTACGGTGGCTATTCTCCGACGGGCGGACTCCTCGATGTGCTCCAGGAAGGCCGCCTCACGCTGGCGAGGGATATCGAGAACGCGACGGGCGAGAACTACCGCCCTTGGATGTACTTGGGTTTCGACAGCCTGCACCGCAGCAACCTCTGGACGAACTTTTATTCATCTGCGGTCTCGATCAACGTGGCGACCGGAGCCGCCAACGTGAACATCTACGGCGCAGTAAGGCTGCTGCAGCACGATAAGCTCAACATCCCGGCGGACGGTCAGTCGTATCGCATCACCGTGACGGTGTCTGCATCGTCGCAGGGAAACTCATCCCCTCTGTCGATCGGGTTCTGCAACATGGTCGGGGGGGCCTGTCAGTACACCGCGAACACATACCTCTCGACCGTGGTTGGTCAGACGCGCACCTTCTCGGTCGCAGGCCCGACCATTTCCGGCGCGAGCAAGGTGATCCTGGTGATCGACTCCAACACGTCATTCGCCGGATCGATCCGAGACGTCAACGTGATTCGCGAGGACGCGGTGATGAACTTCGATCGCGCTGATATGCGTCACTGGCACAACAACATCACGGGCGAGCGCGGACAGATCACGCCGAACGGGCGCGTCAATTCCGGCACGGGCATCGGCGGGGCTGACCCGGCCCTCCCCTCCAACGCCAACAACACGATTAGCACCCCTTCCGGGAGCCAAGCCGTCTCACCGGTCGACTGGGCGCTCTTCGTCGAGCAGCATCCAAGCGCGCCGTCCGGCGACGCCCAGCGGAACCTGCAGATGGGGTTCGTCCAAGGGACGAACTACTGCATGTGCTTTTATCACACCACCGACAGGTACTACGGCGCCGTGACGGGGCGGGTGCGGGTGCAGAGTTTTAATGGCAGCACTTGGACCAATCTGATCCCGTCTGGCTCGGAGACGTTCACGCCGGGAGTCTCCTGGTCTCGGCAGTGCGTGACGTTCACGCCGACCACCGGCCACAACGCGCTATTATTCGGCACCACCGGCACCACTGGCAACTACCTGAACAACTACTACGTCGACGACATCTCCATCCGGACCAACGTCGCGACCTGCAACTGATTGCGACTCCTCGCGTCCGCGGTTGCCCTGCGGCGTCCTTCCGACGCCGTTGATAACATCCGACAGATGTCGCCCGTTCCCCCGCCACGTCGCCCCGCCCTCCACGTCCTGCTCGCGCTCCTCGTGACGTCGAGTCTGCGGTGCGGCTCGGCGCCGCGTGACCCCGCGCTGCGACCAGTCCCGCGCCTCGCTCCTGTCGCCCTGTGGGCCTCGCCCGCGGGCCGCGGGATCCTCTGCACCCAGGAGGAGCCCTGCGACCTCGTGCAGGCTCAGGCGCAGGTGCGCGCGCGCGCCCCGCGTATGGACCGCGACCTCGCGGTCAACCTCCTCGACGGGACGTACGAACTGTCCGCGCCGCTCTCCTTCGGCGCCGACGACTCGGGCGCCCACGGCCACTCGGTGATCTGGCAGGCCGCGCCCCACGCCGTCCCCATCATCAGCGGCGGCACGCGCCTCACAGGGTGGTCGTCGGACCTGACGCGCCCGGGGGTGTTCCGCGCGAGTGTGGCGGCGGGTTTCGACACCCGGCAACTGTACGTGAACGGCGTGCGCCAGCCGCGGGCTGGCGGACGGCTGCCCGTCACCCTCATCCAGACCCCCACCGGGTACACGGCCGACCGCCCGGTCATGGCCGCGTGGCAATCCCCAACGGACATCGAGTTCGAATACTCCGGCGCGTCGGCGACCAACGGACACCACTGGACCGACTCGCGCTGCCCCGTCGCCGCCATCGCGGGCGCCGCCATCACCATGGCGATGCCGTGCTGGGGGAACCTCACGGTCGATGCGGGCATCCCCTGGTTTGGCGCCGCGGGCGGGGCGCCCACGCGGGTCGAGAATGCGATCGAGCTGCTCGACGAGCCGGGCGAATGGTACCTTCAACGCGCCACCGGCACCGTCTTCTATCGCCCGCTGCCGGGAGAGGACCTCGCGGCGTCGACCGTCATCGCGCCGCGCCTGGAGAGCCTCCTCGAGGCGCGCGGTACCCCCGACGCGCCCGTCCATCACCTCCAGTTCCAGGGGCTCACCTTCGCGTATGCGACCTGGCTGCGCCCGGGGACGCCAGTGGGGTTCGCCGAGATGCAGGCCAATTTCACCCACACCGGCGCGGCCGGCGACGGCCGGCAGGGCGGTTGTACGACGATCGCTCCCGCCGGCAGTTGCCCCTTTGGCGCGTGGACGAGGACCCCCGCCAACATCACCTTCCGGGCAGCGCACGACATCGTCTTGGAGCGTGACACGTTCATCCACCTGGGAGGCCTGGGGCTGGGCTTTGAAGCCGGCTCCACGGATGTCCTCGTCTCCCGCTGCACGTTCACCGACGTCTCCGGGACGGGCATCCAGGTCGGCGGCACCGACGACCCCACCCCCAACGACGTACGCAACATCGTCGCGCGCGTCACCGTTGCAGACAGCTACCTCCACGACCTACCGAGCGAGTACCTCGGCGGCGTCGGCATCTTTGTCGGCTACACGCAAGACGTCATCGTCCGTAACAACCTCATCACCAACACGCCCTACACCGGCATCAGCGTCGGATGGGGCGGCTGGTCCCGGACCCGCGAGATCCCTGACCCGCCGCTGCTGCGCAACGCGTCGCGCCGCAATGTCGTCGCGCGCAACCACGTCTTCAACGTGCTTCAAGCGCTCGGCGACGGGGGGCCGCTCTACTCGAACGGCAACCGCGGGACCGCCTTCGGCGACGGGGACACGTACACCGGCAACCACTTCCACCATCAGTTCCGTTCGGGCAACGGGGTCTATAACGACATCGGAAGTCGGTTCATCACCATCGACCGGCAGGTGGTGTACGCCGTCCCGATCGCCTGGGGCGGGTGCGCGACATCCGGCGACCTGGTCTTCCAGGACGGGTTCTGGTCACCGCCGGGGCCCTTCTGGGGGTGCCTCGCGCCGACGGGGATTTCGGTGCTGCGCTCTCGATCCCTCGACGCTGCGGACCCGGCGTTGGCCTGCGCCGACGACGGCGGGTGCGCGAGTATCGTCGACCTGGCAGGCCCGCAAGGGGAGGCCGCCGCGACGGTGGACGGGCGCGGCGAGACCGTCCTGGTCGACGATGACGACCCCGCCATTCTCTATACGGGCGCGTGGACGAACGACGCGGCGCGCGCCTGGGACGACCTCGGGCGCACGCTGCACCTGGCCACTGCCGACGGAGCGTCTTTCGAGTACGCATTCACTGGGGCGGGCATCGACTACGTTGCCGAGTTTGCCCCGAACCGCGGGAACGTCGAACTCAGCGTCGATGGGACGGCATACGCGACCGTCGGCTGCACGACGCAGGAACTCATCTTCGCCCAGGTCGGCGCGCGGGTGCGCGGGCTTGCTCCCGGCCCGCACGTGCTGCGCGGCGTGAAGCGCGGCGGCGCTGTCATGAGCCTCGACGCCCTACGGGTCTACCCCGGGGAGGGCGAGGGCCGACCGCTCGACGACGCGGCTCCCGACCTCAGCTACACGGGGGCGGGGTGGCGCGTCGAAACGGACGATGCTCCCGGCGCGTCTCAGGGCACGCGGCACGTCACGGCCGCCGAGGGCGACGCCTACACGCTCACCTGGACCGGGACGGGCGCCGACCTCATTGGAAGCCGTGACGTGGTCGGCGCCGAGGTTGCCGTCGCGGTCGACGGGCGCTTTGTCCAGCGGGTCAATACGTCGGGCCCGCGCGCCACGCAGCAGGTCCTCTTCCGGACGCGCGACCTCGCTCCGGGGGCCCACGCGATCACCGCCACCCGGCGCGGCGGCGGCGAGATGGACCTCGACCGGGTCAACCTCTACGGTAGTCGGACGGTCGAGGACGACGACGGTGCGGTCGTCTACCGCGGGCCCGGCTGGTCGACTGCCCGCGGCGACGCGCACGTCACCGCGCGAGACGGGGACGCCGTCGGGTTCACGTTCACCGGGACGGGCGTGGAGTTCGTGGGCGAGGCGGGGCCCGTCGCCGGGGTGATCGACGTGCGCGTCGATGACCTGCCGCGCGGGCGAGTGTTCGGCTACCGGCCCGCGGTCGCGCCGCGCCAGACCCTGTATCGGCTGCGGGGGCTCCCGCACGGCGTCCACCGCCTCGACCTCACCGCGCGCGGCGGCCGTGCCGTCGTCGTGGACTCGTTTCGCGTCTTCGATTGAAGCGGGTCGGTCCCCTCACAACCGGAGCGCCGTGTTCGCGAAGTGCTGCTCGTACTGCTGCAGGATCGGTGCGGGGTCTACGCGGGTCGCGGCCTCAGTGTGCATGGCGTAGTGGGCGCGCAGGAAGGCCATCACGGGTACGAGCGCGAGGGCGACGACCCAGCGCCGACGCGAGGGGGTCTCGGCGAAGAGGGCGTCGAGTTCGATCACGACCAACGCGATGAGCGCGAGCAGGGCCAGGAAGACGAAGCGGTAGGGGTAGATCTCCGAGTCGAACCAGACGAAGACCTTCGCGACGCTGGCCCAGGTGGTCCCCCACCCGCAGGACAGCCAGACGAGCGAGACCGCCCCGAGCATCGCGGCGCGACGTGCGGGGGTCGGGAGTTCGACGGCCCAGCCGCTCCGCACCCGATAGAGCGCCGAGAGGAGGGCGAGCCCCGCGACGATCACGAAAGTCCAACTCATGTAGAGCGAGCCGTCCCAGAGGCAGGTGTTGTAGCGGGCCACGAAGGGTTCGATCGGCGACGGGTCGGCGAGAAGCCCGAAGATGTCGTCGACCTCGAGGAGTCCGTGGGCGACGCCCCGGCGGAACGACCGATACGCCCGCATCGTCGCGACGATCTTGGGCGCGGCGAGGAGGGCCGTCGTCGCGGCGAAGGCGAGATGGAAGAGGGCCCCACGCAGCCCGCGCCGACCCTCGACGAAGAGCGCACAGGCCGCGAAGAGCCCAACGCTAAGCATGGTCCACAGGAAGACGTGGGCGCCGCCCTGATAGACCATGAGCGCGGCCACGGCGGCCGCGGCCGCCGCGCTACGCCATCGGCGGGCCGGGTCGAGGAGCAGGAAGGCCACCCACGGGGCGAGCAGGAAGTTGATGTGCGGCGTGTACCCAAGCGCCCAGTGCTGCATCACCCATGGGTTGAGCGCCGTAAGCACCGCGAGCGTCACCCGGAAGATGGGGTGCAGTCCGAGGCGTCGGCCTAGCAGCACCATGCCCACGCAGCCGAGGACGCTGTGAGCCAGGAACAGCACCTTCAGGAAGGTCGGCACTCCCACGAAGCGCAGGAGCGGGAGGAAGGGTGAGAGGGTAAACACCTCGGGGTTGGCGAAATAGGAGCGGCTCGCGCGAAACACCGGGAAGTCGGACGCGGCGAGTCCGGGCGGCAGCGAGAAGTCCCGCGGGAGGTGGCCGGCCACGAGCGCCGCGCGAATGTGAGCGAAGAAGAAGAGTTCCTTGGGCCAGTCGGCCGCCCCGACGCCGGGGGCGCGGGCGAAGGGCGTGTTCCAGACGGCGCAGAGCGCCAGCGTGATCAGGAGATCGAGCTGTGACGTGAGCCAACGACGGGCGTGCTGCATGGGGTCCCTTACGTCCCGGGCGTTCCCGGGACACCGTCATAATGCGTGCGGCCGTGGGCCTTCAAGGCGCGGCCACGATCTCGATTGGGGCGAGTTCGACCGCGCCGTCGGGGGTACCGCCGTTGCGCGCGCGGATCCGCTCGCGCGTCTGATCGATCTCCAGGGCGAAAAAGGTCCGCAGCCGCACCGGGTGGACGGCCTCGTCGGCTAGCAGCGTCACCTCGTCGCGGATGATCTCCCCGGCGTTCCATTCCGTGGTCGGGAGCCTCCCATAGACGGGGAAGTGGCGCGCGCGAAACATGGGCCAGATGGGCGCCTCGCCCGGCTGCGGCTCGAAGTAGACGTCGACCCAGACGGGCACGCGAGTGCGGCGCAGCACCCGGTAATAGAAGGTCGCGCGGAAGAACTGGTTGGTTGCGATGCGCGTGACGGGGAGGTCGTAGCCCAGGAGCTCGACCACGTCGCCGAAGACGACGTGCAGGGGGTATTGCATAGTCGGCACCGCGGGCAGGCGGGCCTGAGCGAGCATGGCGCTCGAGCGGTTCGACGGCAGCGCCTCGGCGTCCGTCCAGGTGAGGAGCTGCTCACGCAGCGCGTTCGCGACCGCGGGCCGGTCGTCGTAGAGGTTGCGCGTCTCGCCGGGGTCGCGCGTGAGGTTGAAGAGTTCCCATGTGCCGCGTCGCAAGTCGGTGATGATCTTGAAGGGCGGCGCGATGAGCGATTTCTGTTCGGAGGGGAAGACCCCGTCGGGCGTGACCTCGGCGTAGACGTGGTCGCGCCACCCGGGCGGCGGCGCGGCGCCAGATTGGAAGAGCGGGGCCACCAGGCTACGGCCCGAGATGAGGGCGCCTGCCGTGCTGCCGGCCAGGTTCAGTACTGTGGGGTAGAGGTCGAAGAGGGCGGTGAGCGCGCGGCGCGGTCCCGGCGTGATGCCCGGCCCATTCACCAGCAGGGGGACCCGAAGCGCCTCCTCGTGGAGGTCGAAGGAGTGGTGGAACACGCCGTGCTCGCCGAAGGCCTCGCCGTGGTCCGCGAAGAGCACGGTGACCACGGGGCGCGTGGCGTTCATCGCCTCGGCCTGGGCGAGCACGGGACCGAGGAGGCTGTCGGCGAAGGCGAGGGCCTCATCGTAACGGTCCATCGGCGCCGTCCCGAAATCGCGCGGCGTGGTGCGGTCGTCGTACGGGTCGTGCGCCACCATGAGGTGCGTCCACACGAAGAACGGCCTCGGGTCGCCCTCGCGGGCGCGCAGGTACTCCTGGAGCGCGGCGACCGTTGGCGTCGGCTCGCTGCGGAACTCCAGGGTCTGGTGCACGTCCGTGAAGCCCTGGAAGAACCCCCGGGTGTGCACGAAGTAGCCCGTGTCGAGGTACGTCGCCGTGAGGTAGCCCGCGTCGCGAAGCTGCTCGGCGAGCGTCACGTTGCCCTCCGCCAGCGGCGGGAACTGCACCTCGGGCCCCCACTCGACCTGCGACGCGTAGCGCCCGGTCCAGATCGAGGCGAAGGAACGCAGCGAGCGCGGCGAGGTGCAGCGCGCCTCGGTGAAGCGCGCGGAGCGGGCGGCGAAGGCGTCGAAGTTGGGCGTGGTGGCGCGGCGGTAGCCGTAGCAGCCCATGTGGTCGGGCCGCATCGCGTCGACCGAGAGCAGTACGAACGACGGGCGTGCGGCCGCGAAGGCAGCGGGCAGCGGGGCGAAGGCGCCGTTGCCCAGTTCGACCTGTCGATGCGCGTCGCGCCCGGTGCAATTCTCGTCGAGGCCGTTGTCGGGGACGTCCTGGGCGCCGGGGTGGATGTTGCGGTCGCGGTCGTTGCAGTCGCCCCCGTTGAACGCGAAGCTGTAGCCGTCGTGGTCGAAGTCGAGCGAACGCTGGAGCCCGCGCACGAGCAGGCCCGTCACGACGCTGCGGTTGAAGATCGCCGCCGACACCGTTTGCCGCGCGCCGAAGGTGGTCGCCGACACCCCGAAGAGCGCCAGGGCGAACAGCACCGCGCCCACCAACGCCCGCCGCGGGAGGGCACGCTGTCGGCGTAGCCGCCACGCCCCGAGGGCCACGAGCGCCGCCACGTTGCTCGTCAGGAGGGCGAGCAGCACCGCGCCCGCGCCGAAGTCGAGGGCGCCCATCCACCGCCAGTTCAGGTGGACAAAGCGCGCGCCCTGCGCGACGAGGAGGGCCAGCACGAGGGTCAGAGCCGAGCCGGGCGAGGCGAGGCGACCCATCCGGCTGAGGAGGGGGCTAAGGACGGGCGCGAGGAGCACCACGAGCGCGGCCGCGCCCGCCGCGAGCGCCGCAGCGAAGAGCATCACCGCGAGGGCCATGAGCCGCTGCGAGCGGAAGCTCGTGATCACCCACAAACTGAAGGGAAACAGAGGCCCTACCAGGACGCTGACGGCAATGGAGGCGTTGAGCACCGCGTGGGCGCCGGCGGGGTCGCGCGCAAACCACCGACGGGGCCCGGCGGCCATCCAGGCGCCGAAGAATTGCAGCGCGGCGACGCGTCGGCCGGCCGCGAGGAGGGCCTGACCGAACAGTCCCCACCCAAACCCCACGGTGAGCAGAACGGCCACGCAGTGGAAGAGCACGAGGGGCTTGAGCTGCGTGCTGATCGATCCTATCGGGGAGCGGACCAGCGTCACGACGCCGTCGACCAGACCTACGCCGAAGAAGCTCAGGGTGCCCGCAAGAAGGCCGAGGTATCGGGTGAGTGGTGGAGCGGTAGTGAAGGCTCGTGTCATGAAGGGTCCGCCCGGTGACGGGCGAAGGGCGTCGCCGGGGAGGGCGCTACATACTCCATGGCTCCGTGGCGCGTCGAGCGCTGGAACCGGGGTGAACGCCACGTCGATGACCGAGCGGCGCGTCGGCCGACTGTCTGGGGGTTGAGCCTCGGGCGACGCACAACCGCCTCTTCGAGGCGCTGCCCGCGATGTGCGCCGCGCTGCGCGACAGCCTCCTACTACCAGGTCATGAAGCTCTTCTCGTTCATCTCGCAGAACTGGCGCGGCAAGCCGCTGGTCACCGATCAGGTCATCGTGAGCCTCATCGCCGCGACGACCACGAAGACGGGACTCCTTGTGCGCAGTCGAATCGACAGCCGCGTCTACGCGAAGGGGCGCCGCATCTCCGACCAACAACTCGCGGAGGTCCACTCGAACCTCACGCCTTCCACGGCGAGTAGAACTACACGATCCACCCCGCGAAGGCTGCGGCGTGATATGTACACCTTGTTTCGTTACAGACCCTTACTCACGGCAGCTGGCTCAATCAGGCCGAGATCGAGGTCAGCCTATCCTCTTAGCAGACGCTGGAGCACGACCGGATCGCCACGCTCGACGCCCTGCGCCACCACACGCAGGCGTGGGAGGAAAGGCCAACTGGCTTGCGCTCAAGATCCGAATGGAGGTTCACGACAGCGCGAGCGCGGGTGAAGTTCGGCTACGAACCCCACACCTTCAGGTGGCCGCGGGACTAGAACGCACAAATCTGCGTGGGAGGCGCCCCATTTTGGTAGCCCAACGCCCCTCGCTGCACAGCAGCCTGTCGTTCAGGACACGTTCCATGTGCAGCATCGAACCACGATGAGGGGCGCGAGTCGCTCGCTGCACAGATGGAGTAGGTCGTCGCAAGCATGTCACTCATGTTCGAACGACCATTGTATTGTAGCCAAGATAGGAAGTATCCGCTCAGGCAATCCGCACCAAGCTCTCGTGCCTTGGGCGAGCTGTAGCGCAATCCCCAAGCGAGCTGCAGATTGTGGCCTGCTTCGTGCGAGAGCATCCAGGCAGCGCCGATCGTCGACCCCCCGGCCGCCTGGGATATCCACTCCAGAAAATCGCGACGATAGTAGATATATCCAGGCGTTTGCGGAAGGACCCAAGCGTTGAACAAGCAGGACGATTGGTCGCATGCGCAAGGCGACATGCGGCTCTGCCAGAACGTGTTGACATCCTGGAGAATCGACGTTGTGGTTGGCCCGGGACTACCGCATGCCACTGCGGGTAGTCCGCTCGGCGCTGAACCCCCACGTAAGGTTGAGCAGGTTGGACCGGGGCGCGGACCAGGATCAACCGGGTTCCCCGCATCGACAGGGTTCGCGCTCGATTCGCACGTGCATACGGTGGCGTACGGCGAACCGCCACGAGGACAGAAGCCGGCACAGATCCGTGGTTCGGCGAAGCCAGACACGCATGCGCGCGCAGGTTGGCGGCTGCCGTCGTGAAACCCCCAACAGCCACAGCCAAGAACGACCTGAGAGCACGATCGCGATCCATCGGGTGGAAGAGTCTCGCCCCCTCCGGAAGGGAGCGATCCAGGCGGATCGCTATCAGACGTGCTTGAGCCACACGAACTTCGCAGAGCAATTGATGCCAGTAACAGCCCACCGATCAGCTTCATTGCACCCCGCCCCTCTTGTTCTCGTGCGGCGCAAAAGTCGCACCTCAGTGACACGCCACGACATGTACTCCCTAAAATATTTGCGTCGGTTACGCAATGCCCAACTGACCGCGTGATCCGACAGGGACCCTTGGGAATGGCCTCCTACCATCAGGCCGCGGGAAAATGGGTTCAGGAAACCGTTACGTTTCGCCCTGACCATATCCCGCTCGTTCGGTCAGAGACCATGCCGTCGTACGTTGCCCGCGCGTAACAGTTCAGCTTCGAGCAGTGGGTTGAGTGGTGGCCCTCCTCATCCCGACTCCCGTCGCCTTCTCGGTCTCATCGATCACGCGTCGTAGCGTCGGCGGCACGGCGTCCGGCCCGTCGCGTCCGCGGGCCAGCAGCGCTTCGACCATCACCGCCTCGAAGCTCACCCCGAGCTGCTTGCAGGTCGCCCCGACGCTGCGCAGCACCACATCGCGGTAGACCCCGCCGAGCGAGCGGTTCTGCTGGACCCGCCGCCGGTCGATGACCCCAGGGCGCAGCGCCCGCTCGGCGCGGTTGTTGGTCGGCTCCACCTCGCCGGTCGGGTCCCACAGGAACATCACCCACAGGTCGACGTCGCGACGGATGCGCTTCGCCATGCGCACGCAGTCCTCGTCCGTCCACGGCCGCATGGCCAGCGCCAGCAGATCGCGGCGTGCCCGCGCCCGGTACTGCAACCACGTCGAGGCCGACAGGTGAAGGTCTCCAGGTCGCCGATGGAGGCGCCCATCGTGGCGCGCAGCGCGGCCAGCGTGGCGTGGGCGCGCGGGCCGTAGTCCGAGTCGGGCAGCGACGGGCCCGCGGACGCCTTCACGCGTCGCCGACACTGGGGGCACCACCCCCGGGTGAAGGACGTGGCGAATGGTGCGGAGCACCCGCGCCATGGCCTCGAACTCGAACCGCTCGGTCACCCGGCCCGAGGACTCGACGGCCGTGCCGCACTGGGGGCAGTCGCCGAGCGGGTGCCGTTCGACGGCGTGGAGTTCGTGATCCCGGAAAGGGTCCTCGGATAACTGGGTCGCAGTGGGCGTTCCGCAGGAACGCTCGGGCCGTGTGCAGGACCCCGCCCGAGGTCAGAACACCGTCACGAGCACGGCCCGATAGCCCGCTTCCACGATCACGACGAGGGACGTCCCGCTGAGGTCCACGCCCTCGAGCCTCCACCGCCGCCGGTTGGCCTGAGGCTCCGCGCGCGTCGCCGTCGCGATCGCGTGCAGCACGTCCCGCCAACCGAACCGACGCTCACGCATCCGCGCCTCCGCATGCGTGGCGACCTCCAGTCGGCTCGACGACGCCATCCCCTGGATCCAGCCCAGCACCCCGTCGTCCCGCTGCGCGGACGAACCTCCCAACGACCTCTCGTTGCTCATGCGCCACCTCTTCCGGCCTCGCCGGACGAAGCTCGATCGCGATGTCGCGAGCGTCGACGACCTCGTCGGTCGACGTGCTGCGGGACCGCGATCTACGATCTGGTGCACCCGCCGACGGAAGGCAGAAACCCCGTGGGTGCGCGTCGCGAAAGTGGAAGGTTGAGTTCCCGGACTACGGTGCGACGGGAGGAGTATCGGGAGGGGGTGGCGCCCGTGTCAACGAGACGCCGCGACGAATCCTCACGCGCCGAAGGCGCGCTGCGAGCTGTCAGCGTTGGCGGGGACGGAACTCGGCGAGCGCGCGCGAAATGCCGCCGACGGTCGGAGCGCGGTCGGCGTCGCTGCGCAACAGCCGCTCGCACACCTCGACCGCGGCCTCGAGTCTCTCGGTCCCCTTCGCGAGTCGGCGCAATGGGACCATGAGCGGGCGTGCACGGGACGGCGCGTCGAGCTCCGCGATCGCGCGAAGCGCGCGGGCCGCGACCGGGACGTCGCCGCGCTTCATCGCGTCGTGCGCGCGCGCGGCGAAGGCCCGGGCGAAGGCCAGCAGCATTGCGTCGAGCGTCAAAGCCGGGTCGGTCTTGCTTCGCGCGGGCGAGCCGACCTGACCCCCCTGGCAGGACTCATGCGCGACGTCGCACGCGCGACCCAACGCATCCGGATGACGATCGAGTAGCGACTGGACGAGCGCGGCCCCGTCTTCGTCCCAAGCGGTGCGCGACGTCATCCGGGTGCCGATCACCGTGGGGAAGACCGTCGTCACGGCCCGCCACGACTCGTCACCCGAGTTCAACAGGCGGGCGCACGCGAGTTCGAGCAGTTCCTTCCGACGGGCGCCCGTCGCCGCGAGCGCGTCGAACAGCGCCGCGGCGTGCTCGTCACTGGCCTTCCGCGCGCGGTCGCGGAGGCACGCCGCGACGCGCGCGCGGTCGATCCCCGACGGCACCAGGCGAGCGGCCAGCGCGACCACGTAGCGATCGACCACCTCGCGGCAACGCCTGACCTGGTCTTCCTCTTCGTCGTCGCGCCCGAAGTCGGCGGACGAGGGTCGGCGGGTGAGCGCCGCGGACCACGCGGGCTCGCCATGGGCGCACAGCCACTCCATGCGAGCGAGCAGCAACTCACCAACGCCGGGCAGGTCCGGCAGGACTTCGAAACGCTCGACGGCCACCTCGATGCGGCCGCGCGCGACCGCGACGACGTCGAACGGCACCGAGAAGATCGAAGCGACCTCGGCTCCGCGCGAGGCGAGCCACTCCAGGTCGGCGCTCGCGAGGTGCTCCGCGACCTGCGTCCGCGTCTTCTCGTCGGCCGCGAGCGCGCACGCCTTCAGGAAGGGCTGGCTCCCGTCGAACCGGAACAGGTACAGGGAGAGTTGCGCGCGGAGAGCGGCCAGCATCCGCCGGGTCGCGATCGCGCCTCCGACCCGCTGGTACCGCGCGCACGTCACGGCATCGATCCCGTCGGGGCTGTACCCCCAGAGCCTCTCGTCGAAGGCGGGGAGCTCGTCCTCCGTGAGCGCCCCGAGTCGGTCGAGCGCGCGCTCGGCGTCGGGGACGCGAAGGAGCGACGGTTCGTCCCCGAGCATGGCGACGAGCCGCGCGCGACCCGCCGACGTCGGGGGCAGATCCGCCTGGCGGATCCAACGCACGTACGTCACCGAGGAGAAGGGGAAGCGGGCCACTCGCCCGTAGTAGTTCGACGGCGGCGACGACCGCAGGGCGTCGACCCGGGGCATCATCGCTTCGAGGCGCGCGAGATCGACGTCGGCCAGCGGAGCGCGCCAGACGATCCAATCGAGGGCCGCGATCGCCCCGCAAATCTCGACGCCATCGAGCACGAGCGATCGCGGGTTGCGGTCGAGGTACCACTCCAGCGGGCACGCCCCGTCGCTGAACGCTGCGAGCATCCAATCGCCCCACCCGAGAGCACGGGGCCACGCCCCCTCGAGGCCGTCGCGGAGGTCACGGATCAAGGTCATCCACGCCGAGGGCAGCGGCGTGCCCGCGTCGACCGAGGCGCGCATCAGGCAGTCCAACTCGCCCCGATCGGCCAGCCACGCGGAGAGCGCGGGCGTCAGCTCGCGGTCTACCCCGCCAACGCCCGGCTCCTGCCCCTCGGGCGCCCCCAGCAGGAGCCGCTCGACGTCATCGCCACGCGCACCCTCGCGAAGAGCAACGAGGATCTGGTCGCGCACCCAGCCACGCGCACCGCCGCCCGGCCACCGCAGCGCGAGCGACACCGGCCACCGCGCGTAGGCGAGTGCCTGACGCTGCTCCTCCGAGAGCTCGGGCCCCTCGACCCCGAACCACACGCGCTCCGGCAGCACGGAGCGTGGGTCGGTCACCTCACCGATCAGGCCGAGCCGGTCGAGCGCCCACAGCGGGAGCAGGTCGCCCGTCGCAACGCTCTCGCGCGCAACCTCGAGGAGGGCCTCCCGGCACGCTTTCGGGTCTCGGTAGACGGGCACCAGGCGTTCGAGGATCGCCGCCGCCGGATGCAACCACGGCTCTCGCGTGCGGCCCACCTCGGGCGGGATCCGACCCATGGAGTCCTTGGCGCAGAGCGACCGAAAGAGTTCGCAAGGGAGCGGCAGCGAGCGAATGGCGTCGATGCGCTGACGAGGTTCTTTCAGGTGCCGCTGGAGCATCGCCCTGACGAGCTCCATCCACACGAAGGGATCGATCGACGAGATCGGGCGGCCGTAGATCGTGGGCGGCTGCGCGTCGGCGTCAGGGTAGAAGCCCTCGTGGGGGGTCCAGGTGTCGACGAAGCGCGCGACGAGTTGCGCCGCCGAAGGCACGCCCTCGGGCAACCCCCGCGGCGCAGGGCCCCGTCGGACGATCCACGCGAGGAGTTCTGCGCCCGCCAGACCATCGACCGCCGCGAGGTGGCGCTCGTCGTCGTCGTCGAGCTCTCCGGTCCCGTTGAAGAGAACCTCGTAGGCGAGCTCCAACGGGTCGCGGCCTGCACGCAGCCGCAGATCCCAATCCAGCTTCTTGTTCTTCATCGGCACCTCGGCGAGTTGTTGAGGCTCGCGGGTGATCAGTGCCTCTCGGCACCTTGTGCATCGCTGCGGTGGTGAACCGCCGTCTCAGCTTCACGCTGGGGGGAGACGACCCGGAACTAACGTGATGTCTGGAGGATCACTCAAAGCGTCCCGGACGGTCAAGAGCCCCCTCTGCCGGTGCAGGACCTCCCTACCCGGTGCGCCATCCCGACCGAACGCGGTCTTCGCCGCGGCGCCGACGAAGCGCACCACCTGCCCGGCGCGCTCCCGCACCTCCCGGTACCTCAGCCCCCAGCGGAGCATGCGCCAGTGGACGCGGACGTGCTCGACCGTCGCGGCCCGCCCGAGCACATGCACCCGCTCTAGGTGGGCGAAGGCCGCGCCGGGTTCGCCCCTCGCCTCCGCCTCGTCGGCGGCCCGAAGCTCGGCGGCAACGTGCGGGCGGATGTTGCGAGCGAAGGCGCCCATGGGCGGGATCCTGGCGACGGCTCAGGCGTCGGGCGCGGCGCGCGCCGGCGGGTAGACGCCGGGCGCCTCGGCGCCCACCAGCCAGCGTAGGGCGCGCTCGAGCGTCCCGAAGCACGGGAGGCCCGACCGGCGGAGCGCCTCGAAGTCGATCAACCGGGTCAGCGCGAGCTGGTCGATGGTGGCCTTGTACCGGCGGCCGAGCAGGGCCGAGACGGCCCCCTTGGCGTCCCGCTTCGCCTCCGGGTCGCCCTCCCAAACGGCCCCCGGCGGCAGCCCGGGGCGCTCCGCGCCGCTGGGGTCTCGCAGCGGCTTGCCCGCCATGGCGCCCGCGCAGGGCAGGAACAGCGTCTCGTACTCACGGTAGAACAGCACCACCGCCGTGGGGAAGGGGAGCGCCGCGCGGGCCACCCACGACGCGATCTCGGGCCCCGCCCGCCGGGGGCAGCCGTCCTCGTCGTCCCGGAGCAGCAGCGCCCGCTCGCAGTCGGGGCGCCGGCGCAGGTCGTCGCAGAGGGCGAGCGTGGCGGCCTCGCGGTGCAGCGCGTTGCGGCGGATCGGCGGCGCCCACACGACCCTGGGGAGGTCGAGGTCGTCGGCCAGGCGCACGAGCAGGTTGGTGACCGCCGCGTCCTCCCCGTGCCCCTCGATGACGACGTACGCCCTACCCACCGGCGGCCTCGTCCGGGAACAGGCCCTGCTCGCGGAGCAGCGCGCCGGTCCCGCCGCCGTCCCGGAGGACGGCCCGCTGCACGGGGTCGATCGGGTGGACCGCCGTCCCGCCGTCGCCGCGGGTCACGACCCGGACGGCGTCCGGCGGGAGGAGGTCGAGCAGGTCGGGGCTCTGCGTCGTGAGGACGACCTGCGCGTGCTCGGCGGCGTCCAGGAGGAAGTCGACGATCAGCCCCAAGGCCCGGACGTGGATGGCCGTCTCGGGCTCCTCGACGCCGAGGAGCACGGGGAGCGGGCGCTGCAGCGTGGCCGTGACGAGGGCCGCGGCGCGCAGGGTCCCGTCGGACTCGAGCGGCGCGGCGCGCCAGACGTCGCCCGTGGCGCCGCGGTGGCGGAAGCGCGCGATGTTGCGGCCCCCGGCGTCGAGCACGTCGTAGTCGGTCAGGTCGGGCACCAGGCGGCAGAGCGCCGCCCGCAGTTCCAGGCCCGCCCCCGCCGGGTCGAGCGACCGGAGCACGGAGGGCCAGTTGCCGCCGTCCCGCTCCATCACCCGCTCCACCCCCGAGGACCTCGGCTCGCGGATCGTCTCGACTGGCAGCACGTACGTGCGCCACGCGGCGAGGTGCTCCTGCACCGCCCGCCAGCGGGCGCTGCCGCGCGCCTGCTCGGCGAGGCCGCCGCTCTGCGGCCCGGAGAGGGTGCCCTCCTGCCACCCGATCGTCGCGAGGCCCCCCCGGTCGAGGAGGTCGTGGAGCACCCCCGCGCGTCCGGGCGCCCCGGACCGCCCGGTCCCGTCGTCCAGCGCCGCCTGGAGCTCGGCGTCGTACCGGGCGAGGGAGCGAGCCGGGACCGCGTACCCCCACTCCCAGCCGCGCCCCCAGAGCGTGTCGTGCGGGGAGAGCCCGAGGCCCCAGACGAGGCGGCCTTCGCCGTCCTCGAGCTCGACCGCCAACTCGAGGCGGCTCGAGCCCTCACGGAGCACCGAGCCCTCGCCGCCGCGCGCCGTCATGGCGGCGGCGATGCCGGCGCGGGTCACGTCGCCCACGAACCCGAAGGCGTCGAGGACGTTGCTCTTGCCCGCGCCGTTGATCCCCGCGAGCGCGATCAGCCGGCCGCCCTCGCGGGGGAACTCGACCCGCACGTCGTCGCCGAGGCTGCGGAAGTTGCTTACGTTCAGCGCGCGGATCTGCACCGGGTTGGACCGTACCACGCGGCTTCCGGCCCGAGCCCCGCGCGGACGGCGCCGCGCGTGAAGTGGATCCCCGAGCTTCCTGCGCGCGGGGCTGCGGAGGGGCGGCCCCGTGCTGGGGCGCCAACGCCGACGATCCGCTCGGCGCCAGCGCCAACCGTGCGGTCGCCGTCTCAGCGGGCCTCTGCCCACGCCTGCGCCGCGCGCCGCCGGCCCGGTGGTGTCCTGGGGGCGTTCGCTCCACCGTTCGTGGGGAGGTGGGCCTCTCTCCCCACGAAACCCGCCAAAGCCTGCCAAACCCCGCGGAGGGTTATTCGTCGATGGAACGGCCTGCGCCGAACCCTCGTAACCGTGGGTTTCGCCGTCCCTTCGGCCGTAAAGGCGGACGCCTTTTGGAGAGAGGGCCTGCACCTGTCGGCGCGCGGCCTGGCGATGGGTCGCGCGCTCGCGGTCGGCGAGAAGGGGACCGCGGGGCACGCCCGTTCGGCCACGGTGGCGGGCTTCTCGGACCCCACGGGCGACGGGCAGGGTCCATCGCTCGATGGCGAGCTGCAGTGGATGTCGAGCGTCGAGCACTCGGCCAGGGCGGCGGTGATCGTGAGCACCCCCACGCGCCGCGCGTGGCCGAACACTGGCGCCGAGCCGCTCGCGGCCCCGCGACCTCGAGCTCCCGCAGGCCCTTCGACGGCGAGGCCGCCCCGACACCAACCCCCCAAACCCCGGCGGAACCCTGGCGTACCCCAGCGGAACCCGGAGGGCCTTGGGCGCCTTCGCGCGATCGACGCGCACTCGGACCACAACGGCGCGAAGGGGCTGCTTCACAGCCTTTGTTGGGCAAAGGCATGCGGGCTCAGTGAGCCGCGGAGCGCCGACGCCAGGACCGCGCCGGCGGTCGAGGGCACGTCCGGGGCCCGCCGTACCGCCCCGGGAGTCGTGGGGTGGCCCCTGCGCGCCCCAGGTTGGCGGCGTCCCTTCCCGGGGCGCCGGAGAACCCTTGGGGGTAGGCACCCCCGCCGCCCCCGAGCACCTGCCCCGGGCGGCCGGTGCCGGCCCCGTCGGTCCGTCGGCCGTGCCCTTCCGGGCCGCCAGCCCCGTCGCCCAGGGCGCGTCCCTGGACGGCCGGACCGAAGGCGCCGAAGGACGTCCTTCCGTCAGGATGGCTTTCCATCGTGACACCCTGCCTTCCCGGCCCCGGGAGTGTCGAGAGGCCGGTCGAGGGAGGGGGTCACCGACGCTACAGGAGCCCGGCCGCGGCGTTCTCGCGCCAGGCGTCGGCGGTGCGGACGTAGCGGTCGACCATCGTGCGCGACTTCCAGCGCCCCTGGAGCATGACTGAGCTCCGCGCACCAGGCGGCGAAGGTCCGCCACAGGGTCCGGTAGGCACGGCGGGTGTTGGGGGCCTTGGCGGCCTCGACGTACCCGCGGGCCGCCTCGACCAGGGTGGGCTGGTCGAGGGCGCCTCGGGGCGGGGGGCGAGGGTGGGGTGGGGGTCGGGGAGGGCCATAGAGGGCTGGGGGCCGATAGCGTTGACTATCGGGGACGATCACTGACCTCTTGACGGATCGGGCAGGTGGATGCCCTATGCGCGTAACAGTTCAGACCCCCTTATCGGTGTTGTGCCGATAACACACACTCTTTCGATCCTCGGAGCACAGCGCCGATGTCTCCGAAAGAACGGAGCGAAAATCGTGGAGAACCGACGCGCGCGCCCATTCCTGCGCAGGGGGTCTGAACTGTTACCTATGCGCCTCAAGTTCAAGGCGCCGTACTGCAGACTTCGGAGGCTAGCAGTGTTTTTCAGACGATCCCTAACCCTACTGGCTTACTTGTCAGTAGCAGGCTGCTTCTCTCCAGTTCCGTCATCTAACCATGACGCGTCGATTGGTCGCGATGACGCTTCGATCTTACCTGATACCGCTTCGGTGATGGCGGATATACCGATGGTGTGTGCGCCGTCTTGCTCGGATGGTACGACGTGCATCGATGGGCGTTGTCGGCGCTTTTGGGAGAGATCATATAGAGATAAAGGTGCAGCCCCCGGACGAGCACTCGCGGTGGCCCTCGATGGAGAAGACAACGTGTTCGCCACGGGAATCTTCCAGGGGCGGGTCGATTTTGGGCGTGGCGAGGAGCCCTCGTACGACCTTTCCCCCCACGTGCTGGCGAATGAAGAGTACGGCTGTTTTGTCGTGAGCCTGAATCCGGCCGGTGGGCCGCGCTGGTCAATGGTGTTTCCGTCGTCATATCAGGGGCATGTGAGCCCGTCCGGGATCGCGGTCGCTTCTGCCGGACGGGTCTACGTCGCCGGTACCTTCGGCGGAGCCTCCGATAGGCAGACGCGTTTCGGCGATATGCTGATGCAGAACGATTCTGGACCGTTGTTTGTGGCCGCGCTCGACATGGCAGGTTCGGTCGTGTGGGTTCGCACGTTCCGGGTCTCCCCCTCGTCGATGGCGATCACGGCCGACGCCGGAGGTAATGCGTACTTGGCGGTCTCAACCCGTGGAGGGACGTTCGACGGACGCCAGGTAGAAGAATTCTTGAACGACGACCTTGTGACGGTGTCATTGTCTCCAGCGGGTACAGTGCGCTGGACTGGACAGGGCGGGCATAGCAACGGCTTCGGCGCATCGGTCGCCGTCACGGGAGATCGCGTATGGGTCGCCGGTGCGTACGCAGCGGGGATCGGCGGAAGGAGCGAAACGACGGTCTATGTGCAGCCGTTCACGCTGGATGGAACCCCTGGGGGGCAAGCAGAGTTCACCGTAGGGATGAATGGCAACTCAGCAGGACTGTCCGCCGGGTTGGATGGGCGCCTCTACGTGTCAGGCGCCTTTGGACCAAGCGCGACGTTCGGAGAACGCGTCTACCAGAGCACTGATCTCAATAGATTCTTCATCGCGAGCATTCGCCCCGGCGGTGGCCTTGACTGGTTCATCCCAGTCAGGGACGCTCGGGTGGGTAGGCGATCGGTGACCGCGCCCTCGGTCGATGGGGCAGGTGGAGCATTCCTGGGAGTATCCAGCGGGGTTGAGCGTTTCACTGCAATGGGTACTCTGCAGTCGACTGTAGATTTTTTCCAACTGCGTTCGGCCATAGACTACCCGTACACTTATGCCATCGCCTCCAATGGACGGGGCGCGGTGGTGGCTGTCGGGGGATCCGCGACGAGCAGCACTACCGCCTCTGCTTGGGTGCTGCGACTTGAGGCGCCATAGCAAGCATCACAGGGCGAGCGCATATCTAAGAACTCTCAGGTTCCGACAAATCAATCAGTCGGGTCTCTCTCGGGAGGTTCAGCCAAGAGGGCGCTGTGCCACCTATACAACCGCTGGCGGCTCTGGCACGACGCGCAACCACACTCGCCTCACCGTGTTGGGCAGCCAGCGCCCTCCACGCTGGGAGGGGTGTCCCTCGGCGGTAAGCTGGTGGGCGATGGCCGCGAACGACCAGCCCTCCTGCCGCAGCCCTCGGATGCGCGCGACGGCCGCGAGATCCTCCTTCACCGTGACGAGCACGCGGCGCCCCGTCGTCGAATCGGTCGCCGCGGTGTGCCGCCACCCCAGCGGCGGCCGACCGAGGGGCACGCCCTCCGCGCGCAGGTGGGCCAGGGCGTCGGCGGTGCGCTCGCCGATGGCCTCCCGCTCCCACTGGGCGACGGTCATCAGAATGAACAGGGTCATGCGTCCGGCGGCGGTGCGGGTGTCGATCTGGTCGGCCACGGAGACCAGCGCCCAGCGCCCCTCGGCGAAGTAGGTCTCGATGAGGTGCCCGAGATCGACCACGCGCCGAGTAAGGCGGTCGAGCTTGGGCACCAGGAGTGCGTCGGCCCGGTGGTCGCGGAGCGTCGCCAGCGCGCGCTGCAGGGCGGGGCGGTCGAGCGTCTTCGCGCTCGCCCCCTCGTCGGCCTCCACGGCCACGAGGTCGAGGTCGAGGGCGGCGCAGTGCGCCCGGAGCTTCGCGCGCTGGGCGTCGAGGGAGACCCCCTCGTCGGCCTGACGCTCGGTGCTGACGCGGACGTAGCCCACCACCCGGGTCCGTGTCAGGCCGTGGACGGCAGGGTCGCCGGCCGGCCGGACCTTCGATCGGCTGCCGCGGGGTCGTCCGCCGCGCTTTGGGGGGGTGTCCACGGGCCCGACCCTACCCTGGGGAGGCACTGGGGCGAAACCGAAAGGAGCGTTTCAGTTTCGTCTGCCAAAGCGCCAGCCTCAGAACTCTGTAGGTAACTGTCGGCCTATGAAGGCCGAGCAACTACAAAGTCTACTATGGCAAGGTGGCGAGCGGAAAACCTCTTACGCACCGCCGCTCAGTCACGGGAGCAGGCCCCAGGCTCTTCATTGAGGAGATAGTCACCATGTCACGAACACTGCATCCGACGAAGTAGCGTTGGAAGGACGCGGGCTCGTGCAGCGCTTACCAACCTGTGATGCGCCGCGTCTGGGGTGCGGGGTCGGTGCCGCGAAGCGGCTCGACGGATTTGCGCTCCGCCTCGCTGAACAGACCGAGTTTGTAGAGCGCGAACTTCGCCCGTTGATCGGAGTCCGGCAGCTACCTCGCTCCACAATCCGGGAGGCGACCCCCGGCGTCAACAGAGCCCTGATTCAATTCGTTCCGCACTCGCAATTGCCCTCGCACGCGGAGGCTGCGGACCGTGAGACGGTATTCGGCCCCGGACGAATCGCTCACATGAGTAAGCACACACGGCTCAGTAAGCGCGAGTGCGCCGACGGCGCCAGCCGTTCCCGCCTGCGTGATCACCGCGCGACAGGCAGACCCCTCGCTGCGGAAAAAGCAGGACGCGTCGGCGGGACCGCAAGGAAGCCCTGGACCCCGCACGAGGATCCCCACCAAAGCCGGCCCCAGAGCCGAAAACAGCGTGCCGTCGCCCGAGACGGTGGCCACGACGCTACCCGGGGTGCCCACAACTTCACCCGTTGTGTACCTTGGTTGACAGTCAGCAACATCAATCGCGAGACCAAAGGAGGTCAGCGCCCTGCACAACCTAAGAACCCCTCCATCATTTGAGTCTGCTTCGATGGAAAGGAACTCCTCCGAACAGGCTGGATCGGCCGAATCCGCGAGGCTAACGTCCGAAGTATCAAGCCCTTGGACGGATGAGTCGCGCGGGCCGGCATCCGATGGGTCATCACCCGTGAGAGGCGCCACCTCCTTGCACGACGTGATCATATAAGCGATCGTGAGTACAACGCCGATACGGAGATTGAAGTTGCGCATGATTTACCACGCCGGCAGCGCGTAGCCGCGCCGCGTTGAGGTTGCGAGATGAATTCGATAGTAGCTGCACGTAGCACCAGGCGCAGGCCGCACGCGGAACTCGTACGTGCCTGCGTTCAGTGCCTCGATATAACCCCCGGTCCCGGCCGTGCTCCCTGCTTGATCCGCGACGGCGGCGCCGTCGGTCCAACGCATGATCGCCTGACCATTGAGATTCCGCGCGTTACCTGTGCCAGAACTCGGGGCGTAGGCAGACACTTCGACGGCGCAGGGTTGTTGGGTGTCGGACACGGAAACCGAAACGCCCTGCCAATCGGCAAGAGTGATCCGATAGACGTGCTCGGTCGATGACAAGGGAAGCCGTCCTGCGAATCGGTCGCCCCACGCATACCGCGCGGATCGAACGCCTGGATTGACATCGCAAGACGACGAGCCGCATCCGAGCCATGCAGTCGTTGAGTATGAACCCGTTGCGTTCGCGAGCACGAGCCACGTCCAATGGCCCGCGGTCGGGAGGCTCGGGATGAACCAGTAGGTGCTGGTCGAGGTAATGGCCTGGCCCGCGTAATAGTTCCCCGATGGGTCGTACAGAAGGATTGTGGCCGATGACAGACCGCTGACCTGGATATCCAAAGGCGTCGTCGTGTTAGGAACCTCAATCTGGAACGTGTCCGCATCGCCGACAAAGTCGGCCGTCGCAGACGCCGAGATGGAATGAACCATAGGGAGGGCTTCGGCGACCGTCGCCGCAATGTCGTCGGAACCGGGTTCCACCCGCATACGCCCCTCCCAGCGCTGGGTCCCCATCCCGCCCCACACGGTAGCTGCGTACCAGCCCGTCGTGGGCAGGGATGGTGTTGTTAGGCTGCCTGTGTAGGAGCTCCAGTATGTGCCTATGTTGTCCAGCAGCGCGATCTCAACGATGGGAGAGCCGGTCGTATCCTTGAACCACGTCTCGATTCGGTAGCTAGACCCTGCGACGCCACGAAACAGCACCACGTCATAGTCAAGATTGTCCTCGAACCTCGGATAATCCCAAGTCCCGTTCCCCCACCAGATCTTCGTCCAGTTGGTGGACCGGACCGGGATGGCCGCTCCTCGTTCCCAGTAGTCCGGGTAATCGTCCCCTCGCACAAAGCCGGTCCCGGAATACACAGATCGGACGCCACGCGTGACTTCGAAGCGCGTCGCAGGGTTGTTGAGAAGCCGGCTGTAGTAACTATCCGTGCCGAGAACGAAGTCTCGCGTCGCGGTGCCTGACTGCCCGCCCGTGGCATAAAGCATGTTTCCAAGGGTGTCACGCCACCCCATCGTGAACACCATCCGCGCGCCTGACGTGTCCAAGAAGTGATTCGTGTACGCGTCGGCGACACACATCCTTACCGGTGTCGCGTTGGGTTGGGTCGGCCAGTCCTTACAAGTCAGCCCCATCTGACAGTCGGCCTGCATGACACATGTGCGCGTGCAGATGCCAGTCTGCGGCGAAACCCCCGTGCGTGTGGCGTCGGCTGCAGCGCATACGAAACCAGATCCGCAAGTCACTTCGTTGGGACAGTTAGCCGTGCTGCCTGCATCTTGTGACCACGTCGCGAAGTCATCCGTGGTCGAATCGTAGGACGCATACGTCCAAGAGCCGTCGTAGTTCTCCGATCCAATGGGGCTGAGATAGCGATACCGTGAAAGCACGGCCCCGAAGAGTTGTGCTATCGGATCCCTGCTAGAATCCCAGATGGCCGGTCGCCAAGACGCGAGCGGCGGGCGGCTAATCACTGGCGTTTCAGAGGGGTTGATATTCTGGCAGCCCGCGCCGCTCTGACTTGCGCAGTTCTGCGCCGTGTGGCCGAATTCGTGAGCCGCGCCTATGATTGCGTAGCCGTCGGTGTCATAGTTAGTGCCAACGTCGTCCGACGAGTCGGCGGAGCAAAACACTGATGCCCACGTAGTACTGCCGTTCGGGTCCAGTGTGGGTGATGTGAAATTTCCTGTCTGGGCTCCACCACACGCCAAGGGAGCGACAGCGTTGAGATAGAATGCAAAACGCTGCGGTACCTCCTCGAACAGGTGATCCCGAACTAGCGCTTGCCAATAAGTAAACCAGCCGAATAGGAGCGCGGTACTGTGCGCATACATTCCGGCGACTGAATTCGGGGCCCAGACGTCAGTTGGCGAACCGAAGTTCTTTGTGGCTTCGGTGGATGGGGTCCAGCTAACGCGCAACGGGATGGGTGCAAACGTAGCTGGATCCTGACGTTCAACACGCCCAATTCGGGAAGGGTTCGTCGAACCGACCGGCCCTTGAAGGCCGATCTGCACCGGCGTACTCTGTGTAAAGCTGTGGGTGCCATTGACGTCCGTTTGCCCCAGCGATACACCCGACGAATCGACGACGTTCGCGCGACGGAAGCGGATGGTCCGATCGGAGAGCGATGCGCTCCTGCTCACTCCTGGTGGAAGCCCCGTCATGCTAATCGGCCCGATGCGATCGGTGTGTTGGTGAGCCTGAATGACCTCTCCGTCGATCGCTCCGACGGAAACCGACCACCCGGTTCTGTATCCGACTCGCCAGTAAGGGACGCAATGGTCGCCACAGGACCATCGTAGCTGAGCAGACGGAGGTCCATTGGTTGGCGTTCGATCGCTGTTCGACGGTGCCATGGAATTGAGGCGGTCATCGGCGATCGACGTCGCGCGTTCCGCTGGTAGCCAGCGTTCACGCGGCGACGTCGGGCGCTCGGCGCGTCTTGCATCCGTCACGACCTTGATTCGCGTCAGAACCCCCGGACCAAAAGGCGATGAGGCGGTGGTCACGAACGCCTCTACGAACTCCCCATCGACCGGGATTCCGTCTCGCAGCCTCTCGCCATGAAGAACAACGACATCGTCGCCTAGGCCCGAAGCACCCGACAGAACGAGATCCGATCGCAGCTCTATCCCCCAGATCTGAGAAACCTCCTCAAAGTGAGCATCCAGGAATGCGCTCCAGACGCCTTGGGCGTCCAAATCGCGGCGGATGAAGAGCAGGTTCTCCACGTCCGCAGGACCTCGATGGATGTCATCCCACGCCACCTTGAGTGTGCCACTGGCTGCCGACGCGAGGCGGTCCAAGGCCGACCGCTGAAGTGGAGTCTCAGCCCCAGGGACGTGAGAGCCACGCATGTTGATCCGACCCTCGCCTCTGAGGGCCGCGTCGCGGAGCACTTGGCCATACTCCTCCAACTCGGACTGCGAAAAATGCCGCAGCGCGTCCCGCGCCCGAGCCCCGCTCCTCAAAGCGCTTCGTTGCGCAAGCCATCCAACCGCAGAGATCCCTGCTGATTCTGGTCGTACCTGCGTGAGATGTTGCTCATCAGCTGCCGGATCGTTGCCGGTGATTGCCGACACCTGAGTTCCCCGCTGTGGTGCAATGGTCGGCCGATCCGAGGCGCACGCCGTCAGAAATGTGACAACCAAGGGATGGATGTTGGAAATCTGACGAGAGTATTTTTTTGTCATTGCCCTTGAAGTCACGCCTTCTGACTCACGCTTACCACCTATTTGCGCAATCAAGAAGCGGATTTGTCGATTCGATTTGGTGGGCGGTGTCCCCATAGGCATGATGGGGATCGTTCAACTCGGATCTTGACCGCACCCATCACGACCCCGCCAAGGGGGAGTTCGAGCGCTTCGCCGACCGGGTGATGGCGGGCGCGGAGAAGCGCTTCTTCGCGGCGCACCCCCTGCGCGACCTCGCCTTTGAGCTTCGCGACGAGCGCCTCCGCGCGGGAGCGACGCGAGGGAGTGACGAGCTGGTCGCGTACCTCGCCTACTGGCACAAGCGGTTGGTGAAGGCGCAAAGAGCCTACCCCGCTCGTTGGGGGGTGCGAGGCATGAGCCTCAACGACCTCCGCGAGGCACTCGAAACCGACCTCATCGAGGCCGTGCATCCTCCGTCGTGGCGCAGCTCGTGGCGCAGTTCGGAACCGGCAGGGATCTGACTCGGCCGACAAAAGAATGGCTGGCGCACTTCCTTCGGTACTTGGCCGACCACAACGAGCTGAATTTCCGGGAAGTCGCGGAAATTGTCGGGAAGGACCCCTCCGCCTCCTCGCGGGCGGCAGGGGCGCTGATGGAAGCGTTGGAGCGCATGAACGCCCGCGTGCTCCTCGACCTCCCAGCGGCCCTGCCGCAGGACCCGGGGACGAGGCGCCGCCGCACGGGCGAGGCGCGGCGAAGCCCGGATCGCGACCCCGATTCTCCCCGCCGCCGTCGCCGTCGCCGTCGCCGTCGCCGTCGCTGAACACTGCCGCGACCCTGGCTGCCACGATGCGCCGTAAAAAGCGCATCCCGAAGCCAAGAGGAGGGCCTGTTTAGCTCGAGGTAACGCGATGAAGAACCAACCCGACCGCCGTGCCCCCCGCCGCCCACGCCATGCTCATCACACGCCGCCCACCACGGTGCCCGCCGGTCCAATCGCCCCGCCGCCCCGCACCACCTGGATCTCGCTCGTGGACGCGGGACTTCGTATCACCGCGGCGGTGCTGAACTTCATCGCGACGTTCGGAGGCCACCACTGAACTCTCCGGGCGCAGACGGCTGCACCGACAGGGAGAGTCGCCGACAGGGGGCGAGTTGAGGTCGCCTCCGTCGTCCCGCGGTCCACTGCTGCCCGAACCTCGCGCCGACCGAGTCGCTGCCGCGGTTCTACGCGGTCGTCGTCAACGAGGTGCGCGCCGCGCTGACGCCGGGCAGCGCGCGACAACGTCGGGATGCTGGCCGCCGACCTCCACGACGGCGCAGACGCGACGAACGCCAGAGCGTGCTTCTGGAGTTGGGCGTGCCGCAGCGCGAGCGACGCTTCGACCGTCGGCGGTTCCACGCCGGTTTACAGGCGAGGACGACGCGACGGCCTACCGCCGCCCTGTGTCCCACACGCCTGCCTCGTCGTACCCGAGGCTGCGCGGCCGCCCACTGGCCTGCCAGAGCGTGTCGAAGGTCGGCTTCATGACGGTGGGCAAATCCCTCTGCAGGTCGTCGAGGGTGACCTCGGGCAACAGCAGGGTGTCCCTGTCGATGCGCTCGGGTTCGTCGGTGTCCCAGTCGTGCTGAGCCACGATGGCGTAGTCGCGCATGCCGAGGAGCGAGAGGAAAATGGCCGCTGGAGGGTCGAGTCGCTGCTTCGCGAGCAGGCTCAGGCCGCGACCGAGCTGTTGGATCACCTCGCCCTCGAGCCAGCGAGCGTTGAACAGCTTCTTGGGTCTCCCAAACTCGGCACGCACGTACTCCAGGCTGCCGCTCCGAAAGGCCTGGGCGTATGCCCGCTTCGGCTCCTCCGGCTTCCCGCTGGACACCACGAAGCCGTCGGCGTTGAACCGACCTCCGGTGACCCCGCCGCCGTTCGTGGGGAAGAGGTCGCGGTCGTCGCGCTCGATCGCGGGCAGGTCCACCCGGGGCACGCCGTCCAGCGCCAGGTACGGGACGATGTGGAGCACCGCCAGGGGGCCGGGGCGGAGGCGGACCGGCCCTTCATCCGCCAAGAGCAGACCCAGGCGACGGTCGCGGAACGCGCGCAGCCGGTCGCCGAGCTCGGCCGATCCCGCAAACGCGGCCCGGAGCTCGGTCACGTCCAGCTCGAATTTGCCCGCTGTCGTGCGGGAGAAGAAGCGGGTGCCCTTCGTGACCTGCGCCATGTGCGGGCCCGTCCAGCTGCGGGGGACGCGCAGGAGGACGACCGGTCCCCGCTCGAAGCCCCTCACCTGCTCGATGTCGATGCCCTGTAGCCTCGGGGCGATGTTGTCGCGCAGGACGCTCTCCATCCAAAGCTTGGCGTCGTCGAAGCTGGGGCAAGCCACGCCGGGGACCGCCACGGCGACGCCGTCGCGCTCCTCCACGCCGAACAAGATGTCACCGCCTGCGGCGTTGGCGAACGACACCACGTCGTGGACGAACTCCTTCTTGCCCGCGTCGTTGCGGGCCGGGAGGTCCCGCTTGAACTCCAGGGTGCGGCGCTCCGTGGAGCCCGCGCGCACGAGCTCGCGCAGGTCGGCCTCGGTCACTTCGGAGAGGGGCTTGGGGATCATCGCTCGAACTCCACCATGAGGTTCTGATCGGAAGGTGCGGCCGCAAGCCGCCGGACTACTGCTGCTGCTCCAGCCACCACGTCCGGTGGAGCCAGAAGGCCGTCGAGACGACGAACTCCGCGTGTCGGCGTGCCTCGTCGTCGGTGAGCAATTCCGCGCTGGCCGCGGCGCTGCCCCGCTGCGGGTCCGACTTCACCCGCATCGCCGCCTCGAGCTCCCGAAACGCCGCCCGCCTGTCGGCCGGGAGCCGGGCCTCGCCGCAGTGAACCAGGTGGTAGACGTACGCCGAGGCGAGCCGGTGTTGCAGGGACCCTTGCCCTTCGGCGAGGGCGCTCACGGCGAGGCTGAACTTCTCCATCGCGTAGCCGTCCGCGGTGTTCTCGTTGGTCATGTTGCGTGTGGCCATCCCGCGTCAGGGCGCAACTTTGGTCGGCGGAGCGAGGCGCGGATCATCGACGCGCCCGACGATGCCCACGAGGTCGCCCTTCGCCAGGGAGTTGTAGATCACGACGATGTCGTCGTTGTCGTGGCGGACGCAGCCGTGTGAGACGTCCTCGCCGAGCGCGTGAAGTGCGCTCGTGCCGTGAAGCTCCTCGCCCGAGGATCGCCCGTCGGCCCATCGGAGGTCCAGGATCCTCGGGCCGAAGACTTGGGGCTGGTTGTACTTGCTGCGCCCCAGATCTTGGGCGCCCTTCTCGTTGATCTTCGTCCACACCACCTTCAAGCCTTCGTCCGTGGAGGAGAGCTTGGCGCCGACGGCGTTGGGGAAGATGCCCTGGAGCGCGCCGGCCGCGTCGTAGAGGAAGGTGCGGTGCTCTGATTTCACGACGACCACGCGCACCTGCCGCCCCTCAAACTGCGGGCTCGGCACGTTCCAGCGCTGGCCCCGGCTCCCGTCGGGCGGGGCGAGATCCTCCAGCGCGCGCATCGTCGCGGCATCGACCTCACCGGTCGCTGGGAGGTCGGCCCAGAGGGTCGCCGCGTGCCGCTGGAAGTTCGTGACCGCCTTCTTAGTCTGCGCGCCGAACGCGCCGTCCGGCCCTCCGGGGAGGGCGAAGCCCATGTCGGCGAGGGCCGTCTGGACGGGCAGCACGATCGTGTCTCGCGCCCCCACCGTCAGGGCTCGCTGGCCCGCGCGCAGCGCGTCGAAGCCCGGGTCGGAGAATCGGGTCTGTAGGCTCATCGTGTGTCTCCTGCGGTTGCGGTGAAGTCGCTCGCTGACTGTCGAGCGAGAGGTGAGCGCGGGGCCGAACATGACTCGTCCGCGAAGCGACGAACTCTTACGACCGCACCAAGTCGCGACGCCTGCGTCCCGGCAACCAGTTGCCGAGCGCCTGGCGGTGCGCACGCGCGCCTTACGCCCACGAAACCGGGGGCTGCACGGCGCACGACAGTCTTCCATCCCAGTCACTGGACCTGCTCTCGGAGGACGTCTCTCAGCCGCGTAAGCGAGGGACCCTCCAGTCGAACGTGGCCCACCGCGTGCGACCTGGTCACGCCGAGCTGTTCGAGTTCCACCGCGTGGTGAACGCCGCCCGCGCCGGACCCCCGCAGGTAGACGTGAGCGCCGACCACGCGAGCGTTGCAGGGCAGGGCAACCTCCGTCTCAGGCGAGAACGAGAGGAGCAGGCGGCAGTCCTGGGAAGGGGACTCTAGCCGGAGCAGGAGGCAGCCTCCGCGCGCGGCCACCTCGTTGGCGAGGGGGCCCTCCCACGACGTGAGGCCGTAGCCGAGGTCGGGGTCGAACGGAGCGGCCTGCACCCCGTCCCCTTCGATCCGTTCGGCGCTGTAGTACGCGCGCCTCAAGCGGATCGTCTCCGAGTCCAGGCCGTACTTCGACTTGAGGAACGCTCGCGTCTCCGCGAAGTCCGATCTCATCGGCGCGAACGTCTGCCCCGCGCGGTCGAAGAGGTGCTCGATCACTTCGTAGCCGTGCCGGAGCATGTCCAAGCAATGCCGCGTCATCTGCACCCGCGAGTGCTTGATGACACCCAGCCGCTCTTGGGCCGCCAGATCCTCTGCAAGCGCTTCTGGCCGGTCGATCAGCCAGTAGAAGGCGGCGCGGCGTTCGTCCGAGCTCTCGGCGAACAGCGCCTGCCGGTCGAAGAAGAGCATGAGGGAGCGGTGGAGGCGCTCGTCGTGGAAGACGCCGAGCATGCGCTCGAGCGAGATGGTCGGAGGCCGCCGGCTGAACGCGCTCGAGATGTTGGGGAGGTCCTCGCGTCGAGAGACCGTAGGCTCGCGGGCCAGCACCGCGAGGGTCCGCTCGACGCTGGTCAGCGTGCTCGCGAAGTCCACGAGGACGTCCCTCGCCAAGTCGCTCGCGTCCTGGCGCCGCGTCAGCACCCGCTCGAAGGTCTTGGTCACCCCCAAGGCGAGGAGGGTGCCGACGAAGCTGAGGATGGGGATGCAGCCGACGTCCACGGGAACCTTGAACCGCCTTCTACGAGCTCACTTCTTGTCAGCCGGCGGTGCGGGCGGAGGGTTGCTCTCCTTCGGCATCTGGTTGGTGATTAAGCCCGGGTCTCGCCCGTGGTCCTGGCGAAACTCGCCTTGGCGCGGGGGCCGCGGGTCGGGGTGTTGGCGCTCGATGTTCGGCTTCTTGGTGGTCATGGTTCTCTCGACGGTCAGGGTTGGTGGAGGCCTTCACAGGCTGTATGCGGGAGCGAGTTCGCTCGTCAGATCAGGGACCGGTGGGCGGCGCTAGGCCGACAAGGGGATCCGCACGCGCGGCCGCATCGGCACGAGGATGTTCGGGTAAGCGCGCACGACCTGGTTGTAGAGGTCGGCCACCTTCGGGGCCTTCACGCTCACCACGAGCGCGTACGGGATCGGGTGCTGCTCGGCGGCCGCCGTGCCCTTGCTGCGGTGGTGGTAGTAGATGTCGAAGCACGGCTCCTTGAGCGACGAGGCGAGGAACGTCCGGGAACTGCGCAGCACGGGCTCCCACTTGTGGCCGTCCTCGCGCGTCTCGTACTCGGGCACGCCGTACAGGTGCGCCGCCGAGAAGAACGAGTCCGTCTTGGGGTGGGCGGACGTCGAGCCGTCGTCGTACCGCTTGAACTTGTCGCGGTGCGGGCGGAAGGAGACCTCCAGCCCGCTGCGCGTGTAGACGCCCGGGTAGCCCGGATCGACCTCGGGCGCGATCAGGAGGGTCGCCGAGAGCGTGACCTTCCCCGCCAGGGCCACCTTCGGGAGGGGGATCGGCGCCCGGAGGTGCTCCTTCACGGGAAGCTCGCCCTGGAACACCACGACCGCCTCGTCGTCGTCGCAGGTGACCAGCATCGACGAGTCCGACTCGAAGCGACCCCAGCCGACGTGGGGCTGGGGGTGCTTGGCCGGGTCCGCCCGGTGGATCAGCAGCGCGCGGGCGGTGAGGGGCGCGAGGTCGCTGCCGATCTGCACGCGCGCGGACAGCGCGTTGCGCAGCGCGAAGGGCGACGCGAAGCTGGTGCCCTGGACGCCGCGCGCGCGGAGGCCGGAGCCGAGCACCATGAAGGGCTCCTCGTCGGAGCCGCCGAACGCCACGCCGTCGGGCTTCACCACGCCGGGGCTGCGCCCCGGGCCGACGCAGCTGTAGGCCGCCCTCTGCCAGGCGGCTCCGGGCCGGTGGGACGCGCCGACGGCCAGCACGTTCACGCCGTCCGCGGGCGGCTGGACCCGGTTGGCGCCGCTCTCCGCGTCGAGCTCGCCGTCGTTGCCCGCGGCGATGGTCGCGAGGACCGCGCCGTGCGCGAAGCGCTCGTCCAGCGAGGCGGTCCACAGGGTGACCTCGTCGTCGGCCACGGCGATGTTCGGGCCCACGCTGATGTTGGCGTACCCGTACTCGGAAGGGTGCGCGTCCAGGAAGCCCAGGATCCGGTCCAGGGCGTCCACGCACTCGAGGTCACTCGGGCTCGTGCCCGTGCCGTCGTCGAGGATGCGCACATGGTCGATGCGACAGAGCGGTCGCGGCAGCCGACCCGCCTTCGAGAGGGGCCCGAAGGCGAGCGCCGCCGTCACGCCCAGGCCGTGGGCCTCGTACTGCGGCACGGCGGGGCCGATGCCCGCCGGCTCGACGTACGTGACCCACGGGGCGAGCCGCGCGCGCTCCGACTTCGGCAGACCGCCGTCGAAGACCACCGCGCGGACCTCGTCGTCGATGGGGCCCTCCGTCGGCAGGTTCACCGGGAACCCGCCCGTCACGCGCAGCACCCCCGGCTCGCAAGGGCGCAGCGAGGGCATCCCGCGCGCGACGCGCACGAACGTGAACGCCGCCAGCTCGCCGACCGTCTCGGCCGCCACCCGCACCGGCACGAACCCCAAGCCCTGCACCCGGCGCAGGCGTCCCATGAGCGGCCGCGCCCCGCGCCGCTCCGCGTAGGCCTCGAAGGCCTCGACGATGCCCTCGTCGTCGGCGTTGTGGAGCACCACCTCGAGGAGCACCTCGTCCCGGTCCGTAGGGATCGAGCGGAGCTTCTCGGGCGCCGTGAAGGCGGCCAGGTCCTCGACGTGGGTCAGGTGGCGCGCGCCGCGGGTCTGCTCGGTCCACGCCCCCACCTGCGCCGCCCACCGGGTGAAGCTGTCGCGGGGGCCCGCGATGAAGATCTCCTCGGTGACGGCGCGCACCGGATGGATCTGCACGCCCCACCGCTCAGGCGTGATGGACCGCGACCGGCTGCCGACCGCCCGCACGCCGGCGGCGATCAGCAGCTCGTTGGGGAAGTCGCTCTTCGAGATGTAGCGGGGGTGCATGGTCAGGATCGCGACCGCCTCGCCGCGCGGGCAGGCGTCCCGCGGCATCGATCGCATCGCGCCCCCCGCGACCACGAGCCTCTGCGCCACGCGGGTGCGGGCGCTGTTGAAGTCGTACGGAGGGTTCTTGTCGCCCCCGCCCGAGGGCACTTCGACGGGCTCGGTGAGGCGCTCCCCTCGACCGAGCAGAAAGTTGTTCTCGCGCGCCATGGCCCCTTCAACCTTCCTACTTGTGGCCGCCCGTTGAGGCACCCTTACCCAGGTGCTTTCGGATCGTGTCGCGGGAGAGCCCCGTGATCTGGGAGATCGTCCGCTGCGAGCGCTTCTGGCGTTCGAGTTCGCGGGCGAACTGTAGCTTTCGCTCCAGCGGCGCCGCGCGGACGAGCTCGCTCGTCAGCTCGGTCAGCGCCTCGCTCAGCGGGATGCCCCGCAGCACCGACGCGCGTCGCGCGGCGTTCACCTGCCGGGCGACGTCCGCGAAGGACTGGCCGCCAAGGAGGGCGGCCAGGGTGTCGAGGACCTCGCCGAGGTCTTCGGCCGCAGGCGCGCCGAGGAGCCTCTCCACGGACGACCGAATCTCCGGGACGGTCGGACACGGGAACTCGATCACCCGGTCGAAGCGGCGCCACACGGCGGCGTCGAGCAACTCGGGGTGGTTGGTCGCCGCCAGCAGCACCCCGTCGCTCGGCCACTGGTCGATGGCTTGGAGGAGCACCGTGACGAGGCGCTTGAGCTCCCCGACCTCCGCGTCGTCGTTGCGGCGCTTGGCGATGGCGTCGAACTCGTCGAGCAGCAGCACCGCGTGCTGGTGCCGTGCGTAGTCCAGCACGACCTTCAAGTTGAGCCCCGTGCGCCCCAGGTAGGAGCTCATCACGGCCGCCAGGTCGAGCGTGAGGAGCGACCGCCCGAGGCGCTGGGCCACCCAGTGGCCCGCCATCGTCTTGCCGACGCCGGGCGGGCCGATGAAGAGCAGCGAGCGGACGGGGGACAGGCCGGCCGCGCGCAGCTCCGCCTCCCGGTCACGCTCCAGCAGAAACTCCCCGAGCGCCTTCTCGACGGTCGCGGGCCACGTCGGCTCGATCGCCACCTCCGGCTGGTCGTCGCGGCGGATGAGCTCGGCGCGGCTGTCGTTGTCCGCGGGGATGGGGAGCCTGGAGGCCTCGCGGGTCGGGGGGCTGGCCGACGCAAGGGTCAGCACCGCGTTGATCTGCTCCTTCAAGTCGGGCCGACGCCCCGCCAGCGACCGGAGGGAGCGCCGAACGACGGCAACGAGGTCGGGCCGTCTCCCCTCCAGGGCGAGCCTCGCGACGTGGACTAAATCTTTCTCGATGTCTGACATCTAGCCCGTTTCTGCATTTATACGCTGAAAAGAAGCATATCCAATGTGGACTAAACGGTCAAGCATCTCCTCCATCTAGTCCATGAGACGCTTCGTTCCGAGAGGATCATCCCCGACATCGCGGCCTCGCGCCGCCCCACGGTGCGTGGGGACGCGCGCTCGACCGCCACCGCGGCGCGATGGTGCGCTTCGGCGCCTGTGTGGAGGCCCTCGAGGCCATCGCGCGCGACCTCGCCTGACCGGCTGACCAGCGCTCAACCGTGCCCGTAGACGCCCCTCCAGTCGAACGTGGCCGACCACGGGCGGCCGCCATGCAACGGTCCGCAGTGGACGCAGCCGAGGCGGACGAAGAGGACCGCGCTGTCCTTCGCGCGGGGACAGCGCGGACCGCTCCCCGGCGGCGTAGTGAGGCGCCGGGAGCGCGCGAAGACCTCGACCGCCTTACAGACTTTCGCGACGACACGGTTGACCGCATCCCGGTCCTCCGCGCGGTAGGCGGCCAAGCGCCGCGCTTGAACAGGTTCTCGACGGCAAAGTCTCTGATCGGACGACCGAGCCCAAGGTGCCAACCCTAGGAGCAATCGGAGGTCGCAACTCGAAAGGTAGTTGCAACTTTTGAAGGTAGTTGCGACTTTCCTTCGCGCTGTGGGCGAACACCTCCTTGAGCTCCTCGATCCGCACCGCGCCCCGAGCGTGCGACTCGGCGCCTTCACCTCAGCCGTCTCCGACCACTACCAGCCCTTCCGGGGGGGGCGTGATGAGAGCTACGACTTCCTCGGCCGTGACAAGCTGCAGGCCCTGGTGCTCAAGTTCGCCCTCCACGGCGTTCGCGACCTCCACGCCGCCGCGATTCATCTCGCCCTGCAACTCACTGCCCGGCCTGGACCCGGGGAGGCGCCCCTGGGGCCCGGGCTCAGGAGGGCGATCCTGGTGGCCTACGTCGGGCGCATCGGCCTGGGAAGGATCGAGGAGGAGTGGAAGCGCGTGTTGAACGCGCTACGCCCCGACCTGCCAGAGCGCCTGGCGCTCGTCGCCGTCGCGGCCGAGGGCGCGGTGACCGTCCCCCAGCACGACGGGGAGCTCGGGTGGTTGGCGCAATGCGCGCTGGCCTCCCTCGACCCGGACGCCCGGACCAAGCGCCGCGCGCTCCAGACGATGACCTGGACGGAGAAGGCGTTCGACGTCTGGATGGTCCTCCTCGACGCGTGGCTCGGGCGCGAGGCACCGCTCCTGATGAGCGAGATCGCCCGCCGTTCGCGGTGCAGCACCCCGACCGTCGCGGCGACGGTTCGGCACCTGGAGGACCGCAACGAAGTGAGCCGGACCAGCGCGCGCCGGGCGGGCCTCCGCTCGCTGCCGCGCGGCTCCCTGGGTGAGATCCTCGTGCTGGCGGATCACCTCCGCAGCACGGTGCGCTACGTCGATGGCTCGGGGCGTCGCCCGGACCCGGAGGACCTCCTCCGGCGGGTCGGCGTGAAGGCGCCGGAGTCCGTCGCGGTCGGCGGGGTCGCCGCCGCGCGGCACTACGTGCCGGCCTTCGATCTGAACGGCCTCCCGCGCGTGGACGTGACCACCCTGGAGCGCGACGCCTCGTCGTGGGTCGCCCGCCTCGACCCGGCGCTGCGCCCGGCGAACCCCCAGGAGCGGTCGCCGGTTCTCGTCGTTCACCACCGCCGGCGCACCGCGCCGGACGGGCCACCCTCGCCGAGGGAGTCCTACCCGATAACGAGCCCGGCGGAAGTCCTCTTGGACCTCTACGACCTTCGGCTCACCGAGCAGGCCGACGACTTCGTGCAGACGCTGCGACGCAAGAGGGACGACCATGTCTGAACGCCTCGACCCCCGGATGCTCTTCGAGATGATCGCCCACGATCTGCCCGGCGAGCTCCGGCCCCACGTCCTCGTGGTCGGCAGCCTCGCGGCCGCCTACCACTTCCGCGACACCATCCACCGCGACGGCATCGCCACCAAGGACGCCGACTGCGTGATCCACCCGGCCGGCGCCTTGATGGAGTGCCAGGCCATCGCGACCCAGCTGCTCTCGGACGGCTGGAGGCGTAGGGACGATTGCAGCCCCAGGGAGCAGCCCGAGCCGGACACGGCGCTGCGGGCGATCCGCCTGAACCCGCCCAGCACGGAAGCGTATTTCATCGAGCTCCTCGCCTTCCCGGACGTCGGGCAGAAGGAAGCCGTGAGGTGGATCCCGTTCCAGCTGAGCGACGGCTGGTACTGCCTCCCGAGCTTCCGCTACCTCGGCCTGACCGGACGCGACTGGAAGCAGGCGGAGAACGGTCTGCACTACGCGGCGCCCGAGATGCTGGCCCTCGCGAACCTGCTGGCCCACCCGGAAGTCGGCACGAGGAAGATGAGCGGCCAGATCGGGAACCGGACCTTGCTGCGATCCGCGAAGGATCTCGGACGCGTGCTCGCGCTCGCATGGCTCACGAGCCGCAGCGGCATCGAGGCGTGGGTCCAGAGCTGGGAGGAGGCGCTTCGGGAGAGGTTTCCCGAAGAGGCGCCCGAGTTGGCCCTCTCCGCGGGCGCGGGACTTCGAGAGCTGCTGGCGGACGATGATGCCCTCGATCAAGCGCGACACGCCGTGGACGTCGGGTTGCTCGCCGGCAAGGATGTCACGTTGGAGAACCTTCGCGCGACGGGTCAACGACTCCTGGACGATGCGCTCCAGCCGCTGGCCGAGCGCCTCGGAGGTCGAGCGTCGTCGTAAGAACGACCGGTCCCGGCTCCCGAGGTGCTCACTCACCAACCGCCGCCACCGCTGCCGGTGATGCAGCTCGGCGCGTACCACGACGACGTCTGGTCCGTGCAGAAGCTCGGGTAGGGAATGGTCCGTGTCCAAGCCCGGACGATGTCGCGCTGGAACATCGTGTCGTCGTGGCAGAGGTGTCCGCCGTCGCCCCAGAGGGAGTAGGCGGACGCGCAGCAGCCGTACGAGGAGTAGTTCTCACCGACCTGGGTCGTCGGGCACTGGGGCATGTTCGGCAGCGCCGAGGCCCGGCCGCTGTACGACGAGGCGCACTTCAAGGTCATGGTGCTCGCCGCCGCACAGGTGCCGTGGTTGCAGGTGATGCGGGATGAGACCGTGCTCCCGCCGGCGGACTGGGACAGCGTCCGGGTGCTGGAATGATCGTACCAGGTGGTGATGCCGCGGTACCGCACCGGCTTCGTCCAGATCTCGAAGCGATGCGTGTAGGCGGAAGAGGTGATGGCCGATGCCACGCTCGAAGTCCCGGGGGACGGGGAGGTCGCGGGGAGGTGACGGCTCGGGTCGTCCTGCAACGGCGGAACCGCGCGGCCCAGAGCCACCAGGGCCTCGACCTCCGGGGCGACCTCCGGGCTCAGCGACAACGCGCCGAGCCCGATGGCGACCTCCGACGCGGCCAGGAACTCCTCGCGCCGACGGCCCGCGTCGGGGTCCGCGCGCTCGACGTTCGACTCCGCGATCCAGTCGGCGTCCGCGAACGTGTGGCCGCCCACCCGCACCGAGAAGGCCTCCCCGGATGCGGAGACGAACCTCGCGTCGATCTCGTACGCCGGGGCGTCGGGGTCGGACTCCCGCACGGCGGCCGGAGTCGCCGCGCCCCGCTTCGCCTCGAAGCGCAGGCTCAGGTCGCCCCGCCGGTAGTGGCCCACAAGGTGACCCGGCTCGGCGACGTCCACGACGAGACTCGCATCCGAGTTCTGCGCCACCGGGGAAGGGCTGGCAGGAGCGACCCCGTCCGTCGTCGTGGACTCGGCGGCACAGCCCGCCGTGCCGCCGAGAGACGACGCGAGGAGAAGTCCGAGCGGAGCGAGCAGTTGCAGACGTCGCGTCATGGCGCTCTCCGTACTGGGTGAACGGTTCGGCCCGAGTGAATCGGACCAGCAGTGTGGGGGTAGATGCGGGCGCACTCCGCCCCGCACCCGTCAGGTCGTGGTAGCGCAGTTTGCGCGGCACGCCACAGAAGGCATTGGGTCATGAGTACGGCGTGAGGACCGCCGCGGTTCCGGGGCGCCGCGGGGTTGGTTCTGCATCCTGCCGAGGTCGGCGCCCATCTACGATGGGACCATGTCCCTCGACCCGGTCGTCGCGCACCAGCTCAAGACCCTCATCGAGCAGCTCTCAGCGGAGGGGAGACTCCGGCCGAAGGCCGAACTCGACCGCTACTACGCGACGTTCCGGGCGCGCTTCGGCCCCGAGGTGCTGCGCTCCCTCGACGGTCCCACGTTGCTCGAGACGCTCCACAACACGAGCAACCTCTCCAGCCTCGTCTACTGGTTGGAGTTCAAGAACGACGACGAGATGCCCGCGATCTTCGGCAGCATCGCGGGCGGCAGCGCGCTGAAGTTCGGCCTCTACCGTCGCCGCGAGACCGGCGCGTGGATGACCGGACACCCGACGGCGCAGCGAGAACTCTCGATCGACGAAGCCGTGACGATGGCGCGCCGACACCGCGACCAGCTGGTCGCCGGGGCGGCCGTGCTCGATGCGCTCTCGGCCGACGCCAACGGCGTCTCCTACGGCGCCCTGCAGACGAGCATGGAGCGCGTCGCCCCTGACGTCGCCGAGCTCGCGTGGGGCCACAAGTACTTCAGCCTGCTCGCGCCGACGGTGCTCGACGACTACCACGCGCCGATCTACCAGCGGTTCCACCTCATCAAGATGCTCCTGGCGCCCCCGGCGCGCGCGGGTCGGTACGTGGCCGCCGAGGGCTTCGTCGCGGCGGCCCGCGAGCTCGGCGTCCCGGTGACGAGCCTCGCGACGGCGCTCAACGCGGCGCACGGCGTACCGCACCGGTACTGGCGCGTCGGCACGGGCAACGACGACGCGCCCCGCGGCGAGTGGCCGGCGATGCGCGACCGGGGGCGCGCAGCCATCGGCTGGTCCGAGCTCGGCGACCAATCCCTGCTCGAGCACACGCAGGCGGCCCGAGAGGCGCTGCGGGGGCGCGTGGAGGCGTTCTGGAAGACGCGTGCGGCGAGTGCCGGGCGCGTGGCCAACTATCTCTTCCGCCTCGTCCATGACGTCGCCCCGGGAGACCTGGTGGTGGCCGCGGACGGCGAGACGAACCTCGCGATCGGGCGGGTGACCGGCGACTACGGGTTCGACGCGAGCGCGGCGTACGCCCACCACCGCGCCGTCGAGTGGCTGGACATCGGCGAATGGAAGTTCCCCGAAACCGAGGGGCTGCGCACGACCCTGATCGAGTTGAAGAAGTCGTCGGCGAACCTCCTGGCCGTCGAGCGCCGTCTCCGCGCGCCGCGGGCGCCGGTCGCCCCGCCGGGCGTTTCGGTCCCGCCTGTGTCGATGGCTCTCCCCGCCTTGGATCCGACGACCGCCCGAGTTCAGGCGGTGCTCGCCCGGAAGGGTCAGGTGATCCTGTACGGCCCGCCCGGCACCGGGAAGACCCACCACGCGGAAAGGGCGGCGCGGGAGCTCGCCGCCCGGGATTGGTTCGCCCAGCCGTTTGAGAGGCTCACCGAGAGCCAGCGGCGCGAGGTCCTCGGCGGCCCCACGGAGCCCGGCGCCATCGAGACGTGTTGCTTCCACCCCGCCTACGGCTACGAGGACTTCCTGGAAGGCTACCGCCCGCGCTTGAGCGACGGAGCCCTCGCCTTCCAGCGCCGCGACGGCGTGTTCAAGCGACTCTGCGCTCGCGCGCAAGCGCAACCTACCAGGCCCTTCTACCTCCTCATCGACGAGATCAACCGCGGCGACATCCCGCGCATCTTCGGCGAGCTCCTGATGGTCCTGGAGAAGGGGAGAAGGGGAGACGCGGTCGTGCTCCCGGTCAGCGGGGAGCGCTTCGCGGTGCCGCCGAACGTGTTCGTGATCGGCACGATGAACACCGCCGACCGCTCGATCGCCCTGCTCGACACTGCACTCCGCCGGCGCTTCGGCTTCGTCGAGTGCATGCCGGACTCGGCCGCGCTCGGCGACGCGGTGGTCGCGGGCATTCCCCTCGGGCCGTGGCTCGATGCGCTCAACGCCCGCATCCTGCGGCACGTCGGGCGAGACGCGCGCAACCTGCAGGTCGGCCACGCCTACCTGCTGCACGCCCAGCGCCCCGTCGGGGACCTGGGGCACCTCGCCCAGGTGCTGCGCGACGACATCGTCCCGCTGCTCGAGGAGTACTGCTACGAGGACTACGCCGCGCTCGAGCGGATCCTGGGCGCGACGCTCGTGCTGCGCGACCGTCAGCGCATCGACGACACGCTCTTCTCGCCGGCGCGCGCCGACGACCTGGTGCGCGCGCTCCTGCAGCCCTGCCCGGAGATCACCGCGTCGCCGCAGGCCCTCGCGCACGACAACCCGCAAGAGACCGAAGAGACGGACGACGGCGAGGGGGACGCGTGACGGCGGGCCATGTGCTCCTGCGCGAGTGGGAGACGAGGTCGCCGGGGGTCGGTGCGGACGACCCGCTCCGGGGGCGCACGCTCGACCGCGCCGGGGCGGAGCTTGCTGGGCTGCTCGGCGCCCGGCGGATGCTCGACGTGCGAGAGGTTCGTCACGGCCTCGAGGTGCGCTCGTCGTCCTTCGTGGGCCGGGTCCGCCTGGGCGACCTCACCCTCACGATCACGCCAAAGCTCGATGCGGAGACGCTGCTCGCCCTCTTCCCGTACGCCTACGGGCTCCGCAACGTGGCGCGCGGCGGGGACGCCCTCTTCGAGACGCAGGGCGTGCTCCTGCAGGACCTGATGATCGAGATGCTTCACGACGAAGTGGATGGGCTGTTGCAGCGCGGCCTGCCGCGCCGATACCGGCCGCGCCGCGAGGACCTCGCGAGCCCCCGGGGCCGCATCGACATGAACGCGCTCGCCTCGCTCGCCTCTGCACCGGGCACTCTCCCCTGCGAGCACCATGTGCGGAGCGAGGACTGGGCGCTCCACCGGGTCCTCCTCGCGGGCCTGCGCCACGCCGCAGGCCTGACGGCGACGCCGGCGCTCCGCGTGCGCCTGCTCCGACTCGCCGCGCGGCTCGGCGACCGCGTCTCGAGCGTCGAGCTCCACGGCTGCGCGATCACCGAGGCGCTCCGCGGCCTCGACCGGTTGACCCGGGCGTGCGGGCCCGCGTTGCGCCTCATCGAGGCGCTGCACCGGGGGCACCTGCTGTCGCTCGACGAGTCCCGCGAGGGGGTGGTCTTGCCCGGGTTCCTGTGTACGCGGTGCGCAATCCCCATGGCAGTAGCCGTTGCGGGGACCTGGGACGCTCGCGGTTATGCGACCACCCAAACCCTCCCCGGTGACGCCCGACGAGCTCTGTCGTCGCCACGTCGAAGCCCTGG
>Ga0208628_1000044_pt1 | contig 80488 bp, 67 predicted proteins | sample LakWasMet16_LOW5_2_FD_183864 | JGI IMG/M metagenome (GOLD analysis project Ga0208628, IMG submission 183864) | Freshwater sediment methanotrophic microbial communities from Lake Washington under simulated oxygen tension - Sediment Metagenome... | ecosystem: Environmental > Aquatic > Freshwater >... | reverse complement strand
GCAGCTTTTACTTCTTGTGAATCTGAAATTTCTTTTTTTAAATTCAATAAGCTAGTAACAATATTCATATTGTTTTTCACACGATGAAAAACCTCAGCTAGAAGTATTTCTTTTTCTTTCAGCATTTTTTTAATCAAATGCTCTTGACCTATTGATTCGGAAACGATACTGATATTAAATGCTAAGGCAGACGTAAATGCAAGAATAATATTAAATAGTTTTATATCCTTAAACTTTCCATCTCCCAGTTCAAAATTATAAACGTTGCCAGTGTAGCCAATTACAATAACAATGACGGTAACCAAACAAAAAACACTAATAATGATTAAATGCTTTAGCATCTCCTTTCTCCCCAACAATTGTATCATACTGATCATCATGGGGAAGTAAAACAAAATGATATAAGAATCAATACCCATTTTAAGACACATAGAAGCCAATAAGCTAAAGCCTATGATGTAAAAACCGTAGGCTGTCCATATATAATTTTTATAATGGTTTATTACCATTAAAAATGGCAATACCAACAGCGACAATAAACAATCGATGAAAATATCATTGTACCCCGAAATTTGAAAAAATACCAAGGCAATAATCATATTACACATGGTAATGCAGGTAATTAAATTTAATTTACGAGTTAAGTAAATTTCCCAAGGCTGGTGCATTGGCTTCACACCAATATTTATGAGTTTATTACACCAACTAATCATCGTTTAAAAGTAACAAAATATATCACATTTAAATACGAGAAAAAACGGGTTAATGTTAAAATTATCTCTCTTTCGATGAGAAAAAACACTAATAATATATTAAAAACGAGGCTTGAGATTTCAAGCCTCGTTTTGTATTACTTTACTTATTAGCAACATTTGTTCGAATGACAGCCGCAAGTATTTTTGTTACAATTGCAGTTATTACAGTTACAAGAACTATTGTTATTGCAATTACAGGTATTAGCCGTTGTGTTTGTTGTTTGGCAGTTGCTCGTGTTACAAGAACATGATTGATTTTGATTTTCCATGATGTTTAAATTTTAAGGTTATACATTTATTGATTTATAACCTATAGACGCGCACTTTAAAAAAGGACGCAAATTAAGATTGGCAACCGCAACCTTTTTTACATTCATGTTCCATAATATTTCCGTATTTATCAGATTGGATAGAACAACATTCGTTAAACAAACTATGTAATTGCTGGCGCGCTCTTTGAATACGAGATTTAGCGCCCGAATAAGAAATACCTAATTTATCGGCATATTCTTTTTGAGACAATACGCCCATTTCGGTTTGTAAAATAGCTTCTTTATAATTATCAGGTAATTGATCAATCATAGGCTTTAAGCATTTTACCAATTCGGTATTAAAATCTTTTTCTTCTTCAAGCTCCATCAAATTATCTGATAAAGGCACTTTATTTTTTTCTTTCTAAAATAATCTAAAATACTGTTTCGGGTAATTTGATATACCCAAGAAGCCAATTTATCCTTTTCACTCAAAGTCTTCAACTTTAAGTGTATTTTAATAAATACATCTTGTAAAATGTCGTTTGAGGCCTCTTTATCATTCACGCGTTTGTTTATAAAGTTAAACAGTTCCTTGTGAAAGGCTTTCCATATCGTTTCGGTAGTTGTTGTCATAAACTTAAAGACGCAGCATTTAAAAAAAGACGCAAAGAAATTACTACACTAAAGGTAAGATAATTTTAAGACATAAGTCATTCGTTTAACCGAGACCTGACAGGTTTCAAAAACCTTTCGGGTCTTTGCGTTAGGACTAAAACTCCAATTCTGGAATTTCTACAATTAACTTATGTAGGCTTTTAAAATTCTCTAAATCTTCAAATAAATCAATGACCTCAGCTTTTTTAATATTGGCGGCTTTATCCGAAACACAGGTTAAATAAGAGCTCCAAGCATAATCCATAGCGTTTTCACAAACTCCATGATTAACTGGGTTGTTATGAATATAAAGGATTAAGTTTTTGAGATACGCTTCGTTATCTACTAATTTTCTTTTAAAAGGTCTTTGAAAAAGACTACTGTGCCTATTGTATCTTTTATTGATAGCTTTTGTGTAAGCATTAAATAAATTAGAAAAACTTTGATGCGGCATTTTTGGCGTTTCATCTCTTATCCTAACTAAAAAATGAAAATGATTTTTCATTAAACACCAAGCGTATGTATCGGCAATTGGATCTATATGATTTCCGTATAGTTTCATGAAATAATCGTAATTGTCCAACTCAAAAAACAATTCAGCACTATTGATTCCTCGGTTATAAATATGATATACTTTTCCTTCTTGTAAAGATTCTATGTTTTGCATTTTCTTCGTTCGTTTGCTACACCTGTCAGGTTTTAAAAACCTGACAGGTGTAATTACAACACAAAGTAAAGCAATTTCAAAACGCGACTTTGCTACAAACTGTAGCATTTTGGTTTGATATCACAAATTGTGACCTCAAAGTTTTAATTATGTAGCATTACAAATAACTGGATAAATATTATTTTAATATTCTGATTATTTCTCCCAGTAAAACATCTAACCCTTGTCTAAAATCAACTTGAACTGCATTTGGTAAATTTTCTTTTTTTCTTGTAATGGAATGAGCAAATGAATCACCTATTTTTCTACTCGTATTTTCCAAATGTTCCATATTGCCTTTAAAACTGACTGAATTTCCTTCGGATTTATATTGGCTAACAACTGAAGCGAAATTATCTTTGCTAAATATTGGAGGAACATGATTAATAATTGTCCTCACTATTATTCCCACGGTGTAATAGTTCTCTAATCTATATGCATCATTTAGTTCTTTACATAACTGAATTAATTTGATTAGATCAAAATTATCATTCTGAACATTTTTTAATTCGTCTACCCTTGTTTGACTAACGTATATTGCTATATCTTGCTTCAAATTTTCTATTTCTGATTCTTCAAAATCTATTTTGTTTTTTAATTTTTCTAATACAGTTAATAATCTCTCATCCCAATCTTCAACCATAACTTTATTAATCAAATTTGCTGTATTGAAAATGTCAATTTGGGAAATAAACAGACTAGAACTTCCGTCAATATATCTTATAGCGTCTTTAGCACGTTCAATAAAATTTTCAACTTTACTTCTTTCAAAAATTGTCCATGTTCGAACTTCTAAAATCAAGTCCGATACATATTTTAATTTCTTATCTTTTGAAATTTTCATAATTGGAGTCTGAGTTAATTTAAGGCTATCGATGTATTCACAGCCAGAAAGCAATATTTTAGCCCTTATCTTTGCAGATCTATCATGTGCTGAAATTATTTGCCCATCTACAACTCTTGGCGCGGTAGGTTCAATTTTCACTCTACCAGCTTTTTGTAATTCTTGCAATTTATCCAACAAATTATCTGAAGAAATTGGCAATTCATTTAATTCAATAAATTGACCATTATCATTGTCTTTTAAATATTTAAGTATTTCTGTGTACATTCTCCATTCTTTCAAAAAAAAGCCTCTCTAAAAATTTCAGAGAGGCCTTTCTTCAGGGTTAAACTTATTTTCTTTTGTTCTCGACTACGCTCGAACTGACAGTACTAACTACCACAAGCTTCACATCCTTCTGGGTTATCTAAACTACAAGATAATTGCGCTTGTTGTTCTTCAAAGCTTAAGATGTGTGTTTGTCCACGCTCTACTAATAAAGCGTCTTCGTTACCTAATACTGGTACAGATAAGGCTGCTTGGTCTACTGTAAACTTAATAGCATCAGCTGCTGCTTTTGTACGTAAGTAGTACATACCAGTTTTTAATCCTTTTTTCCAAGCGTAGAAATGTGCTGAAGATAATTTAGCAAAGTTTGCATCTTGGATAAACAAGTTTAATGATTGAGATTGGCAAATGTAAGCGCCACGGTCGGCAGCCATATCAATAATTGTACGTTGTTTAATTTCCCAAACTGTTTTGTAAATATCTTTAATGTTTTGAGGAATTTCAGGAATACCTTGTACTGAACCATTTGCTCCAATAATTTTGTTTTTCAATGCATCATTCCACATACCTAATTTTACTAAGTCGCGTAATAAGTGTTTGTTTACGACTGCAAACTCACCAGATAATACACGACGGCTATAAATGTTTGATGTATATGGTTCAAAGCATTCGTTATTACCTAAAATTTGAGATGTAGAAGCTGTTGGCATTGGCGCTAATAACAACGAGTTACGTACACCATATTTTGCTACTTCTTCTTTTAACACTGTCCATTCCCAACGTGGGCTTGGTGTTACACCCCACATATCAAATTGCATAATGCCTTTTGATAATGGAGAACCTGGATAAGATTCGTAAGCGCCATCTTTAATTGCTAAGTCTTTAGAAGCAGTCATTGAAGCGTAATAAATCGTTTCAAAAATCTCTGCATTTAATTTTTTAGCTTCTTCACTTTCAAATGGAAAACGCATTAAGATAAATGCATCTGCTAAACCTTGCACTCCTAATCCAATTGGACGGTGACGCATGTTTGAATTGCGAGCCTCAGGAATTGGGTAGTAGTTACGGTCAATTACTTTATTTAAATTTTTAGTGATGGTATAAGTTACATCAAATAATTTTTGGTGATCAAATGTTCCTTCTTTCTCATCTACAAAACGAGGTAATGCAATAGATGCTAAGTTACAAACCGCTACTTCATCAGGGCTAGTATATTCAACAATCTCCGTACATAAGTTAGATGATTGAATTGTACCTAAGTGAGATTGATTTGATTTTAAGTTACAAGCATCTTTGTATAACATGTATGGGTTACCAGTTTCGATTTGAGAATCGATAATTGCTGCCCATAACTCACGTGCTGGAACTTGTTTACGGAACTTCCCTTCTTCTTCGTATTTAGTATATAATGCTTCGAACTCTGCGCCGTGTGTTGTATATAAATTAGGGCATTCATTAGGACACATTAAACTCCATGTTCCTTCCGCTTCAACACGCTTCATAAATAAATCCGGAATCCATAACGCTGTAAATAAATCACGCGCACGCATTTCTTCTTTACCATGGTTTTTACGAATATCTAAAAACTCATAGATATCAGCATGCCAAGGCTCTAAATAAATAGCGATAGAACCTTTACGTTTTCCACCACCTTGATCAACGTAACGTGCTGTTTCGTTGAATACTTTTAACATTGGCAAAATACCATTTGATGTGCCATTAGTTCCTTTAATATAAGAGCCAGTAGCACGTACTTTATGAATAGCTAAGCCAATACCTCCAGCAGATTGAGAAATACGAGCACATTGTTTTAATGTATCGTAAATTCCATCAATACTATCGTCTTTAGCTTGTAATAAGAAACAAGAACTCATTTGTGGTTTTGGCGTACCAGCATTAAACAAAGTAGGAGTTGCATGTGTAAACCAACGCTCACTCATTAAGTTATAAGTTTCGATAGCTGCAGCAATATCATCTTTGTGTATACCAATTGATACACGCATTAACATATGTTGAGGGCGCTCAGTAACTTTACCGTGAGTTCTTAATAAATAAGAACGCTCTAAAGTTTTAAAACCAAAATAGTCGTAACCAAAATCTCTATCATAAATAATAGAAGAATCTAACAATTGTGCATTTTTCATCACAATTTCATAAACGTCGTCGGCAATTAACGATGCTTTTTGATTTGTTTTTGGATCAACATAAGTATATAATATCTCAACCGTTTTACTAAACGACTTAATAGTGTTTTTGTGTAAGTTACTAACTGCAATACGAGATGCTAATAAAGCATAATCAGGATGTTTAGTTGTTAACGACGCAGCAGTTTCAGCAGCTAAGTTATCTAAATCAACAGTGTGAACGCCATCATACACACCATCAATTACTTTTTTTGCTACTTGAATTGGATCTACGTGATTTGGATCTAAGCCATAGCTTAATTTTTGAACGCGTGCTGTGATTTTATCAAACTTCACAGACTCTTGAGTGCCATCTCTTTTAATTACAAACATTGCCTTTGGTTTTTAATTGGTTTTACTTAGTTTTTGAGTATCGTTTTCGTTACAACAAGTTATAACTATAATCGTCTTTTTTTACTTTCGCCACCACTTGATATTAACAAAGTGATGGTTAATTATTTCTTTCCTTTATTTGCTGGGCCGCAAGCGACTTAGCAAAAATTTAACATTTAATGAACGTGTTTCTGGAGGCTAGTATTCCCTTACAAGATTTACACCTTGTTTAATGATTTTCAATGAGATACGAATCAGGGAATTTAACCGATGAATTTTTTAACTAAAAATCTTCATCTAAATTAAACACGTTATTTTCTTCTTTATTGTTCATCACACCAGATTTTTGGTATTCAGCAACACGTTTTTCGAAGAAATTTGTTTTGCCCTGTAACGAAATCATCTCCATAAAGTCAAATGGATTTGAAGCGTTATAGAATTTATCGCAACCTAATGCTAATAATAATCTATCAGCGCAAAACTCGATATATTGACACATTAAATCAGAGTTCATTCCAATTAAACGCACTGGAATAGCGTCTGAAACAAATTCTTTTTCAATCACTACAGCATCAGTAATAATTTTAGTTACCGTTTCTTTTGGTAATTTATTTTTAACGTGATCTGAATATAACATACATGCAAAATCACAGTGTAAGCCCTCATCACGTGAAATTAACTCATTACTAAAACTTAATCCTGGCATTAAGCCACGTTTTTTTAACCAGAAAATTGAACAGAAAGAACCAGAGAAGAAAATTCCTTCAACTGCTGCAAACGCAATTAAACGTTCAGCAAAACTTCCGTTATTAATCCATGTTAAAGCCCAATCAGCTTTTTTACCAACACATGGTACTGTTTCAACCGCATGTAATAATTTATCTTTTTCAACTGGATCTTTAATATAAGTATCTATTAATAAAGAGTAAGTTTCTGAGTGGATGTTTTCCATCATTACTTGGAACCCATAAAAGAAACGAGCCTCAGGGTATTGTACTTCGTTTAAGAAGTTAATTGCTAAATTCTCATTAACAATTCCATCACTAGCGGCAAAAAATGCTAATACATGTTTCACAAAATGACGTTCGTTGTCATTTAACTTATTATTCCAATCACTTACGTCATTAGATAAGTCAATTTCTTCGGCTGTCCAGAAACTTGCTTCTGATTTTTTATAATATTCCCAAATATCATTGTGTTTGATTGGGAAAATAACAAAGCGGTCTTTGTTTTCTGCTAGTATTGGTTCTGTCATAAATCGGTCTTTATATATAAAGCTTATTATTAAAAAATAGTAAGCGTTTTAGTTTAAATCTTCGTTCTACAAATCTGATTAAAAATGATTGGATTTTCAGAAAATGAAATTAACATTACGACTGTTTTTTTAACATTGAGAAATTAACAGCAAAGGTTAATAACTGGCCAATTTGCTTATGTATCAAGCAATTAAAGAAATTATAAAAAAAAGTGAAAAAAAATTGTTCGTTGTATTTATTTTTTTGTTAAGGGGAGTGTAAAAACCACAAAATATGCTTTTAAAAGCCTTTATTAGTAAGGGAATATCTTCTTTTTTATAATGGAAAAGCATTAAAAATAATTTTAATTGCAGGAAAACTTCAAAAAAAAATTAATCTTCAAAAAAATGGGGTTAATCTTTTAAATAAGTAGAGTAGTCCAAAATAGATTTAATACCATTTAAGTCATTTTAAAAGATGAAATAACTACCTGTAAAGTCTTAAATCAAGCATAAAAGGCTATAAAAGTATTTTAACAATAATAGCGTAGATATTAAAAAAGTGCTATTTTTGTTATCTAAATTTTTAAAAAAGAACGATGATTGATTTAACAGGAATTATTGCCATTAGTGGACAACCAGGATTATATAAAGTGGTTGCTCAATCTAAAAACGGAATTATTGTAGAAGGATTAGCAGACAAAAAACGTACTTCTATTAGCTCAACAGCTAAAGTAAGCTCATTAGAAGATATTAGCATGTTTACTACTGGCGAAGATAAACCAGTGGCTGAAATCATGAAAGCTATTTTTGATAAAGAAAAAGGTGGAGCTTGTATTGATGCAAAAGCTGACGACAAAACGGTTGCTGCTTATTTTGCTGCAGTTTTACCTGATTATGATAAAGAGCGTGTTTATACTAGTAATATGCGTAAATTATTTAACTGGTATAATGGTTTACAAACTTCTGGTAACTTAAAAGTGAAAGAAGCTGAAACAGCAGAAGAAACAGCTGAAAAGAAAATTGTAAAAGCAGCTACTGAGAAAAAAGCAGCGGTTAAAAAAACAGCGACTAAAGATACAACTAAAGCAAAAACAAGTACAGGTGTTAAAAAAACAGCTGGTGTTAGAAAAACTGGTGTAGCTTAATTAGTATACTTATATAAATTGAAAGCCCTTTCGAAAGAGAGGGCTTTTTTGTTTTGTCATGCTGAACTTATTTCAGCATCTCTTGAGACCCTGAAACAAGTTCAGGGTGAATCAAACCTTTTTTTATAACTTTTACCCAAAAAACTTTAACTTCAATCCATAAAAAGAACGTCATGAACCGTCATTATATTTCAAAAGATTTTAGAGTGAGTAATTGGGAAAACCTAAAACCATTATTTGAAGAATTAAAAAATAGAACTATTAATTCGGTTACCGAATTAAAACAATGGATGCGCGATCATAGCGAATTAGAAGCTGTGTTAAATGAAGATGGTGCTTGGCGTTACATCAAAATGACTTGCAATACTCAAAATGAAGAATTACAAGAATCGTTTAATTATTTTGTGACAGAAATTGAACCACATATTTCTCCGTATAGTAATGATTTAAATAAAAAATTAATTGATTGTCCTTTTGTTGATCAATTAGAAAAAGACACCTACTTTGTATATGTGCGTGGTGTTAAAAAAAGCATTGAGTTATATCGCGAAGAAAATATTGAATTGCAAACAGAATTGCGTCAAAAAGAACAGGAGTATGGAAACATTTCTGCCGCGCAAACTATTACTTATAATAAAGAAGAAATCACTTTACAAAAAGCAGCGACTTATTTTAAAAGTAATGATAGAGCATTGCGCGAAAGTATTTACCATCAAATACAAGCACGCCGAGCAGAAGACGAAACTGAATTGAATAAATTGTATGATGAGTTAATTGCATTGCGTCATCAAGTGGCTTTAAATACAGGTTTTAAAAACTATAGGGATTACAAACACGAAGAGTTGGGCCGTTTTGATTATAGCGTACAAGACTGTTATAATTTTCAGGATGCCATACAGCAACACATTGTTCCTTTAGTTAAACAAAACGAGCAAGCTCGTAAAGATGCTTTAAAATTAGATGTTTACAAACCTTGGGATAAAGAGGTAGATGCTGAAGGAAAAGAACCATTAAAGCCTTTTACAACAGGTGTAGATTTAGCAGAAAAAACTATTACATGCTTCAATACAATCGATCCATATTTTGCAGAGTGCATTAAAACTATGCAGGACATGAAACGTTTGGATTTAGAATCACGTATTGGGAAAGCACCAGGTGGTTATAATTATCCTTTAATGGAAACTGACGTGCCATTTATTTTTATGAATGCAGTTGGCTTACATCGCGATATGGTAACAATGGTTCACGAAGGTGGACATGCTGTGCACGCATTTTTAGCGGCTGATTTAGAATTAACTGAATTTAAAAGTACACCAAGCGAAGTGGCAGAATTAGCCAGCATGAGTATGGAATTAATTAGTATGGAACATTGGGAGCCTTTCTTTCCAAATCCTGAAGATTACAAACGTGCAAAAAAAGAACAATTAAATGATGTACTAAAAGGATTGCCTTGGATTGCCTCTATTGATAAGTTTCAACATTGGATTTATACCAATCCAAAACACACATTAGAAGAACGTTATGCGTATTGGATGCAAATTAGTAAAGACTTTGGAACTGGTGTAGTTGACTACTCAGGATTAGAAAATAATTTACAACGTTCGTGGCAAGGGCAATTACATTTATATGAAGTGCCATTTTATTATATTGAATATGGCATGGCGCAATTAGGTGCTATAGCGATGTGGCGCAGCTATAAACAAAATCCTAAACAAGCTTTAGCAAATTATAAAAAAGCATTGTCATTAGGATATTTAAAAACAATTCCAGAATTGTACGAAGCAGCGGGAATCAAATTTGATTTCTCTCCGGCTTATGTAAAAGAGTTAGCGGATTTTGTGAGAAGCGAGTATGAGAAATTGTAGTTAAAAAAAGTTCTCGACCCCGCTCGAACTGACAAACATTTTATCTGTCAATCGAGCGGAGTCGAGAAGCTATAATCTATTTCATCTCTCTTTCCTTATCTAAATAAGAATGCACCACTTCTATCGCATTATCAATCACGTCGCTTAAAGCTACAATGAATGAACCTGGTTTTGCTATGCTGAATGCATGATTTAAGGCCTCAATTTCTTTAGGCACGTATTCGTATGAAGTCATTGGGCTTACTTGCTGAATTCCCTCCACTAATAATTTCACAATTTCTTCTGCTTGTCGTCCACGTAAAAATTTATCCTGACGAATAATGATATGATCAAACATTTCTGCTGAAATTCTTCCCATAGCTCTGATATCATCATCTCTTCTATCGCCAGTTCCTGTTATAATTCCAATTTTAGAAGCGGATTCAATAGTAGTTAAAAACTCTTTGATGCCTTTAAACCCATCAGGATTATGAGCAAAGTCAATCATGACTTTGTATTCTTTGAAATCAAAAATATTCATACGTCCAGGAGTTTGCGCTGCTGATGGAATAAACGTTTCCAAGCTAGTAGCAATATCCTCTGTTGCAAATCCATATACATAAGTTGCCAAAGTAGCTGCTAACACATTTTGAATCATAAAAGACACTCGTCCACCAAACGTTAATGGCACACTTGTTACTTTTTGAACTCTAAATTTCCAATCTCCTTTTTTGATGGTAATAAATCCGTTTTCATAAATGGCAGCAATACCACCTTTTTTGCAATGCTCAATGATTACTTTATTGTTTTCATTCATACTAAAGTAAGCTACATTGCAATTGACTTCTTTTGAAATTCCTGCACAGTATTCGTTATCAGCATTTAAAACCACATAACCATCACGCTTTACACTCTCAGCTACAACACCTTTTACACGTGCCATGTCTTTCAATGTATTAATATCCGAAAGCCCCATATGATCTTCTTGAATGTTAGTCACAACCGCCACATCACATCTGCTAAATCCTAAGCCCGAACGTAAAATACCACCACGAGCAGTTTCTAAAACAGCAAACTCAACAGTAGGGTCTTTTAAAATAAACTCCGCACTAACTGGTCCTGTTGTATCGCCTTTCGTTAACATCGAGTTGCCAACGTAAATACCATCACTGGTTGTAAAGCCTACTTTGAATCCATTATTTTTGACGATGTGTGAAATTAAACGGGTAGTCGTTGTTTTACCGTTTGTGCCTGTAATCGCAATAATAGGAATGCGGCAAGATTTACCTGTTGGGTATAGCATATCAATTACTGGCGCTGCCACATTACGAGGCAAGCCTTTTGCTGGCGCTAAATGCATACGGAAACCTGGAGCAGCATTTACTTCTAAAACAACGCCGCCTGTAACTTCTAGTGGTTCGCTTAAATTAGAAGCCATGATATCAATACCACAAATATCTAAACCTATGACACGAGAAATACGTTCGCAAATAAAAATATTATGTGGATGTACAATGTCTGTTATATCTGTGGAAGTTCCGCCAGTACTCAAATTAGCAGTGCCTTTTAAATAACAATGTTCATCTTTCTTTAAAACCGTTTCTAAATTGTAATCTTTCTTTGCTAACTGTTCTAGAGTTTCTCTATCAACCGAAATTTCAGTTAATACATTTTCATGTCCGTAACCACGACGAGGATCTAAATTTTCTTTGTCAATTAATTGTTGTATGGTTGATTTACCGTCACCAATCACATGAGCTGGCTCACGCAAAGCTGCAGCAATAAAACGATTATTGATTACTAATACTCTAAAATCATATCCTGTAATAAATTTTTCAATTATAATTTTACGAGAATATTTTTTGGCATGCGCAAATGCTTCAACAGCTTCTTCTAAAGTTTTTACATTAATAGAAGCACCTTTACCATGATTGCCATCTAAAGGTTTAAATACTAATGGAAAGCCTACGCTCTTCACCGCGTCTTCTAAATCATCAGGATTAGAAATACAAACACCTTTTGCTACAGGAATAGCTGCGTCTTTTAACATGCGTTTGGTTTCATCTTTGTTACTAGCCAAATCAACGGCGATGGAACTTGTTCTATCCGTCATGGTTGCTCTAAAACGCACTTGATTTTTTCCGTAACCTAATTGCACTAATGATTCGGAATTAATTCGAATAAAAGGAATATCACGTGCAATGGCTTCATCTACAATAGAACCAGTACTTGGCCCAAAACGTACATTTTCGCGTAACTCGCGCATGTGACGGATTTCTATGTCTATATCATATGTTTCTCCACTAATTAAAGATTCAGCTATTTTTACGGCAGTTTTTGCGGCATATAAACCAACAGCTTCTTCCATGTAATTAAATACAACATTATAAACTCCTTTAGCACCTGTACCTCTTGTTCTTCCATAACCACATTCCATACCTGCTAAAGATTGTAATTCTAAAGCAATGTGTTCAATGACGTGCCCCATCCAAGTACCTTCCTTAATACGAGAAAATAATCCGCCTTCTTTTCCTTCAGAACAACGGTGTTGCATTAAACTCGGCATTAAAGCCTCCAAACGAGCGCCAAAGCCTTCTATTTTATTTGTTGGAAGTTCTTCTAACTCTTCCAAATCCAACTTCATAACAATTAATTTTTTTCTTTTGATTGACCAATAGTTTGGTCCACGCATGACTTTAGTTTCAATGATTTTCATATATAGTGCAATTAATTGTGAATGGTACTGTCTTTTGACTAATATAAGCCATGTTTTTTATATAAACTATTTATTGTTCAAAATAATGGTATAAACTATCCATAAATTCGATTAATTATCGCTCTTTTTACAATAGTTTTACATGAAATATAGTTTATGAATCCAAAAGGGAAATTAGTCATCATTGGTGGCTCAGTAGATAGAGGAAGTTTTTCGGAAAGTGAAACCGACTTAAAGAGAAGTTTAAAGTTTTTTGAAAAAGGAATATTAAAACGTATCACTACTGAATCCCTTAAAAATAGCGAGTCGCGTATTGAGATTATCACCACTGCTTCAAGTATTCCTGAAGAGGTTGGTGAAGAATACGTTAAAGCATTTGCGCAATTACAAGTTGCAAACGTTGGTGTTTTAAATATTAAAACTCGCGAAGAAGCGAACTCTGAAGAATACTTGGAACGTTTGCGTAACGCTAATGTGGTTATGTTTACTGGTGGCGACCAATTACGTTTAACAGCTATTTTTGGAGGCACTACATTCCATCATTTATTGTTAGACAAATATCAAAACGAAGATTTTTTAATTTCAGGAACTTCTGCAGGGGCTGCAGCTAGCTCAAACAATATGATTTACCAAGGTAGTAGTAGCGAAGCTTTACATAAAGGTGAAGTGAAAATTACAGGTGGTTTAGGATTCATCAATAATGTGATTATAGACACGCACTTTGTACAACGCGGACGAATTGGTCGTTTATTATATGCATGTGCCAGCAACCCAATTAATTTAGGAGTTGGTTTAGGTGAAGATGCTGGATTATTAATTACAGATGGTAATAATATGGAAGCTGTTGGTTCTGGATTAATTATGCTAGTTGATGCCACACACATGCGTCACACAAGTATGAGTGATGTGGAAATGGGGGCTCCTGTATCGATTGACAACTTAATAGTTCACGTGATGGCATTAGGAGATCATTATGATTTAAAAAATAAAAAATTAACGATTCATAAACCAAGCGATTTCGCTATTTAAATAGTTAAATCAATCAAATTTACACATCAAAAAAAACGGCTATCAAATTTGATAGCCGTTTTTTTATACATGATTTAGTTGAGCTTACTTGTAAATTCCAATAAATATATCTTCATTCTGTTTTTTACTTGCGCGATACATGCCTTCTGAATTAAACGGCAATACAATATTTCCTTTTGCATCTAAAGCAATTAAACCGCCCTCGCCACCAATCTTCACCAACTTATCCATCACGACTATATCACAAGCTTCTTTCAGAGATAAATTTTTGTATTCCATCAAACAAGAAATATCATAAGCCACTACGGAACGAATAAACAATTCGCCATGACCCGTACAAGAAATAGCACAAGTATTATTGTTTGCGTATGTACCAGCTCCAATAATGGAACTATCACCTACTCTACCAAATTTTTTATTTGTCATGCCACCTGTTGATGTACCAGCAGCTAAATTCCCTTGTAAATCCAATGCCACACAACCAACAGTGCCAAACTTTTTCTCACCATGTTCTATTTTATCTTCTGTATGATCTAAAATCATGCTATTAGATTGTTTAGCTTGTTGTAATTGATCGTAACGCAATTGCACAAAAAAGTATTCTTCGTTTTCAAATGATGCATTTACTTTTTTAGCAAAATCCATGGCGCCATTTCCTGTTAACAAAACATGTTCTGATTGCTCCATCACTGCTCTTGCTAATGAAATCGGATTTTTAACACCTTCTACTCCTGCAACTGCTCCTGCCATTAAATCTCTTCCATTCATAATAGAAGCATCCATTTCATGCTTTCCTGTATTAGTAAATACAGCGCCTTTACCCGCATTAAATAATGGATTGTTTTCTAATTGAATAATAGCAGATTCAACAGCATCAAAAGCAGAGCCTCCATTTTTTAAAATACTTTCTCCTGCCTCGATAGCATCTTGCAGTCCAGTTTTGTAGGCTAGTTCTTTTTCGGGAGTCATGGTGCTTTTTAAGATAGTACCGGCTCCGCCATGTATAGCAATTGCGTATTGTTGCATATGATTAGTTTAGAAAAATAAATGTAGTGAATAATTGATTAAAAATCATCGTCCTCTTCTTCTTTCTTTTTAGGTTGTAGAGGTTTGTTAGCTTTTGGCTTTTCTTCACCAACTTGTATTTGAAAATTTTGATTTGCTTTTTGAGTTTCTTTCACTTTGATACTATCTTTTTTAAAGAAGCCAAATTCTTCTTTCAATAATTGCTTTAAATTTTGCTTCTCTTGTTTGATATCTTCTTTAATTTTTTCCTTTGCGCCTTTTCTATCATACTTAATGATAGGATTATCAATTGGACCTGTCATTACTATAAACACAGAGCGTCTGTTTTCAGGATCATTTTCTACTAACGACAACTCATCATCAAAATCTTTATTAGCTCTTGGTTTTTTAGCTAAGATTTCACTTAACAACAATTGAATATGGTAATCAATCACATTATCAAAGGTATGCTTGCCCCATAACTCCATATTGATGGCATTTGATTTAATAGAAGTTCTAGGAATAGTAATCATTCTATTTTTAATTTCTACAGCACTTTGTAAAGTAGAAAACTTAATATGTTTTAATTCATTAACATCAATATATTTAGCTAAACTTTCAAGTGGTTTAAAGCCAATTAATTCGCCACGTTCAATTAAAATACTACTCGTCACATTTATACTATTTAAGTCTACTTTCAATTTTTTATCCCAAGTACCAGAAAAATCAACATTAGCTGTCACAAAACCTTTTAAATTATCATCTTGAATCGTTGATTGTCCGAAATTATTTAATTGCGTAAATAATTTTTGAATATTTAATTTACTTAAATCACAATCAGCAGATACTTTAAAATTATCTCCACTTGCATCTGCGAAAATATTTAATTTCACATCACCATCGGCTACATTTAAACTTAAATCTTTTAAAGCTATTTTTTGGTTTTTAAGCAACATGTTTCCTTTGATGTTGTCTGCCACAAACTTACCAAAGGTCAAATGAGTTACTGCAACCAATACATTAAAATCTAAATTCGCAGGAATATTTATAGATGAATTTTCACTTGACTTTCCAGCGCCAAATAAAAAATCTTCTAATTCAATTTTATCACTGGTTACTTGAGCAATAACCGTTAATGGTTCTTTAGGGTCAAATAAATAACTTAAAAAATTTGGCAATTCGCCAACTAACATTACATCGGAATTCCCTTTAATTAATTTTAAATTATAGACGTTTAAATGACGATTATTTAATTCTAACTTCCCTTCAGGAATATTAATGTGTTTATTGGTTTGTTTAAAGGTTGCCTTTAAATCAGTAATCACCGCATTGCCATTTGCTTTAATACTTGGACTGTAAGCATTAGATTTCATCTCACTTATTAAGCCTTCAATTTCTGCATTTAAATTTATAGCTCCACTTAAATTCTCTAAGGTGTCGATTGGGTAAAATGCAATCAGTTCCTCTAATTTAGTATTTGCTGCTAATTTTAATTTTAAATAAGGGTCTTTGAAGTTTGTCAGCTCCATATCACCGGTAAACGTATTACTATTTAAATTAGCTGAAATATTTTTAAGTGTTAGATTACTTCGATTTTCATTCACTGTAATATTACCTAGCAAATTCACATGAGTTAAGGTGGTGTTTTTTTCTTTGTAAGTAATTGTGGCATTCTTAATTCCAAAATCAGATTTCAAAATAAATGGTTGTCCATTTTTATAGTGACATTCACCGGAAGCATAAAACTCTCCATCGCTTTCGTAATCATGTATTTGATTTTGAAACTTCTCTGGCAATAATGATAAAGTAGATGAGATATCTAAATTCTTTCCGTTAAAATTAATATCAAGTGATTGAAGGCTATCTTTAATAACAAAAGCTCCATTACTTACCAATTGGGTATAATTGATAGACGTTTCTGATTTTCGAATAGTATATGTAGAACCTGTTACATCAAATTCGATATCAAACTTTACATTTTTATTTTGAACATATTTTATCTTCTGCACCTGAAACAAATTCACATACGCGCTTCCATCAGAAATTAAAGTGTAATTATCCTCGTTAAATTTGCCTTTAAAATTTAGCTCTTTAACAGAAGTATTTAATTTAATTTTACGTTTACTATCTTTTAATGATACATCTACATTTTTCAAGCTAATTTTTTCTAATGCAAACTTCAAACTATCACTCCCAGAACTTACACTATCCGATTTCCAAACAATATAATTAGCATTTCCTTTTTTATCAACCTTTAAATGGCATTGTGCATTTTCAAGTTCTATTTTTTTTATGGTATAATTTTTATTAAATAAATCTTTAATATTAAATTCTAAAGCCAATCGTTTAGCAAACAATAGCGTGTCATCTGTTTTAAATTCCTTCGCATCCATGGCAGTAAGTTCTTTAAACTCAATAGCGCAATTAGGAAATGATTTAATAATCGTTAAATCAATGTTTTTTGGATCAATACGAACTTCAGTTTTTAAATATTTATTTAATTCTTTAATAATTAACTTCACTACATCTTCTTCATAAATATACACTAGGGATATACTTATGCCAACGATAGAAATAATAGAAATAACTAATGTTAAAAATAAACGCTTTAAAAACCTCCAAATACTTTTTTTAGGTTTTTGCGTTGGTAATTCAATATGTTCCTGACTTGTTTCGATACGATGAGCTTGTTTAAAATTTATCTAATAATTTTGTTATATATATTTTTAGCTACAAATTCGTTAAATTTTTTAGAGATAGATTCTAACTATCTCTGCAAAATTTGCCTCTTTTCGCTTAAAAATATACCATAACAATTCTTACAATATAAATTTAAACAGGCTCCGTAAATTTCTGCTTTATTGCTTGTTAATTTTTGCCAAATCATAGCTTTGTATAAACAATAGATTATTAATAATTAATACTATAACGAATCTAGAAGGGATAAAGTACAAGTAATTTTATGATTCAGATTTATCACATGGAATTCGATTATTTTAGCTGGATTATATTACCCATTCTCATCTTTATATCAAGATTAGGTGATGTGACTATGGCAACGCTACGTCACATATTCATATCCAAAGGCTTTAAAAAAATAGTTCCTATTCTAGGTTTTTTTGAGGTATTAATATGGTTAGTAGCCATGAGGCAAGTATTTAGTCATTTAGATAATGTAGCTTGTTTTATTGCTTGGGCAGCTGGATTTAGTGCGGGAACCTATTTAGGGATGTATATTGAAGAGCGATTGGCGATGGGTGCTCAAATAATTCGCATCATTAGTAATGAAGATATTACGCATTTAACCGAAGCCTTAAAAGTTAGACATCAAGGAATTACGATTGTAGACGGCCAAGGAGCCATGGGACCTGTTAAATTAATCTTTACTATTGTGAAACGAACGGATAAAGCAGAAGTGATAGCTTTAATAAACACTCTAACGCCAAATGCATTTTACTCCATTGAAGACGTGAAGGGCTCTGAACACGGTGTATTTACGGATGATGGAAAAACTTCAGCTGTAGGTAGGTTATTTACTATTAGAAAAGGAAAATAGTTTTATTTCCAAAACAACATCTTAGCGCCCAACAAAATAATTATGGCGCCAAAAATTTGTTTAACCATTTTTTGATCTAAAGAAATAGATAATTTACTACCAAAATAGCTTCCAAAAACAAAGGTTGTACAAATAATTACTGCTGTTTTGTAATCTACATAACCTTGTTTGTGATAATTCATCACTCCTAAAATTCCGATAGGTAATAAAAACATAAATAAAGTAGTGCCTTGCGCCTGATGCTGAGTAAATCCTAAAAAGTAAACCAATACAGGAACAATAATGATACCTCCGCCAATACCAACCATACCACTCAAAAATCCAGCAGCTAAACCAACTGCTAATAAAATCAATACTATTTGAAGTGTCATTGGTTTTTTATTTTCCATTTATTTCTAGAAATCGGTAGTTAAAGATAGATAAGTCATTCCTTTTTGAACTTTTTTATCATCTACACCCCAAGCAAAATCAACACGAATAAAATATCCTAATAAACGAGAACGTAAACCAAATCCATAACCTCCTACAATTGGTTCTTTTTGATTGTAGATAGTTAAAGTTACGGGGTTACCTGGATATACGTTTTTATTCAAAACATTTTCATCGCTATACGGATTATAATCGTACCAAGCCATTCCTAAATCACCGAATCCTATAATTTGGAAATTTTGAATAAAGTCGGAACGAAGAGGACGATTAATAAGATACTTAAATATTGGCCAACGAATTTCACTATTCCAAACCACAAAATTATTTCCGTTACGAATATTTTGTTTAAAGCCTCTCATGTTTGTGGCTAGCGTTTGGAATTGATATTGCTCTGGTTTTACAATGTTAATTGTTCTATCAAACTGAGGATTTAACCAACTATCCACGCCGCCTAAATAATAAATTAATCTATCCTTACCTTGAGAAGTGGCTCCGGCTAATCTATTTGCCCAAATTAAATCTCTGTGTATTTTTTTGTAGTTACGAAAATCAAAACCAAAAGTTAATAAATCATGTTGCTCCTCTTTTACTAATCGCCAATACTCTGCCCATAGTTTAAAGCGTGTTCCATTAAATAAATTCAAACCTCTTTTACGAGTATTATCAAAAATGTATTCGATTTTTGCTCCGCCATAATTATCATACACATTTCTTTTTGGCAAACTCTCATCACTTACAGATGCAAAAACAGTTCTATCGTTACGATACATTAATGATATTTTAGTAGCTGATACTTCGCTAAAAGGGATTTTCCAAGTATAACGGCCATCATGTGTTTGAATTTTTGATAATCCCGCATAACCATTTACTTTTAAAAACGATTGGCGGTGTAATACAAATTGTCTATCAACTTTTCTAATTCTGTTTTCCCAACTTAATAAATATTCATTGTCTAACGTTCCTGAAATACGGAAACCAGCTACAATCCGTTTATCTTCAAACAAATCACTTAATCCAATTTTAAATAATAAATTTAATCCTGGATTTAAATACACTGGACTTCCACCGCCAGTAAAACGCTGATAGTTAGTTCCCAAAAATGAATTATCTAATTGCGATACAACTTGATCTGTTTTAAAATTTGTGTAATAGTTTTGTTGTATAGGAAATTTTAATTCGCCTGAAGAATTAACAACTGCATCCTGAGGGTTTTTAACTGCTAAATCTTTAGTGCTTCCATCAACAGGAGTTGCTTCTTTCGGCGTTTCTTTTTTCTTTTCTCCCTTTAAATCATAATTTTCAAAATCAATTCCGTCATTAGTTTTAGCAGTTGTATCTGTTTTCTTTGGGCCTAAGTCTTCATCTCTTCTAATGGGATTAGTGATGATAATTTTATCAGGATCTGATAAATTATTACGAGGAGTAGCCTTAAACCATGTATTATTTAATTTAACAGGTTTCAAATCTGCAGACATAACTAAAGGAGCAACAATTAATTTCTCTTTAAAATTATCAATAATGATTTCAGCGTATTTTGTATAACGCGCATTGATATGATACTCTTGAATATTTTTTTGATAATTTGTAATTGGTTTTGAATTATAGAAATATCGATAATGCTCTGTTGTATCTACAAAAGCAATCGAACTATCTAACACGCCAACATATCTGTTATACACACCATTGGCTTCGCTTAAAAATGCAATAACTCCTTTGCTATATTCCTGAGGGTTAATTTCATTCACATCAGGGGTGTTAGTTACTCTATATAATAAGTTTGATTTAGTAACCGCATTATAATAAAATACATCATTATTTTTAGAAAACTTTAAATACATTTTAGCGTCTTCATTTGCTTTAATAGTATCGTGTATTCTGTTTGATTCGAATAAAATGCCTTTAGAATTATCTACAAACACAGGGTTATTATCATCCCATGAATCATTGGTGATTTGCTCAACACCTCCTGAATTTAAAGTATAAACAAAAATATCTGATTGTCCTTTCCCTTTTTTAACCGCACTCATAACGATACGCTTTCCATCGTGAGAGAATGCATAACTATTTACTTTTTCAAAACCTGTTACATTTCGTTTATTCTTTTCTTTAGAATCAGTATCATAAGTAAACAATTTTAATACATTCTTCCTTTCATAAATCATGGCCATGATTGTATTGTTAGGATGCCATGCAATTAAAGGATAGGTATTATCTTCAATACGTTCTAGCTTTGGATTTAATTTAATCAGTCGCTTACTTTTCTTTTCGCCAATAGTATTTACCCAAACTTTATATTGCCCAAGTTCGTTTGTAGCATAACCTATTTTTTGTCCATCAGGACTAACTTTTAGTTGATAATAGTGTCTTGATTTTTTTTGTTTTTTAAGAACTGTTTCTACTACAGGATTTTTACGAGTACTATCTCTGTAATCAAAATAACGCTTTGCCATTTTGTTTGTAAACTCCACGGTCATGTTTTGAACTGAAAGACCTAAAACATATAAAAAAGCATTGTTTGGATTACGACTTACTTTAGTCATATAAAGTAAATTTGGTATTACTGCCTCTCCATATTCTTCAGCAACATAATACCACATAGCATGACCTGCTAAAGCGGCTTCTTTACCTGTAAGTTGATTGAACTTATTAAATCTATCATTTTGAATAGCGTCCATCACTCTATTATCGATAGATGTATTCCAGCCTTCAGAAATGTATGAAACTAAGCCAGTTTTAAACCAATCAGGAAGCGTTAATAAAGTTGAGTTTCTTACCACATCTCGCGTTCTTCCCCCATACATCATTTGATCTACCATTAGTTCGGCTAGTGCCGCTCTAATTTGTTTATCTAAATCGGCATGTGAACCAGTAAAATATATAAAAATCTTATCTCCAATAATTTTGGTAACACCTCCAATATTTCCATTCTCTTCTGTTGCTAATCCTATGTTGCTTTGCTTAAAATCGTTTTGGTTATTATAAACAATCACATCAATCTTATCATCCAATTGAAAATCCATTCGCTTTTCCATGATTGGCAATTGTCTATCTACTGATGTTGCTGCATAACGAGCAATCTCTTGGCCTCCTTCATACAAATACACTCTAAAACGTTCGAAATCAAAGTAAGTCCAATTAAATGTTTGATATTGCATGCGGTTTTTTCCAAATTCTAATTGGGAGCCATAATAGAATTGTGCATATGTAGTTTTAATACATATCACGATGAAAAATAAAGAAAGTAACCGCTTCATTAAATTGATAATAAGCCCTAAATTTAGCAAATAATTATATAAAATGCTATGATAAACGTGCACTATTTTGCCTTTGGTCCTTTTCAGGAAAACACCTATATTTTATGGGACGAAACAAAGGAATGTATCATATTAGACCCAGGTAACAATAATGCAACGGAAGATAAAAAATTAAGTGCCTTTATTTCTGAAAAACAATTAATTCCTAAGCGTTTAATCTTAACACATGCGCACATTGACCATATAAATGGCAATAAATATGTATTTGATACATATGGTTTATTGCCAGAAGTTCATAAAGATGATGTGTATTTTATAGAAAAACATTTGGCTACAGCTACCATGTATGGACTTCATGCCGATCAAAGCCCTATGCCTAAAGCGTTTATTACTGAAGGCGACGTTATTACTTTTGGAAACTCCTCACTTCATACACTTCACACACCTGGTCATTCACCAGGAAGTATTTCTTATTATAATTTAGAAGATAAATTTATTATTGGCGGCGATGTATTGTTTTATGGAAGTATTGGTCGTTCTGATTTACCAATGGGCCATCACGACACCTTAATTAAATCAATTATAGAAAAACTAATGCCTTTGGGCGATGACATGAAAGTATATAGCGGACATGGAATGCCTACAGGTATTGGCTTTGAGAGAATGAATAACCCTTTTTTAGTTTAAGATGTCAAATAACCTCATCAAAGAAAGCAGCCCTTACTTACTGCAACATGCCAATAATCCAGTTAACTGGTATGCTTGGAATGACGAAACTTTAGCAATTGCAAAAAAAGAAAATAAACTCATTTTAGTGAGTATCGGCTACAGCGCTTGCCATTGGTGCCATGTGATGGAACACGAAAGTTTTGAAGATGAACAAGTAGCCAGTATCATGAACGAAAACTTTATTAATATTAAAGTAGATAGAGAAGAGCGTCCTGATATTGATATGGTGTATATGGGGGCTGTGCAATTAATGACAGGACAAGGAGGTTGGCCACTCAATTGTTTTGCTTTGCCAGATGGCAGACCTATTTATGGAGGCACGTATTTCCCTAAAACACAATGGATAAATGTATTAACTAATTTATCAGATTTATTTGCTACTAATCCAGATAAAGCATACGAATATGCCGCACATTTAACAGATGGATTAGAGCAATTAGAAATTCCTAAAGTAGGTATTGAAACTAATTTTGAAATAGAAACACTTTATAAATCAGTTAATAAATGGAAATCGGGATTTGATCATGAGCATGGTGGCCCTAACAGAGCTCCAAAATTTCCATTACCAAATAATTATTTGTTTTTATTAAACTATCAATACTTTGAGGATGATTTAACTATCAAAAAACATTTGGATTTAACACTCACCAAAATGGCCTGGGGCGGCATATATGACCAAATTGGTGGGGGCTTTGCTAGATACAGCACGGATATCTTGTGGAAAGTTCCTCACTTTGAAAAAATGTTGTACGACAATGCTCAATTAGTAAGTCTATTTTCTCAAGCATATAAACAAAGTAAAAACGAACTGTACAAAAAGGTAGTATACGAAACGATTGCATTTGTAGAAAGAGAATTAATGAATTCTGAATATGGCTTTTACTCGGCATTAGATGCTGATAGTGAAGGCATAGAAGGGAAATACTATGTGTGGCAAAAAGAAGAATTGCAACATTTATTCGCTTCGACTGATCTCAGCGTGACAAAAGATGATTTTGAAATATTCGCTGACTATTATTGCATAAATGACATTGGCTATTGGGAAGATGAAAACTATGTACTAATGCGAAATGCAGAAGAATCTGTGATTGCATTAAAACACAACTTATCTGTAAAAGAGCTGCAAGAAAAAATAAAAACTTGTAATACTACTTTACTACAAGTTCGTGAAAAAAGAGTGAAACCAGGATTAGATAACAAAGTGTTAGCTTCATGGAATGGATTGATGTGTAAGGCTTTGACAGAAGCGTATTTAGTATTTGGAGAAGAAACATTTAAGAACCTAGCTCTTGAAAATGCAAATTATTTAATCAAGAATTACTGTAAAGAAAATGGACAATTACTGCGTGTAATAAATAATAACACCTGTATTTCGGGGTTTTTAGAGGATTATGCATTTGTGATAGATGCCTTTTTATCAATTTATGTAGTTACAGCTAACGAAGAATGGCTTTTAAAAGCTAAGCAATTAGCAGATTATACATTAATGAATTTTTATGATTCCTCACAAGACACCTATTTCTTTACTGATTCTAGTCAAGAAAAATTAGTAGTTCGTAAGGCAGAATGGAGTGATAATGTGATTCCTGCATCTAGCTCACAAATGGCCATTAATTTAAATACTTTATCTGTTTATTTTGATGAAGATAAGTGCCGACAAATCTCTGAAACCCTTTTAAAATCAGTGATAAAGGAGATAGAAAGTTACGGTCCAGGATATAGTAATTGGGCCAACCTTTTACTACAAAAACTAAAGCCTCTAACGGAAGTCGTAATTGTTGGTAAAAGTGTTAATGAAAAATTATTGGCACTGTATAAACAAAGCCCTCCAAATGTGATATTTGCTTTAAGCGATAAAAAATCGGATTTACCATTGCTAAAAAACAGGTATGTTGATGAACAAACATTAATTTATGTTTGCAAAAACAATAGCTGCTTATTACCAACTGAATCTATTGAAGAAGCACTTAAACAAATTGAAAAAAGTACTACATAATGTTTTGAATATAAAGTGTAAAATACTCCTCGTGTTTTTTGCATTATTACTTACAGCATACAACTTACCTCTTATTGCTCAAACATTGATTCCAACTGCTGAAACAGCCTTTGAAAGTCAATTACCTTTTAATACAGAGTATATTAAAACTCAAAACATCAAATCAATTACTTTTGATATTATCGACAAAAAAGATTTACAAGTAGCAGAAGACAAAGGGCTATTAACATATTATGAATTTAATTCGAATGGCTTTTTAACTCGTTTTTATAATACATCTATCATTAAAGTTATTCAAAAAGAATATCATTCTGGACCTGTATATAAACACCGAAAAAAAATAAGTAACGGGTATTCTTACACAAAAAATGAATATGTGTATGATACAGTTTCTACAAACTACTTTTATAACGAAAATAATTTATTAAAACTTAAGCGATATAATGACGGTTCCTATTACGAAAGCTATTATTACGATTATACAACGGAAGGGAATGTAGAAAAAGAAAAGCGCTGTAAAGAAACAAATGTATCAGAAAATAAAACTGAATTTAAACTTGGCGGACAATACGTGATTAGTGAAGAAAGCTATAAATACACTCCCACTGGTAAAAATCAATACAAAAAAACATGTATGAATGATGAAGGTCGTTCGTATAAAGAAATTATTTACACATTAAACGACAACAAAAAGCCCATTACAATAAACGAACAATATACAGTTGCTTGGATTACACAAAATAGTAGATTTGAATATAACGCAAAAAAACAATTGATTAAAGCCTCTTACAAAAGTAATAGCAGTGGCGATATGGAGCAGATTCGCACTTATGAATACGATTCAAATGATTGCCTATTAACTGAGAAACAATACAAAAATGGGCAACTTCAAAAAGAAATTAGCTATGTAACAGATGCTTCTAAAAAAGTAAACTCTTACATTATTAGAGATCCTAATAGTAAGAGTTTAAGAATTGTGAAGTTGTTGTATCAGTATTAGTTACTCTACTATAATTTTTCTCGTAGTAAAATCTGTGGAGTTACTTTTTTGTATTTTCATAAAATACAACCCACTCTCAATTTTTACGTTAAAATCGAAATCAACGCTTGTTAAATTAAATCTTAAAATTTCTTTTCCTTCAATTGAATTTATTGTAATAGTTAAGTCTTCTCTACTCGCATTTTTTATTGAGATTTTTTTGTTGGTTACTGGATTGGGGAAAACAGATACTTTGTCGAAAATGCTATTTTCTTTAGCAATAAGAGGCATTCCATTTCCTCCACATGGCGCTTGCCCAACTTTATGATAATACGTTAATGTTTTAGTGTTAGTATAGTGATTAGGATCTTGCCCATATGAATATTCATAAAATAATCCAACGCCTTCCATTAAATAACTCTTATACATATCAGGTTCAAAACAAGTTGGCCCCCAATTATTCTGCCTTAAATTAACTATTTGACCACATCCATTTGTATAAGAAGAGTCATACTGTGTAGTGCATACCGTGTTGGTTAATGTGAAATGAATAGCATTAGCATTTAAATCTGTTACCTGATAACTATATGTATTTATGCCTGCAGAGACACTGCAAGTCATGCAAGAAGCAGGTTGATAATATTGCTGTTTCACTTGATAAATAATCGTATCAATTTTTACAGTTTTTTGAGTATAAGTAGTTGTGTAGGAAATTGGCGGCCCTGCATTAACTTGCGTATAATGTTTTATAGTATCCCCAACAGAATAATTATAGACTAAGCCATTAGTTAAAATAGTTTGCCCGTAATATTTAAAAGAAAAAAGACTTAATACAACATATAAATAAAATCGTTTCATAAACTTAGAGTAGATTAGCTCTAAGTTACAAAATAAATTTTACTTATCTCTATAAATAACCAAGTTAATAATACCCATCGTTGGGGTACTATTATCAGTTAAAGATACGACGAAAGGCTTGCGCTGACCTTCAAAACAGTTATATACTACAAACCCTTTGTCTTCAGTAGGGTTAGGTAATTTTTTTTCGTAGTATGTTTTTAAATCTGTAAACAAACGCGCGCTTAAATCCAAATCATTACAATTAATTTGAACTTCTACTTCATCTAAGCTATCTTTTTGCAAATTGTATGCTACTGAATAGTTTGTAATACTATCTATTGCATATTCAAAATACAAATAATCGTGAGCTACTTCAGATGGCGATTTAGTTTCTGTTTTAGTAATAACATCAGCCTTACTATTTAAATCAATTCCTCTAATCACACCATCTTTAGTACGAATAATCTCATCTAAAGCTTCACTGTATTCTGGGAATATACGAGGTTTTTTTTGTTCAATTACCTTAGGATTTTCTACGCATGAGAAAAAACCTAAAGCCATTAAAAACAAACTATAAACTATTATGTTACGCATAAATTATTTTTCTATTTCTTCTGATGTTAAATTTTGTAATCAGTACACATTTAGTTCGCGTTTTAATTATTTTTATTTTGAGTTTATGAATGCGCTTCCTCTTCCTCAGGTTTGCGCTCAGGGCGCATTTGTGGGAACAACAACACATCTTGAATCGATGGTTGATTAGTTAACAACATACATAAACGATCAATACCAAATCCTATGCCAGCTGTTGGCGGCATGCCATATTCTAACGCACGTAAAAAGTCGTAATCAATAAACATGGCTTCATCATCTCCACGCTCCATCAATTTCACCTGATCTTCAAAACGCTCACGTTGATCAATTGGGTCGTTTAACTCTGAATACGCATTGGCAATTTCTTTTCCATTAATCATTAACTCAAAACGTTCTACTAATCCTTCTTCTGTTCTATGTTTTTTAGTTAAAGGACTCATTTCAACTGGATAATCTGTAATGAAAGTTGGTTGAATGTAATTGCCTTCACATTTCTCTCCAAACAAGGTGTCAATTAATTTTGCTTTACCCATTGTTTCATCTATTTCTAAATGCAATGTTTTGCAAACTGCTCTCAACTCAGCCTCGTCCATTTTACTCACATCAATACCTGTATTTTCTTTAATCGCATCCATAATGGTAATGCGTTTAAATGGAGCTGCAAAGTTGATGATTTTATCGCCAACCGTTAATTCAGTTGTTCCATGTAAATCGGTGGCAATTTTTTCTAATAATTTTTCTGTCGTATTCATCATCCAGAAATAATCACGGTAGGCTACGTAAAATTCTAGCACAGTAAACTCTGGATTATGAGTTCTATCCATCCCTTCGTTACGGAAGTTGCGACTGAATTCATAGACCCAATCAAAACCACCAACAATTAAACGTTTTAAATATAATTCGTTTGCAATACGTAAATACAATGGAATATCTAAAGCATTATGATGCGTTAAAAATGGACGAGCTGCCGCACCGCCAGGAATAGATTGCAAGACGGGTGTATCAACTTCTAAAGCACCGTTATCGTTTAAGAAATTACGAATAGAAGAAATTATTTTTGTACGTTGCTCAAACGTTTTTTTAACTTTTGGATTAATTATTAAATCTACGTAGCGCTGACGGTAACGAAATTCAGGATCTGATACTTCATCGAATGCATTTCCATCAGCATCTGTTTTTACAACAGGTAATGGCTTTAAAGATTTACTTAATAATTTGAACGAAGTCACATGTATAGACGTCTCTCCTGTTTTAGTAGTAAACACATAACCTTGTACGCCAATTATATCTCCTAGGTCGATTAATTTTTTCCAAACAACATCGTACAATATTTTATCATCTTCATTAGGACAAATATCATCACGACGAACGTAAATTTGAATACGCTCTGTGCTGTCTTGAATAACTGCAAAAGCCGCTTTTCCCATATCACGAACACTCATGATACGCCCAGCAATACTTATGTCTTTGTAATTTAATTTATCTCGCTCATAGTTTTCTTTGATATCTTGAGCCGTTACATTTATTTTAAATTCCTCAGCAGGATATGGATCTATGCCCAACTTTTTTAGTTCAGCTAATTTCTCTCTTCTTAATTCTTCTTGTTCACTTAGTTCTTGAAACATGTTTCTGTAATTTTTGCTCGAAGTTAACTAAATACTAAAGTTTGCAGTTATACCTATGAGCCTATCTATTCACAATTTATTAATAAAATAGGCTCTTTTATCTTAGAACGATGCAATCTTCTTTTTATTGGATGCTTTTCCAAAATCGATATCAAAAATATCTTCAAAATAAAAAAAATGACCTTTTATTGCTAAAACAGAAAATGTTACCGTATTTTAAATAGCTGATAATCAATAATTTAATAAATATACGGCAAATTTTGTTTAATATTATTATGAAATGATTAAACATTAAGTACATTTGTTTAACTATTTTAAATATAACTTAAACAAATTAATATAATTATCATGACAGCAATTGAATTTAACACCCGCATTTTAAACGAGAAGCAATCTCTAAAAAACTTTGCATTAAGCTTAACTCATAATAATGATGATGCTTTAGACTTGTTACAAGATACTTATGTGAAAGCCATCACTTACCGTGAAAAATTTGAAGACAGCACCAATTTAAAAGCTTGGTTATTTACAATAATGAAAAATACATTTATAAATTCATATCGTAGAGCCGTTAAAACAAAACAAATTATTCAAACCAATGCTGATATTGCAATGAATAGAGCTTTTAAAAACAATCATCAAGATATTACTGAATCGAGATTGGCAGCAAAAGATATTTTAAATAAAATCGAAAATTTAGAAGATCAATATAAAATTCCATTTACAAGATATTACAATGGATTTAAATATGAAGAAATTGCGCAAGAAATGCAATTGCCTTTAGGTACTGTAAAAAGCAGAATCTTTTTAGCCCGTAAACAGCTGATGGTTGCAATCGAAAAATCAATGAACTAAATTGTTTGCTATAAAAAATTCATAAAAAGGATTCATTAAAACATGAATCCTTTTTTTATGAATTAAATAAGCTTATTTTTGAATGTGAAATATTTGCATCCTATACTTTTACTAATTTTCATCCTAACATCATTAAACCTTGATGCACAAGAATACGAGCCAAGTGAGGGAGACACAACATCATTTACTCCTATCGTAAAAAAAGGATTTCATGCTGGAATATATATTGGTGCTTACTGGGCAAACAAAAACACCGCTTATATTTATGATGGATATGGCTTTGACCAAAATGGGCAAAGAAATTCATTTACTAATAGCGTATTATATAATCAAATAGTAAATGTATATGGTTCTGGAAACGGAGGAACAGATTACATTGCACAATTACTAAATGTAAATCCTGGCGATTGGTATTTTAATGAACAAGACATGCCAATAAATTTAAGATACACAACTACTTATTTAATTGGATTAAACACACGTTACAGGATTAATAAAAAGGAAAGTATTACTCTAAATGCTTATGGAACTAAATTAGCCGTTAATGGGAAATTCACTATAAGCTCATTAACTAGTACAAACTTTGGAAGTGGATCATCTAGTCAAGCAAGAATAAATGAGTTTACCATAATAGGTGCCGAGCAACGCTTAATGTTTCAATTAGGCTATCAACGTATTTTAGGTGATAATGAAAAATTAAATTTTATGGTAGAGGGCGGTCTTAATATTATACTTGCCAAAGCTCAAAAAAATCAAGCTATCCTAACTAGCAGTAATCCTAACCTAAGTCAAAATAGTATTACCATTGACTTAATGAATATCTACAATCAACCGCCCTATAACTTTTACACTTCAAAATATATGACAGGAGTAGGAATTGGCTTTTTTGGAGGCTTTGGATTAAATTTAAATATCAATCCAAGATATAGCATTCAACTATTGTATAGCCCTTCTTTTGATAGAATTAGTTTAGGTTATGAACCTAAATTTAAACTACAACATGGAGTTGGTTTAAGAGTGTATTATAATTTTAATAAATAATTACATCCACTTTTTTCTTCTAAAGTAAATCATTAGTCCAATAATGATTGATAACATAACTCCCCATGTGATAAAATATCCGCTTTGAGTTTTAAGCTCTGGCATGTTTTCAAAATTCATCCCATAAACGCCAGCAATAAATGTAACGGGAATAAAGATAGTAGACATAATCGTTAATACCTTCATCACTTCATTCATCTTATTGGCATTAGTACTTAAATAAATATCCATGATACCCGATAACAAATCTCTGTAGGTTTCAACCGTATCAATAATTCGTGTCACGTGGTCGCTTAAGTCACGCAAATAAATATCACTTGAAGGATTAATTAAATTTGTTTCGGAACGCACCATATTATTAATCATATCACGCATTGGCCAAACTTGCTTACGCAAATAAATCATTTCACGTTTTAAGTGATATAATTCTAATAAAGATTTCTTATCGGTATCACTAATAATATCTTCTTCAATTTCTTCAATTTTATCTCCAATTTTTTCAATGGCAGTAAAATAACAATCCACCACCGCATCCATTAAGGCATAAGCTAAATAATCAGAGCCTAATTTTCTCACTCTACCTTTTCCTTGTCTAAGACGGTTTCTAATAATATCAAATGCATCGCCATTATTTGGTTCTTGAAAAGATAGTACAGTGTTTTCAAGTAAAACAACTGATAATTGTTCTGAAGTAACTTCGGTCGTGTAGCTAATCATTTTCATAATAGCCACCACATAATTTTCATAATCTTCAAACTTAGGGCGTTGATCAACATGCACAATATCTTCCATGGTTAATGGATGAATATTATAAAACTTTCCAATGGCCTCCACAAGTTCAGGTTTATGTAGGCCCTCCACATTAAGCCATTTAACCATGTTAGGTTTTACATGTGATAAACAATCAGACAAATCATAAAACTCTTGTTCAAAAAACTCCGTTTCATTATATTCAATCAAAGTGATTTTAATTCTATCCGTTCGCTCTTCTCCTATATACTGAATAGTTCCTGGAGGAGCGCCAATATGCTTATGTTTTGTTGTCATGATAGAAAAATGGTTAATTAAATATAAGAAAATTATTCAGCTATTTCGTTCTTCATCACCATTTGAACAGTGAATCGACTTCGCTGTTCTAATAAAATAACTTTATTAGTCGTTAAAATATCTAATGTTTCCTGAGTATAATAACGAACGGTCATTAATTCTAATCCTGAATTATATAATACTTTAAATTGTTGTTGTAATTCGGCTACTAATGATTTAATTTTTTCAGAATGATCATCGCAACAAACAGAAAAACTAATAGCCGACAATTGCATTAAATTAATTTTAACGCCATGTTTTGAAAACACTTCAAAAATATCGCTCAAATTATCTTCAGCTATAAACGAAAAATCTTTAGGCTGAATAGAAATTAATACCTGATCAATTTTAAAAATATAAGAAGGAATATTTAAACGTTTCTCTCCATCTCTAATCACAGTTCCTTCATCTTTGGGTTTTAAAAAAGATTTTACATATAAAGGAATGTTTTTGTTTTGTAAAGGCTTAATTGTTTTTGGATGAATAACTGTTGCACCGTAATAGGTTAACTCAATCGCATCATGATAAGATAACTCATCGATTTTTTTAGTGTGAGAAAACCATTTTGGATCGGCATTTAAAACACCTGGTACATCTTTCCAAATAGTTGCGTTATTAGAGTTTAAACAATAAGCCAAGATAGAAGCTGTATAATCAGAGCCCTCACGTCCTAAAGTAGTTGTAAAGTTTTCAGAAGTGCCTCCAATAAAACCTTGAGTAACGATGATATCAAAAGAATTTAAAATTGGTTGCAAATCTCTCTTCACTAAAGATTCTGTTAATTCAAAATCTACTTTTCCTTCACGGTAACTATTGTCTGTTTGAATTAATCCTCTCACATCAACCCATTTATTTTTTAATCCAATTTCATTTAAGTAAGCCGAAACAATTTTTGTAGAAATAATTTCGCCCATGCTCACAATTTGGTCGTATTCAAAATCAAAACCTTGTGTGGGTTCATCTTCAATAATCCAATATAATTCAACAAACGTATTTTCTAAGTCATTATATATAGGATGAGAAGTTGAAGGAAATAAATGATGACAAATATCAAAATGATAGGATTTAATTTCTTCTAAAACTTTTTCCGAATTTTCTACTTTATAAAAATAAGCTTTTGCTAAACGCTCTAATGCATTAGTGGTTTTTCCCATAGCCGAAATCACCACTGATATTTTTTGAGAAGGAAATTGCTTTAACACTTCCGCTACGTTTTTCACTCCATCTGCATCTTTAACCGATGCGCCACCAAACTTAAATACTTGCATACACTTTTTGTTTAAACAAAGATAATGATGCTAGCAAAATAATTAAGCAGTTAAAATATTTTTTATAAACCATTGTTACTTTTTTTTCATCTGTAGTTATAAAGTTAACCAACTAACACTAACCTATACTAAAAACTACTACTATGAGCTCAGGCAAAGAAACACCCCGACAAAAGATGATTGGCATGATGTACCTAGTACTTACAGCCCTTTTAGCCCTTAACGTATCTAAAGAAATTTTACAAGGATTTGTGATGGTGGATGAAAGCATCGGCAAATCGAAAGTAATATTAGATGAAAACAATAGTCGTATTCAAAAGGCTTTTGAGGCCTATGTCAATGATGGTAATTTTGAAGCAAAACCTTATTTACTAAAATCCATTGAAACTCAAAAAAGTATCCGAATAGTTGATGCTTACATCGACAGTATGAAAGTGATTATAGCCAGAAAAACAGAAGGTATTTCTAAAAGCGATACATCACAATTACGTTTTATGGAAAAACTAGATGATTACGATACCCCCACCTATTTACTAATTGGTTCTGACGAGTCAAAGCCCATTGATTCTAAATACTCAGCAAAAGACTTGCGATTGCAACTTACTACGTTACATACTGATTTATTGAGTTTAATTGATAATATGCAAAAAAACACGAAAACTAAACTAGATGATGCAACTATAAACACTTTAAAACAAAAACTATCTACTATTAAGCCAGTAGATAGAAACTTAGAAAAAGATGGCATTAAATTGAATTGGGAATTAGAAAACTTTTATCACATGCCTTTAGCTGCTGTAATTACTAACCTAGACAAGATACAAGCTGATATGAAAAATTTAGAATCTGAATTTTTACATACGTTTGCCGCTGCTTCAAGTAAATTTTTATTTAAAGCAGATAAACTTCACGCAGATGTGGTAGCGCCAAGTGCTTATGTATTATCAGGACAATCATTTAAAGCAAACATTGTATTAGGGGCGTCAAGTAGTGAGTTTACTCCTGACCGTATGGAAGTTTTAGTAGGTGGTGTTTATGATACGGCGGCAAAAAAATTAATTGCTCCAGGAACTCCTTTAGTAATTAAAAATGGCATGGGAACATATGAGGCCATGACAAACACCGTAGGACAAAAAGAATTGAAAGGAGTGATTAAATACAGAAATGCAAGAGGCGAAAACGAATACTATAATTTTAATTATGAGTATACAGTGGCTCCTCCGTTTAGCGCCGTAGCTGCAGATAATATGAATATTTTTTACGCAGGAATTGAAAACCCTGTAAGCGCTACCTGTGCTGGCTTTTCTCCCGCAGATTTAAAATTAACAATAAATGGTTGTGGTGCAGAAGCCAAATTAACCAGCGCAGGTAAATATATTGTGACTGCGAAAAATTCAGGGACTTGCAGTGTTACCGTTGCTGCTAAAATAAATGGAGTCTACCAACAACAAGGGCCTGTAAAAGTATTTAGAGTAAAAGACATTCCACCTCCAGTATTAAAGATGGGAGGAAAAGTAGCAACTTCTAATTTAGAGTTTAGCAAAAATGAATTAAAACAAGTGGGCGGATTTGGAGCTGAATCAGTTGGATTTATGTTCCCTGCAAATTTTGTGGTAAAAAGTTTTGAAGTATTAGTACAAGGTGGCGGAACATATACTTGTTTAAATAATAATTTATCTCCAGAAGCCAAAACAGCTTTAAGCAATATGCGCACAGGACAAATTGCTTATATTGATAACATTAAAGTATTAACTCCTAAGCAAACACTCATCACTATTCCTTCTGTGAAATTTAAAATTAAATCTTAAAATTAGAGAGGCTGTTTTAAAAGTTTATATTTTCATAATGTCACTTCGAGCAAAGTCGAGAAGGAATATAAATACCTTGTCTAGTTCTCGACTCCGCTCGAACTGACAGTAACCAGAAACAGCCTCTTTTTAAATTATTACGTTATTTAAGTTTTAATCAATAAATTTAAATATTGCTTTACTATAGAAACCTTCGCTTATCTACCAAATTATAGAGAGATAAGCGAAGGTTTGTATCGGGTATAAGCTAGTTATGCGTAATGCTAAGACAACAATGAGAATAATAATTGTAATAATAACTTTAGGTCTATTTTGTAATTGCAATTCAAAACATCTTGACAATAAGTCTAGTGACCTGACGTTGGACTTTAAAAACATTGATAGCTTAACCTCACTTGCAATACTTTTTGACAATTCGACCGTTAAAGACAATCATATTCTTTGGCCTATGGGTTATCAAGACATTTATGAGTTTTCAAACGAACTTTCTAGTGACAGTCTTTGCCATACAGTGGTCGACACAATCATAAAATTAAACAATAAATATTTTGTTATACTTCGCACCGACCAGTATGAAAAGGGCATAAAATCGGACTGTCATGTTTGTTGTCCAGATATTGGTATTGCTAAATTTGAAAAAAATCAAAATGGCTTTAGATTGGTAAATTTCAAAAAACATGTTTTTCAATTGGGTGGTTTTGGTGAATATGGGACAATCTTAATAGATACGTTATGCAAACCAATTATAAAAGTTAGCAGTGGTTGGACAGGAACAGGAGCCATAATTAGCTATGACAATTATTACGACATCACTGACTTTTCATTTATTTACGGTTTGACAACCTATAGTTCAAACGGTGGTAATTACAATGAAGATGAAGCAAATTATGAAGAAATCAGAAAAACAATTATTAATAAGAATGACTCTTCATTTGTCGTAGAAACTATAATTTTCAAAAATGACAGTTTAAACAAAAACCATATTGACAAGTACTCTGAAAAAATAACGTTGTATAATGACAATGGTTCATTAGACATAAAAACTAAACTACTGGAAATGTAAGCACTTACGCATAACGCGCCCTACACACAAAACAAAAAAGCTCCTTCAAATTATTGAAGGAGCTTTTTAATTATTTATAATTTACATTAAGCTGTCGCTGGTTTTTCTTTTAATTTATTGGCATTTAATATCGCTACTTGCTGTGCAATATTTTGCGCCATTTCTCTAAAAGCTAAAGCTTGCGGTGTTGTTTCTTGTAAAATAGCGGGGCGCCCTGCATCACCAGCTTCGCGTATACTTTGAACCAAAGGAATTTGTCCTAATAAAGGTAAATTCATTTCAGCTGCTAAATTTTTTGCTCCGTCTCTACCAAAAATATAATATTTATTGTCTGGTAATTCTTCTGGAGTAAAATAAGCCATGTTCTCAACGATACCTAAAACAGGTACATTCAAAGCAGGTAATTTAAATAAAGCAATTCCTTTACGCGCATCTGCTAAAGCAACTTGTTGAGGAGTACTGACTATTACTGCTCCAGTTATTGGCACTGTGCTACATAAAGTAATTTGTATATCGCCCGTTCCTGGAGGTAAATCAACAATTAAGTAATCTAATTCCCCCCAAGCGGTATCTGTAAATAATTGCGTTAATGCTTTTGATGCCATTGGTCCACGTAAAGCAATTACCTGATCTGGGCCTGCTAAAAACCCAACAGAGTTTAATTTTACTCCGTAGCTTTCTACTGGTTTCATTTTTGGTTTTCCTTCGTACTCACCTTTACCTGGCATATCATTTTGCACATCAAACATAATGGTTTGAGATGGCCCATAAATATCAGCATCTACTAACCCAACCTTTGCCCCTTGTTTAGCTAAAGCCACTGCTAAGTTTGCGGAAATAGTAGATTTACCTACTCCACCTTTTCCGGAAGCGACTGCAATAATATTTTTTACTTGCGATAAGGTTCCTAAATCTTTATCGCGTGTAGAAGTCACATTAGCTGTCATGTTTACATTCACAATCGCTTCTTTATCAACGTAATGCTTAATCGCATTGATACAAGCATTATGAATCATATCTTTCATAGGACAAGCCGGAGTCGTTAAAACTACTGTAAACGAAACATTTTTGCCGTCTACTACCACATCTTTAATCATTCCAAGAGTCACTAAATCTTTTTTAAGATCTGGATCATCTACATATTTAAGGGCGTCTATAACGCTATCTACTGTAATTGCCATTTTCTATTTTTTTATAAAGGTACTTAATGTATTTAAATAATCGTTAAAGCTCATTTTTGCTGGTATTTCTCCATGATCGGCGCCTGTTATTCTGTGAGCTTCTTTGTAGATTCCATTGTAATTTTTGTAAACCATTTCGCCATGCGTATTGATATTTAAAAAATTATCATTGATTCCATGTATCCAACAAAAAGGTTGACTTATTGTTTTAATTTCTTCAGCATTGTCAATTTTTAAATTTGTAAAAAATGAGCCAGGCATGTTTAATCCACTTCCATCATTTGCCATAACATCTGCCGAGGCAAATGGAGCTTCTAAAATGAGTTTAGAAGGCGTCATACTTCTTGGCTTATTGGAGAGTTCGCAAGCTGGAGCTGTTCCCATACTAAAACCATATATCATTAAACGACTATTAGTTAATCCCTTTAATTTTAACCATTGTAAAGCCGCATCCACATCTGCATACAATCCATTTTCAGTTGGTTCACCTTCACTTAGTCCATAACCTCTGTAATCAATCATTAATACACCATATTTATTTTTACCAGAGGTGTGGGCTAATAATTTAGCGCGTTGCCAATAAAAATCCATATGCCATTTATTTCCATGACAATACATGATGACTGTATCAGTTTGTATTTTAGAAATACTGCCAATGTATATAGCATGAATAGTGGTAGCATTATTATCATCAGGTCCTTTAGATGATAAAGTAAAATGATGAATTAAACTATCTGGAATATAATATGAATTATCTAAAATAAAATCTTGCTCACCAGTATAATTATCTAATTTGTATTCGGTGATTTTGTCTTCTAAATTATAGAAGTTATCATCCAGTCGTAAACAAGATGAAAACAACACAAGAGATACTATGACAACTAAATATTTCATTAAAATCTTCGAGTAAAATTTAAATAAATACCAACGGCTCCTTTTTGTTGTATGCCAACATAATCCACCACATTAGGAATATTTTTTTTATTCATTTGCAAAAATTTACATTCTAAAGTATAACCCCACTTTTTTGTATTGTAGGTCATTCCAATATGTGGATTAATTAACGCATGATTTTTTTGAGTTTCATTATGTGCTTTTTTTGCAGACAATTCAAACCAATTAGTTAAACCGATATACAAAAATGCTTTATCTTTTAAAATATCTTTATAAATATTGACATCCAACTGAGGCCATGCTCTGAAATTTTTATTCCATTTATCATACACCATATTCACAGCTGGATTTACAGTAATGCCAAATTTCAAACTATCATGTTTGTATAATCTCTGACACACACCAATATCTGTTTGAAAATTACCAAACAACATGGCTGTAGTATGAATGGATGCAAAAGCAGTCGTTGAATTTGCGATTCCTCTTCCATACATAAAGGATGTAAAAGGGATAGGGGTAACCGCGTTTCCGAAATGGATTAATGGTCCGCCTAAATTAGCAGAAATAGCATTTTGGTTTTTAGCTAAAGGTTTTACAAAACGTGTTGGAGCACAATTTTGAAATATGATTCCGATAAAAACTACTATTGCAAATAAACGCAACATTAAATCTGTTTGGCTAAATTCAATAAATTACCTTCTTCAAAATCACGTCCCATAATTTGTAAACCAATTGGTAAACCATTGCTATGCATTCCGTTTGGAACTGAAATAGCAGGACAACCAACAATGTTAGCTTGAACAGTGAAAATATCTTCTAAGTACATTTTAATTGGATCTGTACTATTTTTTCCAAATTCAAAAGCAGTACTTGGTGTGGAAGGCGTTACAATAAAATCATGTTGAGATAAAATCTCACGTGTTTTTTGACGAATTTTATTTCTTACTTTTTGAGCTTTGCTATAATATGCATCATAATAACCTGCGCTTAACACAAAAGTCCCTAACATAATACGGCGTTTTACTTCTTTACCGAATCCTTCGCTACGTGTTTTTTTGTAAGTGCTTTCTAAATCAGTGGCATTAGGGCTTCTATACCCAAAATGCACACCGTCAAAACGAGACAAGTTTGAAGAAGCCTCTGCAGTCGTTAATACATAATACGTTGGCACTAAAAAATCTAGGTAAGGAAAATCAACAGCAGTAACTGTATGACCATCATTTTTTAATTTATCTAAAGCTGCTAAAGTTTGTTTTTTTACTTCAGGGTCTAAACCATTAGATTCCACACATTCTTTTAAATAGGCGACTTTATATTTTTTGTTTTCAGATAAAGCAATCACGTATTGTCCAACTGCTTTTTGCGAAGCCGTTGTATCATACTCGTCTTTGCCTGCCATAATTTCTAATAACAAAGCAGCATCTTCTACTGTTTTAGTAATAGGTCCTATTTGATCGAATGAAGAAGCATAAGCAATTAATCCCCAACGAGAAATTCTTCCGTAAGTAGGTTTTAATCCAACAGTTCCTGTAAATGAAGCTGGTTGACGAATAGAACCTCCTGTATCAGACCCTAAAGCAACATGACACAAATTAGCAGCAACTGCTGCTGCAGAACCACCAGAAGAACCACCTGGAACTGTTTTTTCGTTTAATGGATTTAATACTTTACCAAAAGCAGAATTTTCGTTACTACTTCCCATAGCAAATTCATCACAGTTTAAACGGCCGATGATAATCGCATCTTCTGCTAATAAACGCTCAACCACTGTAGATGAATACAAAGATTCAAAACCTTCTAATATTTTTGATGAACAAGAAACCTTATGGCCTTTATAACAGATATTATCTTTTAAACCAATAACAACGCCAGCTAATTTCCCTAATGAATTGGAAGCTGAGGCTCTCGAAGCTTTAATTTTTTCATCTACCAATTTAGCTTGAGTTAAAGCAGACTCATTAAACACTTCTAAAAAAGCATTTAACTGTTTTTTTGCTTCAATTGCTTTTATAGATTCTTCTACTAATTGAACACAAGAAATTTTCCCTGAGTTTAAATCTGTATGAAGATTTTTAATAGTTGTAAATGTATACACAGTTTATATATTAAATAATAAAAGCGTCAATCGAACAGACTGACGCTTTTAAAGTGTTTTTCAATAAGAAATTTATTTTTTTTCTACGTCAGTTGATTCAGAAGAATTTCCGTCTTTAGCATCCTTAAATTCTTTCATTCCTCTTCCTAATCCTTTCATTAATTCAGGAATTTTTTTACCTCCGAATAATAATAAAACGATAACTAAAATAATGATGATTTCAGGAGCTCCAAGTCCGCCTAACATACCTAAGATTAATGCTTGTGTCATTGTTATAAATTTAGGCTACAAATATAAGGATTTATTAGTTTTAAGCAAATTGCCAAAAATCTGTTATTTTTGAGCAAAATAGCGCTTATGATTAAGAAAATAGAACATATTGGGATTGCTGTAAAAAGCCTTCAAAATTCTAACGATTTATTTAAAAAACTCTTCGGAAAAGACCATTATAAGGTAGAATCTGTAGAAAGTGAAGGTGTAAGTACATCATTTTTTCAGTTAGGTGAAACAAAAATTGAGCTATTAGAAGCTACCAATCCAGAAAGTGCTATTGCTAAGTTTATCGATAAAAAAGGTGAAGGAATTCATCATATTGCCTACGAAGTGGATGATATTTACCAAGAAATGGATCGATTAAAAGCTGAAGGTTTTGAAGTATTAAATAAAGAACCAAAACATGGTGCTGACAATAAATTGATTTTCTTTTTACATCCAAAAAGTACCAATGGTGTTTTAGTGGAATTATGTCAGGAGAGAAAAGATTAAAATTTCAATTGTAACGTCACATAAAAATTTCGAGGATCAGAAGGTAAAATACCTGGTCCTGGATAACCCTCGGCACGGCGGGTAAAATAAATTTCGTTTAAAAAATTATTGATGCCTGCAGATACATTCAAAAATTTATAGGTGTATTGAGCAGAAAAATCACAAATGGTATATGCAGGAATAATTCCAGTAATAGCATTGGTACTAAATTTTGAATTACTTGCATCAGCAAATTGTTCGGCTGTATAAGAACCCTGAACAGTTGTACTAAAGCCTTTGTATTTATAAGTTAATCCACTACGCAAAATACTTGTAGGAACTAACTCTACTAATTTATCATTAAATCCACTTTGCTGACTGCTAATGTATCTAGCATCTGTGTATGAAGCATTCACAAAATAACTTAATTTATGTTTTGCTTTCTTATTAAATAATTTAAATAAGTCTATTTCTGCAAAACATTCAGCTCCAATGTTTCTGCTATCCGAAATATTTGTTCGGTATCTATACAGCACATAAGTTGATTCGTCTTCTTTTAAAACTGTTCCAATACGATCATTATATCTTAAATAATACACACTAAAATCTAAATACAATAAATCTTTTAAGGTTAATCTAATTCCACCATCAGCCGTATATCCTGTTTCATCTTTTAAATTTGGATCCACTTTAAAATTCGGATTCACGACACGCATATCATTAAAGTTTATGCTTCGATAATTTTGACTAAAGTTAACATACAACTCTATCTTACTCACTGGATTATACAACAACCCTAACCCACCTAATAAAAATGAACGGTTACTGTTTCTTTCTTCTTCTCGTTTTAAATCTAAAATAATATTACCTGCTAAATCTTTATTGGTTTCTTTATAATATCCATTAGCCGAAGTAGAAATATATTCGAAACGAACACCTGGCGTTAAACTTAATTTTTTTGTTAGCTGAAAAATATTTTCGGAAAACGCAGCAATATTTCTACTAGGGAACGTATAATCACTATGTTCTAAATCATTAGGATTTAAATAACTAAAATTAGCTTTAGAGGTTGTATCTCCTAATCCTTGCTTTCTGATAGTTTGTCCTTGATAATAACGAACACCAATTAAAAAAACAGATGTGTTTTTAAACAATTCATAACGTTTCAAAAATCTTAATTCAGAACCAAAATTTTTATATTCATCACCTAAAATATCTCTTTCTGTTAAAGGATCTGCTCTATTGATTTGCCCCAGGTAACCAACCGTAATTCTTTCTGCTATTAATCCAAAATTCATCCAACTAATTCTAGCAGATGGAGATAATTTCCAATCTAAACTCAATGATGCTAAATTCCAATTTACCTTAAACCAATTTCTGTTTCTAGTACTCTTTGATGGATCTAAATTAAATTGCTTATCTGTTAACCCTCCAGGCTGGTGAGCTAAATAAGTCATATAAGTATATTCGCCTGTAATTTTAAAATTTGAATTAACCTGATAATTAACCGAAGCATGGGCTGTATGCATTTTAAATTCGGAATTTGGTCTCCAGCTATTTCCTTGTTTGTATTGGTAGAATGTATAATAATTTATTTTTTTTACTGTTCCTCCAATACTATTAAACGAATTGATTAATCCAAATGAACCATAAGTTTGACGAGACGTTAATTGTATTTTTTTATCAGCCGGGCCTTTTTTGAATTTAAAATTAATGAAGCCCCCAAACTGTGTTCCATACTGCAGACTAGCAGCGCCTCTTATCACTTCAATTCTATCTAATGCTTCTGTTGGCGGTGTGTAATAACTCTCGGGATAACCCAAAGCATCTGCACTAATATCATATCCATTTTGTCGGGTATTAAAATTAGAAACACGATTAGGATTTAATCCTCTACCTCCAATACCCAATTGAATACCTGCTCCATCGTTTTCAAAAATATTAATCCCTGCCACTTTAGCAAACACCTGACGAGAGTTGTTAGTTGCTAAATTTGCATTCATATCATTTAAATAAATGACTTCACTTTTTTTACCTGCGTAAATAGAAGTTCCTTCCACATTATTTAATTTACCAATACCAAAAGAATTATCTTTTTCAGATTCGATAACAATTTCTGTTAATGTATTTCCGATAGAATCTAATTGAATTAATAAAGTTGTATCAGAAATTAATTTTAATTTTTCGATATGATTCTTATATCCTGTTAAAAATACAGTTAACTGAACGTTACCTTCTTTAATATTAAATAACATGAAATGTCCAGCAACATCCGTTTTTACTTTTTGATTAGCATAACTCACTTGAGCATCTGCCGCAGCAACGCCATTAGATAAATAAACATTACCCTGAATAGTAAATTCGTTTTGCGCAAACAATATATTGCAGCAACATGCTAAAAATAATATAGAGAGAGCCTTAAACATTACTTGTTATTTGATGTTGGAATAATCCATTTTTTAGGTTTCAAATTATCTTCTTCTTCGCTTAGCACGGTCGTTTTATCAACCATTAATCTACTGGTTTTTCCATTCAATGTCACGTATGATTCAGCCAATACCTCAGGATTCTCAAAACCTTTTTTCTCAAATTCTTGTTTTAAAAAATGTGCATAGTTAATCAGCATATCTGGTTGAGTAGCCATCATTTTTTCCTGCATTTGAGTTAAGTATTCGCTGTTACTTACCTCCATTTCTCTACCTGTTTTTTTATCTCTAATATAAAAAAATGCGGTTCCAGCTTTTTCAATTAACATCACTCGCCACGAAAAACGAAAGCCTTGCTCTGTCCAAAATAACTCCCCATCATATAATAAATACCTGAAAGGAAGTATTAATTGAATTGAAAAATGAAGTAACATCAATCCCGTAAGTAACTTTACAAATAAAGCGTTTGGTTTATATGCTACACTTTCTGTGGTTGACGATTTTAATTTAAAAAGTCCTTTCAATTTCTCAATCAAGTGTATGTGAAAATTTTCACTAAAAAAGATAGTAGTTAAACAAATCATCACATACGGAAACATTCCAATATTAAAAAACAAGGAAGTCGCTAAGTGAAAAACAACAACAAAAAAATAAGCTGGCTTTATAAATCGTGGCGTGAATAAAAAGAATGGAATTGCTAAATCATACAGACAACCAAACCAACTAAAAAAATATGCTACCCATTCTTTTGTTAAATAACTTCCAATAATTGGCATTTCACTGTGTGCTGGAAGCCATATTTTAAGAGGCATAGCATTAAACAACCAATCATAATTTAACTTAGCGACTCCCGCAAAAAAATACACCACAAACACCTGAAACTTAACAATCAAAAGAAAATAATTAGGAATTTGAATTACCTGAATGGTTTTATTTCTCCAAACATCTAATGAAAAATAACGATGAGCTGGTAAAAAAATCAGCAGCAAACTCATAATGCTAATGAAATAGTAATGATTTAAATAATTTGTTTTATCAATTAACTCCACATAAGTGAATGTTAAAAAAAATAGGATGATTGAGAATCTATAAAACAATCCAAGAATAATAAATAAAGTTGCTAATGCCATGATAATAAAAACAGCATACATGCCAGTTTCTCCAAGCGGCTTCACCCATTCAAAACCATAATAAGGAAAAAATAATTTAGGTTTTATATACATGCTATAAACCCAACCTTTTGTAATAAAACGAATAATGGAGGCTAACATTAATACACCAAAAGCTATTCTGAAAACAGCTAATGGAGCAATATGTACAGATTTAGAAAAAAATGATTTGATATAATTAATCACCGTCTCCATCTTGATATGTAATTACAATTCCCAGAACAGAAGGAGTGTCTGTTTTAAGCAATACCAATAATTTTACAATTTCAATATAAGCTGCATCAACAGTTGGCACATCTGTCATGACCGAAGTTGATAAAGGTTCTTGAACCAAAGCTAATTTAGCTTTAGCGATTGCGAATTGATTTTTAATTGCTGCATTTAGTGTTCCTGAAGTATGTTGAGCTTTTAAAGCATCTAAATAATCATCTAATCCTAATCCATCAGCTCCAGTAATTGTACGTCCTAAATACACATTTTCAATATTTTGCAAACAGTGTTTTGCTAAATCTACCGAATAATTTTGTGCGTAATATGCTTCGCACTTTTCAGGCAATTGAACGCCCAACGATCTTTTGCCAAGAGGAATACCAATTTTACCATTTTTCAATAAATCAATTTCAAAGTTTAATTGATTCACTAACATTCCTAATGAACTGCCAATCTCAGAACCAGTAGATGAAATAAAAGTGTTCTTATAACCACCATTCCAGCCATTAATAACTGTATTTAATTTTGTTTGCATTTCAGTCAAACAATCTGAAACATATTTGGATCTATTTACTGCATTAGCATCTGTATCAAATAAACTAACAATAACTGCATCCGTTTGAGATTTGCCATATAACAAATAATCAATTGCAGGAAATCCTTTTGCATCTAAATTTGAAATCACATTAAAATCATAAACTCCCGAAGCAATATTTGTTTTTATTTGACCTGTATCACATGGATAGGTATTAAAATTAGAACGAACAAACTCAGTTTCTGAAGGGCCATATTCAAACGTACCAATATATTGAAAAGCCTCATAGGCTCTGATAAATCTTTGCCTTGCAAAAGATAAATTAGATGTGTTTTTTGCAAGTTTAAAATCATTATAAGATGTTGCAAAAGAATCCAATGCGTTTTTAGCCATTGTTAAATTTGGCAGAATAACATTATCCGCATAATTTGTTAACATACCACTTTTATCAAAAGAGTCTTCTAACACTTCTTCATCAGTTGTTTTCTTTTTACAACTAGAAAACAAAAAAGCAACAACTAAAAATGATAAAAAGTACGGTGTTATTTTTTTCATGTGGCTAAAATAAATTGAATTGTAAATTTGCAATCAAATTGAAAAATACCCAATACCCGAAAAGAGGTATTTATAGTGTTTTTCTATGATTAATGTCATTATTTTAATCAAAAAGGGAGTTAAATACCCCCCCCCTTTTTGATTAATTATTATGGAATTAAACTCGCGTTTAAGTTGAATACTGTAGCAATTTTATTAATAGCATTATCCAAATTTGAAGGAACTAAATTGTAAAAATTGGTGCCTAAAAAACCTTCTAATATTGCGATATCTGCATCAGAAATAGTTTTAGAAGGATTGTATTTAAAAGCTTTTATAAATCCGTAGCCTTCAGATAAATTATGATGTAAAGTAGAAATATCAGATAAATTGTTTTTTGCTCCTTTTAAATAACCGATACACTTAGCTGCTACAACTTTCTCCCATGTTGCCATAACCACATCTCTGTTTGCATCACGTCTTGCAGCATCTCCATTGCTAATAGCTGCTCTACCTTTTAAAAAAGCATCCATAATGGTTGAGTTGGATCCAATAGCAACGTTTACAGAATTACAGTAACTACCCCAATTTTTTAAACCCGTTATATTTGTTGGAAAATCTACTGGAACACCAAAATAACCAAAAGCTTCATCCCATGCTTTTTCTTGAGCAGTTATTCCGTTTACTTTAGTCACATTATCATAAGTAGCAATGTTTTTTAAAATGGTCATCGCTTGATAATAAAGTACTGAACCCATTAGACCTTTTTCTGCTAACTCTTTATATTCAAGTCCATTTGCATCAACTAAAATAGCACGAGTAGACGTTACCAATTTCCCTTTAACACCGTTAGACGCTGTAGAAGCTGTAGGATTAGCTGCTGCTGTAATACTTGCTGGCTCTGCATCATCAAAACTTGCCTCTAATTCAGTTTGGAATGAAAATGTATTATCAGTCTTATCTTTTAATTGAAGTCCTGATGTATTTAGTGTCGTTAATGTAAATTGATTATTTGCATTAACATACATGTCTTTTAATGTTTGAGCCAATATTGTAGGCTGAGTTGTTTGTGTAGTTGTGTGCGTAGATTTAATATAAGTAATCAATTCTCCCAACATTGAAAGTCGTTGAGTTGAACTTGTAAAATCAGCGCTCGTAAAATTGTACGATGATGGGATATTATAAGTTGGACCACTAGGTGCTGGGGTTTCTTCTTCTGGCTCAACAGTATCTTTTTTACAAGAAGTCGTTAAAAGCATTATTGAAATAGGTAATCCTATTAATAGTGATTTGTGAGATAGTAGTTTCATATATTTTATTTAGATTGATTATAAATACGAGTCAAAAGTATATGATAACAATCTGTTTCACCATACCTAAAAAAAGGTATTTTTTAAAAAAACTAAAAAGAAGGAATGAATGTAAAGGCGTAGGATTTAATTTCCCATTTGATAATCTAATCGCTCAATCTTTTGTTTGCGCTTTCTCAACATATTTACATATTGTAGCGCTAGCTTGTTATTATAATTCTCATAGGCTTTTTGTGCCCAGGTAATGGCTCCATCTAAATCCCCATTAATTTCGCCTAAAATAGCCATATTATAACATGCTCTACCAGCAAGCTTTCGTTTTGAGCTCTTTGTATCTTGTAACCACAACTCTCCTGCTCCATCCCAATTTCCAGTTCTAGCCTTCCGAGTGGCTATTTTTAAATTATGAGAACCTTTCACATAATAATCTCTTGTTAATTTTATCCAGTATGGAATAATTCTGTCAGCATAAACATGTCCCATATGATTTGAACTTTGCTTGATTGCTTCTTTTCTACCAAGCATAGCTTCTGTGGTATTAATAATGTTAGCAGCATTAGCTGTTACCGTTAAATTTTCTACCATCGGAAACTCATCCAAAATATATTTATTTTTTGGGTCATAAATTCTCCAACCAGTTTTAACAGTCGTTACAATATTAGCTTGAGCTTGCGTAGCTGTATTAATCACATCCATTACATTATTAATTTTTGTTGGAGGAGGTGTCAAAGGAATCACTTTTAATTCGCTATCAAAAACTTCTAACACAAATAAGATGTCAACTCCATGGTCTTTACATATTTTTTCTACTTCTATCCAAGATAACTGTGAAGGGAAAGAACCTGTTACTGGAGTTTTTAAATCGATATCCTTAATAGGTTTAATGATATCAAAACGTTTATTCTGCGTTAAAGCATCGTTTAAACCACGAACACATTCAGCACTAGATTCTTGAATTAATTTTAGAGATTCACCAGACCTAGCTTGATGGATGGTGTTTAATACTTTATTATCATCAGTAGGCGTGGTTCGTGATATGATACCTACATTTTTAGAATCTTTTGAAATAGTAACAGGAGCAGGATTGGTAGCGTTAATGTAAACTAAGTTAGTTTTACAAGAAGACAGAGTTACTAACGCGAAAAGGATTAAGTAACTAATTATTTTCATGAGAATTTATTTTTTATAGATTAAGGCCACTGCATAAGCATTCACACCCTCTTCTCTACCAACATATCCCAATCGTTCGTTTGTTGTTGCTTTAATTGAAACATCATTTGGAGTGATATTCATTATTGGAGCTAAAACATTTTGCATCTCGGTAATGTGTGGATTAATTTTTGGCGCTTCTAAACTCAAAGTAGCATCTACATTTCCTATGCCAAAACCATTTTTATCTAATAATTCAACGACCTCTTTTAACAATAATTTACTATCAGCGCCTTTATACTTTGGATTCGTGTTTGGAAAATGAAACCCAATATCGCGTAAGTTAGCTGCGCCTAAAAGTGCATCACAAATAGCATGTAATAAAACATCAGCATCACTGTGTCCCACGCAACCTTTATCAAACTCAAGCTTAATACCACCTAACCACAATTCTCTTCCCTCACCCAAAGGATGAACATCGTACCCAAAACCTACTCTTATATTTACCATTGTATTTTGTTATTTGAAATGAGTTGTTGGTTATTTGATTTGGTACTAACTCTATTAATTAATAACAAGTTATTTGACACTTTGTTTCCAACAACAAAAACAAATCTCAGTAACTTTTATTTTCCTTTCATGAACTCTTCAAAAGGAATTCCTTTCATAAACTCAGGAGAGTAGATATACTTATATACTAAATCCGACCATTGCTTATGAGTTTTGCTATCATCTAAAATAGCGGAATCAAATGGTTTACTAAAATGTATTTTAATTGTTTCTTTTCTTGCCTTAAACATTTCGTCAGGCAAAAACAACATTTCAATATTTACCTTAATGCCAATCTTCTTTCTAAAATTAGCAAAATTGTAAAAGAACTTCGAATTTTCTCCTTCAATAAAAACTGGCTGTATCATTCGTTTATGATCAATCGCTTGAGTCACAAAACTTTTTTTCCATGTTAAATCTCTTACTACGCCTTCTTGTTTACGAGAAACTAAGCCTGCTGGAAATAATAATAAGGCTGATTCCTTTCTAAAAACTTCCTCCATCACACGTAAATGTTTAGCTGAAGTAGCACCTAGTTTATTAACGGCTACATAAATATCACCGTAATTTTCAATTTTTTTCAAAACATCATTTACTAAAAAATGAACGTCTGGTCTAATTTCTCCAACAGCTTTAATTAAAGCCATACCATCTAAACCACCTAATGGGTGATTGGAAACAATAACAACAGAACCTGTTTTCGGGACTAATTCATTATGCATTGATTCAACTTTAGCACCTAATCTAACTAGCGCTTTTCTATTGAACTCTAATCCTTGATCATCCTTTAATGCAAACATAGCAGCATTAATATCATCCTCATGCAATTTCTTTTTTAACCAATTTATGGCGAAACGAGGAAGCCACTTGTAAAGTTTATAAGCCTTTTCTCTTAAAACTTTCTCAATATCTATAAATTTTTTGTTTTCCATAGCAAGGGTCACAAAGGTAAAATAATTGTTAATATCTCAGCTATCTAAAATCATCTTTTTTGAAATAATTCAATCTGAGCAAATCCCTCAAAACCATAACAAAATCAATGTATTATATTTTTTTAAAGCCAAAAGCGATACTAATTATTTCGTTTCATAACTATTAACAATTTTCAATTTATCAACAAAAGTGGTAAAAAATGGGTTAAAGTGGTAGAAAGTGGTAAAATTTTAATTATTTTTGACTCGATTCAAACAAAACCCAACAATGACAAGCCTTATAGGAGAATTTGATTGTAAAGTAGATGCGAAAGGGCGTTTCATGTTTCCTGTTAACCTCAGGAAGCAGTTGGAAGAGGTGTTTGATAAAGGATTTGTCATCAATCGAAATCTTCATCAAAAATGTTTAGTGCTTTATCCAATTAACGAATGGAATAAACTAAACAAAAAATTAAGCAAGTTGAATCGTCTGATAAAAGCGAACGACGTATTTGTTAGAAAATTTACGGGTGGAGCAACAGCTGCCGATGCAGACAACACTGGACGTGTATTGTTGCCAAAACCACTAGTAGAGTATGCTAACATTGCTACAGATATTAAAGTTTTAGGCAGTAATAATGTGATTGAGATTTGGGATAAAACATTATATGATCAATTCTTATCTCAAGATGTGGATATAGAGAAGTTAGCCGAAGACGTTTTAGGGAACTTAAACTTTAATGATGGAGACGATGAGTAATCTTCCTTATCACATCCCCGTTCTTTTACAACCTTGCATAGATGGCCTTGATATAAACCCCGACGGCCTATACGTGGATTTAACTTTTGGTGGCGGAGGACATTCGAAAGAGATTTTGAAACATTTATCTGCAAAAGGTAAATTGTTTTCGTTTGACCAAGATGAAGATGCAAAGGCAAATATTCCTGATGATAAACGTTTAACTTTTATTCCACACAATTTCAGATACATTTCCAATTATCTAAAACTATACGGCGTTACACAAGTTGATGGCATACTAGGTGATTTAGGTGTTTCTTCGCATCAGTTTGACAAAGGTGAACGTGGTTTTTCTACTCGTTTTGATGCCGACTTAGATATGCGTATGAATCAGAAATCTGATTTAACGGCTAAGAAAGTATTAAATACATATGATGTAAAAAAACTAACAGCCATGTTTAGAGAGTATGGTGAATTAGATAACGCTTTTAGGCTTGCTAACATCATTTTTGAAGCACGAGTAAATGGAAGCATTGAAACCACTGACCAATTTAAAGTGGTAATTAAACCTTGTACGCCAAAATTTGAAGAAGGAAAATATTTAGCCAAAGTGTATCAAGCCATTCGTATTGAAGTAAACCAAGAAATGGAAGCTTTAAAAGAATGCTTAACACAATGCGTCAATCTTTTAAAACCTAATGCACGATTAGTAGTGATGAGCTATCATAGTTTAGAAGATCGATTGGTAAAGAATTTAATCAGATCAGGAAACATAGAGGGAATAGAAGAGAAAGATATAGTGTTTGGAAAAATCACGAAATACTTTAAGTCTTTAACATCAAAACCAATTGTGCCAGACGCGGAGGAAATTGAAAGAAATTCAAGAGCAAGAAGTGCAAAATTAAGAATAGCAATAAAACTATAATTTTTAGTTGTTTGAAAAGAGTTGTTGGAAAATTATCCAACAACAAATATCCAACAACAAACAACAAAATAAAAAGTGGCAAACAAATTTAGAAACATACCAAAAGAAGAAGAACTAGAGGAGTTAGAAGAACTAGTGGAACAAGAAGAACCACAAGTGAAATCGAAACCTTCTAAACCAGGAAAGAAAGGTGTGTTAGCAAAAGGACTTTCGAAAATTTTTGGCGGCTCATTTTTAAGTGATGATAGAGCTGTGCAACATATCCCGTTTGTTTTGTTTTTGGGCTTAATCGCTATTTTATATATCGCTAACGGATATTATGCGGACGATAAAATTAGAGAAGTAAATAAAGTAACTAACCAAATAAAAGAATTGCGCACAGAATTTATTTCATCAAAATCTGATTTAATGTTTGTGAGTAAACAAAGTGAAGTGGCAAAATCAGTAGCGCCATTAGGGTTAAAAGAGCCTGTGGTTGCTCCTATGAAAATTGAAATGGACAGTGTAAAAAAAGAAGTGAAACAATAATTAATTGGAAAACAAAAAAGACATATTATCAAGAACGTATTTAGTGTACATACTTTTATGTGTGTTCGCTTTATCCATTTTTTATAAAATGTGCGTCATTCAATTTAAAGAAGGTGCTGAATGGAAAGCTAAAGCAGAAGCATTTAACACACAGGTGCATGAAATACAAGCAGTACGCGGAAATATTTTTGATATCAATGGAAACTTGTTAGCTACTTCTCTGCCATACTACGAAGTAGCAGTTGACATCAATGCGCCATCTATCGACAAAAAACTATTTGAAGCAAAAGTTGATTCATTGGGTGCAATGATCGCTGATTTATTTAAAGATAAATCAGCCAAACAATACATTAAACTATTACGCAAGGCACGTAAAAGCGGCGACCGTTATGTGGTTTTAAAACGTAATGTGCCATACAAAGATTTACAAACTCTAAAAACGTTTCCAATTTTTAAAAAAGGAAAACGTGGTGGTTTAGTAACACTTCAAACTAACAAGCGTGAACGTCCATTTAAGATGTTAGCGGCTCGTACTATTGGTATGACTCGTGATGGAGTGAAACCTGTTGGCTTAGAAGGTGCTTATGATACATTATTAAAAGGTATTAGCGGACAACGTTTAATGCAAAAAATTGCAGGTGATGTTTGGCGTCCTATTAATGATGAGAACGAAGTTGAACCAAAAGATGGTAGCGATTTATATACCACCATTGATATCAACATTCAGGATGTAGCTGAAAATGCTTTAATGAATACTTTGATTAAAAATAAAGCTTCTCATGGTTGTGCTATTTTAATGGAAGTAAAAACAGGAGAAATTAAAGCCATTGCTAATTTAACTCGAGACGGGAAGGATTCAAGCGCTTACTCTGAAAGTTTAAATTACGCTATTGGTTATGCAACAGAGCCTGGTTCAACTTTTAAGTTAGCATCCTACTTAGCAGTAATGGATGATTATAATTTAAGTTTAGATGAAAAGATACAAGTTGGTAACGGTGAAGTAACTTATTATAACAAAACAATTAAAGATTCTCACACCCCTGAGTCGCCCGTATTAACTTTAAAACGTGCTTTTGAAGTATCATCTAACGTGGCAGCGGCTAAAACTATTGTAAAATATTATTCAAAAAATCCACAACAATATATAGATAAATTAAAATCGTTTCATTTAAATCAAAAATTAGGCTTAGCGATACCTGGTGAAGCAAATCCATTAATTAAAGAAACAAAAAGTAAAGATTGGTCAGGCCTATCTCTTCCACAAATTAGTTATGGCTATGAGAGTTTAATTACTCCATTACAAACACTAACTCTATATAATGCTATTGCTAATGATGGTAAAATGGTGAAGCCACGTTTTGAGAGAGAAATTAAGCACAATGGTAAAACAGTGAAAACATTTACCACTGAAGTTATTGCCGAACAAATTGTAAAACCTTCAACTATCAAAAAGGCAAAAGAGATGCTAGAGGGTGTGGTAGAAAATGGAAGTGGAAAAGGCTTAAATATTACAGCTTTTAAAGTTGGGGGGAAAACAGGGACTGCGCAAATTGCGAGAGTTGGCGTAAAAAGAGGAAGTGGAAAAACAGCATACGGTGATGTTGGTGACAGAAATTATCAAGCATCTTTTGTAGGTTATTTTCCTGCCGATAAGCCATTATATACTTGCATTGTTATTATCAACTCACCAAGTAACGGTATTTATTATGGTGGTTTAGTGGCTGGCCCTGTATTTAAAGAAATTGCAGAAAAAGTTTACTCAAGTAGTTTAGATTTTTTAGAGCCTATTAATAACAAACAAAATTTATTAACGAAAGCTCCAGGAAGTATTAAATCAAAAAATGATGAAATGATTATTGCTTCTAAAGCTTTGAAATTACCAACAAAATCAAATGCTACAGAAGATGGTTATGTATCTAGAAACCCTTCTGATTCATCACGTATTTCGTTACAAACAAACAATTTAGAAAGTCAGCTAAAAAAAGGAATTGTTCCCAACTTAAATGGCTTATCAGCTAAAGATGCTTTGTTTTTATTAGAAAATTCAGGCTTTCATGTAAAGTTGTTCGGAATTGGCTCAGTTAAAAAACAATCGATTGAAGCTGGACAAAAATTTAATAAAGGAGATAAAATAACATTGATACTTAGTTAAAGTGAAATTGAAACTATTAAGCGACATATTATATAAAACACGATTAGAAGAAATTATTGGCTCTACTAATGTGGCTATCTCATCGGTAACCTTTGATTCTCGTAAAATAAAAAAAGATTCTTTATTTATTGCAACGAGAGGAATGGCTTCTGATGGACATCATTATATTGAAGTAGCTATTGAAAATGGCGCTGTGGCTGTTGTTTGTGAAGACTTACCTGAAACTTTAAAAGAGAATGTTACTTATGTAAAGGTATTAGATTCATCAGCTTCATTAGGTTATATTGCTTGTAATTTTTATGATAATCCTTCGGAGAAATTAAAGTTAGTTGGTATAACTGGCACTAACGGAAAAACAACAACGGTTACTTTACTATTTAATTTATTTAGAGGTTTAGGATACAATGTTGGTTTATTATCAACGGTAGAAAACAAAATAAACACAACTGTTATTCCTTCTACACATACAACACCTGATGCTTTAGCCTTAAACGAATTATTATCAAAAATGGTTGAAGCTGGCTGTCAGTATGCGTTTATGGAAGTAAGTTCTCATGCCATAGTTCAACATCGCATTACTGGTTTAAAATTCATTGGCGCGGCGTTTTCAAATATTACTCACGATCATTTAGATTATCATAAAACATTTGAAGAATATATCAAAGCTAAAAAAATGTTCTTTGATAATTTACAAGACGATGCCTTTGCTTTAACGAATAAAGATGATCGAAACGGCTCAGTAATGTTGCAAAACACAAAGGCTAAAAAATATTCTTATGGCTTAAAATCATTAGCGGACTTCAAATGTCGCGTGATTGAAAATCATTTGAATGGCTTATTATTAAGTATCGATAACCAAGAAGTATGGGTAAAATTAATTGGATCCTTCAATGCTTATAATGTATTGGTAGTTTATGCTATTGCTTTATTATTAAAACAAGATAGAGTTCAAGTACTAACCACTTTAAGCAATTTAAATTCAGTTGAAGGACGTTTTCAATACATCAAATCTAAAAATGGCATTGTAGCTATTGTTGATTATGCACATACTCCTGATGCTTTAAAAAATGTTCTTGAAACAATTAAAGATATCAGAACAGGAAATGAACAAGTGATTACGCTAGTTGGTTGTGGCGGCGACAGAGATGCGGCTAAACGTCCCATCATGGCACAAATCGCATGTGAGTATAGTAACAAAGTGATTTTAACGAGCGATAATCCTCGTAGCGAAAACCCTGAAGATATTTTAAATCAAATGCAAGCAGGAATTAGTCCTGTAGAAATGAAAAAAACATTGCGCATTAGTGATAGAAAAGAAGCGATAAGAACAGCTGTAGCTTTTGCTAAAGAGGGGGACATTATTTTAATAGCAGGAAAGGGACACGAAAAATACCAGGAGATAAGTGGAGTGAAGCACCCATTTGATGATTTTGAAATTGTAAAAGAAAACTTTAAAACACTAGAGATATAATATGTTTTACTATTTATTCCACTACTTAGATCAACACTTTAACTTTCCTGGAGCAGGAGTGTTTCAATACATCTCATTTAGAGCTGCATTAGCATTGTTATCATCATTGATGATCACCATGGTATTTGGTAAACGTATTATTAATTATATCCGCAAAAAACAAATTGGCGAAACCATCAGAGAACTAGGTTTAGAAGGTCAAAACGAAAAAGCGGGAACACCAACAATGGGTGGTTTAATTATTTTGGCAGCCATCATTATTCCAACTTTATTATTTGCAAAAGTATTTAATGTATACATCGTTTTAATGTTAATCTCAACAATATGGTTAGGAAGTATTGGTTTCTTAGACGATTATATAAAAGTATTTAAGAAAAACAAAGAAGGCTTACAAGGTAAATTTAAAGTTGTTGGACAAATTGGTATTGGCTTATTAGTTGGAGCGGTATTCTATTTTCACCCTGATGTTGTGGTAAAAGAAAGAGTAACTGCTAATCAACAAAGTGCTTATTCTTTTGATGAGGCAATTAGTGGTAAAAAAGATTTGGCATTGCCAAAATATGCAGCAACTCCTATTAAGAGTATTAAAACAACAATCCCCTTTGTAAAAGACAATGAGTTTGATTACGTAAGCGTATTATCTTTTATGGGTGATAAGGCGGTAAAATACGGTTGGTTAATTTTTATTCCCATCGTTATTTTAATTGTAACCGCTGTTTCTAATGGAGCTAACATTACAGATGGTATTGACGGTTTAGCTGCTGGAACAAGCGCCATCATAGGAACCACTTTAGGGATTTTGGCATATGTTAGTGGTAATACGATTTTTGCTGATTACTTAAACATCATGTACATACCAAACACTGGAGAGTTAGTGGTATTTATGGCAGCCTTTGTTGGAGCATGTGTTGGTTTCTTATGGTACAACGCCTTTCCTGCTCAAGTGTTCATGGGAGATACAGGAAGTTTAGCATTAGGTGGTATCATTGCAGTATTTGCTATTGCTATTCGTAAAGAATTATTGATTCCTATTTTATGTGGCGTATTCTTAATCGAAAATTTATCGGTGATTATGCAAGTATTCTACTTTAAATATCAAAAGAAAAAACACGGATTAGAATTCGCTAAAGCAAACCGCTTATTTAAAATGGCGCCTTTACATCATCATTACCAAAAATCAGGTTTTCATGAATCAAAAATTGTGATGCGTTTTTTCATCATTGGAATCATGCTAGCAGCACTAACGATTGTAACATTAAAATTAAGATAATATAAAATTGAATAAACGAATTGTGATATTAGGTAGCGGCGAAAGCGGAGTTGGCAGTGCAATATTAGCACAGTCAAAAGGCTTTAGCGTGTTCGTATCCGACAAAGGTTTAATTCAAGAAAAATATAAATCAGAATTACAAAAACACAATATCGCATTTGAAGAAGGATTTCACACGGAGGATTTAATTTTAAATGCTACTGAGATTATCAAGAGTCCTGGTATTCCAGATAAAGTGGAGTTGATTAAAAAGGCTAAAGAAAAAAACATTCCTGTTATATCTGAAATAGAATTTGCGGGACGTTATACAAACGCTAAAAAAATATGTATTACTGGTAGTAATGGAAAAACCACCACTACTCTACTAACTTACCATATCCTAAAAAAAGCAGGATATAATGTTGGCTTAGGTGGCAATGTTGGAAAAAGTTTTGCCTATCAAGTAGCAACCGAAAATTTTGATTACTATGTTTTAGAATTAAGCAGCTTTCAATTAGACGGCATGTATGATTTTAAAGCTGATGTAGCCATTTTATTAAATATCACTCCAGATCATTTGGATAGATATGATTATAAGTTTGAGAATTACGTGGCTTCTAAGTTTCGTATTACTCAAAACCAAACAGAAAAAGATGCCTTTGTGTATTGTGCAGATGACTCAGTGATGGAAGAATACATGCAACAACATCCTATCAAAGCTGAACGCGTTCCGTTTAGCATTAAAAAAAAGATAGATGGAAACGGTGCTTTTTTACAAGAAAACGAAATAACCCTTAATTATAATAATAACCCTAAACCCTTAATTATGACCCTAGAACAATTGGCTCTTGCTGGTAAACATAATGTTTACAACTCAATGGCTGCTTCAATGGCAGCGCGTATCGTAGACATACGTAAAGACATTATCCGCGAAAGTTTAGAAGACTTCGTGAATGTTGAACACCGTTTAGAATTTGTTGCCTCTATAAATGGCATCGAATTTATTAACGATTCAAAAGCAACTAACATTAACTCTACTTGGTATGCATTAGAAAGCATGCAAAAACCAACTGTTTTAATTTTAGGTGGGCAAGACAAAGGAAATAATTACGATGAATTAGTTGACTTAGTAAAAGAAAAAGTAAAAGCAATTGTTTGCTTAGGTGTTGATAATAAAAAAATCATCAAAGCATTTAAAGGTTCTGTTGAGAACATCATGGAAGCTGGATCTGCTGCTGAAGCAGTAGCTATGTCATATAAATTAGCAACTAAAGGTGATGCTGTTTTACTATCTCCAGCTTGTGCTAGTTTTGATTTATTCCAAAACTACGAAGATAGAGGTGTTCAATTTAAATCTGCTGTAAGAGGACTATAAGATGAAGGAGATTGCATTAGGTCAAAAAACATTTTCTATTAATAGAGAAACAGACCACAATTTTGAATTTGTAGCTACTATAAATGATGTCACGTTCATTAACGATTCAAAAGCAACAAATGCAAAACATGCTGTTGAAAGTATTAACTCTTTAGATGCAGAGATAGTATTGATTTTAGGTGGGGATGATTTAAAAACAGATTACTCGTGGTTTACCAATATCAATTACTATAACATTAAAACGGTTATTTATTTTGGGCGTCGTTTCGCTGAAATAAAAAATATTTTTAATAAACATGTGATGGTAATTGTAGCTGATAATTTAGAAAGTGCTGTAGAAGTTTCGAAAGCAAAGGCCATTAAAAACCAAGCGGTTTTGTTTTCGCCAGCATGCCCAAGCTTCGACCCTTTTGACAATTATAAAAACAGAGGTAACAAGTTTAAAGAACTGGTAAATAAGAACTAAGTTATTGGTTAAAAGTTGTTTGATAAAATAATCAAACAACTAAAGACTCAATTCTAACAACTAAACAAAAATGAAACAATTATCATACTTAAAAGGAGATAGAGTTATCTGGGCAATAGTGTTCCTATTGTCATTGCTATCTATTTTAGTAGTATATAGTTCGGTTGTAACATTAGCTCATAAATACAAGCAAGGAAATACTGAAGCGTATTTAATAAAACATGCCATCACTATTTTGGGAGGTATTTTTATTATGTATCTCGTGCATAAAATGAAATACACATTGTTTTCTAAAATAGCACAAATAGGTATTTTCTTAGTTATTCCATTATTACTATTTACCTTATTAAAAGGTGTAAGTGCTGGTGAAGCTAGCAGATGGGTTGAAATTCCAGGGTTAGGGTTAACATTTCAATCCTCTGATGTAGCTAAAATTATTTTACTAATTTTTGTTGCTCGCACATTAACTATACGTCAAGGTCAATTAGAAGATTTTAAATCAATTATCAAATACCTATTAGTACCAATAGGGTTTATTTGCTTATTAATTTTCCCAGCAAACTTTTCTACAGCAGCATTATTATTTTCAAACTGCTTATTCCTAATGTTTGTTGGGAGAGTAAAAGTGAAATTCATCATGTACATTTTGGGAGCTTGTGTTGGCTTTGCTTTATTACTTGGTATTATCATTTTTCAATTTCCTGATTTAATTCCACGTGGTGCTACATGGAAAGCACGTATAGAAAACTTTAGTAAAGGCGATGCGAAAAATAACTACCAAAGTGAGCAAGCAAAAATTGCCATTGCAACTGGCGGTATTATTGGTAAAGGTCCAGGTAATAGCACTCAACGTGCATTTTTACCACAAGCTTCTTCCGATTTTATTTATGCCATTATTATTGAAGAATATGGTTTGTTTACAGGTTTCGCCATGCTATTCTTATACATGATTTTATTATTTAGAGGCATCAGAATATTGCGAGACTCAGAAAAAACATTTGGCGGATTGATGGCCGTTGGCTTAAGTTTTAGCTTGGTGTTTCAAGCATTAATAAATATGGCGGTTGCAGTTAATTTATTCCCCGTAACTGGTCAACCACTTCCATTGGTAAGTATGGGAGGAACCTCTATTTGGTTTACCTGTATTGCTATTGGCATTATATTAAGTGTGAGTAAAGCCAACGAGGATATTACTGAGACAGAAGAACAAGAAGTGATTACAGAATAAATGAAACCATTAAAAGTCATATTAAGCGGAGGCGGCACAGGAGGTCATATATTTCCTGCTGTAGCTATTGCTAATGAAATAAAAAAGTTAGTGCCACATGCTGAAATTTTATTTGTGGGCGCTTTAGGCAAAATGGAAATGGAAAAAGTTCCTGCGGCTGGTTACAAAATCATTGGTGTTCCTATTGCTGGTTTACAACGTAAATTCACTTGGGCTAATTTTAAACTACCATTCTTAATTATTCAATCTCTTTTAAAAACTCGCAAAATCGTGAGTGATTTTAAACCAGATGTTGTTGTTGGTACTGGTGGCTATGCTTCTGGTCCATTATTAAAAGCAGCGACATCAAAAGGGATTCCAGCATTATTACAAGAACAAAATTCTTACGCGGGAATCACCAATAAGATACTATCCAAAAAAGCAAGTAAGATTTGTGTAGCCTATGAAGGCATGGAGCAATTCTTCCCTAAAGAAAAAATTATTTTAACTGGCAATCCAGTTCGTCAAGATATTACCAATATTTCTGCTAAACGCGATGAAGCATTTGAATTTTTTGGATTAGATAAAAACAGAAAAACGATTTTAGTGGTTGGTGGAAGTCTTGGAGCTAAAGGTATTAATGAAGCTATGGGCGAAGGCTTACAACAATTAGCTAACAACAATATTCAACTGATTTGGCAAACAGGAAAAACGTATTTCGAAACGGCTAAGCAACAAACGGCTAACTTCGAATCAAGAAATATTAGAGCGGTTGATTTTATTACACGCATGGATTTAGCTTATGCTTTTGCTGACGTTGTGATTTCAAGAGCTGGTGCTGGTGCTATTTCCGAATTATGCATCGTGCAAAAACCAAGTATATTAGTTCCTTTATTAACGGCGGCCGAAGATCATCAAACAAAAAATGCGATGTCTTTAGTGAATAAAAAAGCAGCAATTTTAGTAAGAGACGATCAAGCAAAAGCTAACTTAATAAAGGAAGCTATTGCATTAATAAATAACACATCATTACAACAAGAACTAAGTAAAAACTGCGCATTGCTGGCTTTACCTAATTCAACCAGTATGATTGCCAACGAAGTTTTAAAATTAGCCAACTACACTTTGTAATGAATATCCTGGACTATAAACTATATTATTTCTTAGGTGCCGGTGGCATTGGCATGAGTGCCTTGGTTCGTTATTTTAATCATTACGACAAAACTGTTTACGGTTACGATAAAACAGAAACAGAACTTACTAAACAATTAGAAGAAGAAGGCTCTCAATTGCATTTTGATGAAGATAAAGCCTTAGTCAAAAAATTATTTTCATTATACAATAAAGAAGATATTTTGGTGATTTACACGCCGGCAATACCAAAAGACCATGCGGAGTTTGTGTTCTTGCAAGAAAACGGTTACCAATTACAAAAGCGCGCGTGGGTATTAGGAGAAATCACAAAGCAATTTCGAACAATTGCTATTGCTGGCACTCATGGTAAAACGACCACTACTACCATGGTGACTCATATTTTAAAAACCGCGGGTATAAATTGTTTTGCCTTTTTAGGTGGTATTTCTCAAAACTATAATACCAATTTATTGTTAGGTGACGCTAACGATAAGGATGCATACGTGGTAGTAGAGGCTGATGAATACGACCGTTCCTTTTTAACTTTACATCCTTATATCACTGTCATCACAAGTGTTGACGCCGATCATTTGGATATTTATGGCGATAAGGATGCCATGCATCAAACGTATACTCAGTTTGCTGGTCAGGTTCAAAAAGATGGTTTTTTGATTGTTAAAAAAAATGTTGATAACGATTTGAGTCTCAAGGTTAAACGCCTCATCTACTCACTAAATTTAGATACAGAATATTCTGCCGATTCTATACACATTGCTGATGGTGAATTTTGTTATAACATCATCAGTCCGATAGAGTCTGTAAGCCACGTAGCCATTGGATTACCAGGCTTACATAATGTAGAAAATTCAATTGCAGCAGTAGCTGTTGCACAACAATTAGGTATTAAGGGCGATGTGATAAACAACGCTTTACGTTCTTTTAAAGGAGTGAAACGAAGATTTGATTACCGAGTAAAATCAAAATCGGTTGTGTACATAGATGATTATGCTCATCATCCGGAAGAATTGAGGGCTGCTATTACTGCAGCAAAACAATTATATCCAGATAAACAAGTAACGGGCATTTTTCAACCACATCTATTTTCACGCACCCGTGATTTTGCCGATGGTTTTGCAGAGAGTTTAGATTTGTTGGATGTATGTGTGTTGCTAGATATCTACCCTGCCAGAGAAAAACCAATTGAAGGAATCAATTCACAGATGTTGTTAGATAAAATGAAAAACACAAACAAGTTTTTAGTGAAAAAAGAAAACGTGATTGAGTTTTTAAAAACACATCCACCACAAGTAGTGATGACATTAGGAGCAGGAGATATTGATGCGTTGATTTTACCAATTGAAGAGCTACTGAATAAAAAACAAACCTCTTAGCTTTCTTTGGGGTTAAGAAACAAAATGAAAAAAATTAATTTTAGAAAAATAGTAGTTATCGTTCTTTGGATTATTGGATTATCAGGCCTACTAGCGTCTTTAGCTTTTGCCACTGGCAAAGAAAAAAACGTAGTAGCTGAAAACTTATACGTGTCGGTAAACAACACAGAGATTAACACCTTTATTGATGAGGAAGATGTAAAGGATTTTTTTAAAGACAGAAACGATTCTATTTTAAACACTTCTTTAAAAAATATTGATGTGAATGGTTTAGAGAAAGCGTTAAACTCTCACCCAGCTGTTGAAAATGCAGACATTGCCGTAGATGTAAATGGAGATGTAAATATCGATGTAACACAACGCACCCCATTAGTTCGAGTAATGAATATGGATGGAGAAAGTTATTACATTGATGACAAATCGAAATTAATGCCTTTGAGTGATAAATACACGGCGCGTGTATTAATTGCAACAGGATATATTATCGAACCATATGCATCACGCTATCAGTTTCCAGTAACAACCATTGCAAAACATGAAGTGTTTAGCAAAGTAAGCGTATTAGATGATATTTATAACATCTCTGTTTACATCGCTAAAGATTCGGTTTTAGCAAGCCTGATACATCAAATAAATGTAACGCCAGATAAGGAATTAGAGTTATATCCTTCTATTGGCAATCATAAAATAATTTTTGGAGAAGCGAAAGATTTTCAAGAGAAGTTTGACAAACTAAAATTATTTTACACAGACGGATTAAACAAAACAGATGGTTGGAATAAATATTCAACTATTAATATAAAATATAAAAACCAAGTGGTTTGCACTAAAAAATAAGTTTATGGACAATAAACCAACACAAAAACAAATGCCAGAAAATGCGGAACTAGTAGTAGGTCTTGACATTGGAACAACTAAAATTGCCGCTATCGTTGGTTATAAAAACGATCACGGTAAAGTAGAAATTTTAAGTATTGGTAAGTCTGAATCATTAGGCGTACACCGTGGTGTAGTTGCTAATATTGAGCAAACCATTGAGTCGATAAAAGCAGCGATAAAAATTGCTGGCGATAAAGCAAATATTGATATTGAAGAAGTAATCGTTGGTATTGCTGGTCAGCACATTAAAAGTATGCAACACCGCGGAATGGTTACTCGTAAATCATTAGAGGAAGAAGTTTCTCAAAACGATGTGGATCAATTAATTGATAACATGCACCGTTTAGTGATGAGTCCAGGTGAAGAAATTATTCACGTGATTCCTCAAGAATATATTATTGATAACGAAAGTGGTATCCGCAATCCAATCGGACATTCTGGTATTCGTTTAGAAGGTAATTTTCACATCATTACTGGACAAGTAAGTGCAGTAAAAAATATTTTCAAATGTGTAGATAGAGCAAAATTAACGACTGTTGATTTACATTTAGAGCCATTAGCAAGTGCTGATGCCGTATTAAGTGATGAAGAAAAAGAAGCAGGTGTTGTGTTAGTGGATATTGGTGGTGGAACAACTGACGTTGCTATTTTCTATGATGGAATTATTCGTCATACAGCCGTGATTCCTTTTGGTGGCAATATCATTACGGATGATATTAAAGAAGGTTGTGGAATTATTAAAACACAAGCGGAGCAATTAAAAATGCGTTTTGGTTCAGCTTTAGCGCAAGAAAATCAAATGAACGAGGTGATTTCTATCCCAGGATTAAGAGGTCGTCCACACAAAGAAATTTCAGTAAATACATTAGCGCAAATTATTCAAGCGCGTATGGAAGAAATTTTAGAGTTCGTATTATTTGAAATTAAATCTTCTGGTTTCGAACGCAAATTAGCTGGTGGTATCGTAGTTACAGGTGGTGGTTCTCAATTAAAACACTTACCTCAATTAGTGATGTTAACTACTGGTATGGATTGCCGTATTGGAACACCTAACGAACATTTAGCTGGTGCTGATGATGAATTAAAAAATCCAATGTATGCAACAGGTGTGGGCTTGGTAATGAAAGGTATTGAAAAATACGAACGCGAATTAAAACGCGGAACAAATTCTGCTAAAGCCGTTGAAGAAAAAGTGTTAGTTGAAACTGTTGAATCAAAACAAAAAGCAGAGAAAAAAGTAACTGGTCACTCTAAACAAAAAGTAGGAAACTTCTTCGACTCCTTAATTAGCAAAGCTAAGGATTGGATGAGCGATGACGTTGAGTAGAAAAAGATTAAAGGTAAAAGACACAAGATTAAAGATAGGTTTTTCACTTCGAGCTTGCCAGCCTTAGCGGAGTCGAAAGGGAAGTCGAGAAGCGAAGGGCGAGAAATAAAAAAATAAAAAACAACAACCTTATATGTCCTTTTATGACTTATATGGTTCAAATAAAAAAACAAGAATTAAAAATTTAAAACTACATACCATGATGCAATTTGAATTACCACAAGAAGAAAGCTCAATTATTAAAGTAATTGGCGTTGGTGGCGGCGGAAGTAACGCTGTTAATCACATGTTCCGTTTAGGAATTAAAGGTGTAGATTTCATTATATGCAATACCGATAAACAAGCATTAGGCAAAAGCCCAGTGCCTCATAAAATACAATTAGGTAACTCTTTAACAAGAGGATTAGGCGCAGGTGCTAAACCTGAGGTTGGTCGCGACTCTGCTTTAGAGAGCATTGAAGAAATTAAAGACTTATTAAAAGACAATACCGAAATGGTATTTATCACAGCTGGTTTAGGCGGTGGTACAGGTACTGGAGCTGCTCCAGTAATTGCGTCTATTGCAAAAGAGTTAGGTATCTTAACAGTAGGTATCGTTACGATTCCTTTTTCTTTTGAAGGAAAAAAACGTAGAGAGCAAGCTGAGAAAGGCTTAGAGGAAATGAAAAAATACGTAGATACGTTAATTGTTATTGGTAACGATAAATTACGTGAAATTTACGGAAGCTTAAAAATGACTGAAGCATTTGCTCATGCTGATAATGTGTTAACTAGCGCAGCAAAATCAATTGCAGAAATCATCAGTTTACATATGCATGTGAATGTAGATTTTAATGATGTGAAAACTGTTATGCAAGATAGCGGCGTAGCAATCATGGGTTCTGCAATTGCAAGTGGCGAAAAACGTGCTTTACGTGCTGTTGAAAATGCATTAATTTCTCCATTATTAAATGATAATGATATTTCTGGTGCTCGTCACGTCTTATTAAATATCATGAGCGGAAGCGATGATATTGAAATGGATGAGTTTGGTGAGATTACTGATTTTATTCAAGAAGCAGCTGGTGGTACTGCCGAATTAATTACAGGTTACGGTACTGATCCTTCTTTAGGTGATAACGTATCGGTGACTATTATTGCAACAGGATTTAATTCAAAAATTAATTCAGGTTACGAAGCACCAACTTTTGCAGAACGTAAAATTGTTCGTTTAGATGAACCTACTGTTGCTAAAGTTGAGCCAGTACAAACGTCGATTATTGATGAAATACAAACTAACGAACCGTTTATTTTTGTAAAAGAAGAAACAGTTGAAACTCCTATCATCAATAAAGTTGAAGAGCCAATTGCTCCAATAATGAATGAAATTATTGAAGACACTTCGGCAAGCTCAATGGACGAGAAACCAGCTTTTAAAGTATATTCTTTAGATGAGCCGGTAAACGAAACTCCCGCAACGTTTGTAACTGAAACAGTAGTTGAAGCTTCTAAACAAGAATTTATCATCAATGATATTTCTTCTAATGAAGAAGAAGTAAATGAAATTATACAAGCTGAAAGCAATAGCCGTGAAGAGCAAATTCGTTTGGCACAAGAGCGTATTAAAAAATTAAAAGAGTTGACATTGAAAATGAAAACTCCTGAAGGGTTAAACGACTTAGAAAAAACTTCTGCTTGGCAACGTAAACAAGTAAACTTAGATAATACAAGTTCTACGCCTTCTACTGATTCTCAAGTATCTCGTTATACATTAGGCGAAAACAATGAGATTAGACCTAACAACTCATTTTTACACGATAACGTAGATTAATATTAAACAACAATAAAAAAGAACCCTCATCTGATAAACGGATGAGGGTTTTTTGTTTTTAGGATAATTAAAACAATAGGATTAAATTTGATAAACAAATATTGTATGAAAGCATTTATTATTAGCTCGATCTTAGCATTATTTTCATTCACTTTGAGTGCCCAATGGATAACACTTCCATTTAGCAGTGGATTACCAAACCAAGCGATCAATTTCATTAATAAAGACACTGGCTTCGTATTCTGCGGTGTTTTTCAAGGCCCACCTAACATTAATATACATAATATGTTATATAAAACTAAAGATGGTGGTTATTCTTGGCAAACGATATTTGACGATTATACGAGCACACCAATAAGTCAACTTAATTTCTTTAACGAAAATTTTGGTGTATATAGAAGATGGCAGGATGTTATGATGAAAACGTATCAAGGAGGCCTATCAGGTTATACTATATTAAGTGGTGGCCAAACATCAGCAGGTGATAAATTTCAAGTTTTTGATAGCACTAAATATTTATTCTCTGGCATAGACAATGTAAGGTATACAACAGATGGTGGTTTGTCATGGACAACTAAAAATTTATCTACCTATATTCCAAACAATTGGGGAGCAACATATGCTCAGTTTGCAAATTTAAAAAATGGTTTTATTTGTGCCTACATATACACACTTACCCCATCAGCATCAACAGAATTTAAGTTTTACAAAACAACTGATAGCTGTCAATCATTACAAGTAGTTTATTCTAAAATTATACCTGGCCCATTTAATCCTGATTTCATTAATTTTAAATTTATAAATGATTCAACTGCAATGATGCTTAATAATGACTTAGTATTAAAAGTTAGTAATTTTGGGAATACAACATTTGATACTATTCACAAATTTACTTCGCCAGAAAAAGCATTCAGAATGGCTGTTAAAGATAATATCATCATTATTAGTGGAAATTACGGGTCCCTATTAACTAGTTTAGATAGTGGACAAACATTTCAAATGTCAAGTGTAACCCCTACTCCACTTGAGTTTAGTATTGCAGATTCGAAACTAGGTGTGATATATGCTTTAACCGTAAGTAACTCTATAATTAAATTAGAAGGATTAACCACATCACTAAAAAAACAGGAAGAATTCATGAATCATATATATCCCAATCCTGCAAAAGAATGTTTATATATGAGTTATGATGACGTATTAAAAAAAGAAGTAGAAATTTTTAATTTGACAGGCACTCTGGTAAAAAGCTTTACATTAAATCCAAATACCGCGCATACAGACAAACTAATGATTGATGAATTAAATAGCGGATGTTATATTTTAAAAATAAAAAGTTTAGACAAAATTGAGTATCTAAAATTTATAAAAGAATAATCTCTGTATCTTTTTTGTAGAAATCTCGTTACATTGGTAAGTATTTATTATATGCATAAACTCTTACTTTTCATCTTCATCATATGTTCTTTTAATTTCTTTGCTCAAGCTACAAAAATTAAAATCAAAAAAGAGAAAGAAACAAAAAAGGAAGCGCAAAGATTAAATGCTTTAAATTCCATGACAAGCATCGATGTTTGTTATGGAAACATGGTTTATAAAGATAAATTTTACAACCAACTTAATACTCGAGATTCTTTTAACATCAATACAGCACCCATATTATTAGGTATTGGCGTATCTGGATTAGAAAGATCTGTTGGAGCAACCCATTTTGTATTTGAAATAAATGGCAAAAAATATTTAGAACGTCAAATCATCATAAACGACAGTATTAAAACTATTTTTTCTGGAGCAAGTTTTGGCATGGGTGTTGGCAAACGATTTACGACACAAAACAGAAACTTATCTGTAACTTGCTACTTAGGCTTTAATTCTGGAAGATGTACTTTGAAAAATTCAGAAAATGTTTCAATGCACAAACAATTTTTTTGTCCAAAAATCACTGTTCAGCCTAAACTCATGATAAAGCGCATAGCTATTTCTTTAACTATAGAAGCTCAAGGAGACCCTACTAGTGGTAAATGGACTTCAACTTACTCAAATAAAAAAGACGATGTTAACATAAATGCATTATACCAAACCAGCATTATAGGCTTGGTAGGTTTAGGATACAGAATTTATTATTTTTAGTTAATGATGATTATATTAAAACACATATTCATATTTTTAATTCTCATTTCACTTAATGGTTTTTCTCAAACCACAAAAATTAAAATCAAAAAAGAGAAAGAGAAAAAAGAAACCCCGGTAATAGCAGAGCATTACCATAACCAAACCATTGATTTGTTTTATGGCTATCGTGTATATGATAAAAGCTATTACAATCAAATAAACAGCATCGATAAACAAATAGAGACTAAACTTCCGCTTCAAATTATTGGCATTGGTCTTTCAGGACAAGAATATACAGTTAACCGATATGACCGAATGTCTGCTCAAATAAACTATTACAAAGTTATACCAACACGGGTTATGATAGAGGATAGTTTAAATACCAAAATATCAGGTTATGCATTAGGATTAGGTATTGGATATGGCATATCTACATTAAAAAAAGCATTAAGTATAACTGGATTTATAGGATTTAATAAAGGAAGAACCACATTAAGTAAAAACGAATATATCTCACAAAAAAATCAATTCTTCTCGCCAAAAATAATGATACAATCTAAATTGATTATCAAACGTATTTCTATTTCAGTGATACTGGAAGCGGAATATGATGTTACTAATCCTGGTTGGAACAGGCCGATTTTTGAAAGAAAAGATCCTTATCTATTAAAACCTTTTCATCAAAATTGTTTTACTGGCATTGTGTGCATTGGTTATAAATATCATTAAACTAATCAATCATCCTATATTTATTTTAACATTGGTTTCTTGTTGTTTTCAACTTAAATGATATCTTTATACTGCTTAATTTTTTGGCAGATAATGGAAGAAAACAGCAACTACTCTTTTTTAAAAGAAATTGTTACAAATACTGTTAGACTCAGGTTATTGAGTAATGACATTATCCATTATACCTTTTTGCCAAATTCAGAAGTAAATGAAATAGAACATCAATCGAATCATAATGCATTAATTGAATTAGTTGGCAATTCAATTAAATATCCCTTACTAATAGATGGTGATGATTTTGCAAACGTCACTCCAGAGGGCAGAAAACTAATTAGACAGCTTGAGCCATTAATTCCTATAAGTGCCAGGGCTATAGTTATAAAAATTTTAGGTCAGCGTATTTTAGCAAACTTTTATATTAGATTTCAAAAACCAATTATTCCTACAAAGGTCTTTAATGATTATGAAGAAGCTTTGGAATGGCTTGAAAAGTATAAATAACAACTACAACATAATCACTGCCCACATTCTTCCCGTTTTTCCATTGTCTCTTCTATAAGAAAAGAAGTCTTCTTCTGTTGTGCAACGATTCATGCTCCAAATATTTTTTGGTTCAATTCCACTTTCTATAGCCACAAATCTATTAGCCTCTAGCAAATCTAATTGTCGGCCTTCCCAACAATCATTGCTAAAACCAGCATCACTAAATTGCTGGATCACCTCTTCACTTACTTGATAATTGGTTTTACAAATCCCTTGCCCGATAGCGACTTTAATCTCAGAAACTTCCGCTCCCAATTTCACCATCTCATCAATCGTATTTTTGACGATTTTAGCTAATGTGCCTTTCCAACCACAATGAGCAGCTCCAATCACTTGGTTTTTTTCATCATAAAATAAAACAGGATAACAATCGGCAGCGCCCACAGCAATGGCTAAATTCTTTTGATTGGTTACTAAGGCATCGCCCGTTTGCTTACCCACACTTGCTTGGCAAACCAAATTACTATGTATTTGATTTAAATAGGATACTTGAGTCATATCCATATTTAAATCGCCTAAAGCACGTTTTCTATTCTCAGCTATATGCTCTGGTAAATCATCCGTACCCCCTAAATTTAAACTCAAAAAAGGCTCAGGCGAAACACCGCCATTTCTGGTTGAAAAGCCATGAATAGTGTTAATATGAGGGGTTTTTATCCAATACATTTTTGTAGTGTTTCAGCCATAAATTTAGTAAATTAGCCCTGATTTTGTGGGTTATTTTTTTAACCACATTGAATCATAGGAAAAAAGTTAAAGATAGAAAAACAAGTTTTTTATACAGAGTACTATATGAAAAGCACAGCTTCTATTATTTCCTTTATAAATTATAATTCCTATGTGCCTATGTGATTAAGATTTTTTAATCTCGCTAAACATTTATACAAATAATTTAACACAACATACAATTGACTTTCAACGATTTTAATTTCGATCAATCATTAATAGATGGTTTGCAATCTATGGGTTACAAACTACCTACTCCTATACAACAACAAGCCATTCCTGTTATTCAGGCTGGTAAAGATTTAATTGCCTGCGCACAAACTGGTACTGGAAAAACGGCTGCTTTTGTATTACCTGTTTTAGATAAAATTATCAAAACAAAAAAAGGTGGTATCAATACATTAATTATTGCGCCTACTCGCGAATTAGTTCTTCAAATTGACCAACAAATTGAAGGTATGGCTTATTTTTGTGGCGTTAGTTCTATTGGCATTTATGGCGGAAATGATGGTGTTACTTGGGAACGACAAGCAAGATCGTTGCGCGAAGGTGTAGACATTGTGATTGCTACTCCGGGGCGTTTAATCGCTTTATTGCAATCAGGTGATATTAAATTTGAAACTATCGAACATCTAATTTTAGATGAGGCCGACCGTATGTTAGATATGGGCTTTGCAGATGATATTAAAACCATATTAAAATACGTGCCCGAGAAAAGACAAACTATTATGTTCTCGGCTACCATGGCTCCAAAAATTAGAGTATTGGCAGGTCATTTATTAAATAATCCTGAAACTATTAATATTGCACTTTCTAAACCAGCTGCAGGAATTGTACAACAGGCCTATGTAGTTTATGATGGCCAGAAAGAAAAATTATTAAAAGAGATTTTAAAGAACGAAGATTATTCTTCGGTAATTATTTTCTCATCTACTAAAGAAAAAGTAAAAGAATTAGCGCAAACCTTTAAAGCTTTAAAATATTCAGTTCAAGGTTTCTCTTCTGATTTAGAGCAAACCGAACGTGAAGAAATTATGCGAAATTTTAAAGCGCGTAATCTTCGAATTTTAATTGGTACTGATATTTTATCACGTGGTATTGATGTAGATGGAATTAGCTTAGTCGTTAATTTTGATGCGCCACCAGATCCAGAAGATTATATTCACCGTATTGGAAGAACAGCTCGCGCCGCAAAAGCGGGTGTTGCTATTACCTTTATTAACGAAAAAGATCAACCTCGCTTTGCACAAATTGAAGCTTTAATGGGAATGGATGTTACTAAAATGCCAATTCCTGAAGAGTTTGGAAAAGGACCTGAATACAATCCAGATGCAGCTAAAAAGAAATTTGATAAACCTCGCGGCTTTGGAGGAAAAGGAAAACCAAGCGGAGCAAAACCAGGAAATAAAAAACCTTTTCACGGACCAAAAAAAGCATAAGTATTTACACAAAATTGTATATTTAAATTTTAAATAAATGGACACAACATTAGCACCTAAAGGTGAAACTAAAATAACAGACATGAATTCGAAATTATCTTTACTAGAAGAAAAACAGGCCGAAGCACTTTTAGGTGGCGGACAAAAACGTATTGATTCTCAACATAAAAAAGGAAAATTAACAGCCCGTGAGCGTTTACATTTTTTATTAGATGAAGGAAGTTTTGAGGAAATAGGAATGTTTGTGACACACCGTTCAACAGAGTTTGGATTAGATCGCGAAAAATATTTAGGCGATGGTGTAGTTACTGGTTACGGAACTGTAAACGGAAGATTAATTTACGTCTTCTCACAAGACTTTACTGTTTTTGGTGGTTCATTATCAGAAACACATGCCGAAAAAATTTGCCGTATTATGGATTTAGCCATGCAAAATGGCGCACCATTAATTGGTTTAAATGATAGCGGTGGAGCTCGTATTCAAGAAGGCGTCGTTTCTTTAGGAGGTTACGCTGATATTTTTTATAAAAACACGATGGCTTCGGGAGTTATTCCTCAGTTATCGGCTATCATGGGGCCATGTGCTGGCGGTGCGGTTTACAGCCCTGCCATTACTGATTTTATTATGATGGTTGAAAATACAAGCTATATGTTTGTAACTGGGCCTAACGTTGTAAAAACAGTAACACACGAAGAAGTAACTTCTGAAGAATTAGGTGGAGCGTCTGCTCACTCTATGAAATCGGGCGTAACACATTTTTCTTGCGCAAACGAAATTGAGTGCATCAATAACATCAAAGCATTATTAAGCTACATGCCTCAAAATTGTGAGGATGACGCGCCAAGTGTTCCATACGAAAGTAATGGTAACGAAAAACGTACTGCTTTAAATTCTATTATTCCTGATAACGCAAACCAACCTTACGATATTAGAGAAGTGATTGAAGGTACTATTGATGAGGGTTCTTTTTTAGAAGTACATAAAAATTACGCTGAAAATATCGTTGTAGGATTTGCTCGCTTAGCAGGTAAAAGTATTGGTATTGTGGCTAATCAACCCGCATTTTTAGCAGGAGTATTAGATAACAATTGTTCTACAAAAGCAGCTCGCTTTGTTCGTTTCTGCGATTGTTTTAATATTCCTTTATTAGTATTTGAAGACGTACCAGGTTTTTTACCGGGTACAGATCAAGAGTGGCATGGCATCATTAACAATGGAGCCAAATTATTATATGCATTTTGCGAAGCTACTGTCCCAAGAATTACCGTAATTACTCGTAAAGCATACGGTGGTGCTTATGATGTAATGAACAGTAAACATATTGGTGCTGACATGAACTATGCTTGGCCAAGTGCTGAAATTGCTGTAATGGGCGCTAAAGGCGCAGCAGAAATTATTTTTAAAGCTGAAATTGCAGCAGCAGCAGATCCAGCAGCTAAATTATTAGAAAAAGAAAAAGAATATATTGAGCATTTTGCAAATCCATACCGCGCTGCGGAAAGAGGTTATGTGGATGAAGTTATTAAACCTGAAGACACACGTGAAAAACTAATTCGTGCATTTAAAATGTTAGAAAATAAAGCTGCAAAATTACCTAAGAAAAAACACGGAAATATTCCTTTATAATAATTTACAACATGTTTTTTACAGCAGCATTACTAATAGGTTTAGGAATCATTTGTTTAATACTAACAGTGATTGCACTTATTTTTGGCATTATTGCTTTTGCTAATAATAAGCCGAATAAATTTATTTGGATGACGGTGTTTTTATGTTCCATCATTGGACTTCTAATTTGCATTTTTACATTCGTCAAAAAAACAGTAAATGCCGTTGAGAATTTTACCGAAAATGCAGTTGGACAGCTTGAAAACATGACTGATAGTTTAGCTAATTATCAAAGTGTTGATATGCATCAAGCGAATAGCTCTTCTATTGAAGTAAAATTATTAAAAAGCTATTTACCTAATGCTGGCAGTGAACCCGAAGAGTTTTACACTTACTTAGGCTTTCAAGATTATTACCGTTATCCATTGCGTTATCCTTTCTCTATACATAGTATGTATGGCCATTTAGATGGAGAATTGTATAACGAAATAAACGTCACTCGTTTTGATGAGAATGATAATGGAGAAATATATTCGGGTATTAGTAATATCAATAAAATAGCATTTGATAAAACGTATGTATTAATGGAACAGGCTGTTTCTTCAACTCGTACTAATAAAACAATTTATCATTACATCTTATTTAATTTTGACACCGAGAAAAAAGAAGAAGTTCCTTCTCTTGATAAACTTTTTGATTTAGCAAAAGAAAAAGGATATGCAGGTCCAGATACCTTAATGACTTTAGAACAATACCACTTGTTGTTTTAAAGTTTAGAATTAAACTCAATTAATAGCTTACATACTTCAAGATATTTAGTAAGGGGTAATGTTTTTTCGATATCGTAAATATCATGATAAGCTTGAATGCCGCCCATGGTATAAATAAAAAAACTCGGCACCCCTTTTTGTGTAAACCAATAATGATCGCTATTAGCAGCTTTGCCACGTTGCTTAATTTGCTTTACATAATTTTTAGAATCGTTGATTTGTTTCAATTTTTCAAATTGTTCTTTAAACACCGCAGCATTTACTACCATAATACCATCATCTCCCGTACCTAATAAATCCAAATTAGTTAAGAATTTAATATTTGATAAAGGAAAGATTGGATGTTCAGAATAATATTGAGAACCTAACAATCCAGCCTCTTCGCCACTAAAGAAAATAAAGGCTACTGAATATTTTGAAGGATTTTTCTTATAGTACTTTGCTAAATTCAATAATACACTTACTCCACTGGCGTTATCGTTAGCGCCTGGAAAATAAGCATCTTTACCCATAGCTCCTAAATGATCATAATGCGCTGTAAACACAATAAAACTATCAGGTTGTTGTGTTCCTTTTACAAAGGCACATAAATTTTGACATTTGAAATTAGAAAAAAATTTGTTTTCAAAAATCACATCAATTGTTTTTAAATCATTCGGAAAAGAATCTTTCAGCAACTCTACAATAGTTGTGTCAGATAATTCTGTTGCAACAGTATAGGTTAATTTTTTTTTCAATTTTACTTTTAAAGGTGCTGGTCGTCTTCCATCATTCGCTTCATACGTCACACTGTCTTTTTTAAATAATTGAAAGCCTGCTTTAACTGTTTTAGCCGTTGGGTCTATTAAATAATGTTTACCAGCTGTCAATGTTTTTCCATCTACTACAACAGACATTGAATTGGCAAACGTGTTCACTGGAAAAGAATAAAATTGAGAATAAGATTTTCCAAATTTCGATAAGCCAATTATCTTTAGTTCTTTAGAAATATAGGTAGCTGCTTTGTTCACGCCATCATTGACATAACCACGCCCTAATAATTCCTTAGAACATAATTTTTTAATAACCTGACGAGCGTAAGTTGTATCTTGACTGTGGGAATTTAGAAAAGAAAGAATAAGAAAGATGAAAGTAATTTGTTTCATGTGGTTTTAATCAAGTTGGGTGTTTATTTCGTTACCCTGAACTTGTTTGGCTCCGCCGATTTTACAATTCAGGGTCTCATGAGATGCTGAATCAAGTTCAGCATGACAACTACAAAAAACGTTTTTGTGCTAAGGCGTATAAATTTTTTACCACTTCACTATCGTCCTTCCATTCATAAATAGACTTTAATCCGTTTAAATAATTATTTAACTCCGACAAATTAGCAACTGCATTTATTTGTTCAATAGCAATATTGTATTCTGTTACATTAGCTGCAAATAATTCGTTGATGAATCTAAATTTATCATTAATATTAATAGCAATTTTTGGTAATTCTTTGGCAACAGGAGTTTCTGTAAATTGAGGTTGAATTCTTTCAACAACTGGTTCAACTGCTTTTTCAATCAACGGTGCTTTAATTTCTTCAACTGGCTTTACCTCTTCTTTAACTATAACCGAAACTGGCTCAATCACTTGTTCCTTAATAGGCTCAATGATGGCTATTTTTTCTTCGGGGGTAGGGACATTCATCAATTTTAAATGTAAATTCAAATCAGGCGACACGTCTTTATGTTCTTTTAACACTAAGTAAGCCGATACTAATTTATTTGCCTGATGAATGGCAGAATGCAACTGCTCAGCATACTGAGTGCTAGGCGAAGGATGTTTTTCAAATTTTTCGATAGAGGTTTTTAATTCCTGTAAAGAGGTTTGAAGTTGTTTTTGTAAAATATCCGTTTGCATAATGTGAATAATTAAAGATTAAAAATACTGCATTTTATGGATACTTAGTTTATTTTTAGATTTTGTTATCAATATATAATAAACATGTTTTTAGAAAACATTAAACATAGCGCAGGACGCAAAGGCTGGATTGAAGTAGTTTGCGGCTCCATGTTTTCTGGCAAAACGGAAGAGTTAATCCGACGTTTGAAACGTGCGCAATTTGCTAAACAAAAAGTAGAAATTTTTAAACCACAAATAGATACTCGTTATCACGAAGAAAAGGTAGTATCCCATCAAGGTAACGAAATCCATAGTACGCCAGTTCCTTCCAGTTCCAATATTTTATTATTAGCAAATGATGTGGATGTTGTGGGAATTGATGAAGCCCAATTTTTTGATATGGAACTTGTAAATGTTTGCAATCAGTTAGCTGATAGCGGAGTGCGTGTTATTATTGCAGGTTTAGATATGGACTTTAAAGGGCAGCCATTTGGTCCTATGCCTGCTTTATTAGCTTGCGCTGAATATGTTACCAAAGTACACGCCATTTGTATGACCTGTGGAAGTTTGGCTCACGTATCTCACAGAAAAACAAACGAAACAAGTTTGGTATTATTAGGAGAAACCGATAGCTACGAACCATTATGCAGAGATTGCTATAATGAAGCCAATAAAGGGAAATAATTATTTCTTTATTTTTCCAATTACTTCATTTATTTCATCAATGACCATATCAGGGGCTTCCTTTTGAATGAAATGCCCTATTTTATAGGATGAAATAATTTTAGTTTGTGGATTCAATTTTTTCCAATTTTCGAAATACTGAATACGATATTCCATTTCCTTATTCACGTAATCATTATCTGCATCTATTTTTCTGGCAATCATAATCGTCATTGGAATATCAGTCGGTAATTTTAAATCTTTCACGATTCGTTGATTGGTAGAAAATCCTATGCTATCAAAATCAAAACATTGTTTAGATTCTGCTTTGTGTGCTTTGTATTTTCCTTCTAATCTTAAATAAGATTTAAACTCATCTCTAAATATGACTTTATCTGAATCATTTCTGATTTCTAATCCGTTTTTAAATTCATATTCATGTGAAGGATCAATCAGTACCATTCCCAAAACATCCTTCGGATATATATTTACATAGCAACGCATAATATATGTTCCTAAAGCGTGCCCTACTAAAATATAAGGAGGTTTAATTTTTTCTTTTATTAATAACTCATGTAATTCAACCGCCATGGTATCCACTGTTCTATCTCCTCTAAATGCTTCTGACTGTCCAAGCCCTGCCCTATCGTATGCAAAAATTTGATTGGTCTTTTTTAGCTTGTCGTACACTTTTTTAAAATCTTTGCAATCACGTCCCTTGCCAGTTAAAAATACAATAGTAGGTTCACCAGAACCTTGAACAACCACATATTGTTTTTTACCTCTTAGATAGGTAAAGTATCCGTCATCTTCTCCAGAATAAATCCATGAAGAAAGAGCTACTAATACTAGTAAAGGAATACATATTTTTAAAGTAGTTTTCATTAATTCACAAACACATCTGTAAACTCAAAACGCTTTCCATTAAACAAACCTTTATCACTTAATTTTAATTCAGGTATAACCAATAATGCCATAAATGATAAACTCATATAAGGCGCACGTAATTTACTTCCTAGAGCTTTGGCGCGCTTGTCTAATTTGGTGTATGCTTCTGCTACTTCTTCAGCGGCTTGGTTCGTCATAATACCTGCAATAGGTAATTCTAAAACCATTTCTTCATTACCATTTGCTAAAGAAATTCCTCCTTTGGCTTTGATAATTAAATTCACTGCTTTACACATGTCTTCATCATTGGTTCCAACCACCACTATATTGTGACAATCATGAGCTACACAACTAGCAATAGCACCTTGTTTTAATCCTATGTTTTTGATAAATGCTTTTGCAATTGGTGCATCACTGTAGCGATTCACTACAGCAATCTTTAAAATATCTTGTTCTACATTTGATTCTTCAAATCCATTTATGGCATAAGAACTCACACATAACTCATCAGTAATTAATTGTCCATCCAAACATTCTATCACTCTAATTCTGTCGCCATTATTTTTTAATCTAAAATCACTCGTTTGTTTTAAACTGCAATTAAAATTATTAACGATTGGTGCATCAACAGATGTAATAAATGATTTTCCATTTTCAGCTACTAAATTTCCATTGATATATGTTTTAAGAATGGTAAAATCCTCGATGTTATCAATCTCTATAAAATCAGCATTATCACCAACTTGCAATAAACCAATAGATAAATTATAATGTTTAACAACATTGTAAGAAGCCGCACGTAAAACATCATATAAATCATGTCCGAGTTTTAAAGCACGTTTTACATGGTCATTAATATGAGATTCGATTAAATTATCAGGATGTTTATCATCACAACAAAACATAATTTGTTCTGGATAATCTTTCAGTAAAGAAATTAACGTTTCAAAATTCTTCGCAGCACTACCTTCTCTGATTAAAACCTTTACACCATGTTCTAATTTTTCTAAAGCTTCGATATATCCAAAACATTCATGATCGGTTGTAATTCCGGCATCAAAATAACGTTTCATGTCATCGCCCATTAATCCTGGTGCATGACCATCAATGGGTTTGTTATGTTTTTTTGCTGATGCTAATTTTTTTAATACTTCTTCATCTTTATAAATTACTCCTGGAAAATTCATCATCTCTGCTAAGTACACAATCTCCTTTCGAGACAACAGCTTGTCAATATCATTTGAATCGATTACCGCTCCTGCTGTTTCAAAATTAGTGGCTGGTACGCAAGAGGGTGCTCCAAAATAAAAATGAAAAGGAACTTGTTTAGCATTATCAATCATGTAATCAACTCCTGCTACTCCAAGTACATTAGCAATTTCATGTGGGTCGGAAATTGTACCAACAGTTCCATGAGCAACAGCAATACGAGCAAATTCGGAAGGCACCAACATGCTACTCTCCACATGCACATGAGCATCTACAAATCCTGGTAAAATATATGTATTAAGCGTTTCAGAAATTTTTGTAATAGAAATTATCTTATTATTCTCTATAACAAGTTGAGCAGGATAAGTTTCTCTGGCAACAATATCTATAAGATTTGATTTGATGATCATATTTTATTTTTAACCGCAAAGATGCAAACACGCTTAAGCGTGACTTTCAAAAATGCGAAGAGGGGAAATTATTCCTTAATGCCTAATTTATTAGAATACTTTCTATATAAATCTAATTGAAAATTATTAAGATTTAATTGTCTTCCATTGATGTAAGCCAAAATAATTTTGTTAGTTCTCATATCTAAAATATCTCCTTCAGAAACTACAATAGATGCTAGCTTACCACTTTCAATGCTACCAACTAATTTATCAATCCCTAAAATTTTAGCCGTATTTAAAGTTACACTTTGCAAAGCTTGCTCTTTAGTTAAACCATAAGCAGCAGCTGTACCTGCTAAAAAAGCAATATTACGCGCATTCATTGCTTCCATGTCTCCTTGGTTTTGCAAACAAAACATGACTGAATCTTTTTGCAACAAGTATGGTAATTTGTACATTAAATCAGTGTCGGCCTCTGGCAAATTGGGTAAATCATGTAAGCGATTAAGCATAACTGCTATATTGTTTTCTCTTAACATTTTAGTGATTTTATAACTGTCTTTACCGCCAACTAATACCATTTTTTTGATACTAAATTTCTTTGAGAAGTTAATCGCTCCAATAATATCCTTTACATAATCTGAATGAATATATAAGTTTTTAGAGCCATCGAAAATGCCTTTCATAGCTTCAAAACGCAAATTCTTTTCAGTAACGTTAGTAGTATTGTAATATGCTAATGCATTTTCAAAAAAAGCACTTAATTCGTTTACTTGCTCCGTGTATTTGTTGTTTTTATCACTTGGCTGAGGCTCTGCCCACCAACCATGACGTTGTATTGATTTTGGAAAATTTACATGCACTCCATCGTCTGCTCTTATTACTGCATCTTCCCAATTCCAACCATCTGTTGCTAAAACAGATGACATGCCACTAATAACTCCGTCACGAGGAGTAGATTGAGTATAGAGAACTCCATTCGTTTTCACAGTTTCTAAAATTTTACTCTCAGCGTTATAAGCTATTAAACTTCTAATGTGAGGGTTAAATTCGCCAACCTCAGCATAATCACTCGTTTGACGCA
>Ga0208628_1000042_pt1 | contig 84960 bp, 65 predicted proteins | sample LakWasMet16_LOW5_2_FD_183864 | JGI IMG/M metagenome (GOLD analysis project Ga0208628, IMG submission 183864) | Freshwater sediment methanotrophic microbial communities from Lake Washington under simulated oxygen tension - Sediment Metagenome... | ecosystem: Environmental > Aquatic > Freshwater >... | reverse complement strand
CCCCTCCAGCTCCCCCGCCCGCCTCTCCAACTCGGCTTCCCACCCATCCACCGCGAGGCGTTACCCTCCCGCCCCGTGTCCGACGAGCTCCCCCCGACGACGCCCTCCGCCGACGCCGTCGCCCGCCCCCGCGGGGGAACCTTCGCCTCCCGCGTCATCGCCGGTCGCTACGTCCTCGAGCTGATGCTCGGCGCCGGCGGCCAGGCCGAGGTCTGGGAGGCCCACGACCCGCTCACCCGCAGCCGCGTCGCCGTGAAGGTGATGCACTCCAGCTCCCTCTCCGAAGGGGCCCGGGTGCGTCGCGAGATCGCCACCCTGCGCCGCCTCCGCGTCCCCGGCGTCGTCACCCTGCTCGACGAGGGCGTCGACGACGGCGACGTCTTCCTCGTCATGGAGCGCGTCGACGGAACCCCCTTCCCCGGCCGCCCCTCGCCCCTCCCCTGGGAGGAGCTCCGCCCCACGGTCACCGCCCTCCTCGAGACCCTCTCGCGCATCCACGCGGCGGGGGTGATCCACCGCGACCTCAAGCCCGGCAACGTGCTCGTCTGCACCGAAGGGCGCCCCACCCTCCTCGACTTCGGGGTGAGCTGGGAGTCCCTCGATGCGCAGCGCTCGGGCCACGGGGAGATCCTCGGCACGCCGCTCTTCCTCGCGCCCGAGCAGATCCACGGGGGAGACATCACCCCCCGCACCGACCTCTACGCCCTCGGCGTCATGCTCTACCTCGCCCTCTCCGGCGACTCTCCCGTCGCCACCGGGACCACCGTCTTCACGACCTTCTGGGCGAAGGTCAACGTCCCCGCCACGCCCCTGCGGGAGCGCGCCCCCTTCGTCCCCGAGGCCGTCGCCGCCGTGGTCGACGCCCTGCTCTCCCGCCGCCCCGAGGAGCGCCCGGAGTCCGCCGCGGAGGTGCTCTCCCGCCTGCGAGGCGCCCCCCCCCGCAGCGCCTCGATCCCTCCGCTGCTGCTCGACGGAGGCGACGACGACCTCCTCGACGACCCATCGCTCCGCTCCCTCTTCACCGGCACCGAGCGCCTCTTCCACATCCCCTCGGACGCCGCGCGCGCCCTCCGCGCACGCACCGACGGACGCCGCGCCCGGGTCCTCGACGAGCTCCTCGCCTGGGAGCGCGCCGCCCTGGTGCGCCGCGACGGAGAGCGCTTCGCCATCGATCGCGAGACCCTCGACCGGCTCGCCACGGGCTTCGGCACCGCCCGCCCCCTCCGCAGCACCGCCTCCGGGGCGCGCCCCGCGGACGACGACGACGCCCGGCTCCACGCCCTCCTCGGGCTGCACCCGCCCTACGGACAGAGCGACGAGCGCCTCCGCGCCGCCCGCGCCATCGCCTCCGAGGGGGCCGCCCTCGCGCTTCACCACGCCCGCTCCGGGGCGCTCGGCCACGCCGCCGCGGTGCTCGACGCCTGCCTCGTGGCGGTGCGCCAGCTCACCGAGGACTCCCCCCACGACGGCGACGCCCCGGAGTCCGCGCTGCTCTCCGTCGCCGTGGAGGTCGCCCTCGCCGAAGGAACACCCCGCTTCCTCGACCGCGCGGTCTACGAGCTCTCCCGCGTGCGCTTTCCCTCGGGCCACACCGCGGCGCTCGACGGGATGCTCCGCGCGGCGCTGGTGCTCTCCCAGGCGGGCGACCGGGCGCTCACCATGATCGAGTCCGTCGCCCCCTTCGCGGACCCGGCGCTGGAGCGTCGGCGGCTGACGATGCGGGTGATGGCCGCGCGGCGGGTGGAGCCCGCCCGCGAGGAGCGCGTGGTCGACGAGGTGGCCCGCTGCGCGACGGACCCCGGGCTGCGCGCCAACGCCCTCGGCCGGCTGCGCTATCGCCAGGGCCGCTTCGAGGAGGCCGCGGCGCTGCTGAAGGAGGCCGCCGCGTGGGAGCCGTGGGCGACGGCGCGCCTCGACGCACGGGTGAACGCGGCCTCCGCGGCGATGGAGTGCTTCCGCCTCGACGACGCGAGGTCGCTCGCGGAGGAGGCGCGCCGCGCCGCCGCGAGGTGCCGCCACCCGTACTACGAGGCCAGGGCCGAGTGGATCCTGCGGGCGGTCGCCTACCGCACCGGGCGAGCGAGCTCGCCGGACCTGGAGCTGCTGGACGCCGTCACGAGCGTCGGGCTGCGGGACGTGGCCGCGCTGCTCTGCATGAACGAGGCGGCGGTGGCGTGGCGCGCGGGAGACGCGGAGACGGCGAGGGACCTGAGCGCGAGGGCGCTGCGGCAGTGGACGCTGACCGGGTGGGTCCCGGGGCTGGCGCTGGTGCAGCCGCTGGCGATGCTGTGCGGCGAGGCGGTGGGCGCCGAGGAGGAGAGGCTGCTGCTGGGGCGGGTGAAGACGCTGCCGCTCTCCCGGGTGGCGGTGCAGTCGCTGGCGCTGCTGGCGAAGGCGCGGCCCCGCCGACGTAGGGCCTTGTCGGGAATCGCCACCCCTCATTTCGAGAGCATCCCACGATCACACTGGACACACCGGCTGGAGGTGATGTCCATTGACGAGGCTGCCGCCGCTCTGGGTATTGGCGGCGCATAGAGGAGCACCGCGATGGCAACCGTGAAGAAGACAGCCGGTACGGCCGCAAAGAAGAAGAAGCCCGCGATGGGGAGCGCGGCGGTCGCCCGCCCGGAGGCGAAGCCCTTCCCGGCAACAGCGAAGAAGGCAAAGAAGTCCCTGAAGGCTGCGGTCATGCAGGTCGACCCGCTCTTCCTCTACGATATCCGGGTCTGGGATGGGACCAGCTGGCTGAAGCTCGGAGAGATCTGGTTCGACACCTCTGGAAACGAGTACTGGGGACTCTTCCAGGCGTGGGCCACGTACAACGTCGGGCCCAACGTCTGGATCTATCCCATCGACTACGCCACGGTCTATTCGAGCCTCGCGGTCTTCAAGAACAAGATCACCAGTCAGGACCCGGCGCACAACCCGTCCTTCCTGCTGATCACCCAGACCAGCGTCTGATCGGAGGGGGAGCGCCCCCCGCTACCGCCGAAGGAAGATCGGGTTGCTCACCGCGAAGGCCATCCGCCGCGGGAACACCGGCTCGAGCTCCCGACCGTGCGCCGCGACCACCACCCAGCTGCCGCTCGCCGCCACCGGGACCCGGACCGTTCCGCGGTAGCGCACCACCGGGTCGCTCGGGTCGCGCGCCGCGTCGTCGAGGGCGATGGTCGGCAGGGCGGTCCCATCCACGAAGACCTGAAGCCGGTCGGCACGCACCCAGGTCGGCGCCCTCGCGGTGATCTCCAGCCTCCCCTCGCTGCCCACCCCCATGAGCTCCTGGCCCGGACCCACGGCGCCGCTCGTCCCCGTCGCAGGGAGCGCCCTCACGTCGAGGAAGATCCCGCCCGCGATGGTCGATCGCCCGGTGCCCACCGCCGTCCCGATGGCCTGCGGCGTCGCGGCCATCGGGTCGCTGGTCCCGAGGAACATGCACGTCCGAGGGAAGCCCACCGGCGAGCTGTTGAGATGGTGGCTGTCCGAGGAGCCCACCGCGAAGACCCGCCTCCCCCGCGCCAGGAAAGAGAACCAGTCCCTCACCTGCATGGGGTTCTCCTCAAAGGAGCTGTCATTGAAGAACTCCACCGCGGTGAACCCCTCATCCCACATGGCCGGGTTGGCGGTGCCGTCCGCGGGGTTGTACCCGGCCGCGTCGAAGTACGCCTGGCTGCGTGATCCTCGGGGGTGGTTGATCACCAGCGTCGGGCGCTCGGGCCGGGCGCGCACGTCCGCGAACACCGCAGGCGGTAGCCGACCGGTCCAGGCGAAGTTGCCATTGTTGATTCGAGAGGTGTCCGCCGTGAGGGGAAAGACCCCGAAGTGCCCATAGGTGAAGGTCGTGAGCTCGATGGAGCCGACGCCCCGCATCCGGCGCTGCAATCCCATCTCTTCGATCAAGGGCTGGAAGTCCCCGACCCACTCGTGGTCCGAGCGGGCCATCACCGAGAGGTCGTCCGCCGCGCCGGAGGACAGCTTCAGCCGCGCGTCGTCATCGGAGTCGGGTGAGCGTGTCGTGTGGACATGGAAGTCCCCACAAAGGACTCCCGGCGTCTCGACCACCCTCCGGAGCGTCACCGGGACCCGGGTGCTCATCCCCGCGGTGACCGTCACCGTGGTGTCCGAGAGGTCATAGAAGGGACCGTGAGAGACCACCACCCGGTAGCGCCCCGGAGGCGCCGGGAGGGTCACCCGACCATCGATCGGGAAGGCCACGTGCAGCCGCCCGTAGGACGGCACCGCCTCCCCGTGGCTCGCGGGCAGCGAAGGCGCCGCCGCCCCCTCGGGGATCACCTGCACCCTCACCGGAAGGGCCTGGGCGCTCCCCGCCTCGGTGGCCTCGACCGCGATGGACCCGTCGGCAGGAAACGCCAGCGACGCCGTGCTCGCCCCCTCGGCCACGGGCACCGCCGCGGTGGGCGCGCTCCCCGAGCGCCAGCCCTGGAGGCGCACCGGACCGGCCGGGACGCGCAGCTCGAAGCGGCCCATGGCGTCCGCGCTGACCCGATCGAGGTAGCGGGCGCCGTCCATCGAGGTGGCGTGCACCCTCGCCCCGGCCGCGGGCGCGCCGGAGGCGTCGGTGATGGTTCCGGTGATGGCGCGGAGCGTGACGCGGGCGTCGGCGGCGATGGCGCGCTGCAGCCCGTCGAGCCCGGGGCCGCCCAGGGCGATGCGGCCGAAGTGCACCCTCGTCTGGCTGCACGGGGGGAAGGTGATCGCCGGCGCGGTGAACATGTCGAAGCCCGACACGGAGATGATCGGGGTGATGGTCCCGCGGGCTGCCGGGAGCATCCAGGCCCAGCTCGTGGCGCGGTCGTCGACCCAGCCTACCAGCGAGGTCGCGCTCATCGCCCCGGTGCCCTCCATGAAGCCCGCGTTGGGGACGAAGCGCCCCATGCGGTTGGCCTGGAAGAAGCCGTTGAGCACCGTGCGCACGACGGTCGTGCCCAGCCTCGGGACATCGAAGGTCACATAGACCTCCGCCACGTCGCTGTCGGCGCGCAGCTCGTAGTCCATCGCCACCCGGATGTCCCCATAGTCCGCCGGAGCGATCGCTCGGCCGAACTCATCGAGGAAGGGGATCGCCCTCAGCGGCCCGCTCGCCCTCACCACCGCGGGCATCCCGTCTCGGCCGTCGCTCATCACCGTCACCGACTCGGCCTGCATCGTGAAGCGCCCGAGGCCGATGATGAGCTCACCGAAATCCCCCGCGTCCACCAGGCGGCCGTCGCGCACCGCGGCCACGCCCACGGGCGTCCCTCCCCACGGGTTGTAGCCGGAGGTCGGCCGCGCGGCCTCGATGAGCAGCGCCACCCGGCTGTTGGCCAGCACGTAGTCGCCCGACTGCCAGGTGTTCAACCCGGTGCGGTCGACCGGGAGCGCCGCGGCGGTCAGACGCCCTGCGCGCACCGCCCCCCCGGCGCCCATCCCCGCCGGGACCATCGTCGGGTCGGCCGCGCCCTCCGCCGACCCCTGCGCGAAGGGCGCACCCACCGGGCACTCGCTCGGGCCGCTGTCCTCGGGGGACGCGGTGCCGGTGTCCGCCGGGGCGTCCATCGCCCCATCGAGGAGCGCGTCGGCGCCCGCATCCCTCGGCGCCTCCGTCGTCGGATCGCTGCACGACACCAGCACCGTGATACCCGCCAGACACAACCCTGTACGCCGCATGTCACAGAGTCTCGCACCCTTCCGCCGCCCGCCGAAACCTGAGCCATGGCGCTTGTCACCCGTGGACCCTGTCGTCGATCGTTCCGCCCCACCGACGATGACCCTCGCGCAGCACTTCGCCCTCGACCCGACCGTCACCTTCCTCAACCACGGGTCCTTCGGCGCCACGCCCCGCGCCGTGCTCGCCGCCCAGCAGCGCCTGCGAGACCGCATGGAGGCGCAGCCGGTGCAGTTTCTGGCGCGCGACCTGGAGACCCTCCTCGACGAGGCCCGCTCCTCGCTGGGCGCCTTCGTCGACGCCCCCGCGGAGGACCTGGTGTTCGTCCCCAACGCCACCTTCGCGGTCAACGCCGTGCTCCGGTCTCTCACCCTCTCCCCGGGCGACGAGATCGTCGTCACCGACCACGGCTACGCCGCGTGCACCAACGCCGCCCGCTACGTCGCCGAGCGCGCCGGAGCGAGGGTGGTCACCGCGGAGGTCCCCTTCCCGCTGCGCTCGTCGGGCCAGGTGCTCGACGCCATAACCCGCGCGCTCTCCTCTCGCACCCGCCTCGTGCTGGTCGACCACGTCACCAGCCCAACGGCGCTGGTGTTTCCGGTCGAGGACATCGTGCACGTCTGCCAGCGCTCCGGGGTCGACGTGCTGGTCGACGGAGCCCACGCGCCGGGGATGGTCCCGCTCTCGCTGCGCTCGCTCGGCGCGGCGTACTACACGGGCAACCTCCACAAGTGGGTGTGCGCCCCGAAGGGAGCGGCCTTCCTCCATGTGCACCCGAGCCGGCAGCACCGCGTGCGACCGCTGGTGATCAGCCACGGGGCCAGCTCCCGCCGCACCGACCGCTCCCGCCTCTCCATCGAGTTCAACTGGATGGGCACCGACGACCCCACCGCGGTGCTCTCCGTCCCCGAGGCCATCCGCTTCATGGGCTCGCTCCTCCCAGGGGGATGGGACGCCCTGCGCGAGGCCAACCGCGCCCTCGCCCTGGAGGCCCGCGCGCTGCTCTCCGACGCCCTCGGGGTGCCCCCTCCAGCGCCCGAGACCATGATCGGATCGATGGCCACGCTGGCGCTCCCGGCGGACCGCTTCCCCCCGACCGCCCCCTGCGATCCGACCTTCGAGGACGGCCTCCAGCAGAGGCTCTGGGACGATCACCGCATCGAGGTGCCGGTGATGCGCTGGGGCGACCCCGCGAGGCTGCTGCTGCGGGTGAGCGCCCAGGTCTACAACGACCTGAGCCAGTACCAGCGCCTCGCCGAGGCCGTCGCCTCCGCCGGTACCGTGCGCGGCGCGGCCCGATAGGCTATCGCCAGGAACTCACCCGATGCAGAACGACACGATCCCCGGCGCGTACGTCCCCCCGCCCGCCCCTTCCTCGCTCGCCCAGACTGTTCTCTCGCCCGTGCAGCAGCCCTCGCACGACGGCGCCACGCAGGTGCTGTCCGGCCCCGCCCTCGATGCATCGGCCGCGACGACGGGCGGAGCGCGGTCGACCATCCTTCCGAGGGTGGAGTTCGTCGGGGAGGTGCCCCGGCTGGTGGTCGACGCGAGGGAGCGCTTCGAGGCCGCGAAGGTGCTCGGGCGCGGCGGCGTCGGCGAGGTGGTGCTGGCGCGCGACAACGACATCGAGCGCCCGGTGGCCCTGAAGCGCCTGCTTCCGGAGCTGGAGGGCGGGGCGGAGATCACCGCGCGCTTCGTCGAGGAGATCAGGGTGCTGGGGCGCCTCGACCACCCGAACATCGTCCCGATCCACGACGTGGGCGTCGACCCCGACGGGCGGTACTTCTATGTGATGAAGTACGTCGAGGGCGAGACCCTCGAGCACGTCATCGAGCGCCTCATCGCGGGCGACCCGGAATACCACCAGCGGTATTCCTTCGAGCGGCGCACGGAGGTCTTCCTGCAGGTGCTGCGGGGGGTGCAGTACGCGCACGCGCAGGGGGTGCTGCACCGCGACCTGAAGCCCGCCAACATCATGGTGGGCCGCTTCGGGGAGGTGGTGGTGATGGACTGGGGCCTCGCCCGCAGCCGCGAGGAGGTAAAGCGCTTCCCGGTCGACGACAAGCTGATCACCCTCACCGCGCCGAAGGGCCGGCGGCAGGGCAACGACAAGCTCAGGACCATGGAGGGATCGCTCCTCGGGACCCCGGCGTACATGTCCCCGGAGCAGGCGCGCGGCGAGGTGGCGACGCTCGACGAGCGCAGCGACGTGTACGCGCTCAGCGTGATGTTCCATGAGCTGCTGACGCTGGAGCACTACCTGGCGAGCAAGAGCGGCGTGGGAGAGTGCGTGGCGGGGGTGCTGCGCGACCCGGTCCCGATGGCCTACACCGTGGAGAGCCCGCACCAGTCGCGGGTGCCCGCGGAGCTGGCGCACTTCATCCGGCACGGCGTCGCCAAGGACCCGAACGAGCGCTACCGCTCGGTCACTGCGATGATCGACCGGCTGCAATCCATCCGCGACGGCAAGGTGCCGGTGGAGTGCCCCGTCACGATGGCCAAGCGCATGGGCGCCGAGACGATGCACGCGGTCGACCGCAGCCCGCGCAACGCATTCATGGCGGTGGCGCTGGTGGGGCTGCTCAGCGTCGTGGGCCTCGCGACGGTGGTCCAGGGCCTCGTCGGCGCGCTGCGCTAGCGGCGGGGCACTGGCCGACCTGTCGGGTCGGTGACAGAGTGCTCCGCATGTTTTCGTTCACCGATCCCACCAAGACGACGATGCCCTCTCCCTCCGAGGCGCTGCCCGGGCGCAGCGAGCGGATGCCCGTCCCGGCGCGCCACGCGGTGCTCGGGACGCCGCTCGAAGGGGACTTCCCCGGGATGGCGATGGCGATGTTCGGCATGGGCTGCTTCTGGGGCGTCGAGCGGAAGTTCTGGAGGCTCCCCGGGGTGGTCTCCACGGCGGCGGGCTACGCCGCGGGCTACACGCCCAACCCCACATACAAAGAAGTGTGCAGCGGTCGCACCGGCCACAACGAGGTGGTGCGCGTGGTGTACGACCCGGCGAAGGTCTCCTACGAGGCGCTGCTCAAGGCCTTCTGGGAGAACCACGACCCGACCCAGGGGATGCGCCAGGGCAACGACGTAGGGACGCAGTACCGCTCCGGCATCTATTGCTACAACGAAGCGCAGCGCGCGGCCGCGGAGAGCTCACGGGTGGCCTACGAGCAGGCGCTCCGCAAGGCGGGGCGCAACGCGATCACCACGGAGGTGCGGGAGGCGCCGGAGTTCTACTTCGCGGAGGAGTATCACCAGCAGTACCTGGAGAAGAACCCGGACGGCTACTGCGGCATCGGGGGCACCGGCGTGACCTGCCCCATCGGTACGGGCGTGACGGCGTAGCGCGAGCGGCCTGCGCAGAAACTGGCGATGCATCGAAGCTCGCGCGGCCCCCTTCCCCGCTGCCGCGCGCCCTAACCCCCGCGGGGCGGGGGCAGGGCTCCGTGACTCGACAGCGTCGCGATTGTTTTGCGGACGTCTGAGCCCTGCCCCCGCCCCGCGGGGGTTAGGGCGCGCGGCAGCGGGGAAGGGGGCCGCGCGAGCTTCGGTGCATCGCCCAGAAACTGGCCCCTCGGCGTCGCAGCCTCCTACGCTGGGCGGCGCCATGAAACCCTCCCCCTCCCACTCCTGCGCGGACGACCCCGACGCCCCGGAGCTCCGCTACTACGACCTGCTGAGCGAGCTCGACTCCCTCACCCGCTACCTGCTCACCATCGTCGAGGCGCCCTTCGCCCCGGTCATCTTCCTCGATGGCTCCGAGCTGGAGAGCCGCTTCTCCTACCGCCGCTGGGGCCCGGCCGACCGCCGCAACGACGGCCGCCCCGACCGCCGCGCCCGCGGTCGCCGCGCCGACGATCTCCTCCCCGCCTACGCCGCCTGCTGACCCGCCCTCATCGTCGCGCGGTGGAGAACTCCATCGTCCCGTCCTCCAGCGGCGAGTGCCGCAGCTGCATCATGTCGAAGGCGTAGTTCTGGTGGAGCTTCCACGGCGCGATGGAGCCCTGCCGGGGAAACGCGTCGACCGCGCGCTGCACATAGCCCGATGAGAAATCGAGCAGGGGCTCCTCCTTCACGGAGGGGTCGCGGCGGCGGGGGACGCAGGTGGTGTAAGCCCGCGCGTCCATGTGGTTGATCAGCCGGCAGACGTACTCGCAGGTGAGGTCGACCTTGAGCGTCCACGAGGCGTTGGTGTAGCCGATGGCGAGCGCGAGGTTGGGCACGTCGCTGATCATCATGCCCTTGTAGGCCATGGTCTTCGACGGCTCGACGCGACGCCCGTCGACCTCCATCTCCATCCCGCCGAGGAACTTCAGCTTCAGCCCGGTGGCCGTGACGATCACGTCGGCGGGGAGTTCCTCCCCGGAGCGAAGGCGGATACCCGTCTCGGTAAAGGTCTCGATCTGGTCGGTGACCACCGAGGCCCTGCCCGAGCGCAGCGCCTCGAAGAGGTCTCCATCGGGGACGAGGCACACCCGCTGGTCCCACGGCTTGTAGCGGGGGGTGAAGTGCTTCGTCACGTCGAGCTTGCCGCGAAGCTCCCGGCGCACGGTGCCCACCATGAAGCGCGTGGCGTGCTCGGGGAAGCGGCGGCAGTAGTTGTAGAAGGCCATGCTCAGCAGCACGTTCTTGCCGCGGGTGAGCGCGTAGGCCGACCGCAGCGGAAGCCGCGCCCGCAGCCAGTTGGCGACGCGGTCGCGCTCGGGGATCGTCACCACGTAGGAGGGCGAGCGCTGGAGCATGGTGACGTGCGCCGCCCGCTTGGAGAGCTCGGGCACCAGGGTGACGGCGGTGGCGCCGCTGCCGATGACCACCACGCGCTTGCCCTCGTACTCGACGTCGGGGGTCCAGTGCTGCGGGTGCACCACGCGCCCCTGGAAGCGCTCCCGCCCGGGAAACTCCGGCGAGTGGCCCTCGTCGTAGTCGTAGTAGCCCGCGCACATGAAGAGGAAGCTGCAGGTGAAGCGCCGCAGCTCGCCGGTGGAGGCGTCGCGGGCCTCGACGGTCCAGCGGGCGGCCTCGGTGGACCAGCTCGCGCGCTCGACCTTGTGGCCGTAGCGGATCTTGCGGTCGATGCCGTAGGCCTCGGCGGTGTCGCGCAGGTAGGCGAGGATCGACGGCCCATCCGCGATGGCCTTGGGGTTGGTCCAAGGGCGGAACGAATACCCGAGGGTGTACATGTCCGAGTCCGAGCGGATGCCCGGGTACCGGAAGAGATCCCAGGTCCCTCCGAGGGCTCCTCTCCCCTCCAGGATCGCGAAGGTCTTGCCGGGACAGAGCGTCTGGAGGTGGTAGGCCGCGCCGATGCCCGAGATGCCGGCGCCGACGATCAGCACGTCGAGGTGTTCCTGCGTCATGGTGGGCGCGAGCGTAGTCGATCGCCGCGCCCGATAGTGGTCAGTGCATGAGCCGCATGTCCGCGCTCGACGTCGCCGCGGGGGCCGCCGCCACCGGGGCCTCCATCGGGCGGAAGCCCGGTCGGCTCACGCGCACCCGGTACTGCCCGCGGTCGATGTTGCTGAATCGGTACGCGCCCGACTCGGTGCTCTGGGTGCGCTGCACCACGCGCCCCGCGCCGTCGACGAGCTCCACCTGGGCGTTGGCCGCGCCGCCCGCCCCCTCGGCGTCGAGCTGCCCCTGCACCTGGGCGTAGTTGGCCTGCTGCGCCTCCACGGTGTCGTGCACGAAGGGCAGCTCGATCTCCTGCAGCGCCCGACCGCCGCGGTCGACGTAGGAGAGCGTCGCCACGTAGCGCCCCGCCGGGGCCGCCGCCCCATCGGTGGGACGGCCGTCCCAGGAGACCCGCACGGGGCCCTGCGCCGCAGCCTCGTCGTGGCGCCACACCTCCCTCCCCTCGGGCGTGCGAACCCTCACCCGCACCGTCCCGGCCAGCTCCCTCGGCGCCACGTTGCGCAGCGAGAACACCGTGCGCCCCTCGCTCCAGCGGGTGCCCGGCGTGGCCAGGTAATACTGCCCCGTGTAAAGCTCGATGCGCCGGCTGGAGCGCTGGCCCCGGTCGTTGGTGGCCACCACGTCGAGCGTGTGCACCCCCGCGGGCAGGTCGCCGAGGGCCACAGGCTGGGAGAGCGCTGCGCCGCACGCCCGACCGATGGGGTTGTCGTCGAGGAGCAGCTCGACCTGGCGCACCGAGGCGCCGCTGTTGTCCACCGCGCGGGCCCTCACCGTGGGGTTGGCCCCCGCGTGCTCTCCGTCGCGCACGCCCTCCAGGGAGAGGGACATCACGTCGACGCTCACCAGCCCGAACACGGCCCACATCGCCTCGGCCTTGCCCGATCCGCCGTGAGACCAGCCGCCGTCCTCGGCCTGGTGGGTGACCAGCCAGCGGGTTCCGCGGGCGACCGCCGGGTCGTCGTCGCTCGCGCCGAGCGAGCGCAGCGCGTGGAGGCTCTGCCCCGTGGCGAAGGCGTTGGCCTCCCCCGTGGGGCGGAAGCTCCACCCGCCGTCCGCCGACTGTCGCTCCCTCAGCCGGGAGGCGAGCGCGACCAGGCTTGCCTCGCTGGGCTGGGCGCCCGCTTCGAGCAGGCCCATCACGGCGTAGTTGAGGTCGACGGTGCCCGCGTCGGGCTGGTCGGTGAGCTGTCGCGCCTGCGACTGGAGCCAGGTCTCGGCCTCGCGCACCGGGCCGAGCCAGCGCTCGTCGGCGCTGCGCGAGTAGGCCTGGTGCCACGTCTGGAGCGCCTGCGTGGTGGCCTGCAGGGGGCCCTGCACCACGGGGAAGCGGGTGTCGTCGTTGCGCACCGATCCGTCGGGGTTCTGGTGCGCGACGAGCTGCGTGGCGACGGCGAGGAGGTCGTCTCGCAGGGCGCCGTCCTCGGTGCGGTCGTAGCGGGCGAAGGCGGCCCCGCCGAAGGCGCGGGAGGTCGCGGGCATGCCGCTGCCGCCGACGCTGAGTCCCCCGGCGTGGCGGTGGCCGCCGCTGATGTCCGTGAGGCCGCGCAGCACCTCGCGGTACTCGGTCTCGCTCACGTCGTAGCGGTGCTCCCGGCCCACCGTGAGGGCCTCGAAGGTGACGGCCTGCACGTGGCAGCCGTAGCAGTTGTGCTGGGTCTGCCAGGCGACCGCCTCGCGGGAGACGAACTCCAAGCCGCGCTGGGCGGCGCGACGGGCGTCCGGGTCGCCGTGCGCGGCGGCGGGAGCGCGGGCGGCGTGGGCTCCCCGGGCGGGCTCGCAGGAGGGGAGCTCGACGCGGGCCGTGGCGCGGCGCGGGGCCGTGGCGGCGGGAGCGGGAGCGGGCCCGACCGCGGCGCGGCGGGCGGCGAGGCCGCCGGCGGTGGCGCAGCCGCCGAGGAGGGCGAGGATGGCGAGGCTGCCCGAACGACGGGCGTGGATGTACGGCACCATGGCGGCTGTGGCCTCCGGCGATGAGGGAGTGGGGCGATGACCGCGGCGCCCCGCAGCCATCGACGGCGGGTGCAGGGGCGCGGCGTTGTGTGGGACGCGCGACCGCGGCGGCGGGTCTGACGAATATTCAAATGGGGCGATGAATCACCGGGGGCGGGGCAGTCCCCGGTACGACCGCGAGGCCGGCAGCGACCAGAGCCAGACCCCAGCCCGTAAGGGCGGGGGCGCGACCTACCACGCCCTCCCAGCGCGGCCTCGCCCGGAGGGGAGCGACCTACCACGCCCTCCCAGCGCGGCCTCGCCCGGAGGGAAGCGACCGACCACGTCCTCTCAGCGCGTCCTTGCCGCGACGAGCGACGCCATCGAGAGGGGAATCGGCGATGAATGGCTCTCGGATTTGGAGCCCGTCGCGGCAAGGACGCACTGGGAGGGCGTGGTCGCTCTCTCCCCTCCGGGCGAGGCCGCGCTGGGAGGGCGTGGTAGGTCGCTCCACCGTGCCGACGAGGGCTACGTGATCGTCGGCGTCTTCACTCCCGGCGAGCGGGCGCGGGCGGCGCCCTTCGACGCCGTCGAGGTCGACCTCGACGAGCTCTTCGTCAGCGACGACGACCCGGGCTGAGACCGTTCACCCCGCCCGACCTGCATCAGCTCCAGGCGATAGAGCACCCAGCGTGCGAAGGTCGCGACTCTCACGCTGTCGCGCGGATCTCCCGCCGAGCTCGGTGGGGAGCTTGTGACGCCGCTACGGGCGGGCCCCGTTGGTGCTGGCGCGCCGGGGGCAGAGCTGGTCGGCCGGGAGAGGGCTGACTTCGTCGGGCGCGGCGGCTGACGCGGACGTACCGCATCGAGGCCGCGGCGGAGGTGCTGCTGCCGACTGCGTGACAGGGCGCCGCGCTCAGGGCAGCGGGACGGTGCGGGCGACGAGGTCGTAGGTCGCGAAGAACCCGAGGCGGGCCTCCTGGCTCACGGCGTAGGTCACCTCGATGGGGACCGCGGTGCGGTTGGCGAAGGTCGCGCTGCACGCCCCCGAGGGGCAGGCGTCGGGCAGGTCGACGCGCACCATGGGCTCGCTGCGGTTGACCAGCAGCGGCGCGAGCTCGTGGCCCGGCGGCACCGTGGTCACGTACCAGAGCGAGCGGCGCGGGCCGCCGGCACCGCAGGGGGGCGGCCCTTCGCGGCCCGTGGTGAGGTCCTCGCGCAGCACGAGCTCGTTGGGGGCGACCCGGCGGGCGGCGCTGCACGTGCCGTTCGCGGCCGACCGGAACACCCGCACCCGCACCCGCAGCGTGTCGACGTACTCCACCGCCAGGTTGCCCAGCGCCAGCTTGAACCACTGCTGCTCTCCGGTGGTGTTGGCGTATTCGAGGGTGGTCACGGAGGGGGTCGGCGGCGCGGCGATGCCGCAGCGGCGGTCGTCGCAGTCGGCGTAGAGCTGCCAGACCGTGCGCACCGTGCTGGTCTCCTCCATGGTGTGGGCGATGAGCGAGTGCCCGGGCGGAACGCTCACGTCGAACCACCGCGCCCGCACCGTGCGCGCGGAGGCGTCGTTGCACACGGGGATGCGCTCGGCCCCGGAGCGCGTCTCGAAGTCACGGAGGTCGAGCGTGCCGTCGACCCGGATGGCGTCGTGGCAGAGCCTGCCGCCGAGGCCTGGTTCCACGCCGACGGAGAAGGAGACGAGCGCGGTCGAAGGCGGCGACTCCAGGCGGCGCCCCACGGCCAGGTAGAGCGGCGTCGTCGAGCCGCGAACGACCGGCCAGCGAAGCACCCGCCGGGTCTCGTTGTAGACCTGGAGGTACGGCGCCGCCGCGCAGGTCGAGGCGCCGCACTCGGTGACCAGCCGGATGTTGACGCCCGACGGAGCGGTAACCCGCAGGGTGTTGCCCTCGAGGTATTGCATCTGGATGCGGTACCAGCGCACTGGTCCCGCGGGCTCGTAGACCTCGGGGCACGCGGGCGCCGGGTCGCTCGCCGGGAAGGGGCCGTCGTCGACGTAGGTGCCCTCGCGGTCGATGAGGGTCGCGTCCTCGCAGCGGAGGTTGGGCGGAGTGCGCTCGATGGTCGGGAGCACGATCGCGCCCCGTCGCGCCGCGATGCGCACGAGACGCGGCGTCGCGGAGTCGTTGAAGTAGCGGCGGACGGTGAGGCCCTCGCTCGCCGCCTGGACGGTCGGCAGGCACGCGGCGGCGCGGCAGTCGGCGAAGAGGGAGAGCTGGTCGGGGCTGCGGGTCGCGTCCCAGCTACGCAGCACCAGCACCGCGCGGCCGGGCACCGTGATCGACGACCACGCGTAGGCCCGCTCGGTGCCGCCGAGCTCGCAGCGGGGGGCCTCGCCGGAGGCGTCGTCGGGCACGACCCAGCGCTCGCCGAGGGGCCGCGCGTCGTCGCAGGTGTTGCCGGGCATCGGGGCATCGTCGGAGGCGTCCGACCCGGCGTCGGGCGCGACCTCCGAGGGCGCGTCGATCAGGGCGTCGGCGCGATCGAGGCCGCTGTCGGCCGGTGCGATCGACCCGACCGTGGTGGTGCAATGGAGCTGGATCCCCGCCGCGAGGACGAGCCAGCGAAGCTCGACGTGATCGTGCACGAGAGCATCGTCGCATGGCTGGCGCTGCACGAGCCCGCGTTCTCGACGGGGCGACGCGTGAGGGCGTTCGATGTTGCGGGGTGATCGCGACGAGCGGCCTCACGCGTCGCCCTCCAGGGTGACCACCACGCTCCCTCGCTTGCGCCCGCTGTCGACGCGGGCGTGCGCCTCGGCGATGCGGGACAGCGGCATCGACGCGTCGATCACCGCCCGGTACTCGCCGGAGCGCGCGAGCTCGACGAGGCGCTGCACGTCCTCGGGGCGCTCGGCGGCGACGCCCGCGATGACCCGGTGGCCCGAGAGCCGCCCCTGCCACGGCGCCGCGAGCTGCCCGCCCAGCCCGCACACCACGCGCAGCAGGCGCCCGCCGGGAGCGAGCACCCGGCGGCAGCGGGCGTAGTCGGTGGCGCCGACGCAGTCCATGACCACGTCCCAGCGCGCGTCGCCGAGGGTGAAGTCCCCGGTGCGGTAGTCGATGACCCTCGCCGCGCCGAGCTCCGTCACCAGCGAGGCGTTGGGCGCGCTGCACACCCCGGTGACCTCGGCCCCGTCGTGCCTCGCGAGCTGCACCGCGGCGACCCCGACGGCGCCCGACGCGCCGATCACCAGCACGCGCTCGCCCGGCTTCACCCGGGCCTCGCGGAGGTAGTGGAGGGCGGTCGTTCCGCCGAAGAGGAGGGCGGCGGCCTCGTCCCAGGAGAGGCCCTCGGGCTTCGGCGCGACGGGGCCGTCCTCGCGCACGCAGAGGTACGCGGCGTGCGCCCCCATCGCCGCGCCCCGAAAGGCCACCACCGCGTCGCCCACGCGAAAGCGGGTGACCCCGGCGCCCACCGCCTCGACCACGCCCGAACACTCCGTCCCCAGCACGGGCTGTCGGGGGACGCTCCAGCCAAGCGCGAGCCGCGCCAGGAGCCCCATCCCCTCGGGCACGCGGAGCGCCCGCACCCGGGCGTCGCCCGACGAGACGCTCGCCGCCTTCACGCGGATCAACAGCTCGCCGGCCCCCGGCGCCGGTCGCGCGACCTCGCGCAGCGCCAGCACCTCGGGCGCTCCGTAGCGGGTCACCACGGCGGCGCGCATCGTCAACGGTTCATGCTTCGTCATGGGACCGAGCGTGGGGGCGCGGCGGGGACCAGGAAACCCACGAATTCGTGCGACCTCTGTGCGAGGATGCACAGGTGAACTGGGACGACCTGCGATACGCCCTGGCCGTCGCCCGCGCGCGAACCTTGAGCGGCGCCGCGGAGGTCCTCGGGGTGAGCCACACCACCGTCGGGCGGCGGCTGCGCTCCCTCGACGAAGAGCTCGGCGTCCGCCTCTTCGACGCCACGCCGGAGGGCTTCCTCCCCACCGCGGCGGGCGCCGACCTCGTGGCCGTCGCCGAGCGCGTCGAGGCCGACACGCTATCGCTCGAAGGCCGCGTGCTCGGCCGCGACGAGCGGCTCTCGGGCGCCCTCCGGGTCTCCGCCATGGAGCTGGTCTTCCGGGCCTTTCGAGAGGCCTTCACGGCCTTCGCGGCGCGCTACCCGAGCGTGGCGCTCACGGTCACGACGAGCGACGACGAGGTCTCGCTCGCTCGCCGCGAGGCCGACGTGGTGCTGCGGCTGAACAACAAGCCCCCGGAGCAGCTCGTGGGCCGGCGAGTGGGCCGGATGCAGTTCGCCGCCTACGCCGCGCGCTCGCTGGCGGCGCGGGTCGGCGAGGGCGCTCCGCTCGGGGCGTACCCGTGGATCCACTGGGACGAGCGCCTCGACGTGGGCTGGCTCGACGCCTGGCTCGCGCAGCACGCGCCGGGGGCGTCCATCGCGATGCGCGTCGACGTGAGCGCCGCGGCGATGCACGAGCTCATCGCGGCCGGGGCGGGGGTGCAGTTTCTCGCGTGCGTCGAGGGCGACGCCGACGCCTCGCTGGTGCGCGTCGGCCCGATCGATCCGTTCGCGCGCCGCGACCTGTGGGTGCTGACGCTCCCCGAGCTCTGCGACGCGCCCAGGGTGAGGGCCTTCACCGACCACATGGCCGAGCGCCTGCGCGCCACGCTCGGGCAGACCTGAACCGCCGCCGTGCCCGCCTCGCGGCGTGGTCGATGGGCCGAGGCGCGGCTGTAGTATGAAGCGCCATGGACGCGATCACGTTGGTCCCTTCGCAGACGGCGCTGCTGGTGGTGGACGTGCAGGAGAAGCTGCTCCCCGCGCTCCACGCCCCGGACGCCGCCCGGATGCTGCGCGCCATCGAGCTGCTGCTGGAGACCGCGCAGCGCATGGCCATGCCGGTCTTCGTGACCGAGCAGTACCCCTCGGGGCTGGGCCCGACGGTGCCCTCGCTGGCGCAGCGGCTCGGGTCGATGAGCCCCCGGCCGCCCGTGTACTCCAAGACGGTGTTCTCCGCGCTGGCCCCGACGGAGGTCGCGCACGGCCTGATGGACGTGGGCGCCCGCTCGGTCATCGTGGTCGGCGCCGAGGCGCACATCTGCGTGTTCATGACCGCGCGCGACCTGATGGGCCGCGGGTTCCACGCGCACGTCCCCTTCGACGCGGTGGCCTCGCGCGACCCGGCCTGCAAGGCCACGGCGCTCGCCGCGCTGGCCTCGCACGGGGTCACCGTGACCACCACCGAGACGGCGGTCTTCGACCTCCTCGGCGACGCCAGGAACCTCCACTTCCGACCGCTCTCCAAGCTGGTGTGCGACCTGCCCGGGTGAGCGCCGCTCACACCACGGCGTCGATCGCCTCGAGGTACTCGGTGAGCAGGAAGGCGCACTCCAGCCAGCCGTCGGCGCCCTCCATCAGCCGCACCAGCACCTGCCCCTCGTCCAGCGAGGCCTCCGCCTGGTCCTCCTCGCCCAGGAACACCGCCGTCGCCGCGCCGTTCTTCCCCTTGAGGATGAAGGGCAGCTCCTTCTTGATGGCGTTGAAGAGCTCGTCGTCGCCCGGGGCGCAGGAGAACAGGTCGCCGATCTCCACCCGGCTGCGGGCGTCGGGCGCGTCGCCGAGGCCCTCCGCGACGAAGGCCGTGAGCAGCTCGAGCGCCGCGAAGTAGTTGTTCTCCGACGACTCGACCCAGTCGGGGTCGATCTTCAGCAGCACGCCGACCATGCCGCGCGTCGGCTCGATGAGCAGCTCGACCTTCGCGGTGCGGGCGATGCGCGCGAAGCCGAAGTGCCGCCGGGCGATGCGCCCCACGGGCTTGCCCGAGCGGTCGAGCTCCAGGGAGAAGCGCCGTCCGAAGGGCGTCGCCTCGATCTCCTGCGTCTTCCACCCGGCCACGCCCGCGCGGTCACCCTTGGCGAAGCCCACCGGGGCGCTGAACAACAATTGCCCCAGGTCGAAGACCGCGCGCTGCGTGGCCACGCCGATGTGAAGCCGCCGCCCGCCCTCCTCGTTGCGCACCACCAGCGTCGCGGTCTTCTTGGCGAAGGTCGCCGTCGCCTCCATGCGCTTGCCCAGGAACACCTCCGTCGCCGCCCCCGCCCCGTCGCGCGGGATCCACGGCAGGGCATCCAGCACCGCCGCGAAGGTGCGCGTCTGGTCGTAGGACACCGCGAGCGCGTTGCCGAGGGTCTTCTGGTCGTCCGCGGTGGGAGCGCCCGCCGCGTCGGAGAGGAAGCGCGCGTAGGCCTGCATCGCCCCGGCCGCCAGCGTGCGGTCCTGCAGGGCGCGGCGGTCGATCCAGAGGTTGACCACCTCGCTGTGCTCGTCGTCGCTGAAGAGGGCCTCGAGCTCCGCGGCGTCGCCGAGGAGCTGCGCCTTCCACGCCACGCGCTTCATCCCTCGCAGCCGCGGGTCGGAGGCGTCGTCGCCGGTCACCCGGGCGAGCGCGTAGGTCTTCGCAAAGGTGGTCGCCTCGATCTCCGAGGCCGTCCGATCCAACAGGTTTCCGCGAGGGTTGGGGCGCATAGAGCGGCGCGGAGGGTCTTCTAGAGCGCCGCCCAGCGTCAACGCCCTTGGCGCGGGAGTTGAGCCCCGCCCAGCGCCCCGATTGACCTCCCCGGCCCCCCTGGAGGCACAGTCCCGGCCCATGTCGTCTCGAAGGCACCGGTCGGGCTCGTGGGTCGTGGCGCTGCTCGGCGTGGCCTCGGGCTGCGCGGCCACCGTGATCTCCACCCAGGGAGGCTCCTCGGACAGCGGCGCCGACGCGGGTCCGCCGCCGATCGTGGACCTCGTGGCCGCGGGCCCCAACACCTGCGCCCTGCGATCGGACGGGCGGGTGCGCTGCTGGGGGCAGTACGGCCGCGGCAATGATCCGACGGCGCCTCCGCCGGGGACCATCGCGGAGGTCGCGGAGCTGACGGACGCCGTGCGCATCGCGGTGCAGCCCGACGCGCCGGCGCAGGGCTGCGCGGTGCGCGGGAGCGGCGAGGTGTCGTGCTGGTCCACCAACGCGGCGGGCGCCGTGGGTCGACCGAGGGCCGTCGCTCGACCGCTGCCGGCGAGGGCCCGCGACGTCGCGATGGGGAGCGCCCACGCCTGCGTCCTCACGGTCGATCGGGCGGTGCTCTGCTGGGGCGACAACCGCGGGGGCCAGCTCGGCGCCGGGGACTTCCAGCCCTACGAGGCTCCGGTGCCGGTGGTCGGTCTTCCTCCGGTGGAGGAGGTCTCCGCGTGGGAGTCGAACACCTGCGCCCGCTCCGCCGACGGCGCGGTGTACTGCTGGGGGCGCAACTTCCACGGCGCCCTGGGCGACGGCGTCGGCCGCCATGCGTGCCCCGACTCGGGCCCGGACGACGACTGCAGCGCGGTTCCGGTGAGGGTCCTCGGGATCGGCGCCGCGCAGAGCATCTCCGTCGGGCTGAACACCGGGTGCGCGCTCGTCGAGGGGGCGCCTCACTGCTGGGGCTGGAACACCTCGCGAGGCGCGGGCGACTTGACCAAGGCGGCGACGCGCGTGGGCGACCTCGCCGACGTCACGTCGGTGTTCGCGGGGTACATCACCGGGGCGGCGATACGCCGCGGGGGAGAGGTCGTCCTCTGGGGCGCGGACTTCTCCCTGGAGTCCGACGGCGGCACCGTCAGCGACGGGAGGCCGCGGCCCGTGGCGGGCATCCGGCGGGCGCGCCGGGTGACGGGCGGCTGGTACCACCTCTGCGCGCTCCAGGAGGACGGCGCCGTCTACTGCTGGGGAACGGGCGGCTTCGGGCAGCTCGCGCGGCCGGGCACCGAGCGCTCCGGGCCGGTGCGCATCGAGGGGATCTGACCGCCCTCCCTCAGCGCCCCACGATGGCCGCGAACGACCGCGTGCGCAGCGGGCCCACCGCCACCCCGACGGCCTCCGCGGCCTCCGCCTCCGAGACCGCCCCGGAGTCCACGGCGCGCAGCACGTCGCCCAGCATCCCCTGCCCCGTCGCCGCGTCGTCGAAGACCGCCCCCGCCCGCACCGCCTGCGCCGCCTGCCCGATGAAGGCCTTGAGCCTCCGTGCCGTCGCCGGGAAGGCCGCTCGCGCGTGGGCGATCACCAGCGCGTGCCGCCACATCACCTGCCCCGGGTGAAGGTCCCACCCCTGGTGCACGCCCATCCTCGTCGAGTGTAGCCAGTGGCGCGTCATCACCGAGAGAGCGCCCACCACCGACGCGCGGTTCTCCGCCCGCTGCTCCGCCGTGAGCTCTGAGCCCCGGTGCGGCTCCACGGGCATCACGTTGGTCGCGCCGTCCACCACGCGCACCCCGGTGCCCGAGAGCGAGAGCAGCATCAGCGCCCTCGCCGCGTCGCAGTAGGGGTGCAGCAGCGTCTGGTGCGCGGCGCCGACGCCCATCGCGGCGGTGAGGTCCCACGCGCCCAGGTGCACGGCCCGGCAGCGACCGCCCGCGGCGCTTACCAGCCCCGGTAAGGCCACGGTGCCGTCGGCGCCGAGCAGCGAGCGCGGCGTCTCCACCATCAGCTCCACGCCCACGGAGCCTTCGGCCCAGCCCAGCGCCTGCTCGATGCGCCCCAGCAGCTCCGTCAACGCGGCCACCTCGGCGCGCGACGTCACCTTCGGCAGCGTCACCACCATGCCCTCGACGTGGGCTCCGCCGTTGGCCTTCGCCAGCGTCGTCAGGAAGCCGTCGAGGGTGCGCGCCGAGCGCCCCGCGGTCTCGCCCGAGAGGGCCTTCACCCTCAGCCCGATGCCCTTCGGGAGCGTTCCCTCCCGGCGGGCGCGGGCCATCGCCGCCGCGGCCTCGACCACGGCGCGGTCCTCGTCGGCGTCGGAGCGTGGGCCGAAGCCGTCCTCGAAGTCGACGCGGTAGTCCTCCACGGGCTCGCGGGTGAGCTTGTCTCGTAGCCCCTGGTGGATGCGGTCGAGGGCGGCGTCGTCGAGGGGCTCGTCGAGGCCGAAGGGGAGCGAGCGCAGCTCGGCGAGCGATCCCGCGAGGGTGTCGAGGAGCGCGAGGGCGTTGCGTCCGACGCGGGCCACCACGTCGTGGCTGTAGCGCTGGGCGCCGCCGTAGACGGTGTGCACCGGCGACCAGGGTGGGGCCTCCTCGGGAGAGGCGGGGCGTGCGAGGAGCGGGGCCAGGGAGGTCGGGTCGAGGGAGGTCTCCACGGCGCGCGATGGTACGGGAACCGGCGACGGAGGGGCTTCCCACCGAAGCCTCAGGGGACGATCCTCCGGCGCGAGAGGGACACAGAACAACTATGAGCGAGACGACGCTTCCACCGGGCGATCGGGGCCTTCCCCTGCTGGGCGAGACCCTGGACTTCCTCAAGGACCAGTTTCATTTCGTCGACGCGCACCAGGCGCGCTTCGGCAAGGTGTTTCGCAGCAACATCCTCTTCAAGGACACGGCGCTGCTGGTCGGCGCGGAGGGGGCGCGGATCTTCAACGACGAGTCCAAGGTGCAGCGCAGCGGAGGGATGGCGCCGCACATCGCCGACCTCTTCGGCGGAACCAGCCTCCCGCTGCTCGACGGGGAGCCCCACCGGCAGCGCAAGCAGCAGGTGATGGGGGCCTTCACCCGCGAGGCGCTCACGCAGTACCTGCCGGTGATGGACTCCGTGGTGGCGCGCTACCTGGGGCGCTGGTCCGCCGCGGGCGAGAGCACCCTCACGGAGGACCTGAAGAAGCTCGCGCTGGAGGTGATCGCCCGCACCATGGTGGGCTCCGAGGGGACTGGGGAGTTCGAGGAGAACGTCGCGGACTTCAAGGTGATGGTGAAGGCCTTCACGGCGATCCCGGTGCCGATTCCCGGGACGGCCTTCGCGAAGGCCAAGGCGGCGCAGGGGCGCATCTTCGAGCGCTACCGCAAGGTGCTGGCCGAGCGCGTGGCGAAGCCCACGGACGACGGGCTCTCCCGGATGCTGGCGACGCCCGCGGAAGATGGCACCCGCATCGCCGGCGAGGACGCCATCAAGGAGCTGCACCACTTCAACCTCGCGGGCTACATCACCTTCGCGCACATGGCCCACGGGCTGGTCGCCCTCGCCCAGGACGACGCGCTCCGGGAGCGGCTGCGCGCGGAGATCGCGGAGCACGTCGGCGCGGGTGCGATCACCGTCGAGGCGCTGCACCGGATGCCCCTGCTGGAGAACATCACCCGGGAGATGAAGCGCCGCGCTCCCTTCGTGGCGGTGAGCTTCGGCAAGGCGAAGAGCGAGTTCACCCTCGAGGGGAAGACCGTCCCCGCGGGCTGGATGGTGATGCTCTGCAACTTCGCGAGCGGCAACGACCCCGAGCTCTTCGCCAACCCCGAGCGCTTCGACCCCGACCGCTTCGCCGAGGGGCGCGCGGAGGACCAGAAGCACCCGACGGGCTTCTTCCCTCAGGGCGTCGGCGAGCCCTTGAAGGGCCACAAGTGCGCGGGCGTGGACTTCTCCACCCTGCTGATGAAGGCCTTCATGGTGCGCCTCGTGCGCGACTACGACACGAAGCTCCCGAAGCAGGACCTCTCGTACCAGTGGGAGAAGATCCCGCCGGAGTACGCGAGCGGGCTGCGCGCGGTGCTTACGCCCGTCCGAGCCGCGCCATGATCACCCGCCGGTCCTCGGCCTTGAAGGTGATCCACCAGGCGAAGAACAGGTAGGTCAGCAGCACCGAGAGGCAGGTGGCGGCCATGGTCACCAGCCTCAGGTGGAAGCCGTAGTGCTCGGCCGCCAGCAGCAGCCCGGCGCAGGGCGCGAGCGGCGGCAGCGTCCTCAGGAACATATTGGCCACGTGCTTCGGGTAGGAGGTCTCGAGGCGCCGGCAGACGAACCAGGGCATCACCACGAGGCCGGTCACCGACGCGGGCAGGAAGGTCGCGAAGGCCACGCCCTCGACGCCCCAGAGGCGCACCAGCACCACGGACATCAGCAGGTTGACGACGCCCTCGATGACCGTGATGCGGGCCGGGGTGGAGAGCTCGCCGAGGCCCTCGAAGATGGGGCGGGCGATGCCGCGCCCTGCCACCTGCGCGACGAACGCGAGCGCGAGCCAGAAGAGCACGGGCATGCCCCGGTGGCCGCGCACGGGGTCGAGCCAGAGCGTCAGCACGTGCTCGCCCCACATCAGGAAGACCAGCGCCACCGGGGCGACGAGGCACATGATGGCCTTGTTGCCGAAGCGCCAGAGGGACTGCAGCGCCTCGAGGTCGCCGCGCGCCGCGGTGGCCGACACGCCGGGCATGAGCACCAGCGTGGCCTTGTCGAGCGCGTCGCGGGCGTAGTCGACGAGCCGCAGCGGGATCACGTAGAGGGTGACCGCGCCGGGGCCTCGCGCCTGCCCGATGACGAACTCGTCGGTGTAGTTGATCAGCTTCTCGGAGAGCGTGAAGAGGAAGGACTGCCCCGAGAAGGTGAAGAGGGTCTTCAGGCGGTCGCGCTCGAAGCGCGCGAGGGAGAGCTGGAGGCGCGGGAGCGTGCGCTTCGCGTAGACGTAGGCGAAGGCCTGCTCGGCGATGAGCGAGGCCATGGTGACGGCGCCGACGAGCACCACCGTCGGGCGCACGAGCAGCACCGTGAAGACCGCGGCGCTACGCAGGATGAGCAGTACGAAGTTGTACTTGTTCATCACGTCGAAGCGCTCGAGGCCCATCAGGATGCCGCCGTAGACGCTGCCCGGGAACTGCACGAGCAGCCCGCAGCCCATCAGCAGCAGCATGATCCGCGCGTCGTTGGCGTGCCCCGCGGGGATCCGGAAGAGGTACGGCAGCGGGCCGAGGAGCGCGAGCGCGAGCGCGAAGCAGAGCCCGCCGAAGGCCAGGTACACCCCGAAGATCGTCGAGCAGGTGGCGTTGAGCTCGTCGTAGTTCTCCTTCGCGTGGTGCTCCGCGACGAACTTCACCACCGCCGCGCCGAGGCCGAAGTAGAGGATCCCGGAGTAGCCGACGAGGCCGGAGATCAGCGCGATGATGCCGTAGCCGTCGTCGCCGAGCCGCTTCACCATGAAGGGCGTCATCAGCACGCTGATGAGCAGCTGCGCGCCGAGCGCGAGCCACTGGGACGAGATGTTTCGGACGAGGCGGCGGAGGTCCATGGAGGGTGTAGGGGTGCCCGACCTTAGGGGCGAGGCACCCTACACCAGACGGCGCGCAGCGGGAGGGATGGCGAAGGAGGAGACAGGAGGAGCGATCAGGCGGCCGCGGAATCGGTGGCGCGGGCGCCCTCTTCGAAGCCGGGCATGGTGCCGAGCGAGGGCTCGGAGATGCGCTCGGGCTGCGCGAGGGGAGCGGCGGCCGGGACGTTGAGCCCGAGGCGCTCGCGGGTGACGGTGAGCGACACGTAGCCGAAGCCCATGAGGAAGAGCATCGCGAAGGGGGCGGCGATGTAGTGGTGAGTGACGATGGCGGCCACGACCGCGGCGGCGCTCTCGGCGCCGATGAGCATCTCGACCCACGGGAGGCTGGTGCGCGCGCGGTAGCGGCCCTGCCTGGCCTTGTCGCCCTTCTTGGGGGTGCGCACGAACTCGCCGGTCTCGGCGGTGAGGCCCTGCCAGACGGCCTTGGTGAGCCACGGGCTCATGCCCGAGCCGATGGCGAGGAGCCAGGGGAGGCGGCGCAGGGCGCCCCAGGCGGAGCGGCCCTGAGAGCGCTCGGCGACGACGTAGAAGGTGAGCAGCGAGCCCGTCGAGGCGAACATCAGCGAGAGGTCGAGGGCCAGGCCGACGGTGGAGCTCGCGGGCATCACCAGGAGCATCGGGAGCAGCAGCACCGCGAGCATCACCATCAGGGGGTAGGCGAAGTGCGGGGTCATGTGGAAGATGGCTTCGAGGCGCACGCCGAAGGGCAGGTCGGTGCGCGCCCAGACGCGGCCGAGGAGCTTGCGCGCGGTCTGCACGGTGCCCTTGGCCCAGCGGAACTGCTGCGCCCGGAAGGCCTCCATCTCCTCGGGGAGCTCGGCCGGGGTGACGTGGTCTTCGCGGTAGACGAACTTCCAGCCCGCGAGCTGGGCGCGGTAGGAGAGGTCGAGGTCTTCGGTGAGGGTGTCGTGCTGCCAGCCGCCGGCGGCGCCGATGGCCTCGCGGCGCCAGATGCCGCCGGTGCCGGAGAAGTTGAAGAAGTGCCCCGAGGCGAAGCGCGCGCGGTTCTCCACCATGTGGTGGCCGTCGAGCATGAGGGCCTGGACGCGGGTGAGGATGGACACCTCGCGGTTGAGGTGGCCCCAGCGGGCCTGCACGCAGCCGACCTTGGGGTCGGCGAAGTGGTGCACCACCGTGCGGAGGAAGCCGGGCTGCGGGAGGAAGTCGGCGTCGAAGATGGCGACCAGCTCGCCCTTGGCGAGGGTGAGCCCGTGGTCGAGGGCGCCGGCCTTGAAGCCCACCCGGTCGTGGCGGTGGATGTACACCGCGTCGACGCCGCGGTTGCGCAGCTCGATGACCTTGGCGCGGGCGAGCTCGCGGCTGTCGTCGGTGCTGTCGTCGAGCACCTGGATCTCGAAGCGATCGGCGGGGTAGTCGATCTGGGCGACGGTCTCGAGCAGGCGCTCGAGGACGTCGGGCTCGTTGAAGAGCGGGAGCTGGACGGTGACGTAGGGCAGCTCGGCGTCGGGGATGTTGCGGGGCGCGGCGGGGGGGAGGGACTCCCGGTGCTTCCACAGCAGCCACACGAGGTGACTGCGATGCAACCCGTAGAACACCAGCGCCAGCAGGACCGAGAGATACGGGACCGCGATGAGATAGGTGGCCATGAACGCTCCGTGCTTCGACGAGGTCGTGAGTAGCGCCTCATGCGGCGTTGCCTCACGTTTTCGGCACCGCGTGGAAACCGCTGTGGTGATAGCGTTTTGAGCCCCGTGAAGTTGTCGCCGACTTGTATTTTCTTGTCCCGGAGTGTCGACCGTTGAGCGGCCGAGGCTTGCCCCTGGGTCTCCTGCTGGCGGCGCTCACGGCCTGCGCGTCGGGCCGCCCGCAGCGCGCCACGAGGGTCGACCGGGAGCAGCGCGTGGTGGCCGACAGCGAGGCGCGCACCCGGTGGTTCGCCACGCTGTACTCGCTCCAACGGGAGCTGGCGACGGCGGACCTGCGGCGCATCGAGGTGCTCCGCCCGCTGCAGGTGATGCTCTGCATCCCGGCGGAGGGCTCCCTGTCGCGCGTCGGGGAGGTGGCCCAGGCGAGGATGAGCCACACCGGGATCGGGCGGGCGCCCACCCGGCTGCGGCGCTCGCTGGAGTCCGAGGCGGCCCTCGCCCGATGGATCGAGACCTCCGCGCGCGCGACCGGCGACACCCCGCAGGACGACGTGCTGGTCGCGCTGGAGGAGACGCTGAGGGTGGTGAGGACGACGCCGTCCGGGACGCTCCCTCCGCCGCTGACGGCCACCTCCGCCGCGCCGGCCCCGGAGCCGCGCTGCGAGCCCGGCGCGATCGAGGGCACCCAGGGGGCCGACGGCCCGGCGGTGCTCGCGCAGCTCGTGCGGGTGCTGCGGCGCTCGGCGGCGCAGGCGATGATCTTCGAGCGGGCGGTGGCGCTCGCCAACGAGCTGCGCTCGCTCTACCCGGGCATCTCCGCGGGAGCTCCTCCGGCGCTGGCGGCGGAGCTTCGCGCGGCCGACCGCGCCCTCGACGGCATCCGGGCGAGGGCGACGATGTTCCTCCACGAGAGCTCGAGCACCGAGCGGTGGGCGCTCGCCCTGCTCACGCCGGAGGGGGAGGCGGCCCAGGAGGACGCGCCGCGCGCCGCGCCCGAGGCGAGCAGCCCCGGCGACGACGAGCACTGAGCCGCCACGGCTGGTCCATCGGGTTTCTGGACGGGTCGAACCCGTCGGGCGTACGGCTGCGAGCGGCAGGAGGCCGACGATGTCGTACGAAGGTTCAGAGCGGCGGGTGCACCGGGTGTTCGTGACGCGCAACACCGAGTATCACGTCCGCGCCGAGGTCTGCGTGGCCGTGAGAGACCGGGGCGTCGACCGCTGGCGCGACGACCACCCCGCCGTGGGGCGCCGCCTCGCCGGCGCGCTCAAGCACGTCGAGGGCGGGATCATCCCCACCCTCGAGCACCCGCAGATCGGCCACTCGGTGTACTTCCGCCGCGGCGAGCGCGACCTGGTCACCTCCGTGGTCGAGCGCATCGAGCGCCCGGCCCGCGACGTGGTGGCGGCCTACCCCCACCGCATCCACTGAGCGGGGGGGCTTTGCCCCTCTCAGGTCTTGCGCGCCGTGAGCAGCACCGGCGGCATCGAGCGCCGCACCTCGTCGAGCGAGCTTCGCAGCTCCTCGATCTCCAGCGCGAGGTCGGCGTACTCCTCGGGCTTCATGCCGAGCGCCCGGGCCAGCGCGGTCATGTAGTCGTCCTCGTCGGTGTCGAAGACATCATCGGCGTCGCGCACCGCGACCACCAGCTCGAGGAGCTTGCGCTTGCGCTCGGGGCTGTCGTCGCGGAAGGGCGCGGCGGTCTCCTCCAGGTCGAAGCCCTCCGGGGAGAACTTCGCGATGCGCGCGTCCGTCGCCGCCGGCAGCGCCCCGTCGAGCAGCTCACCGAGGAGCCGGCGCACGGTGGCCTCCTCGCGGCCTTCGAGCGACCCGTCGGAGTACGCGGCCCCCATCAGGAGGTCGGTGATCACATCGATGCGGTCGGCCATCTCGCTCTCGCTCATGGGAAACTCCTCTGCGCCCCGCGCGGTGCGAATCTGGCACCAGCGGAGCACGCCCACAAGGCCCGCGCGACCCGTCAGCCGCCGCAGGCCGCGACGCACTCCTCGCGGTCGCGGTAGGCCCGGGCGCAGTCCGCTCCGACGCAGCGGCAGCCGGTGATCGAGACGCAGGAGGAGCCGTTCCACGCGACGCCGAAGTACCCGTCGCAGAGGCCCTCGCCGACGGCGTCCATCGGGGCGCAGGAGGGCCCTCCGTCGGCCATGGGGCAGCGACCGGAGGCGCGGTAGGGCCGACCCGGGCAGGTGGAGCTTCCCTCGAAGGTGACCCCGTCGCAGCCGCAGAAGCGCGCGATGTCCGGCGTGCAGGGCGTGGCCGGGACGCAGCGCCACGGGACGTCGCAGCCCTGGGCCCCCTGGCACATCATCGACGGGGGGCAGTCCCCGGTGCTGCGGCACGTCCCTCCCCCGTCCGTCGGCGAGCCCGCGTCGACGCCCTCGCAGGCGCCCCGGCGCTCATAGGTTCGCGTGGGGCAGGTCGAGCTCGCGAAGAAGGTTCGCCCGTCACAGCCGCAGTAGGGCGTCACGTCGCCGGTGCACGCCCGGCCTAGCATCGGGCCGCAGTAGCTCGGCGTCGCGCAGCCCTCGACGATGTGGCACTCCTCGCCGAGCGCACACTCCGCGCTCGACACGCACGCCCTCCTCGCAGGGACGTCCGCCGGACCGCCGTCGACGCACGCCCTCGCCGTGCAGGCGAGCACGCCGTCGCCCGAGCACGCGCAGGTGTTGCACCCGTCGGGAGAGGGGCAGCTCTGCCCCTGGCGGCACTCGGTGCCGTCGGGGAAGCGACACACCACGCCGCCGTCGACCGGGGGCGGAGGGGCCACCACCGTGCTGCCGCAGCCGCCCGCGGCGAGGAGCGCCGCAACGAAGGTCACCCTGGAGAAGTATCGAGTCATGGCGTCGGCGCTCCTGTGCGTGGCGATCACGCGGTTGGCGCACGGTGGCCCAGTACTGCCGCAGCCGCGCGCCGCGAGAGGCCACTGTACAAGGCCCGTGCCCACTCCCCGGGCGAACCGTGATAAGCCGCCCCCTCGGTCGCACCGATGACCCTCCGCGAGCTCACCCACCACCAGACCGCGCGCATCGTCGCGCTGCGCGTAGACCCGGTCGAGGCCCGCTGGCTCCGGGCGCTCGGGGTCGCCGAGGGCGTGGCGGTGACGGTGCTGCGGGCTGGTCCGTTTCGCGGCCCGCTGCAGGTGCGCGTGGGCGAGCGCACCGCCTTCGCCATCGACCGCGCGCTCGCCGGGAGCATCGACGTCGACCCCGCGGGAGTGGCCGAGTGAGCCACCACCATCACGGCGACGAGCACCTGCTGGGCGACGACGCCCCCGCGGTGCTGCTGCTCGGCCGCCCCAACGCGGGCAAGTCGTCGGTCTACAACCGCCTCACCGGCGCCCACGCCAAGGTCGGGAACTTCCCCGGCGTCACCGTCGACATCCTCTCCGCCGACCTCCCGCTGCCCGGCTCGCAGAAGCTCGCGCGGGTGCTCGACCTGCCCGGGGTGTACAGCCTCGACGTCACCCTCGACCCGGGCACCGACGAGGGCGTCGCCCGATCCTTCCTCGACCGGGTGATCGCCGAGAAGACCCGCGCGGTGCTGGTGCAGGTGCTCGACGCCTCGCAGCTCGCCGCGGGCCTCGCGCTCACCCGAGAGCTGCTCGCCCGGCCGCTGCCGCTGCTGGTGGTGCTCACCCAGCGCGACGTGGTCGTCGACGAGGGGCGCCTGCTCTCCGTCGAGCCGCTGGTGAAGGCCCTCGGCGTCCCGGTGGTGGCCATCAACGCGCACGATCCCTCGTCGCGCGCCACGCTGCTCACGGCCATCGCCGCGCTGGTCGCCGAGGCCCTCCCGGGTGAGCGCCCGGCGCCCTCGTGGAGCGCCGACGAGCTCGCCCACCAGGCGATCACCGACGCCGCGGTGGTCACCGAGGAGGCCCTGGAGCGCCGCGACCGCACCGCCCAGCTCGACCGCGTGCTGCTGCACCCGGTGGCCGGTCCGGTGCTCTTCCTCGGGCTGATGATCGGGCTCTTCGCCGCGGTCTACGCCGTGGCCGACCCGGTCTCCTCCGTGCTCGACGTCGCGGTGCAGCGCCTCGGGGGCCTCGCGGAGCGCCTTCTCGGCGACGGGCTCCTCGGGTCCTTCGTGGCCGACGGCCTGCTCGGCGGCGCGGGGACGGTGCTCGCCTTCCTCCCGCAGATCGTGATCCTCACCGCCGCGATGGAGCTCCTCGACGCGAGCGGCTACCTCGCCCGCGGGGCCTTCCTCATCGACGGCGCGCTGCGCCCCTTCGGCCTCGGCGGCCGGGCCTTCGTCCCGATGCTCACCGCCCACGCGTGCGCCGTCCCGGCCATCGCCGCGACGCGCATCGTCCGCGACCCGCTGGAGCGCCTCACGGTCATCCTGGCGCTGCCGCTGCTGGCCTGCTCGGCGCGCATCCCCACCTACGGCCTGGTGCTCGCGGCCTTCTTCGGCGGCCGCCCGGTGCTCCAGGCCACGCTCTTCGTCGCGCTCTACCTCTCCGGCATCGTCGCCTCGGTGGTGGTCTCCATGGTGCTCCGCCGCTCGGCCACCAGGGGCCGCCGGCTCCCGCTGGTGCTGGAGATGCCCGCGTACCGATCGCCCGACCCTCGCGCCATCGCCCGCGCCTGCTGGGTCGCCGGCAAGCGCTTCGTGCGCGACGTCGGAACCGTCATCCTGGCCTGCGGCGCCGTGCTCTGGGTGCTGCTCCACGTCCCCTCGCCCGGCGCCCCGGCCGACCCTCACCCCACCGCCGCGTCGGCGATGGAGCGCAGCGTCGGGGCCTCCGTCGGCCGGGCGCTGGAGCCCATCACCCGCCCGCTCGGCTTCGACTGGCGCATCAACGTCGGGCTCCTCGGCTCCTTCGGGGCGCGCGAGCTCATGGTCGGCACCCTCGGCGTCATCTCCGGCATCGAGAACGCCGACGAGCACCCCGAGTCGCTCGCGACGCGCCTCCGCACGGCGCGCGACAGCGAGGGCCACCCCCGCTACACCACGCGCACGGGCGTCTCGCTGCTGGTGTTCTTCGTCTTCGCCTGCCAGTGCATGAGCACCCTCGCGGCCATCCGGAGGGAGACCCGCTCGTGGCGCTGGGTGGGCTTCGTCGTCGTCTACACCTACGCGCTCGCCTGGGTGGCGGCCTTCGTGGCGTCGCGCGTCGCGGGGCTGCTGGGCCTCGGGTGAGCTCGGAGTCGCGTCGGGGGTCGTGAGCACGCAGCCGCCCACGGAGAGCGAGCTCGCCCGCGCCCGGAGGGAGGGCCGGGCGCCGCTCTCGGAGATCGCGGTGCTGGCCGCGGTGTGGGCCGCGGTGGTGGCGACGGTTCCGGCGGTGGGGGTGGCGCTTCAGGGGGCCGTGAGGGAGGCGCTCTCCCAGGCGGCGCGAGAGGAGGTCGACCCGTGGCGCGCGGCGTCGGCCATCGCCGGGCCGGTGGTGGCGCCGCTGGGCCTGGCGCTGGGCGCGGCGGTGGTGGCGGCGGCCGCGGCGACGCTGGCGCAGACGCGGGGTGCGAGGAGAGCGGCGGCGCAGGAGAGCGGGCGCACCGGTGAGCCTGGCGCGTGGAGCGTGGCGCTCGCGACGACGGCCTACGGCGCGGCGGTGCTGGCCGTGGGCGCGGCGGCGTGGGCGAGCGCGGGCTCGATGACGGGCCTCGCGACGAGGCTGGGCGCGGCGCTGGCGGCGGTGGCGGCGGTGGACGTGGGGTGGCGCGCGTGGCGCTGGCGGAGGGCGCTGGCGACGACGGCGGCGGAGCGCAAGCAGGCGCAGCGCGAGGACGAGGGCGACCCGGCGGTGAAGCGGGAGCGCTCGCGGCGGATGCGGTAGGCGCGCTTGCTCCGAGCGGGACGGGCGTCTACGTTTTTGTAGAAGCGAGGTGACTCCCCCGATGGCCGACAACAGCAAGAGGGGGCATCTGGTCGAGACGGTGCTGCGAGAGTTGCCTGCCGACATCGTCATTCCCCCGAGCGTCACGGTCACCGCGAGATCCTTCGATGCGGTTGAGAAGGTCGTGAGGAAGCCACGCAGACCGACGAAGGCGCTGCGTGATCTGATGGCAGGCAAGCCCCTCGACGATTGAACGGCGGGCGGGGCTGCGACCATGGCAGTCGACGCCAAGGTGGGCAGCTTGCTGCTGCGCGCCGTGTTGGTCCTCGCACAACAGATGTCAGAAGACCTCGGCTGCGTCGGTCTCATCGTGGATGCGAAACCCGAAGCGATCGCCTTCTACGACAAGCTGGGATTCATGCGGCTCCAGCTCGTCCCGGGTGAGATTGGCGACCGCCCCGCGGCGCTGCCGATGTTCATCGAGCTCGGACAGCTGCCCGACGCGAAGCCTTGACGGGCGCGCCGTCCCTGACTACAAACAGCGTCGGTTCGAATCTCACCTGCGCTGGGTCGTCGTCGCCTGCGATCACAGCAAGAGATTCCCTGAAGTCGGAGTTGGACCTGTAGTTCCAGGTTTCATCAACCCTTCTTTGTGTGTCTTCCCGAGGGCGACCATCCACGGATGGGGATCGAGCAGCACCACTGCTCGAAGTGACACACGGAGGTCGGCGATGATCCCTGGTGTCCAGAAGTCCAAGCGCACCGTTCTTCAATTCCTGCCGCTCCGCGATGGGCACGTCGTCCCGCTCGACGACCTCGACCCGGACGCCATCCGCGTCGCCGTCCGGGACGAGCTCATCCCCAATCCCGACCGCCCTGACGGCATTCGCCACGCCGCGGCGTTGAGCGCGGTCGCGAAGCTCCTCGGCTTCGACGGTGGCTTCGACGGCTACCAGAAGCAGTGGTCCACGCTGCGCGCCTTCATGCGAGAGCATGGGCTCCTCCACCGGAAGAACCTGCTCGCCCCTCCGCCCGAGGCCTGGTCGGTCCTCACCCTTCGACGACAATACCTCGCCGAGCGGATCTTCAACTCCGGACGCCCTCTCCCGAAGCGCATCTTCACCGGCCACGACTTCGACTGGGCGTTCGCCGACCAGCTCTCGCACCCGCCCATGTCCGGGCCGATGGAGGCGAGATACGCCCTCCCTGTCGTCGACCCCGCGGAGGTCGCCCCCTTCCTCGCGCGCCACCTCCACACCCACGTCTCCGCGGGGTTCAACCTCCTCCATGATGGGCTCGTCCATCCGCGAGAGAGCGATCGCCTCGTGACCGGGACCTGGTTCAACCCGACCACGCCGCCCGAGGAAGTGAAGGAGATCCGGCGCGAGGACACCGAGTCCTTCCGTCTCTTCCAGCAATGGATCGACCGTGACCGCCGCGGGTGGGTCGAGCTCATTCGCTACAACCGCTCGCTGGTCTTCCTGCGAGCCCCCGACGGTGCGTACGACTTCGTCTTCCGGGGTCTCCGCGACCGTCCCCCGCCCGCCGCTCCCTTCGATGGCAACCTGTCCCCGCGGGACATCCCTGATGTATTGTGGACCCACGCTCGCTTCGAGCGATGGCGCTACTTCCAGGTCGAGCGCTGGAGCGACCGCGACGGGTGGGATGCCGAGACCGCCTGGTACGATGCGGGCGGCGACAGCTTGCGGTATCCCGGGATTCTGGAAGTGGCCCGCCAGTGGGCCGTCGCCAGGGGGATCTATCAGGCTCCGACGCTCGCTACGGATCGCACCGCGCTCGACGGCTTCGCGCCCGTCGCAGTCGACGGTGGAGGCACACTCCTCGTGTCGCCCCTGGTGACCATCGCGGAGCTGCGCCGGTTTCTCTCGGAGACCGGCTACGAAGCGAGGCGCGCGGAGAAGATCGACGACCTCTCGGCTCCCAACCACGACCCGGACGAGCTGCCGGCCTGCGTGAACTGGTACGACGCGCAGGCCTACGCGCGCTGGTTCGAGCAGAAGAACCACCGGCCGGTGCGCCTGCTGCGCTGTGCGGAGTACCTGTATCTGCACCCGGGCGCGCTGCCGGCTGGAGCGCTCCCGCGGCGGGCGCCGGGCACCGACCCGATGCAGGCGCGGCTGACCAACGGCTGCGTGGACTTCATCAAGCCCGATGGCACCCGGAGAACGGAGTGGGGCTTCATCGGGCGTGACGAGCACGCCCGCTTCCGGCCGGGGCTCTCCTGGCGCGAGGGCCCAGGAGGGCTGCGATTCATCGCCGCCATCGGCTTCGGCGAGTGGCTCTTCGAGCACAACGAGACCAGCGCGGCAGCGGTCAGCACCGCCAGCCTCCAGGGCATCCACGACGGGCTCCCCGTAGCGCGGGACTTCTTCCCCTCGTCGAGCTGGGGGAAGTACCGCGCCTGCAAGATCGGCTTCCGGCTCTGCTACGAGGCCGACGACACCACCACGCAGGAGCTCGCGCGATGAAGGTCCGATTCCTGAACCCTATCGAGCAGGTCACCGGCTCCTGCTACTGGCTCCAGCACGAGGCGCAGGACATCGAGTTCCTCGTCGACTGCGGGATGATGCAGGGCGAGCACGGCGAGCGCGACTGGAACCACCGTCCGCTGGAGTTCGTCCCCTCCCGGCTGAAGTGCGTCTTCCTCACGCACGCGCACCTCGATCACTGCGGGCTGCTACCGCGCCTCGTGAAGGAGGGCTTCCGCGGTATGGTCTACTGCACCCGCGAGACCGCCGAGCTCACGAAGCTCATCCTGGCCGATGCCGCGCGACAGCCCGGAGCCCCCTTCTCCAGCGCCGATGTCGAGACCCTCGCCCCCCTCTTCCACGAACCGTCGGGGCGCCTCTTCGGCGAACTCCACCCCTTCGGCACCGACCTGTTCTTCACGTTCTGCCGCACCGGTCACATCCTCGGCGCGGTATCCGTGCAGATCGTCTGGGGTCCGAAGCCCACCTTTCGTGGGCAGCGAACCCAGCGCTCCATCACCTTCTCCGGTGACCTCGGAACCAACGCCGAAGGAGACGAGCACCTCGGGCTCTTGCGACATCGGATGAAGCCCGCGTTCGCGGACTACGCCGTTGTCGAATCCACCTACGGGGCCACCAGCCGCCCGCCGGAGCAGCGCAGCCGCGCCGCCCGCGTCGAGCGCCTTCGTCAGATCGTCGATCGCACGCTCTTCGAACAGCGAGGCGTCCTGCTGATCCCCTGCCTCGCGGTCGATCGCACGCAGTCGGTGCTGCTCGATCTCCACGAGGTCTTCCGCTCCGACCCGGCGCGGTATCGGGGCATCCCGATGTACCTGAACGCTCCGATGGCCGCGAAGGCCAATGGCATCTACGCCGAGGGGATGTGCCGGAAGGAGCTCAGTCGAAAGAACAGTCTCAAGCCCGTCTGGCGCGCCAAGCAGCTCGCTTCCGTGTTCGGGCTCCCCGACACCGCCGAAGGGGAGAAGGAGCTGGAAGCGCGGCTCACCAGCCTGCTTCGGGGGAAGCTCGGCGCGGCGGGCTTCACCGTCCACGACAAGCCCATCGCTCAAGTGATCGAGGGTGGCGCTCCCGCGGTCGTCATCACCGGGAGCGGGATGTGCGAAGGCGGGATGGTGATGGCCTACCTCGACGCCCTGCTCCGCCGGGAGAGCACCACGTTGCTGTTCACCAGCTTCGTCGCCCCGGCGACGAACGGCGGCAGGCTCTTGCAGCACGTGCAGATTCCCATCGAGGATCGTTGCCGTGTGAGCGATCAGCTCACCTGGGCCGACGCCGATCCGAAGCGCCCCGTGCATCGCCTCCCTCTCTCGGAGATGGTCGCCCACATCGAGAAGATCGATGGCTACTCGGCGCACGCGGACCAGCACGACCTGCTCGACTGGCTCATCTGGGAGTACGAGGGCCATCTCTGCCGCGCTGGACAAACGGTGTTCATCACGCACGGGACGAACAACGCCCGCCGCGAGCTCGCTCAGGCAGTGCAGACCCGTGGAGTGACCGTCGGCGTCTCGGTGGAGGTCCCCACGAAGAAGCACGGCTGGTACGACCTCGATAAAGGATGTTGGCTGGAGGGCCATCGCTCTCGCGAAGCCGAACTCGAAGCGCGGGTCGTGGAGCTGGAGAGGCTCCTCGCAGCGCGCGCCGCCACCGCGTAGCTTCTGCTGGGTATCAGCCGCGCTGCGCTCGGGTCCCCTGGCACTCCGTGCAGTCGATGTCCATGCGCCAGCCGTCCGGCTCGCGCACGACCCGCCAGTCCTCGACCCGGCGCTCTCCCTGCGGCCCGGCTGCGCTCACGGTCAGCACGACGTGCCCGCCCTCCACGCGGCTGCCGAGCGGCGTGCTCGACCAGCCCTCGGCCTGCAGCTCCTCGGCCATCTGCGCGAGGAATCCGGCGAGCACGTCGTCGACGCTCGCGCCGACCAGCGGGTCGAGCATGCGCAGCGCGGCGTCGAAGATCTCCGCCATGTCGCGGTCGGCCTCGACCATCGACCTCACCACGCCCTGCACCGTCACCTCCTGCTCGGTGACGGCCACCTCGTCGCCCGTGGCGCGCGCCGGGTCGAGCGCCGCCGGGAGAAACCTCCGGAACAACCGCTCCGCCGTCGGGCTCTTCGCGAAGGCCGCCACGATCGGCCGCATCCCCTCGTGAAACTCCCTCGCGTGCTCGACGCAGTGGGCCCGCGCTCCCGACGACAGCAGCGCCGCGATGGCCCTCCCGTCGCGCGCTCCCATCGCAGCGTCGCTGAGGGCGCAGATCGCCGCGGCCTCCTCGGCGCCGAGCTCGGGCGCGAAGGAGTGCGGTCGGGACTTCGGGGGAGAGGGGCGCTTTCGGGGCTTGTGCTTCATCGCGCCGGCGATGCTACCGCACGCCTCCCCTCGCTCCACCCGGCGCTTCGGATACTGTCCCCCCCGTGGCGCGACTCAACAAGCTGGCCTTCAAGCACTACGTCGAGACCGAGTGCGATCGACGCCTCCTCTGGGACCTCGCGGAGGCCGACCCCGCCCTGCTCTCGCCCTACCGCGAGCTGGTCGAGCCCGACTTCGAGCGCCACGAGGCCGCCCGCCTCGGCCACGTCTGGGAGCAGCACGTCTACCGCGCCCTGCGCCAGCTTCCGGGCGCCCGCGCCGAGCTCGACCAGGCCGGCGAGGTGCTGCCCCGCAAGCTCGACGGCCGCTCCCTCGGAGCCCTCCACGCCGACGCCTCCGCAGGGCCGCTGATCCTGCTGGAGCACGAGGCCACCCTCCCGGAGAGCTTCTATCGCTTCCTCGTGGACGCCGCCTCCGACGGCCCCATGCCCGTCACCCTCCCCGACCAGAACTTCCGCCCCGACGTGCTCCTGGTCTCCTCCACGGCCGACGACGCCGTCGCCCGCGAGGTGCTCCCCGACGGGCGCCTCCGGGTGCTCTCTCCCGACGAGCGCCGCGCCCGGCTCTCGCTTCGGGTGCTCGACGTGAAGCACACCAGCGAGCACGGCGTCGGCCGCTCGCACTTCGTCGAGCTCCTCTTCTACGCCCACGGCCTCTCCCACTGGCTCCGCGCGCAGGGGCTCGCCGACCGCTTCTTCGTCTCCGCCGACGGCCACGGGATCCTCCCCTTCATCGACGATCCCTTCGCGGGCTTGACCCTGGAGAAGCTCACCGGGGAGTTCATGGTCCCGCTGGTGTGGGACGACGCGAGGGTGCTCTTCGAGAGAGCGACGGCGAGGGTGCGGGCGCTGGTCTCCGCGCGCCCCCACGACCCCGACGCGGTGGACGTCCGGGTGCAGCCCGCGTGCGGCGCGTGCCGCTACCTCAACGACTGCAAGATCTCCCTGGAGCGCGGCTCCACCGACCCCGGCGACTGGGACCTCCGGCTCATCCCCTACACCTCCCCGACCACCGCCGATCTCCTTCGCTCGCTGGAGAAGCTCGACACCGTGCGCGACGTCGCCACCTCGCTCGCGGTGGTGCCTCCCTCGTCGGGCTACGACCCCATCTACGCCGAGCGCCCGATGCTCCGCCTCCGCGCCCGCGCCCTCATGGAGCAGCAGCGCGTCCCCGCCCACGCCCTCGACCTCGGCGGGCAGCGCCACCTCTCCATGGCGCTCCCTCGCTACAGCGACCTGACCCTGCTGGTCGACCTGGAGTCCGACCCCACGCACGACGTGGTCTTCGGCGCGGCCCTGCGGCTGGAGATCAGCTGCGCTCCCAACGCTCCGCACAGGGCCATCTACGACGCCTGGTGGGATCACTTCCGGCTGCTGCTGGAGTCCAACGCCAGCGCGGCGGTGATGATCAAGGCCGCCAACGGGCTGCGCCCCTCCCTCGACGACGCCTTCCTCCGAGACGCGGGCGTCACCTCCGGCGCGGCCGATGAGCTCATCGCCGAGGCGAGCCACGCGCTCTCGGCCCTCCACGACTCCGGCAAGCTGGAGCTGCTCTCCCGCGACGACGACCCGGGGGCCCCCCTCAAGGCGCGCTGGACCTGGCGCTACGTGGCCGGCGACGTCACCCCGCTGCAGGAGTTCGAGCTCGCCCAGGACCTGCTCAACCAGCTCTCCGCGTGCGTGACCCTCTGCAACGCCATGGAGTCGCTGGTGGGCGTGATCCACCCGGTGCTCCTCCCCGACGGCCGCAGCTGGAACGCCCCGTCCGCCCCCTCGCTCGCGATCTTCTACTGGTCCTCGGACCAGGTGCAGCACGCGCAGGACATGCTCGAGCGCCAGGTCGACCGCATCCACGCCGACCCCACGCTGCGCCGCCGCTTCGAGGAGCTTCTCCAGTGGCTCGCCCCCACGGAGTCGGGCGTGGTGCACGCCACGCGGCACCAGAAGCTCTTCGACCTCCGCGCCTTCGTGGAGACCACGCAGGGCCTGCCCCACGTCATCAACTGCACCTGGCACGGGATGCTGAAGAGCGACTTCCGCTGGAGCGTCTCCAGCCGCTACTGGGCGCCGCACTTCAACTACATGGACTACGCCGTCTGGCACTCCGCCATCGAGGAGGGCAACCAGAACAAGCGCAACCAGAAGCTCACCCAGATCGGCGACCAGCTCGAGGTGAAGCTCCAGGGGCTCGAGCGCATCCTCCAGACGGTGCGCTCGGAGATGCGCGAGTCGCTGATGCTGCGAGAGGCCATCCAGGTGCGCCGGATGCGCCAGACCCTCCCCCTCGGCGGGCTGCACGCCATCGCCCGCACCTGGTACATGTTCGCCCGGCTCAACGCGACGGCGGCGCAGCTCTCGGTCGACGACGTGCGCTACAGCTACCCCTCCAAGGGCATCGGGAGGCTCTACGCCGCGGAGGTCACCGCCCTGCAGCCCCTCCCACCGGACGAGGACATGCCCCACGGAGGAGCGCGCTTCGAGCTCCATGGAATGTCCGCGGAGGTGCGCTTCAAGGAGGGCGACCGGGCGCTGCTGGTGCCGGAGTCGAAGCGCGCGAAGAGCCAGCTCAAGGAGTGGGGCGTCGAGCTGGTGGAGATGCGCTACGACGCCTCGCGCCGCTGCTACGAGTGCGTCGTCGCGGCCAGCGAGAAGGACTTCGGCGCCGCGCTCTCGGCCCTCGGAGACGCGCTCACCGAAGACCCGATCTACCTCTATCCCACGGCCATGGACATCTGGTCGGGGCGGCTGCTCGACAACAAGAACGGCCTGCTGCGCCGCTGGTCGTGGCGCACCGGGCACTCGTGGCTCGGCTTCCGCGCGTCGTACCTGATGGGCCTGCACTCGGAGCCCGCGCTGCCGCCGCCCCCCTCGCTCACCTTCAGCATGGCGGAGACCTACCTCTACGCTCCGGCGCTGCTTCCCACGGGGAGGATCCCCGACCACGATCCCCTCCGCACCACCGTGTCTCCGCCGCCGGATGCGTCGCAGCAGGAGGCGATCCGACTCGCCCTCGGGAGCACCATCACCTGCCTCCAGGGCCCTCCGGGGACGGGCAAGTCGCAGACGCTGGCGGCCCTCGTCGACGAGTTCGTCCTCCGCGCCGACGGACCGGTGCGGGTGCTCGTCACGGCCTTCTCCTACGACGCGATGGTGGTGCTGGCCCGCAAGCTCAGCGAGCTCCGCGACGCGCAGCAGCAGCCCACCGCGGCGGCGAAGCTACCGCTGGTGTTCATGCTCTCCGGCGACCGCGAGGTGCCCGTCCCCGGGGCCCACGGGCTCACCATCAACGGCGCCACGATGACGCTCGACGGGGTGAAGGTCGAGCGCACCGGGGGGAGGCGCCTGGAGGACGCGCTGCCGCCGTCCTTCGTGATGTTCGCCAACGCGCACTCGCTCTTCAAGCTGACGGGGCCGAGCACGGCGGCGAAGTTCACCTACGACTTCCTGAAGAACGACACGGGCTTCGACCTGATCATCGTCGACGAGGCCTCGCAGCTCCCGACGGACCACTTCCTCGCGGCGGCCGAGGTGCTCTGGCCCGGCGAGGTGACGCTCGGCTACACCGACGCGGCGCCCGACTACGAGCGGCCGGTGCCTCGGCTGCTGGAGTCCATGGCCATCGCGTCGATGCCCGCGAGGCGCACCCGGGTGGTGGTGGTGGGCGACCAGCACCAGCTTCCGCCGGTGCAGCAGGTGAAGCCGCCGCGCAAGCTGCGCAAGGTGCTGGGGAGCCTCTTCCACTACTTCCTCGAGGGCCACCGGATGCCCGCGCACCAGCTCCAGGTGAACTACCGCTCCACGGACACGATCGTGGACTACACCCGCACGCTCGGGATCTACGCCGACCTGCGCGCCTTCCGGAAGGAGCGGCCGTATGCGCTGCTGCCGGAGGTTCCGTCGGAGGTGACGAGCCCGTGGGTGAGGGCGGTGCTCGACCCGTCGCGCGAGGTGCACACGCTGGTGCATCGGCGGGAGGGAGAGCGGGCGACGAGCCCGCTGGAGGCGACGCTGGCGGCGGAGGTGGTGGCGGGCTTCTTCGCGCAGATGGGGGTGAAGAGCGCGGCGGAGGAGCGGGCGTTCTGGGCGGAGCACGTCGGGGTGGTGGCGCCGCACAACGCGCAAGGGAGGCAGATCATCCGGGAGATCAAGGCGAGGCTTGGGGGCGGAGAGGGAGCGGTGAGGAGGAGCGCGCTGGACGACGCGGAGCTCGACCGCTGCCTGCGCCAGACGGTGTACTCGGTGGAGAAGTTCCAGGGCTCGGACCGGACCTTCATCGTGGCCTCGATGGGCATCTCCGCGCGCGACCAGCTCATGGCCGAGGAGGAGTTCATCTACGGGTTGAGCCGCTTCAACGTGCTCACCTCGCGGGCCAAGCAGAAGATGCTGCTGCTGTGTAGCCGTACCTTCCTCGACTACATCCCGGGCGACCGCGACATCATGGCCTGCGCGTCGCGCATCCGGTCGTACGCGATGGACTTCTGCGACCGCGAGTCGGCCGTGGAGGTGCTCGGAGAAGCGGGCGCGGCGGAGACCCTGAGCTGGCGCTATCGGGAGGAGTGAGCGGGGGGCGGCGGGGCGAGCGAGCGACCACGCCAACCCGATGCGGCCTCGCCTGGAGGGGGCGACGGGCGACCGCCCACGTCGACGGTCGACGCCTCACCGGAGCGGAGCGACGGGGCGACCGCGACGTTTCCCAACGCCCCTCACCGGAGCGGAGCGACGGGGCGACCGCGACGCTTCCCAACGCCCCTCACCGGAGCGGAGCGACGGGGCGACCGCGACGCTTCCCAACGCCCCTCACCGGAGCGGAGCGACGGGGCGACCGGCCACGTCCACGGTCGACGCCTCCGTCCGATGGAGAGCTACGTAGCGACAAGCGCGCTCGAGACCCCGGACGGTGTGAACCATTGAAAAGTAGCCGCCCGCCGACCAAAAGGGACGCGATGGCTCGATCAGGCCGTTCTCCACGAGACGACGCTGGCTCTCGTCTCGGATGAGCCGAAGGATGTCGATCCCCTTCAGGGGAGCCGAGACCACCGCGTGAAGGTGGGTGGGGGTCGTCGCCACGGCGTAGACGCGCCATTCGTGTTCGAGCGCGATCGAAGAGAGTGTTTGAAGGATCGTCGCGCCCGCCGGTTCAGTGATCGTCGCGGACGGGTAGCGTTGGAGCTCGCGTGAGAGCCCGTAGATGATCGGGTCGTCGGAGCGCGGAGGGGCTGCTGTGCCGTCCCCACGTCGATGCCACCCACGGGGATCGCCAGGAAGCCAGCGGCCATAAGCCTGAAGGCTGAAGTGGTACGCGAGAGGGAAGAGACGGAAGGTTCGCGATGACATGAACCGTCATCGAGTCCAATCATCGAGAAGATGTCGGCTCCGCGATGAGGCGCGTTGGGGTGACGTGGCCGGTCGCCCCGTCGCTCCGCTCCGGTGAGGGGCGTTGGGAAACGTCGCGGTCGCCCCGTCGCTCCGCTCCGGTGAGGGGCGTTGGGAAACGTCGCGGTCGCCCCGTCGCTCCGCTCCGGTGAGGCGTCGACCGTGGACGTGGCGGTCGCTCCGGCGCGTCGGGTCAGGCGGCGGGTCGCTCTCCCCGCTCCTCGCCGATCAGAGGCAGGTGCCCATGCTGCACGAGCGGCTGCAGCAGTCCGCCGAGGCCGAGCAGGCCGAGCCCGCTGCGATGCAGGCGCAGCGGCCGCTGGTGCAGAGCATCCGGCCGCAGCACTCGTTGCTGTCGGTGCAGCTCACGCTGGCCTCCTTGCAGCAGAGCGAGGTGGTCGGCGACGGGCGGTAGGAGAGCCCCGAGCAGCACGCCCCGCCGGTGTCGCGGGGGTTGCCCGCGACGTCGCAGGAGGACACCACGCACGAGCCGCCCTGGCAGGTGAGGCCCGCGCAGCAGCGGCCCGGGAGGGCGCACGACTGCCCCGCCGTCGGGCAGGCGTTGGAGACGCAGGTGCCGACGAGGCTGTCCGAGCAGATGTAGCCCGCGCAGCAGTTCATGATGAAGGAGCACGCCGCGCCCGCGCAGCCGCCCGTCACGCAGGCGCCGCCAGAGCACACCTGACCGCCGCCGCAGCGCACCCCGCAGCCGCCGCAGTTGGTGGTCGTCCCGGTGGGAGTCTCGCAGCCGTCGGCGGTGCTGCCGTTGCAGTCGGCGTAGCCGGCGTTGCAGGCGATGCCGCAGCCCGATCCGGTGCAGCGCCCGGTGGCGTTGGGGGCGTTGAGGCAGGTCGTGGTGGTGCTGCTGGTGCCGTCGGCGCTGCACACGTTGAGCATCGTCGCCGAGGCGCACGAGGCCATCCCAGGGGTGCAGACCGTCGCGACGCGACACGTCCCCGAGGCGCAGGTCTGCCCCGCGGGGCAGGCCGTGGCGGTGTACCCGAGGCCGTCGGCGTTGCAGGTCTGGCGGGCGCTCGTCGAGGCGCAGGAGATCTCCCCCGGGGAACAGATCCACGGGGTGCAGGCGCCCGCGCGGCAGGTCGTGCGCGCGCCGCAGGCCGCGGCGGTGTAGCCGGTGCCCTCGGCGTTGCAGATGCGCAGCGCGGTGGCGCCTGAGCAGTCGGTCGCCCCAGGGGTGCATACGCGCGTGGTGCAGACGCCGCCGGAGCAGGTGGTGCCGGCGGGGCAGGTCATCGGGGTGTAGGCCAGGCCGTCGGCGTTGCAGACCTGGCGGGTGCTGGCCGAGGCGCAGCTCGCCTCCGAGGGGGTGCACACCCGGGCGCGGCAGATGCCGCCCGAGCAGGTGGTGCCGGAGGCGCAGGGGAGCTCGGTCCACGCGAGGCCGCGGGCGTCGCAGGTGCGGGCGCGGGTGGCGCCGACGCACTCGGCAGCGCCGGGGGTGCAGAGCCGGGCCTGGCAGGTGGCGTCGGGGGCGCAGGTCTGGCCGGGGGCGCAGTCGGTGGCGGTGAGGCAGTCGACGCAGTAGCCGCGGGCGGGGTCGCACACCTGGCCGCTGCACATCCGCGACGACACGCAGGGGATGCGGGTGACGCAGCGGGAGCTCACGCACATGCGCCCGGCGTCGCCGCAGTCGACCGCGGAGAGGCACTCCACGCAGAGGCTGCGGCTGCGGTCGCAGACGAGGCCGAGGGCGCAGTCGCGGTCGGTGCGGCACGTGGGGCCCGCGTCGACGCCGAGGTCCGGGGTCGAGGGGACATCGACACCGAGGTCCGGGGTGGAGGGGGCATCGAGCGGGGGCGCGTCGGACGCGGAGGGCACGTCGGGAGAGGCGGGCGTGTCGATCGAGGGCGCGTCGGTCGGGGTGACCACGTCGGCCGCGGTGCCCACGTCGGTGGCGTCGTCGAGGACCGCGGCGTCCTCGGGGAGGTTGGCGCCGAGCGACCTGGGGGTGCAGGCCACGGGGAGCGCGCCGAGGGCGAGCAGGGTCGCGAGGGTTCGCAGGGGGTGGGTCGGTCTCACGCGCGGGATGGTAAGGCCGAACGCGCGGAGCCCGATAAGACCGGCAACGATCGGGGGTGCGCGCGGACAGGGTACGACCGTCGCCGGGGGACGGACGTCGAGCCCCCGGGGGCTCAGCGTATGGCCCCGGCGCCCGCTCACCCCTCCAGCGCCTTCTCCACCTGCCTGCGCGGAACCACCACTCGCACCTCGTCGCGCCCCACGCTCACCGCCGTCGCCTTGAGCCCGCTGGCGCGCAGCATCGCCCGCACGGTCTTCTCCACCGCCGCGTCGGCCTTCGCCTTCGCCTTCGCCGCCGCGGTCTTCGGCGCCTTCGCTCGCTCGCCCTTCGCGGCCGCTTCGATCGCCCGCACCGGCGCCTTCGCCGCGGGCTGGCCAGCGACCACCCCGTGCGCGATGAGCTCCGCCGCGCTGTCCGGCTCGGGCGTGGCGGCCGACAGGGCGACGAGCGCGTAGGCCCGCTCCTGGCCGACGGCGAGCGCCTGCTCGCGAGGGACGCTCTTCACGATGGCGATGAGCTTCTTCGCCTGTGAGAACGACAGCAGCCCCTCGGCCTCCAGCCACGCTTCGAGGCTCGCGTGCCCGCCCGCCGCGTAGAGCTTGCTCTTCAGCACCTCGGTGAGCGCCACGCCGATGTCGTAGAAGCTCTCCACCACCGTCGTCAGCCGCCGGCGGATGAGCGCGCCCAGCGTGGTGAGCTTCTTCTTCCTCGCGGCGAGCGCGTCCCGCTTCGTCGCCGCGATGAGCTTGTCGCTGCCACCGCTCTCCTTCACGCCCGCTGTCTTCGTCGCTGCCCTGGTCTTCGCCATCGCGGTCATCGCCTCCCGCGGTCGAGCGTACGCCCGTCCGCGTCGAGCTCGCGAGGCGAACTCGTGGGCGGTCGGCGGCCCCCTTCCCCGCTGCCGCGCGCCCTACCCCCGCGGGGCGGGGGCAGGGCTCCGTGACCTGACGGCGTCACGATCGCTATGCGGACGTCTGAGCCCTGCTCCCGCCCCGCGGGGGTAGGGCGCGCGGCAGCGGGGAAGGGGGCCCCACGCCCCCCCGTCACACCCCCAGCGCCACCATCTTCAGCGGGTGCTGCCCGTCCCTGCTGGGGAAGTCCTCCTCCGGAGCAATCCACTCGGCGTCGCGCACCACGCGCCCCGCCTTGGCGGCGCTCCGTCGCAGCCGGTCGAGCCACTCGTCGGGCCTCACCCCTGCCACGTTGTTGCAGCACACGATCGTCCCACCCTCGGCGGTCGCCAGCAGCGCCGGCTTGAACACCGCGGCGTAGTCGTTCACCAGGTCGACCACCCCGAAGGGGCTCTTCGCCAGCCTCGGCGGATCAAGAAACACCAGCCCGTAGCGCCTCTGCCCCAGCCTGGGAAACGGCGGCATCCGTCGCCCCCTCACCACCTCGGGCTGCCCCAGCCCCGCGAGCTGCCGCACCGCGGGAAACACGTCGCTCTGCAGACACCTCGGCGCGACCGCCAGCTCGTTGAGCCTCGCGTTCTCCTCGGCCACCGCGAGGCTCGACGCGGCGAAGTCCACGTTGAGCACCTCGCTCGCCCCGCCCCTCGCAGCCACAAGACCGACCCCGCCCGTGTACGCGAAGAGGTTGAGCACCGAGCGACCCGCCGCCCGCGCCATCACCCACCGACGTCCCGCGCGCAGGTCGAGGAAGAGCCACGGGTCCTGCCCCGAGTGACGCGCCTGGATGCGGTAGCGGACGCCCATCTCCCGCGCCACGCGAGGCGCCATCGCCGCCGAGAGCGCCTCTCCCTCCAGGGGGTTGCCCACCCGCGAGCCCGCTCCGCTGCGGTCGTTGTAGACCACCGCGCAGCCGGGCAGCGCGGCCCCGTAGAAGCCCTCGACGACGCGGAGCGCCTCGGCGTCGAGCGGAGCGTGGAAGGCCTGCACCAGCACCAGGTCGGCGTAGCGGTCGACGGTGAGCCCGGGCGCCCCCTCCACGCTGCCGTGGAAGAGCCGATAAGCGTCGGTCTGCTCGGCGTGGAGCCTCTCGAGGAGCGGGGCGCGAGCGGAGAGCGCCTGGGAGAGGAGCGGTGCGAGCGACGGGGACATCAGCGGGAGCGCGTGGCCGATGTGTCGCTCAGCGGCACTGGAAGGTCATGTCCGCGCCGAGGGTGGCGCGGTCGACGGTGAGCATCTGGTTGTTGACCGCGGTGCAGGTCGCGAAGTTGGGCTGGGCGCTCACGTACATCTCCACGCGCTGACCCCGGCAGCGCGCGGGCCACGGGATGGACAGCCGCCCGTTCTCCACCCGCAGCCACTCGGCGCCGCCCTCGTTGTTGAGCATGGTGGTGCAGCGAGGGGCCTGCGGCTCGATCCACACCTGGTGCCTGCCCTCCTCGGGGCAGTCGTAGGAGACCTGCACGCAGAGCGCGCCCGTGTAGCGCCGCCCCTGCGGAGGACCGTTGTTGCGCCAGAAGCGCACCTCGACGTGCGGCCACTGGCGGCACGCGTCGCCGACGCAGGGCGGCGGGATGTTGCGGGCGCAGTCCGCGGAGGAGGCCGCGAAGGCCAGCAGGAGCACCGTGGAGACCTTCATTCGCGTGGGCATCGCAGCTCCCTCTCGTAGCGCACCAGGTCGGCCTCCGTCAGCCGGTTGGCCGGACGGGCGAGGGCGTTCATCGGCCGGAGCTGCATGCGCACGTGCTCGGCCATCGCAGGGTCGCGGAAGGCGCAGTCCATGCTGGCGATGGAGGGGAGGTTGCGCTGGAGGAAGCGCTCCGCCGCCGCGGGGCTGCGCGAGGTGACGATCTGGTCGACGCCGGTGACCACGTTGCGCTGGGCCACGCGGTGGATCGGGTCGCGCTCGCCGTGCTCGGCGGCGGTGGCGATCTGCCCTTCGCCCTGCTGCGCCATCGCGAGGTCCTCGGGCGGAACGACAGGGCCGGGGGCGTGGCCTGGACCATGGCCGGGCGTCGTCGCGGCGACGGTCGGACAGGGAGGAGGAGGCGGCGGGCACTCGACCGCCGGCGGACAGGTCGGCGCGGGTGGAGCCGGCGGAGGGATCACCGCCACCGGTGCGGGCGACGGGTGCTCGACGACGCGCGGGGCGCGGCGATAGAGCACGACGTTGGCCACGAGGGACATCGCCAGCAGCGCCGCGAGCACGCCCTCGACGATGCGCGGTCCGCGGGTCGGGCGGACGGGTTCGGTATCATCCTGGGGGTCGTAGGACATCGTTGATGTCCCGGGAGCCTAAACCGAAACCCGACCGTAGTCGGGCTCCCTTTAGCGCTCGGAGGTGGCGACCGCGAGCTCGGCCACCCGGAGGCGCCCCGCCTGGGGGCAGCGCTCGAGGCGCACCCGCACCGCGAGGTGACCGTGGCAGTACCAGCGTACGTCGACGTCCGACCCCGGCGGCCCCGCCTCGGGCTCGTGCGCGCACACCGGACCGAACATCTGCACGTACTCCTCTGCCGCGAGGCAGGCCCCCGCCGCGGGCGACCCTGGCACCAGCCGCATCGGCCCTCCGGCGGCTGGGCCCTCGGCCTGGCCCACCGCCACGGGCGCGTTGCCCGACAGGTACACCCAGCGACCCGAGAGCCTCGCCGTCGGCGCCTGACACGCCACGGCCCCGAAGCACAGCACACCCAGCGCGATGGTCTTGATGTTCACGACGGCTCGCACGCTACCACGTCAGCCCCGCCGCTCGCCCTTCCGCGCGACGCGCTCTCTCAGCGCCGCGAGGTCGTCCTCCACGTCCTCGTCGCTCACCGGCGGCGCCACGTCGACGCGCACCCCCGAGCGGGGCTCCCGTCGCGCCCTGGGCGGGGCTCCCTCCTCGGGCTCCGCCGCGCTCCGCAGCGCCCTCCCGACGTTCTCCAGCAGCCCCGCGACGCCCACCTTCACGGCGTCCTTCAGCTCCTCCGAGGCCCTCGCCACGGCCTCGTCGGCGTCCCGCTTCCTCGCCTTGCGCGCCTCCTGCTCGGCCTTGCGCTCGGCCCGCTTCGCCCGCTCGGCCTCCTGCCGCTGAAACGACGCGAGCTCCCTCGGGTCGGGGCCCTGCTGGTAGCGGCGCCAGTCGGAGAAGAGCCCGAAGGCCCACCCGAGGAGCGGCCACACGAACCACAGCAGGTGCGGCGTCACCAGGAGGTTGATGGCCACCAGCAGGGTCATCACCGACGCGAAGGTCGCCGCGTGGCTCAGCACCCCGCGGCGGCGGCGCTCCTTCCACGCCGCGGTCTCCTCGGCCACGGCGCGCTCGGCGTCCTGCGCCTCGATGGTCTCGTCCAGCACCGACTCGTCGAGGTTGAGCTGCTTCAGCACGTCGGCGAGCTCGGCCCTCGACAGCGACTGGCCGTGCTCCTGACGGGCGACCGCCCGCTTCAGGATGGCGTCCACCTCGGCCTCGCTGAATCGTCTCCCAGGGTCGCTCATTCGCCTCGAAGCATGGACTTATCACGTCCGCGCCCGCGCACCTCCCGGGAGGTTGAAAACGCTACCCCGTGACGAGAGGGAGGTGAGATATCGTCGGGCCGGGGGAATGTGGGTCCCCTTTTGCCAGCTACTCGTCCCCCTCTCATCCCTCGCGGAGAGCTCAATGACCGAAATGCGCTTCAGGAACTTCGGCGGCATCCACCAGTTCATGGTCAGCGACGAGGCCGACCTCGCCCGCATCGACGACCTCGACCCGGCGCGCTGGGCGGCCACGAGCGCGCCGCTGAGCGACCTGCACTGCGACCCGGCCTTCCTCCGCTACATCGACCCCGAGACCACCGGGCGGGTGCGCGTCGCGCAGATCATCGAGGCCCGCGACTGGCTCTTCTCACGGCTCGGGCAGAGGGACGTGCTCCGCAAGCGCGTCGAGGTGATCCCGGTCGCGGCCATCGACGAGAAGGGCGAGGCGGGCGCCGGGCTGCGCGCCGCCGCGGAGCGGGTCAACCGCGAGCAGAAGGTCGCCGACGCGAAGGTCATCACCGTCGCCGACGTGCAGGCCTTCAAGGGCGCCTACGCCAAGCTGCTCTCCAACGGCGACGGGGTGGTCCCGGCGGAGGTGGTGCCCGAGGAGGACGTGAAGGCCTTCCTCAAGGACGTGATGGAGGTGGTCGGCGGCACCCCCGACCGCGGCGGCTCCAACGGCGTCGACGCCGATCGGATGAAGCTCTTCGTGACCCAGGGGAAGGTCTGGCAGGAGTGGCGCGCGAAGGGGGCCGCGGCCAGGCCCTGGGGCGACGACACCGAGGCCGCGCTGGCCCTGGTGCGGGAGATGGACCCGAAGCTGGAGGCGTACTTCATCCACTGCGAGCTGCTGCGCACCGAGGCCCCCTCGCCCGAGAGCCTTCGCCTGAAGGACGACGACCTGCGCGCGCTGCGCCTCAAGGCCATCGGGGAGATCGAGCTCTTCCTCCAGGGCGCTCCGCTCTCGGCCCCGAGGGTCGACGGCGCGCTCCCGCTCGACGCCTCGGTCAACGAGCTCTACCGCGACCGCTTCGAGGCGCTGCGCGACACGGTCATCCGCCGGGCGCTCGGCGCCGGGGCGACGTCGCTCTCCCGCACCGACTGGCGCAAGGTGAAGGCCACCTTCGACGGGTACACCGCCTGGGAGAAGGCGAAGCCCGCGGAGCCCTTCGACAAGCTGGGCGACGACAAGATGAAGGCCTACCTGGATGGCGGGCTCCCGGCGAAGGTCGAGGCGTACATCGCGCTCGACCTCGCGGCCGCCAAGGAGATCGGGCAGATCGACGACCTCGAGAAGCTCATCCTCTACGTGCGCTGGCTCATCGAGCTGGTGAACAACTTCGTGAACTTCTCGGCCATCTACATGCCCAGGCAGACCGCCCTCATCGAGGCCGGCTCGCTGGTCATCGACGGACGCCGGCTGGACTTCTGCCTGAAGGTCGCCAACCGCGCCGCGCACAAGGCCGTCGCGGTGCTGAGCAACATCTACCTCGTGTACGTCGAGGTGCTGGAGAAGGAGGGCGGCGCGGTCGTCTACCAGCTCATGGCGCCGGTCACCGGCGGCGAGGCGGGCAGGCTGCGCGTGGGCAAGCGCGGGCTCTTCATCGACCTCAAGGACAAGGAGTACGACGCGATCGTGACGGAGATCGTGGACAACCCCATCTCCGTGAAGCAGGCCGCCTTCGCGCCCTTCCGCCGGGCCGCGGCGGCCATCTCCAGCAAGATCGAGCAGTACGTCGCCAGCGCCCAGGCCTCGCATGAGTCCGCCATGCAGGCGCGCGCCGAGGCGGGAGTGACGGAGGCGCAGGCCCAGGTCGAGGCAGGCGCCACCCAGGTGGGGACCGGCGTCGGCGTGGCCCGAGGGACGGTGACGCCGCCGCCCGCGACCCCGGCGCCGTCGGAGCCCACGCGGCCGGCCTCCGAGGGGCTCAACCCCAACTCGCTGATCCTCGGGGGAGGCATGGCCCTCGCGGGCATCGGCGCGGTGCTCGGCGGCATCTTCGGCGTCATCAGCAGCCTCACGGGCTGGCTCGCCATCATCGGCGTGGTGCTCACGGTGATGGGCGTCTCGGCGCTGCTCGGGTGGCTGAAGCTGCGGCGCCGCGACATGGCCCTGCTGCTGGAGGCCAGCGGCTGGGCGGTCAACGTGCACATGACCATCACCCGCCCCATCGCGAGGGTGTTCGCCTTCGTGCCCGACCTCCCCAAGGACGCGGTGCTCGACCGCACGGACATGCTCCCGGTGAACCCCGAGGACGAGAGCCACGCCGGGCGCACCGTGGTGCTGGTGATCCTGCTGGCGGCGGTGATCACGGGCGTGTGGTTCCTCCGCCGCCGGCTCGGGCTCGTGCACTGACGGGCTCGCTACGCTCCCGCCAGCGTTGACAGCGCGGCGGGGCGGGTGGTACCCGCATCGACTCCGCGCCGGGACTGCCGTGCGCGTCGACCACCGACCTACCAGTCAATTACCGGAGCATCACGATGGGCAAGGGCGATCGCCGTCATTCGCAGAAGTCGATTCAGCGCGCGGGTCAGCGCAAGAAGAAGGAGCGCGCCGCCAAGAAGCTCGCCGAGCGCGCCGCCCGCTTCGCCAGCGCCGGCAAGGCCGCCGAGAAGAAGACCCGCACGCGCAAGCCCAGCGCCGCGACCTGATCCGCTCCCTCCCGCTTCCCTCCCCCGTCACCCCTTCAGCGCATCGCGCACCGCGAGCAACGCCGCCCACCAGCGGGCGGTGAGCTCGTCGTCCGTGGTCACCGCGCGCAGGTCGCCGGTCCAGCACACCACCCTCGCGGCGCCCTCGCGCCACCCGGCCAGCAGCGGCAGCCGCCCTTCGTCGCCCTCCACCGCTAGCGCCACCGTCGCGTCGCCTCGGAGCGACACCCGGTCGACCTGCTGCAGCCGCCGCAGCCAGCGCTCGGTCCCACGGTCGCCCCCCGGCGCCGTCAGCGAGCTCGCCTCCGCCCTGCCTTCGCCACCGCGCACCGCGTCGGCCCACGGGCGCAGCGAGCGCTTACCTGCCTCGGTAAAGCCCTCCCCCGTCGCGGGGAGCAGCACCAGCGTGGCGCCCGCCGCCATGGCCGATCGCACGCAGCCGAGGGCGTCCGGGTCGTCGAAGAGGGCGCCCTCCAGCACCACCAGGGTCGGCGCGTCCCAGAGCCCGAGGCCCGCGGCAGGACCGTAGTCGTAGCTGAGCCGCGAGCGCTCTCCGAGAGAGCGACCGAGGGCGGTGCCCAGCTCGTGGGCGACGCCGAGCTCCCCGGGGTGCCCCGTAGGCTGCGTCGCGACCAGCAGCGCCCGCTCGGCGCCAGGGAGCGTCGCGGAGGAGAGCGCCCTGCGGTCGACCGCGTCCGTGGGCCGGTGCAGCAGGTCGTCGCGGTCGCAGGAGTAGAGCCAGCGGGTGCGGTCGAGCGAGCGCGCGGCGAGGGCGGCGAGGTGCTCCCCGAAGGCGGCGTAGCAGCGATCGACCACGCGGCGGGCGTCGTCCTCGGGGGAGAAGCCCCGAGGGAGCTCGACGGAGCGGCCGAGCTGCAGCCAGCGCCACGAGCCAGGCGTCGAGGGGACGGGACGCGCCTCCGAGAGCGCCTCGCGGGTGGCCGGAGGGAGCAGCGCCAGGTCGGCGGAGTGCTCGCGGGATTCGAAGAGCATACCGGGGGAGGTATTCGGGGCGTAGAGGCTGAGCCAGAGGCGGGGGCGAAGCGCTCCGGGGTGCGGTCCTGCGGAGGCCACGAGGTGCACCGACCAGGCCTCGGTGACCCCGTCGATGGACCACGCGGCGAGCTCGGGCAGCCGGGCGTGAGGGGCCCCTGGGCGGAGGGCGGGAGCCTCGGGGTGAAGGGCGTTCCAGGCGGCGGCGACGCGGTCGGAGAAGGCGCGGGTGAAGGCGACGGCCTGGGGGCGCACCGAGCGCAGGTGCCAGAGGGCGTTGGGGACGAGGGGCTGGAGGCGCTCCCAGTCGGGATCGTCGGGGATGAGGTTGGCGCAGCGGGCGGCGTCGCGGGGGTGGCGGTGGTGCAGCGCCTCGACGAGGGCGCGGGCCTCGGGGTGGGCCCCGAAGCGCATCCGGAGGGCGTCGAGGGTGGTCTCGGCGAAGGCGCGCGCCGCGAGCGTGGAGGGCGCGCGGGGGAGCTCGGAGCGCAGCGCGGAGAGGGCGGCGTCGACCACGTCGCTCCAGGCGAGGCAGGCCACGCGGTCCCGGGGGAAGGCCTCGCGGGGGGTGCGCCGGTCGGGGCTCACATAGATCAGCAGGCGCTCGGCGCCGGGGTGCTTCGCCCTGGACCACGCGAGGTAGGACGAGAGCTGCCCGTCGCCCTCGTCGGCGTCGAGCTTGTTCTCGATGAGCACCACCCACTCCCGGCCGCGGGTGTCGGCGCCGTGGCAGCGCAGGTCCGGGGCGCGGGCGTGGTCGCCGAGGGGCTGCTCGCGGAGCACCCTCAGCGAGGCAGGGACGAAGCTCGGAGGCACCGACGCTCGGACGAAGGGAGCGCCGGGCAGCGGGTCGAGGGCCGAGAGGGCGCGGCGCACCAGGGCGTCGAGCACCGAGGCGCCGAGGCCGTGGGACGCGCCGGGCTGCACCGGGTTGGGGTCGAGCAGCCACGCGAGGAAGCGGGTGTGCGGGCGCTCCTTGCGGGCGGTGGCGAGCACCTCCAGCGGATCGAACGCTGGCGCGATGGCGTCGAGGGCGCGCAGGTCGGGGTCTGCGAGCAGTGCCTCGAAGGGCGATCGTCGAGGGCGGTGGGTCATCGACCGGGGTCTCAGGGCTCTAGCACGTGGGCTATGGTGGCGGCGCATCGGGGCGGCGGCGCGCGTCGTCCTCCCCGAGGAGAACCCCCTTCACCATCCCATGCGCATCGGCCAGGTCCTGTTGTTCATCGCGGTCGTGCTGCTGGTCGTGGGGGGGATTCATTTCTTCCTCTGGGCGAGGCTCTTCCGCGACCCCGCGTGGTCCGCTCGATGGACCCGCGCGGGCGGCGCGCTCCTCGCCTCGCTCGGGCTCTCTCTGCCCCTGCTGCTGATCGTCTCCCGCTGGCTCCCCCGCGCGGTCGCCACCCCGCTCGCCTGGGCGGTCTTCGTCTGGATGGGAGGCTCCTTCCTCCTCTTCGTGCTGCTCAGCCTGGCCGAGGCGGTGCGGCTCGCGGCCGCCGCCGTCGGAGCCCTCCACGACCCGGGTCGCCGCCGTTGGTTCTCCCGCGCCGTCGCCGCCCTGAGCGGCCTCGGCGGCGTCGGCACCTCGGCCTTCTCGGTGCGCACCGCCCTCGCGGCCCCCACCGTGCGCACGGTGCGCGTCCCCCTCGCGGCGCTCCCCGCGGCCATGGACGGCTACACCCTGGTGCAGCTCACGGACATCCACGTCGGGCCCACCATCGACCGTCGCTTCATGGTCGATCTCGTCGCGCGGGTGAACGCCCTCCGCGCCGACGCGGTGGTCATCACCGGCGACCTGGTCGACGGCTCGGTGGCCTCGCTGGGCGAGCACGTCGCGCCGCTCGCGGAGCTGCGCGCGAGGCACGGGGTGTTCTTCGTGACGGGCAACCACGAGTACTACTCCGGGGTCGAGGCGTGGATGGCCGAGCTCGCCCGGCTGGGCGTGCGGGTGCTGCGCAACGAGCGGGTGTCGCTCGGCGACGGGGCGGCGAGCATCGACCTCGCGGGCGTCGATGACTGGTCCGCCGCGGGGCGCGCCGCGGGGCACCGGGCCGACCTCGCGAGCGCCCTGAGGGACCGCGATCCGACGCGCGCCCTGGTGCTGCTGGCGCACCAGCCGAAGGCCGTGCCGGAGGCCGCCGCGAGGGGCGTCGGGCTGGTGCTGTCGGGCCACACCCACGGCGGGCAGCTCTGGCCCTTCTCCTACGTGGTCTCGCTCGACCAGCCCATCGTGGCGGGGCTCCACAGGGTTCGGGACACCTGGGCCTACGTGAGCGAGGGCACGGGCTACTGGGGTCCGCCGATGCGCCTCGGGACGCGGGGGGAGATCACGAAGGTGGTGCTGACGTTGACCCGCGGGAGAATCGCGTGATGCTGCGCGCTGCGATGCGCCCCTTCCTCCCGATGCTCCTGCTGCTACTGCCGGCCGCGTGCGTGGATCAGTACGATCCCCCGCTCAGCTACGGGCGCTGCGTCTCCGACGAGCTCTGCGGGCTGGAGACCCGCTGCGATCGCGTCACGGCGAGCACCACCGGGGCGCCTGCGACGCTCTGCACCCTGCCCTGCACCGTCGACCGCAACTGCCCCGGGCTCTCGGGGGTGTGCGTGAGCGGCGTGGCGGTGGTGGCCGACGGCGGCGCGGAGGACGGAGGGCTCTCCGGGCGCTGCCTGCGCGCGTGCTCGGTCGACGGCGACTGCCGACCCGGGACGGTCTGTCGGGCGCTGCGCCCGGACGCGGGGGCCGACCGGGTGTGCGTGGCCAACCTGTCGATGTGAGCGCTACCAGATGCGCGGGGTGAGCGCGATGGCGGCGTAGAAATCCCAGGTGAGGTCGTTGGTGCTGCGGAAGCGCCCGCCGGCGGAGTCGATGACCGGGCGGTGCGTCGGGTCGGGGGAGCTGTTGCCCTGGCAGCCGCCGCGCCACTCGGGGTGGTCCGCCGGGACGGTCTGGCCGGGGTTGCAGGCGTCGGTGTTGGTGATGGTGTGCGGCGAGGTCCACGCGAAGGCCGCGCCCAGGGTGAAGCGAAGGAACTTCGCAGGCTGCACGGACACCATCGCGCTGCCGCCGAGGACGACGTGCGAGGCGGTGGTGGTGAGCCCGTCGAAGTACACGTTGCGCTCGGCCTGACAGGTGCCGTCGGCGCCGCGCGCGTTGGAGGGGCAGCCCGGGAGGTTGAGCGGCCGGCTCAGCGACGAGCCGAGGGCGTCATACAGGGCAGAGTAATCGCGGCCCGGGGAGTAGTACGCGCCGCGGAAGCGCAGGTCGATGAGCAGGCGCTGCCAGGTCTCGCGGTTCTCCCAGGGGATGATCTCCATGCCCGCGGTGAGGGTGCCGACGATGGGCGGGAAGTTGGAGAGCTGCCCGAGGGGCGTGTCGGCGTAGCGGAAGGCGCTGTCGCGGATGGGGAACTCCGCGAGGAAATCGAGGCCCGCGTAGGGTTCGACGTACCCGAGGCGCCGGGCGACCATGGTCTGGAAGTACACGCCGTGGAGCCCGCGGGAGATGCCCGGGTCGGGGTTGGCGGGCGCCGAGCGGGCGGCGGCGGCGGGCGCGGTGTTGCCGCTGGCGGGCGTCTCGGGGACGCTCGAGGCGTCGGGGCAGAAGGTGCCCGTGGCGGTCTGGCGGCAGGGGCGCATCAGCGAGCCGACCGGGGGGCGCCACTGGAAGGAGAGCGTCCAGGTGGGGCGGTTGCGGTCGCGCTGCTGGTTGAAGATCGACCACTGCAGCCCGAGGGACACCTGGTCGATGCCCGAGCGCTCGGGGCTGTCGAAGCTGGGGTCGAAGAGGGAGGTGGCGCGGGGGGTGCCGGGGCCCTCGGTCCATCCGTCGGCGAGGGCGGCGCGGGCGCTGTCGGCGGAGACTCCGCTCGGGGGCCGCAGCTTGCGCGCGTCGGAGAGCACCAGCGGCAGGCCGAAGGTGAACGCGAGGTCGTGGAAGAGCCCCACCTCGGCGTTGACCAGCAGGGTGTGCGTGCTGCGGGTGTAGTCCGCGACGTCGCCGTACTGCGGGACGCCGAGGCTGGTGCCCGGGTTGCTCACCCGCATCTCGCGCTGCACGCGCAGGTCGCGGCGCTGAAACTGGTAGCCCGCGGTGAGCCGCAGGCTGAACTGGCTCCCAGCGTCGAAGGAGTCGACCACGTCGACGATGCGCGCGGTCTCCGAGTGAAGATGCAGCGGCCCGGAGGAGGACGTGTCGGCCTCCTGCGCGCTCGCAACCCCGGCGGACGTCCACAGCGCCGCAGCGAAAAGAGCCGTGTTTCGTCGCACGATCGTGAGGGCACGCTAGGCGGCGGGTCGGAGCAGTGTCAAGCCTCCGCTGCGAGGGACGGGAGCGCGCCGAGCCGGTTGACGGCGGGGCGGCGCGCGGGCTACCGCCTCGCCCGGAGGGACGCTCATGGGAAAGACCGCAAAGATCATTCTGGCGATCGTCGGGATCTTCATCCTGGCGTGCCTGGTCGGCTCGGTGGTGCTCGCCCGCTTCGGGAAGCAGAAGTTCGGCGAGGTGGTGCAGGAAGCGCAGCGCCAGTCGGTCGAGGCCCGCGCCTGGGCCCGCACCCACTCCCAGGGCGACTGCATCAACGAGGGGATGACCCGCGTGCAGGCCTGCCCAGGCATCCAGTGCCAGCTCGCGGTGCAGACCTTCACCTCGACCTGCCTCTCGGCGGCCTCGCGCACGCCGGACCTCTGCGTGGGCGTCCCCGCCCCGCAGGACTTCATGGGCACCTCGCAGTGGATCAACACCCGCTGCGCGGCCTTCAACGGCCCGCAGTCGGCGCCGGGCGAGCCCTCGATGCGCTGCCGCAACCTGCTGCCGGTGCTGCAGCGCCACTGTTTCGCCCAGGTGATGATCGCCTCGCCCGACGCCGCGGTCTCCGCCGACGCCGCCGCTCCCTGACGGCTCCCGCTACGGCGCCGCGAGGGCCGCGTCGATGCGCCGCTCGAACTCCGCGAAGGGCAGCGCCCCCGCCACGAAGCGTCCCCCGATGAAGAACGCGGGCGTCCCGATCTCCGCGCCGGTCGCGTTCGCCGCGGCCATGTCCCGGCGGATCGTCGGCTGGTGGACGTGCCGGTCGAGCGCGTCACGGAAGCGCGCGAGGTCGAGGCCCTGGTCCCGGGCGTAGCGCTCGAGGTCCGCGGGCTCGAGGTTCTGCTGGTTGGCGAAGAGCGCGTCGCGGTAGCGGTCGAAGCCGTCGTTGCCCTGCTGCGCGAAGGCCTCCTGCGCGGCCTCCGCCGCCAGCATCGCGTGCTGGTGGAAGGGCAGCGGGTAGTGCCGCCACCGGAAGCGCACCCGGTCGCCGTAGCGCTCTCGGATCTGCGCGATGGTCGGCGCGACCCGAGCGCAGAAGGGGCACTGGAGGTCGGTGAAGTGCTCGATGACCACGCGCGCCTGCACCGCTCCGAAGGCCGGGGCCTCGGGGTTGGCGGCCACGGTGTAGACGTGGTCGGGGTCGTCGGAGGGGCGGCCGACGCGGCGCACGGCGGTGTCCGCCGTGGCCATGAGGGCGTCGTAGTAGCGCGCCCGGGTCAGGCCCGGGTGCGCGGCGAGGTATGCCAGGGCGGCGGTGCGCGCGGCCTCGATGCGCTCCGCGAAGACGGCCTCGGGCTGCGCCCCGGCGAGGCGCTGGCCGTTGATGAAGAAGTGCGGCGTGCCGGCGGCCTCGAGGCCCGCGGCCATGGCCGCGTCGGCGGCGATGGCGGCCTCGTGGGTGTGCTGGTCGAGCGCCGAGCGGAACCTCCGAAGGTCGAGCCCCACGGCGCGGGCGTAGCGCTCCAGGTCGGCGCGCCCGAGCGCCCGCTGGTTGGCGAAGAGCAGGTCGTGCATGCGCCAGAAGCCTGCGTTTCCGCGCTGGGCGAAGGCCTCGATCGCGGCCTCCGCGGCGGGGCGGGCGTCGGTGTGAAACGCCAGCGGCTGGTGCCGGAAGACCACCCTCAGGTCGTTGCCGTAGCGGGCTCGCATCGCCGCGACGGTGGGGTTGACGCGGGAGCAGAAGGGGCACTGGAAATCGCTGAAGACCACCATGGTGACCAGCGCGGTGGCGGGCCCTCGCGAAGGGGCGCCGGACACCGGGACGCGGAGCACCTGCGTGGGGTCGGGTACGGGCGGGCGGCGCGAAGGGGCCGAAGGGGCCGAAGGGCGCGGCTCCTCGGGGCCGGGCACCGGGTTGGCGACCATCACGGCGTACGCGGACTCCCGAGGGGTGATGGCGCGGGCGAGCGCGAGCACCGGGTCGATCACGGCGACGTAGCGCTCGAGGGGCAGCGCCCCGACGAGCTGCGTGCCATTGATGAAGAAGTTGGGCGTACCCCCGGCGCCGAGCCGCTGCGCCAGGGCCATGTCGGCCTCCACCGCGGCGCGGTAGGCGCCCGTCGCGAGCTCGTGGCGCAGCACCTCGCGGGTCACGCCGACCTGCTCGGCGGCGTCCTCGAGGCCCTCGTCGCTGAGGCGGCCGCGGTCCTCGAAGAGGGCGTCGTGGAAGCGCCAGAAGGCCTCCGCGCCGGCCTTGGCGTAGACCACCATGGCGGCCTCCGCGGCGGGGCGGGCGCGGTCATGGAAGGGGAGCGGGTTGTTCTTCCAGACGAAGCGGATGTCGTCGCCGTAGCGCTCCGAGAGGGCGGCGAGGGTAGGGCCCACGCGGGCGCAGAAGGGGCACTGGAAGTCGCTGAAGACCACCACCGTCACCAGCGCGTCGGCGCGCCCCCGCACCGGCGAGGCCCCCACCGGGACGCGCTCGGCGTCCCGCATCGCCCGCGGCTCCGCCCTGGGCAGCAGCGCCGAGGGGACCTCCGCGGCGTAGCCCGGCAGCGCCGCCGAGGAGGACTCCCCGGCGCTCCGCGACGTGGTCGCCGTAGGGCCGGCGGGGGGACGGGCGGCGCAGGAGAGCGCGCCCAGCACGAGACACCACGAGACGTTCAGCCTTCGCATCGACCCCATCGCTCCCCTCAGCCCTTCGCCTGCGCAGGCCGCAGGTGGATCACGAACCTCGACCGCCCGCCCTCCCAGCGCTCTGCCTGCGCCTCGACCGGGTCGCCCATCACGAAGGCCGGCGCCCCCCGGTCGGTCGCCTCGGGGAGCAGCGCCACCCGATGGTCCTCCCGGTAGGCGGTGCCGTAGATGCTCTCCAGGTCGACGACGTAGACCTTGAGGTCGACCGCGCACTCGTCGAGCGCCACGTAGACCCGCGAGGGACGCACTCCCACGACGGTGCCCGAGCGCCACGGTCGACGCGCGGGCTCCAGCGCGAGGTCGTCGCCCAGGAGCTGCTCCAGCACCAGCAGGTCGACGGCCTTGTCGATCTCGCCCTGCCGCCGCCTCGCCTCGTTGGCGGTGGCGATCACCGCCTCTCGGGTGACGAGGTCCTCCTCGCGCGAGCGCGGCGCCACCAGCTTGAGCCCCTCCAGCAGCTCCTTGTGCGAGAACACCCCGACGGCCTCCCTCATCGGCGCCGACATCCGCGAGTACCCGTCGACCCCCAGCGCGTGGTGAGGCCCGCTCCTCGCCTGAAACTCCGACGCCCGATAGGTGTACCGGACCTGCCGCTGCACCGCCTGGGAGAGCCTCGCGGTGAGCTCTCCCCCGGGCAGTCCGCCCATCCAGGCCGCGAGGTCGTGGCGCCCTCTGCGCCAGCGCCAGCGGTCCTCCAGGCCCCGGCGCTCGGCCAGCGCGCGGAGGATCTCCTCCAGCTCCGCCAGCCGCACGTCCAGCGGCGGGAGGTGCACCCGATACACCGCCTGCACGTCGTCGTCGGAGTGGCCGAGCGACTGCAGCATCTTCGCGCCCTCCATGTTGCAGAGCAGCGAGACCTGCTCGTTCCAGCGCTCCACGTCGTTGCGGTCGCGGGCCACCGCCATGAGCCTCCGTGGATCGTTCGGGTCGAGGTCGACCTCGGCCTCGTAGCGCTGCAACGGCAGCACGCCCCGGGAGGCCGCCTCCGCGATGCGCAGCGTCCCCAGCGCCGCGAAGGCCAGCAGCGACTCGCTCACCTCCGGCGCGTCGCAGCGGGGGTCTCCCGTGCAGCCCGCGTCGAACCACCGCTGTACGCCCTCGTAGGAGAGCTTCGCGCGGCTGAAGATCCTTGCCCGGTGGACGCGCGCCTCCACGCATCGCCCCTCCGCGTCGACGCGCAGCGTGAACACCACCGCGCGCCGAAGCACCGCGGGGTTGAGCGACACGATGCCCTCGGAGAGCGCCTCGGGCAGCATCGGAATCGCGAAGCCCGGCAGGTAGTAGCTCGACCCCATGGAGAGCGCCCGACGCCAGAGCGCGGTGCCGGGCCGGGCGTAGTACGACGCGTCGGCGAGGGCGTAGCGCAGCGTGAAGGAGTCCCCCTCTCGGGTGACGTGCAGCGCCTGGTCGAGGTCGCGGGAGCCCTCGTTGTCGATGGTCACATAGGGGACCGCGGTCTCGTCGACGAGGCCGTCGTCGAGGCCCGGCGAGGCGATGCATGCGGAGACCTCGGCGTCGACCTCGGGGTCGGCGGGGGGTCGGATGCCGAGGCGGTCGACGAGCTCGTCAAGGCGCTTGCGGGGTTCGTTCACCCGCCGGAGCGTAACCCCGAAGACCCCCTATTCCACAGCCGCGCGCAGCATCTCCGCAGCGGCCTCGCGGGTGCGGTCGGTCACCTTGATGCCCCCGAGCATCCGGGCGACCTCCTCCATGCGCTCGGCCTCTCCCAGCGCCCTCACCGTCGACGCGGTGCGCTCGCCCACCTCGCGCTTGCTCACCACGAAGTGCCGGTCGCCGTAGACCGCGATCTGCGGCAGGTGCGTGATGCACAGCACCTGGTGGCGCCCGGCCACCTGCTTGATCTTCTGGCCGATGACCTCGGCCACCGCGCCTCCGACGCCCGCGTCGACCTCGTCGAACACGTAGAACGTCCTCGGCCCCACGTCGGTGAGCACCCGCTTGATGGCCAGCAGCGCCCGAGACAGCTCTCCCCCGGAGGCCACCTTCCTCAAGGGCCTCGGCTCCTCGCCGCGGTTGGGGGCGATGAGAAACTCCACCCGATCCATGCCCGCCGCGGTCAGCCTCGCGCCGTCGACCACCAGCTCGGCGCCTCCGGGCGAGGCGTGGGCCACGTCGACCACCACCCTCGCGCCGCCCATCCCGAGCGTCTCCAGCTCGCGGCTGATGGCCGCCCCGAGCCTCACCGCCGCCGCGCGCCTCGCCTCGGAGAGGGCCCTCGCCTCGGACTGCGCCCTCGCCCTCGCGACCTCCACCGCGGCCTCGAGCTCGGCGATCTTCCCCTCGCCCTGCTCCAGCGTCGAGAGCTCGACGCCCACCTTCGCGCGGAAGGCCAGCACCTCCTCCACGGTGGAGCCGTACTTGCGCTTCACCCGCGAGAGCGACTGCATCAGCTCTTCGAGCTCGGCGAGGCGCTCGGGGTCGGAGCGCACCGCGCGGCCGTAGCGACCCAGCTCTCTCGCGGCCTCCTGCACCAGCGTGCGCGCCTGGCTCACCAGCTCGAGCGGCCCCGCCAGCGTCGGGTCGACCTGGGCCAGCCTGGTGAGCCCGTCGACCACCGCGCCCAGCTCGTCGAGCACCGCGCCGTCGCGGGAGTAGAGCGTCTCCTCCGCGGCGGTGGTGCCGTCGGCCAGCTTCGAGGCGTGGCGCAGCTTCTCCCGCTCCGCCGCCCACTGCTCCTCCACCCCCGGGACCAGCTTGAGCGCGTCGATCTCCTTCGCCTGGAACTTCAGCAGGTCTTCCCGGTCGGAGCGGTCTCTCAGCGTGCGCAGCACCCCTTCGAGCGCCCTGGTGGCCTCGGACATGGCGGCGTGGGCCTTCGCCATGCGCCCCCTCGCCCCCTCCAGCGAGGCCGACGCGTCGAGCAGCTGCAGGTGCGTCATCGGGTCGGTGAGCGTCTGCTGGTCGTGCTGCGAGGTGATGTCCGCGAGGCCCGCGGTGAGCGACACGAGCTGCGCCAGCGAGACCATGCGCCCGTTGAGGTAGGCCTTCGAGCGCCCGCCGGTGCGCTCGTTGCCGACGATGCGGCGCACCACCAGCTCGTCGTCCCAGGCGAGGCCCGCCTCCTCGAAGCGCTGCCTCCGGGGGTCGTCGCCCGCCACCGCGAAGACCGCCGTCACCTCCGCCTGCGTGGCCCCGGTGCGCACGATGTCCGCCGCGGAGGCGCGCGCGCCCAGCACGAGCGAGAGGGCATCGATGAGGATGCTCTTCCCCGCGCCGGTCTCGCCGGTCACCACGTTGAGCCCCTCCCCGAAGGTGACCTCGACCTCGTCGATGATCGCCAGATCCCTAACCTGCAGTGTCACCAGCATCGCGGCATCGATCGGAGTAGGCCGCGCCCTCGCGCCGGTCAACACGCGATCGCAGCAAAGGACATTGTCCGTCCCGCTCCCCGGGGAGTGCGGTGGGTGACCGTGGAGGGTGGGCATGGGAGGGGGGTGGTCCGTGCAGGTCAGCGCGCCGGGGACGGCCCGGGTGGGACCGCGTCGCTGGCGTTGAGCTGCGCCTCCAGCGCGGCGATCCGCTCGGCGAGCGCGTCGGCCCGCGCGCGTTCGGCCTGCGCTTGCGCCCGCTCGGCCTGCGCTTGCGCCCGCTCGGCCTCTTCGCCGGTCAGCCAGCGGCGCTCGCCGGCTTCGTCGTCCGCGAGGCGCAGCCGCGTGCCGTCGTCGGTCGCCACCAGCCACGCGCCGAGCTCGTCGGAGTACGCCGGCGCGTCGCCCGCGAACACCCGTCGAAACGCCCCGTCGTCCATGCGCCGCCACACCTGCAGCACCGACGGACCGAGCGCCCCTCGACCGCGCCGCTCCGGGTCGAACACCCACAGCTCGCGGGTGCCGCTCGCGGCGTACTTCGCCGGGCCTTCGAGGTAGTCCTTCTCGGCGGTGTCTCGGCTCACCACCTCGACGGCCACGCGCGGCGCCGTGTGCCCGGGCTCCCAGGTGCGCAGGCTGCGCAGCTTCGGGTCTGGCGGCGTCGGATCGACGAGGCACACGTCCGGGTCGACGCCGACGGCGGGGTGCTCCTCGTCCCAGCGCAGCGCGAGGTTGGCGTACACCGCCGCGTCGCGCGCCGTGCGGGCGATCCACGCCCGGAGGATCATCTCCAGCAGCTCGCAGGTCAGCCGATGTTCGCTGGTCTCGGGCATGGTCACGCCGTCCTCGAGCACCCACCGCTCGGACCAGAACGGGACCCTGAACACCACGTCCACCCCGCCATTCCGCCGCGTCACCATAAGGGCCTCAGGCTACACCCATCGCACCGCGCGTGCCGTCGCCGGAGCGCTGGAAAACAAGCGGATCGCAACGGCGCCGCCATGGCGGCGGGGTGGCGGCGGCGGGGTGGCGGGGTGGCGGGTGGGTCGCTCCTGCGCCTCGAACTCCAGCGCCCCGGAGGGCTCGAGGCCCCCCGCCGGTCGACGCCCGCTCACGCCTTCGGGATGGTGGGGCTCAGCGGTGCGCGAGCACGTCGGCGAGGAGCGCGGGGTTGTCGGTCATGATCCCGTGCACGCCGAGGTCGAGGAGCCTCTCCATCGCCTCTCGATCGTTCACGGTCCACGCGTGGAGCCGCACGCCGAAGCGCTCGGCGCGCGCGACGACCTCCGCGGTGACGCTGTCGGCGGGGAGCTGAGAGATCGTCGTCGGGGGCGCGTAGGTCTCCTCGGCCGCCGGCCGCAGCCGGGCGAACGCGACGAACTCCGCGAGGCTCATCCCCGTGACGAGATCGGGGCGACGCGTCCGGATCTCGCGGACCACCGCGTCCTGGAACGACACGAGCACGACGCGCCTCGCGGCTCCGCTCGCATCGACGACCGCCAGCACCTCGTCGACGATGCCAGGCTCGAGCTGTTTGATCTCGATCGAGAACCACGCGGCGGGGTGTGCCGCGAGCACCTCGGCCAGCGTCGGGACGGTGATGCCCATACCCCGGTAGGGGAACGTCGCTCCGCCGTCGGTCGTGAATCGATAGCCGGCGTCGAGCGCGCGCACCTCGGCGAAGGTGAGCCGGTGCACCGCGCCCGTGCCGTTCGTCGTGCGATCGACCGTGTCGTCGTGGATGCACACGACCTCGCCGTCGGCGGTCGTATGCACGTCGAGCTCGAGCACGTCGGCGTGAAGCGCAGCCGCGTTCTCGAACGCGGGCAGCGTCTCCTCGGGCCGCAGGGCTCCGCCGCCGCGGTGCGCGATGAGCAGCGGAGCGCCGCAGAGCAGCACGTTGTCGCTCGGAGCGCAGGGCGGTCTCGGCGCATCGACCGGTGGCGCATCGCGTGATGCATCGAGCGGTGCGGACGCGTCGGGCGACAGGGCGACGGTGTCGCACGACGACTGAAGCAGGCCGACACAGAGCGCGACGAGCCACCGATGCGTCCCGGCGTCCGGAGCGGTGCGTGATCGGCTGGTCCGCGAACTCGTCATGGTGGCCGCGAGGATACCGAAGCCGAGGCGGATAGGGCGCTGGATGGCGAGACGGGAGAGACCCTGATTGAAGAGCTGAGCCACCTGCCGCCGGAGTGGCGGCTCGTCGCCGAGCGACGGTTGTGGTCTACACTCACGACGCGATGACCTCCCCGGCGCCCGACGCACCGTTGGTTCCGTCCACCGTTGGGGCGCTCGCGGAGGCACCGTCGCCCCGCTGGCGGCGCGCGGCCCAGGGTCTCCGCTGGATGCGCGGCGCGATCTACGCCGGGCTCGTGGGCTACGTGCTCGGGCCGCTCGCGCTCTTCGGCGGCGAGGGCGCGGCGCTCGGCGGCTACGTCGTGATGTCCCTGTCCGTCGGCCTCTACCTCGTGGTCGACATCGCCTCGGCCGTCGGGCTCTGGCGCTTCGGGAGCGTGCCGGCCTCCACCGGTGCGGCGCGACCTGCCCGCCAGTCGTTTCTGTGCTTCGCCGCAGGGCACGGGTGGTCGCTGCTCTGCGTCCTGCTCTTCCAGTGGCCCGCCACCGCGCTCCACCTCGGCTCCCTGGCGACGGGCCTCTTCGTGCTGTGGCCGATCGCCCTGCTCGCGCTCAGCAGCGCCAGCCTCGCGCTGCTGGCGCGCGCGCTGGGCGCGGTGTTCCGGTCGCTGGGCGAGACGCCGCCGGCCTGGTTGCCGATGCTGGTCGGCGCGTACCTCGCCCCGTGGATTCTCATGGCCGCGATCGGGATCGGGTGCTTCGTGACGGACTCCCATCCCATCTCGCCGATGCAGATGCTGCTCTCGGCGCTCTGGCTGCTGGACATGGTCGCCATCGCCCTGGCGCTCGCCTCGGCGATGGGACGGGCGGCGGGGGTGCTCGAGCGCCAGGAGAGCCCGGAGTCCGTGGTGGGCTAGAGGTGGCGCGCTCCCATGCGGGCCCCCCCCGCCGGTCGACGCCCGACCGGACGTCGTCGCGGTGCGATCAGCGCCCGTTGGCGGAGAAGTGCTGGTAGTCGCGATCGCCGCGCCAGAGGCCGCCCCACGACCACCCGGCGCGCGCGAAGGCGCGCACGACGACGCCGCCCGCGAGGACGAGTCCCGGCGCGGGCCGGCGGGAGACGAAGGGCGCGCCCGCGGGCGGCGAGGCCCGGGTGCCCGAGACGTAGGGGTTCTGGACGGGGTTGAGGTCGAGCGCGAGGCCGTAGGCGTGCTGCGACCAGACGCCGGGGCGGCCGTTGACCTCGCGGCAGTTGAAGGCCGAGGTGTTGTTGGCCGCCATCGAGCGGTGATCGTCGGCGCCGTAGCGGTCGACGGGCTCCACGCGCTCGACGGCGAAGCGCGCCGCGAACAGCTCGGCGAAGACCCCGACGAGGGCGCGGGCGTGGGCGCGGTGCGCGACGAGCCGGCCATGGTGCACGGCGCCGTCGAAGCCCCAGTGGTCGACCTCGACAAGCCAGAGGTCCGCGAGGGGGACGGGGCACCCGGGGCGCCACGAGCCGGACGGGGCGGTCATCGCCGCGCGCGTCGCGGCGTCGAGGGGACGGGCGGCGCCGTGGAAGCGCGGGGTGGCGCGCGCGAGGGCCGAGGCGCAGAGGAGCGCGAGGGGGATGACGTAGCGCCGGGTCATCGGGGATGGGCCTCTGGCCTCGTGACAGGTTCGATGTCGTCGATGCAATGGAAGACCGTACCGCGAAGGAGAGGGTTGCAGCGCGCCGCCGCAGGGAGGCCACCGGCGGTGGCTTCGCAGCGGGTTCAGGGCCTGACGAAGCGCAGGACGAAGCGGTCGCTGGTGCCGCGGCGATCGGCGGCGGCGCGGGGCGAGTCGTTCCAGTCGCGGGTGTCGGCGGGGTTGCGCATGAAGTCGGCCTCGCCGTCGAGACGGAAGCCCGCCGCGGTGACCTCTCCGACGAGGATCGAGCGCTCGATGCGGTGCAGGGTCTCGACGTCGCCGAGGCCGTGACCGTCGGCCGCGGCGTGGTCGATGACGCCGTAGACGCCGCCCGGGCGGAGCGCCTGGAAGATGGCGCGGTTCATCGCGGCGCGGTCGGCGCGCTGCCAGACCGTGTCGTGGTAGGCGAGCACGAGGATCACCGCGTCGAGGGCGCGGGCCTCGGGCGGCAGCGGCGAGTCGAACTCCCGCTCCACGCGCACCACCCGGGCGTTGACCGGGCGCGCGAGCCGCTCGGTCCAGGGGCCGCGCGCGAAGCGGTCGAGCACGAAGGCGTTGTTCTGCGAGTACACCGTGCCGGTCGGGCCGACGGCGCGGGCGAGGAGCTCGGTCGTGTAGCCGCCGCCCGCGAAGAGGTCGGCGACGCGCTGGCCCGGCGCGACGCGGAAGAACGCGAGCATCTCCCTCGGGCGGCGTCCCCCGTCGAGGGCGCGGTCGGCCTCGGTGCGGTCGGGCGCGGCGAGGTCGACGCTCTCAGCGGCGGGGGTCGGCGGCGCCGAGGCCGTGTTCGCGCTGGAGGTGGAGGCGCACCCGGCGAGCAGGCCGAGCGCGAGCGTGAGCGCGGTGCACTTCATGGACGCGCACGATGGGTGGCGCCAGGCGCGGCGGTCAACCGTGGCGAGGGCCCTTCCCGGGCGAGGCTCGACGACGTGCCGGAGACCCCGGGGCTGCCCGGTGGGGGTGTTCGGCCGCCGGGAGCGACTCCGCGCCCGTGAGGGTGCCGCGCATGATCGCGGCCCCCAGACCGATCGTCAGCCGAGCGCTCGCGCCAGCAGCCGGTAGAAGTGGTGCCGTGTAGAGGGCGACGAAGAGCTTGCGATTCCAGGGGTCGTGCAGGCTGTAGGACATGACGATGTCCCGCCACTCGGTGCGCTGCGCCGCGAGCCGGGCTCGGATGCGCTCGACGGCGAGGTCGCGCGGCCTCGCGCTCGCCGTCTCTGGTGGTGCCCGCGTGCAGTGCCTCGATCTTGCGGAGCTTCGACCAGAGCGTCGGCGCCGACCACGGCCCCGTCAGGCCATCGAGACGCCCCTCGCGGAGGGGTTACGGTGCATCGACGTGGCCCGGTCATATCTCCCTTGGGGGTGCGTACTGCCGTTGGCGGCGATACCCGCGCCGCGCTGGCACCCCGGGGAGGCGGGTGATAGCGTGCGCCGCTCCGCCGCAGGGGGATCATTGCTCCCCTGCGACGGACGAACGGACAGCGATAAAATCGGTGAGCGGCGGTAATCCAGAGGTGGCGGCGGTGCTGGGGGCTTCGCTGTTTCTCGCGGTGGGCGCGGTGCTGGTGACGATCGAGTCGTCGCTGGTGTCGCTGCCCGACGCGAGGATGCGCGCGCTCCGCGACGAGCTCGGTTCGAAGGGCAAGCGGCTGGAGACCTACCTCGCCGACCCGATGAGGGTGCTCTCCCGGCTGCTGGCGGGCAGGGTCATCTGCCCCATCCTGGCCACGGCCCTCATCGTGGCAGTGGCGATGCAAGACCAGCCGCCGTGGTGGGAGATCGTGCTGCGGGTGCTGGCGGTGGCCACGGTGTACGGGCTGCTCACCGAGGTGGCGGTGGCCATCGGCCGGCACCGCGCGCGGCAGATCGCCCCGGAGGCGCTGGGCTGGGTGCGGCCCATCGGGTGGCTGCTGGCGCCCTTCGCGTTTCCGATGGCGCTGGTGGGCAAGACGATGCGCCGCTGGCTCGCCGAGCGCAGCCAGGAGCACGTCGGCGAGATGACCGAGAAGGAGGTCGAGTACGTGGTCGAGGCGGCGGAGCAGTCCGGCGCGGTCGACGCGGTGAGCAGCGAGATGCTCCAGAACGTCATCGACCTGAAGGAGATGACGGCGAGGGAGATCATGGTGCCGCGCACGCAGGTCGTGGCGCTCGACATCCACACGCCCTTCGACAAGGCCGTGGCGCGCATGAGCGAGGAGGGGCACTCGCGGGTGCCGCTCTTCGAGGGGCAGATCGACAACGTGGTCGGGGTGCTGGTCACCAAGGACCTCTTCCGGGTCGCCACGCAGCCCGAGGGCAAAGGGTCCGAGCGCTCGCTGGAGGCGCTCGCCCGCAAGCCGGTGATCATGGTGTCGGACACGCAGCCGGTGACCTCGGTGCTGCGCGAGCTGCAGCTCAAGCGGATGCACCTGGCGATGGTGGTCGACGAGTTCGGGGCCATCCTCGGGCTGGTGACCCTCGAAGACATCCTCGAAGAGCTGGTCGGTGACATCCGCGACGAGCACGACGAGCAGGTGGACACCGACGTGGTGGAGATCGCCCCGGGGCGCTACCTGGTGAGCGCGGCGATGGCCGTGAGCGACCTGTCCGAGCGGCTCTCGGTGAGGTTTCCCGAGGACGGCGACTACACCACCCTGGGGGGCTTCCTCTCGGCGCGCGCGGGCAAGGTGCCCTCCGTGGGGACGGTGGTGCTCTGGGACTCGCTGCGCTTCGTGGTGCGCGAGGGCGACAAGCGCCGCGCGACCAAGGTGGAGGTCGTGCGCGACCCGCAGCGGGCGAACCAGAAGTCGACCCCCGCGGACGACGACGACGACTGAGAGCGCGCTGGCGCGCGGCGGGCCATGGACGTAAAGGGTTGCGGGATGACCTCGACCCCCTCGGACAAGACCTGGAAGATGGAGGGCGTGCGCGGCCCGATGGCCTTCCTCGCGGATATCCACGGCAACCTCGCGGCGCTCGACGCCGTCCTCGCGGCGCTGAAGGACGACCACGTCGAGACCGTGTTCGTGGCGGGCGACCTGCTGCTGGGAGGCGCCGAGCCGCTGGCCGTGTGGATGCGGCTGATGGAGGTGCACGCGCGCTGCGTTCGGGGCACCACCGACCGGGCCCTGGCGCTGATGGAGCCCGCGAGGCTCAACCCGAAGACCGACGAGGAGCGCGCCGCGGCGCAGCGCTTCACGGACGCGCGAGAGTCGCTCGGGGAGCTCATCCTGGCGAAGCTGCGGCGGCTGCCCGAGGCGCTGCGGCTGGAGATGCCCGACGGCCGCGAGTGGGTGCTGGTGCACGGCTCGCCCATGGACCCGGACGAGGCCATCACCGCCGACCTCGACGACGAGGAGGTGGGCGCGCTCATCGGCGACGACCCGGCCGACGTGGTGATCTGCGGCAGCGGTCACGTGCCCTTCGTGCGCGCCATCGACCACGTGACCGTGGTCTCCGTCGGGAGCGTCGGGGCCTCGCCGGAGGGGCGCACCGCCCACTACACCCTGATGATGCCCGGCCCCGAGGGCCCCCGCATCGAACAGAAGTGGGTCGCCTACTGAGCTGCGACGACGACGACCAAGGGGGCGTGCTAGGAGCGGCGCCATGGCCATCCAGTGGTACCCGGGACACATGACGAAGGCGCGCCGCGTCCTCGGCGAGATGATGCCCTCGCAGGACGTGGTCATCGAGGTGCTCGACGCCCGGATGCCCGCCGCGAGCGCCAACCCCGTCGTCGCCGAGCTGCGGGGAAACAAGCCCTGCGTGAAGGTGCTCAGCAAGAGCGACCTGGCCGACCCGGAGGTCACCGAGGCGTGGCTCGCGCACTTCCAGTCCGACCCGACGGTGCTCGCCATCGCCACCAGCCTCACCCGCATGGGCGACGCGCGCGCACGCATCCCCGCGATGTGCGAGCGCCTCTCGCAGCGCGAGCGCGGCGCCGACAAGGCCCTGCGCGCGGTGATCACGGGCATCCCCAACGTGGGCAAGTCCTCGCTGATCAACACCCTGCTGGGGCGCCCGGTGGCCGCGGTGAGCGACAAGCCCGCGGTCACCAAGGAGACGCAGCTCGTCACGCTCCCCAGCGGGATGCAGCTCACCGACAACCCGGGGCTGCTGTGGCCGAAGATCCAGGACGACGACGCGACGATGCGCCTCGCGCTGGGAGGAGCGATCCCCGACACGGCCATCGAGTACCAGGCCGTGGGGCTCTTCGCGGCGCAGTACTTCCTCGCCCGCTACCCCTCGCTGGTGGTCGCCCGCTACAAGCTGAAGGAGGCCCCCTCCTCGGCCAACGCCCTGCTGGAGGAGATCGGCCGCCGACGGGGCTGCCTGCGCTCCGGCGGCACCATCGACCTCTACAAGGCCGCCGACATCCTTGTGCACGAGTTTCGCGCGGGCACCCTCGGCCGCATCAGCCTGGAGTCCCCGCCGACGGCGTGAGGCCTCGCGGAATCCCCTTCAACCCCTCGCGCCTCGGGAGATACTCCCTTCCGTAAGGGGATCTCTCCCATGACGACACCCAGCACCCGCCGCCGCACGCTCGCCACCCTGGCTGTCGGCGTCTTCGCCGCCTTCACCCCGCGCGGGGAGGCCTTTCCTCCGAGGTCCGTGGAGGTCGAGGCCACCCCCCACGGCGGCAGGACCAGCGGCTACCTCCCCCCCGGCGGCGGCTGCGCCTTCGCCCCCATGGCGGGCACCCGCTTCGGCGGCCTCGGGGGGCGCGTCCGCCTCCGCCAGCCCCTCGCCACCACGGTGCCCAGCAGCGTGGTGATCATCGCCCAGGGGGCCGTCGAGTCCCAGGCCAACACCCTGATCGCCCCGGGCAGCGAGGGGGAGCGCAACGTCCCACCCGATCAGTTCATGGGCGCGGGCTCCATCGCCGTCGGCTACGACGACCGCCTCTTCGGGGTGCACCTCGGCGTCGGGGCGCGCGAGGTCTACGGCCTCCCGGTGCCCACCATCGACCCGGCCTGCGTGGCCCCTGCCTGCCGCACGAGCCCGACCTACCCCAGCAACCGGCTTCAGGTCTTCCCCGAGGCGCGGCTGCGCGTGGGCTTCCTCGACGGCTTCTACGGAGACGCCAGCGTCGGGGCCTACACCCCCAACATGACCCTGCGGCCGGGGCTCCAGGCGGGCCTCGGCTACGCCACGCGCGCGGGCCATTCGGTGGCGCTGCACTACGGCGTCCAGATGGTGCACAGCGACTCGGCGGGCCAGCGCGTCGACCTCTCGGGGACGCTCCCGGTGACCGAGCGGGTGAGCGTCGGCGTCGGGGTCGCCGCGGTGAACAACGACGCCCGCGTCGACTTCGACGGCCGGGCTTCGGTGATGGTGCGCTTCGGGCAGTGACCCGCTACGCGTGCTTGCGGATGGAGGCCGCGAGCGTCGAGACCATCTGGTCGATGTGGCCCTGCTCGACGACGAAGGGCGGGGCGAGCACGAGGTTCTCCCCCGCGGCGCGCACCAGCACTCCCTGGTGGAAGCAGTCGAGGAAGATGTCGAAGGCGCGCTTGCCCGGAGCGCCCGGGAGGGACGCGAGCTCCACCGCCCCGGCGAGGCCCAGCGTGCGCAGGCCGGTCACCGTGGGGAGGCCCCGCAGCGCCGAGTGCATCGCGTCACCGAGCGCGACGCCCATCTTCCCGGCGCGGGCGAAGAGGTCTTCCTCCACGTAGAGGTCGAGCGTGGCGATGGCGGCGGCGCAGGCCACCGGGTGCCCCGAGTACGTGTACCCGTGGAAGAACTCGATGACGTGCTCCGGGCCGGTCATCATCGCGTCGAAGAGGGCGTCCCGGCACACCACGCCGCCCAGCGGCATGACCCCGTTGGTGACGGCCTTGGCGAAGTTGAGCATGTCCGGGACGACGCCGTAGTAGTCCGCCGCGAAGGGCGTCCCGAGGCGGCCGAAGCCGGTGATCACCTCGTCGAAGATCAGCAGGATGCCGTGCTTGTCGCAGATCTCCCGAAGTCGCTTGAGGTAGCCCTTCGGGGGGATGTACCAGCCCGCGCTTCCGACGACGGGCTCGACGATGATGGCCGCGACGTTGCTCGGATCGTGCAGCGGCAGGATGCGGGTCTCCAGCTCGACCAGCGGGTCTTCGCTCCACACGGGCTCGACGCCGTGGACGTACGCGTGGTTCACCGGGTCGTGGGCGAAGCGCAGGTGGTCGACGCGCGGCAGCAGCGCCGGGCCGAAGACCTTGCGGTTGGCGGGGATGCCGCCGACGCTCATGCCGCCGAAGCCGACGCCGTGGTAGGCGCGCTCGCGGCCGATGAAGATGTTGCGGTGCCCCTCGCCGCGCGCCCGGTGGTAGGCGAGCGCGACCTTGAGCGAGGTGTCCGCGGCCTCCGATCCGGAGTTGCAGAAGAGCACCTTGTTGAGGTCGCCGGGAGCCAGGGAGGCGATGCGCTCGGCGGCGACGAAGGCCTTGTCGTTGCTCACCTGGAAGGCCGTCGCGTAGTCGAGGGTGTCGAGCTGCCGCTTGATGGCCTCGCTGATGGGGCGGCGGTTGTGGCCCGCGGCGACGCACCAGAGGCTCGACACGCCGTCGATCACCTGCCTGCCGTCGTGGGTGGTGAAGAACATCCCGTCCGCGGCGACGAAGACCCGAGGGTCCTTGCGAAACTGGCGGTTGGGCGTGAAGGGCAACCACTGGTTGTCCATGCTGAACTCGGGGTGCGTCATGGGGCTGCGTTCTCCTGCGACGCTGATACCCGATCCGAGACCGCGAGGTAATGGGCGCTACGGCTCGACGGCCGTCTCGCGCCCGTGGTCGTAGCGCGGCGAGTAGGGCCTCGCCTGCACCACCACCAGCTCGCGCCTCGGGCCGTGGAGGATGAACTCCACGTCCATGGCGTGCGCGCGGTCCCAGGGGTCGGGGACGAAGCGCTCGTGGATGGCCCGCAGCGCCCCGGCGAGGCGGACGAGCTCCGCGTCGGTCATCACCGCGGCGCCCCGGGTGAGCGAGCTCCTCGCGATGCGCTCGAACTCCCCGCTCTCCCCATAGGTGTAATAGATCACCTGCTCGGGCACCTGATCGGCCCTGGCGCTGGTCACCGATCCGCCTTCGTCTCCGGCGACCTGGGCGTTGATGAAGTACGCCGGGCGGCCCTCGTTGAAGGGGTTGGCGGTGATGGCCACGCCGTCCACCACGTCGTCGTCGATGGACTCCTGCACCAGCACCGCCATCGCCACCCGCGACTCGTCGATGCGGAAGAAGCTGCGCTCCTGGTGGGCCTGGAGGTTCCATGTGCTGGCCCACACCGCGCGGATGGCGTCGGAGAGCGCCGCGTCCGTGGCGTTCGCCTCGATCACCACCGAGCGGTAGAGCCCCGCGCCGTTGAAGCCCGGGAGGTCCTCCGCGTTGGTGCTCGACCGGAGGCGAACCCGCCGCGTGGGGATGAGCTCGCGCACCCGCTGCCGCACCGCCGAGAGCAGCGCGGGGTCCAGCGGGCTCCCGGCGATGCGCTCCCTCAGGAGCCGTAGCTGCGCGCTCAGCCGGTCGGGGTCGGCGAGCACCGCGGGGTCGGCGAGCAGCGCGTCTCGCAGCGCCTGTGCGCCCGATCGCTGCCCGTGCGCGAGGTACGGCGCGAAGGGGATCACGAAGCCCCGGGGCACCACCACCGGCGCTCCGAGGGCGGCGAGCTCGCCGAGCTGCGCGGCCTTGGCGCCCGCCACGTCGAGGCTGGCGCGGCGCAAGGTCGAGAGCGCGGGAAGGCCTACGTCGCGCGTCGAGAGGGCGGGCAGCGAGGTCGAGCGGGGGCGCATCGCCTCCCAGGCGCGCTCGGCCTCGGGGAGCGACGCGGCGGTGAGGACCCAGCCCTGCGGCGTCACCGAGAGGCGCACCAGGCGGCCGTCGAGCGCCCGCACCGCGGGGTTGGTGAGGGCGTCGCGAAGGGCCATGTCGGCCGTCCCGCGGTTGGTCGCCAGGATCGCGAGGTGGCTGAGCGGGGTCTGGAACTCCTGGGTGATGACCCCGGCGCACACGGGCAGGTCGAGCGGGGCGTGGGCGAGCACGAGCACGTCGGTGCGGCGCACCCGCGACGGGTCGAGCGGGCCATCGACGAGGCGCAGGGTGCCGTAGGCCACGCCGGGGTTGACGGGCTGGTACACCATGCCCGCGTAGATCTCGTCGGAGCTGAGCACCGCGACGCCCGCCCTCTCGAACTCCGCCCTCGCCTCGTCGTGCGCCGGAGGAACCGGGTGGTAGCGCAGCCGATCGCCCACCCAGAGGCGCGACGCGATGGCGCGGAAGACCCGCGCGGTGCGGGGCACGTCGAGGGTGTCGCCGGCGACCAGCTCGTACCACCAGGCGTCGGTGTCGCGCTGGTGCATCAGGGTGCCGAGGACGAAGCGGCGGTCGGGGCGGCGGTACTCGCGGACGTTGAAGGCGGCGTGGTCCTCCACCGGGCGGAGCGCGGTGGAGAGGAAGCGCGAGGCGAAGAAGTAGTGGATCTCCCAGCGGCGCGACTGGAGGAAGTAGATGCGCTCGTGGTCGTCGAGGTCGACGATGACCTTCACCACCTCGGTGCGGGCGAGGCGCTCCCTCCCTGGTGAGGCGGCGAGGGCGGCCCAGACCTCCGGCGAGGGGATGGCGTCGGCGTAGTCGGCGTCCGGGCGCACCGCGGCGCCAGGGGGGCCGACGGGCCGGGGGGTCGACACGCAGGCGCACGCGAGGGCGGCCAGCAGCAGCGCAGCTCGGATCATCTTGGGTGATGACTTCGAACGTATCACCGCGCGCAACGGTCTCCCTCCCGGCCCATGAGGGCTGGTAGCGTCCACGGGATGAAGCGGTGGACCTGGCTTGCGATGGTGGCGGCGACCGGCGCGTGTAGCTTTCCGACGGGGGAATTCTCCCTGGGCGGCGCGACGCAGACCGACGTGCCGACGGCGGACAACGTGCGCGTCGACAGCGGGACCGCGGACGTCCCTGCGACCGACCTCGGTGGGAGCGACGCGGCGGTGACCCGGGACGTGGGCGAGGCCGACGCGGCGGACGGAGCGCTCTCGGACGCCCCTGGCCCCGACGCGACGGACGCGGCCGCGGACGACACCGGGGCCGCGGACGACACCGGGGCCGCCGACGACACCGGGGCCGCGGCGGACACCGGGGCCGCGACCGACACCGGCCCGGCGACGGACTCTCCCTGTCCCGCGGGGCGGGTTCTCTGCGGCGGCTCCTGCGTCGATCCGCTCAACGACATCGACCACTGCGGCCGGTGCAACTACGCGTGCAACGGCACCAACGGCTCGGCGGTCTGCGCCGGCGGGCGCTGCGAGGTCACCTGCCGCGCGGGCTTCGCGGACTGCGACACGGACCCCCGCAACGGCTGCGAGGTCGGCCTCGGGACGATCACCAACTGTCGATCGTGCGGGGACGTGTGCCCCGCCGGAGCCGCCCTCAACGGCGCCCCGGCCTGCACCGCCAACGTGTGCCGCACGACGTGCAGCGCCGGCTTCGGCGACTGCAACAACAGCCCCGTCGACGGCTGCGAGGCGCCGCTGAGCTCGCCGGCCAACTGCGGCACCTGCGGGAGCGCCTGCCCCGCCGGGCAGAGCTGCTCCGCGGGGACGTGCATGACCGCCTGCTCGGCGCCCAACCTCGTGTGCAGCGGCGCCTGCGTCGACCCGCAGACCAGCGCCACGAACTGCGGCGCCTGCGGCCGCGCGTGCATGAACCCGCCCAACGCGGTGGGCGCCTGCCGCCGCGGCGTCTGCGGCATCGGCGCCTGCAACGCGGGCTTCGCCGACTGCAACGGGGCGCTCGCGGACGGCTGCGAGACACCCGTCAACACGGTCACCAACTGCGGGGCGTGCGGCCGGGTCTGCGCCTTCCCCAACGGCGTACCGGCGTGCACGGCGGGCGCGTGCGTGCTGGCCGGCTGCTCGGCGCGCAACTACCGCGACTGCGACGCCAACGCGTCCACCGGGTGCGAGCGCGACATCAACACCGACGTGACCAACTGCGGCGGCTGCGGCATCGTCTGCCGTAGCCACACCGGCTCGTCGACCCCCTGCGTGGGCGGCGCGTGCACGCCGACCTGCAACCCCGGCTACGCCAACTGCAACGGCGTCGCGAACGACGGGTGCGAGGTGAGCACCGCGACCAACCTCAACTGCGGGGCGTGCGGGCGCGCCTGCGCCACGGGGCAGGTCTGCCGCGCGGGCGCCTGCGTCGCCGCGACGACCGTGACCTACGTGCGATCGAGCCTGGCCTCGGGCTTCGTCGACGCGTGCGCGTCCGCGGGCGCGACGCACCTGCTCCCCAGCACCGACGACAGCGGCGCGGTCGTGCCGATGCCCTTCAACTTCACGTACTGGGGCGCCCCCGTCGCGGCGGGGTCGAGGGTCAACGTGTCGACCAACGGCTTCCTCTCCTTCGACGGCGCGGTGAACGGCTCCCTCCAGGGCCTCATCCCCGACCCGGCGGCGCCCAACGGGGTCATCGCCGCGTGGTGGACCGACCTGCTCACCTCCCCGGCGGGCGTCTGCACCGCGACCGTGGGCGCCGCGCCCAACCGGCGCTTCCTGGTGCAGTGGAGCTCGGCGACCTACTACGGCAACCGCACCGCCGACCTGAACTTCGAGATCGTCCTGCACGAGTCCACCAACATCGTCGAGCTGCTCTACCAGCGCCTCGCGCCGCTGCCCGTGGGCTACGTCCCCACGGTCGGCCTGGAGAGCATCAGCGGGGTGGAGAGCACCACGCTCTGCAGCACCGCGGGCCAGACCTGCAGCATCGTCTCGGGCAACGTATTCCGCTTCACCCCCCGGTGAACCCCTGAGAAACCCGAGGCGCCCTTCGCCGCGCCCGATCGACGGCGCGGGACGGCGGGGCGTATCTTCCGACCATGAGGGCGGGGCCGGGGTCGTTCCACGAGTCGCAGCACGCGGTGCTCGAGCAGGTCGCGAGCGGCGCGACGCTGCCCACGATCCTCGACGCCATCGTGCGCATGGTCGAGCAGCAGTCGACGGAGATGCTCTGCTCGCTCCTGCTCTTCGACCCGGTGCGCGGCACCCTGCACCACGGCGCCGCGCCGAGCCTCGCCCCCGCGTACCGGCGCTTCATCGACGGCTCGGCCATCGGCCCCTCGGTGGGCTCCTGCGGCGCGGCGGCCTTCCTCCGGGAGCGGGTCATCGTCGAGGACATCGCCACGCACCCCAACTGGGAAGGCTTCCGCGAGGAGGCGCTCGCGCACGACCTCCGGGCCTGCTGGTCCACGCCCATCTTCTCGCCGGAGCAGGAGCTGCTCGGCACCTTCGCGATGTACTACCCCAGGGTCCGAGGCCCGAGCGACGAGGAGGTCACCTGGATGGCCGAGGCGACGCACCTCGCCTCCATCGCGATCACCCGCGACCGGGCCGAGCGCTCCCTCCGCCAGAGCGAGGCGCACGCGAGGCACCTCGCCCGCCTCTACGCGGTGTCCAGCAGCGTCAACGAGACCATCGTCCGGCTGCGCGACCCGCAGGAGATCTTCGAGGCGGCGTGTCGCATCGCGATCGAGAAGGGCCTCGCGCAGCTCGCCTGGGTGGGGCTCTACCGCGAGCGTGAAGACCGCCTCGCGCCGCTGGCGCGCTTCGGCAACGACGACGGCTACCTCGACACCATCCAGCTCGGGCTGCTCGACGAGCGCGTCAACCGCGGCCCCGCGGCGAAGGCGATGCAGAGCGGGCGGGTGGCCGTCTCGAACGACATCCCCAACGACCCGGGCTTCTACTTCAAGGACGAGGCGGCCGCCCGGGGGTTCCGCTCGTGCGCGATGTTCCCGCTGCGGCTCGCCGGGGGCGCGCGGGGGCTCTTCGCGATCTACGGCGAGAGCGCGGGCTTCTTCGGCGCGGAGGAGGTCAGGGTCCTCGGGGCGGTCGCCGACCACATCTCCCTGGCGGTCGAGTCGATCGCCAACGAGCGCGAGGGCCGCCGACTCTTCGCCGACCTCGAGGAGCGCACCGCGCAGCTCGAGCGCACGCAGCGGCTCTACAACGCGCTGAGCAAGGTCAACCACGCGGTGGTGCGCTCCGGCTCGCCCGTCGAGCTCCTCGACCAGGTGACGCAGGCGCTGGTCACCTTCGGGGGCTTCACCATGGCCTGGGTGGGCCAGCGCGACCCCGCCACGCACGAGGTCGCGGTGCTCGCGAGCTCGGGCGACCGCACGGGCTACCTCGACGGCATCCGGGTGTTCGCCGACGACCGGCCCGAGGGCCGAGGCCCGACCGGCACCGCCATCCGTGAGCAGCGACCGTACGTCTGCAACGACATCGCCGCCGACCCCAACATGGCGCCGTGGCGCGAGGCCGCCGCGTGCGCCGGGTGGCGCGCCTCCGCGGCCTTCCCGATACGCCGCGAGGGGGAGGTCTACGGCGCGGTGAGCGTGTACGCCGTCGACGTGGACTTCTTCGGCGCCCCGGAGGTCGACCTGCTAGACGAGGTCGCGCGGGAGGTCTCCTTCGGGCTCGACAACTTCGAGCGCGAGTCGGGCCGCCGGCGCGCCGAGGTGGCGCTCCGGGAGAGCGAGGCCCTGCTGCGCATCGCGGGCCGCACCGCCCGCCTCGGGGGCTTCAGCATCGAGGTGCCCACGCTGCGGGTCACCTGGTCGGACGAGGTGACCGCCATCTTCGACGCGCCCGCCAACGCGTCGCCCACCCTCGCGGAGCTCGCGGCCACGGTGGGGCCCGAGCACCGCGACGCCGTGCAGGGAGGCATCGCCGCCTGCGCCGCGCTGGGCACGCCCTTCGACCTGGAGGCGCAGATCGTCACGCCCCTCGGCCGGCGGGCCTGGGTGCGCCTCATCGGCCACGCCGAGCGCGACGCCTCCGGCGCCATCACCCGCGTGCAGGGGGCGGTGCAGGACATCAGCGACCGGCGCAAGCTCGAGGAGCAGCTTCGGCAGGCGCAGAAGATGGAGGCCGTGGGGCAGCTCGCGGGCGGCGTCGCCCACGACTTCAACAACCTGCTCTCGGTGATCCTCACGTACGCGCACCTCATCGGGCTCGGGCTGAAGGAGGGCGATCCGCTGCGGGTGGAGATCGGGGAGATCGGCAAGGCGGGCGAGCGCGCGGCGGAGCTCACGCGGCAGCTCCTGGCCTTCAGCCGCAAGCAGATCCTGATGCCCCGCATCGTCGACATGAACCAGGTCGTCGCGGGCCTGGAGCGGATGCTCCACCGGCTGGTGGGCGACGACGTCGACCTCTCGGTGCACCCGGCGGCCGACCTCGGCAGGGTGCTGGCCGACCCGGGGCAGCTCGAGCAGGTGGTCATGAACCTGGTGGTCAACGCGCGCGACGCGATGCCCACCGGAGGGAGCCTGACCATCGAGACCGCCAACGTGACCCTCGACGAGGAGTACGCCGCGGCCCAGCACGGGGTCGCTCCCGGCCGCTACGTGATGCTGGCGGTCTCGGACACGGGCATCGGCATGGACGCGGCGACGCGCTCCCACATCTTCGAGCCCTTCTTCACGACGAAGGAGAAGGACAAGGGCACCGGCCTCGGGCTCTCGACGGTGTACGGCATCGTGACGCAGAGCCGCGGTCACATCTGGGTCTACAGCGAGCCCGGCACCGGAACGACCTTCAAGGTCTACCTGCCCCGGGTCGACGACGAGGTCGCGGCGGAGCTCGAGGAGCCCCCGCGGCCCGCCACGCTCCAGGGGAGCGAGACCGTGCTCGTCGTCGAGGATGACGAGCAGGTGCGCGACATCGTGCGCTCGATCCTCCGGCGCGGCGGGTACAACGTGCTGGTGGCCCGCAACGGCGGCGAGGCGCTGCTCATCTGCGAGCAGTACAAGGCCCGCATCGACCTGATGCTGACCGACGTGGTGATGCCTCGGATGAGCGGTCGGGAGCTCACCGAGCGGCTCTCGCCGCTGCGCCCCGGGATGAAGGTGCTCTACGTGTCGGGCTACACGGCGGACGCCATCGTGCGCCACGGGGTGCTCGACGCGGGCATCGCGTTCCTTCCGAAGCCCATCACGCCGGACGCGCTGCTGCGCAAGGTGCGAGAGCTGCTCGACGCCCGCTGAGGGCGTGCTCAGCGGAAGAGCGCCAGGATGACCTGCGCGATGAGGATCTTGGCGATGGTGGCCAGGGGGAAGGTCTGCGCGTAGCCCACGTTGGGCTCCTCGGAGCCGGAGCGCTCGGTCGCGAAGGCGAGCGCCGCGGGCTGGGTGTGCGCCCCGGCCACCACGCCCCAGAGCCGGGCGGTGTCGAGCCCGAGGAGGCTCCTCCCGAGCAGCATGATGGTGAGGGCGCAGAGGAGGGTGGCGAGCGCCCCGACGCCGAAGAGGGTGGCGCCGGTGAGGGTCGGCGCGGTGCGGGCGAAGGCCGCGCCGGAGCGGGTTCCGACGCCCGCGAAGAAGAGCAGCAGGCCGAACTGCCGCAGCGTGAGGCTGGCGCTGTAGGGCATCGACCACGTGAGCGGGCCGGTGCGCACGAGGCGCCCGAGCACGAGCCCCACCACGAGCGGCCCGCCGGAGACGCCCAGGGAGAGGCGCAGCCCCGGGAAGGGGGAGAGCTCGACGCGGCCGAGGAGGAGGCCGAGCGCGATGCCCACGCCGACGGTGACCACGTCGACCTCGCTGATGGCGCGGTACGAGTCGCCGAAGTACCCGGAGAGGGCGTCCAGGCGGTCTCGGGGAGCCAGCACCCGCACCCGGTCCCCGGGCTCCAGCAGGAGCTCCTCGGTCGGGAGCACGTCGACGTCGCCTCGACGGATGCGGGTGATCTGCGCCCCCCAGGCGCGCCCGATCTCCCGCTGCACGTCGCCCACCGCCCTCCCGAGCACGGCCTTGCGCGACACGAACACCCGTCGGAAGTCGAGCTGGCTGCGGTCGAGCTCGATCTCCACCGGCGCCGCGTCTCCGAGTCGCTTCACGACCCGCTCGACCTCGTCGCTGGCGCCGACCACGGTGAGCAGGTCGCCGCGCTCGAGCACCGTGAGGTCCGAGACGACCTCCACCATGCCCGCGCGCTCGTGCCGGCCGAACACCACGCGCCAGCCCTCGTGCCGGAGCAGCGCCTCCGCGGGTCGGCCCACCACCTCGTCGCGGGCGATCCTGGCCGTGCGCGCGACGATCCCCGCGGGCGTGGTCGACTCCGCGCCTGGCTCCCGCTCCCTGCCGCGCAGCAGGTACATCACCAGCAGCACCGCCAGGACGCCCATGGGGTAGGCCATGGAGTACCCGACCACCGGCTCGCTCAGGTGCCCCGCGGAGCGGGTGCGCAGCGCCTCGACGACGCTCGCGAGGGCCGGGGTGTTGGTGAGCGATCCGGCGTAGAGGCCCGCGATGGTGGGGCCGCCGAGGCCCAGCGCCCGCCCGAGCGAGACGGTGACCGCGGCCGCGACGAGGAGCCCGGCGAGCACCACGGCGCCGGTGCGCAGCGCCGCGCGGCCCAGCGAGGAGAAGAAGGCCGGGCCGCCCGCGACGCCTACGCTGTAGACGAAGAGCACGAGCCCGAGCTGCGGGACGAAGTCGGGCAGCGCGAGCGTCGGATCGAGGGCGGAGACGAAGAGGCCGACGAAGAGCACGGCGGCCACGCCGAGGGCGAAGCCGCGCACCCGGAGGCTGCCCAGCAGGCTCCCCGCGGCGCCGACCACGAACAGCAGCAGCAGCGGTTGCTCCCGGAGCAGCGAGGCCAATGGGGGTTCCGATCCTTCGTGCGGCGGGGGCTGTGGCTCAGGTCAGCCGGGCGGTGCCGTGGGAGAGCACGGCGTCGCCGCGCTCCTTCGTCGAGGTGCGAAACCACACCTTGTCCCCGTCGTTCCAGACCTCGGTGCGCAGGGTGTCGCCCGGCCACACGGGCTTGGTGAAGCGGGCGCCGATCTCCTTGAGGCGGGTCGCGTCGCCGCCCGCGACGGCCTTCGCCACGGCGCGCATCCCGAAGCCGTAGGTGCAGAGCCCGTGGAGGATGGGCTTGCCGTCGAAGCGCGCGACCAGCGGAAAATCCGGGTCGGCGTGCAGCGGGTTGATGTCTCCCATGAGGCGATAGAGCAGCGCCTGCTCGGGGCGGGTGGTCTCCTCGACGACGGCGTCGGGCGCCCTCGCCGGAGCGCCGCCCTCTCTCGCGGGTGGGGGCTCTCCCCCGAAGCCACCGGAGTTCAGCACGAGGATTCCCCACTCGGTGTCGAAGAGGTGCTCTCCCTCGGCGGTGTGGCTGCGGGTGGTGATGACCACCTGGGCCATCTTCTTCATGTCGTAGACGGCCGAGACGGTGGCGGTGGTCGACAGCGTCGCGGCGGGCGGGAGCGGCCGCGAGACGAAGACCTTCTGGTGCCCGTGGACGACGTTCTCGAAGGAGATGTCCGAGCGCGCCATGACGGCCATGAGGGCGTCGTACGCGGGGATCACCGCGAAGGTCGGGAACACCTTCGGCCCGCGGCGCTCATAGAGGTAGTCGAGCTCCGCGGCGGTGGCGCCGATGCCCAGGGCATAGAGCATCGCCCGGTTGGCGTCGTAGCTGAAGGAGAGCGGCTCGGTGGTGGTTCCGATGATGTCGGGGTTGGCTGCCATGGCGGGGCGGAGACTACATGAGCCCCGCGCCTTCTGCCGTCGCAGCGCACCCCCTAGGCTTGTCGCCCTCGCGCGATTGGCCTACCGATAGTCCTCCTATGAGCAAGCGCGTCGCGATCGGCCTGTGTCTCCTGGGCGCCTCGGGCTGCAGCGTGGTTCCGCTGGAGATCGTCGACGCCGGGAGCATGAGCCTCGTCGTCGATGTGGCGACCGACCGCGACCCCGCCCGGGATGTCCCTGCGCCGAGGGACGCGGGCACGCCCATCGACGTCCCCTCCCCCATCGACGTCCCCTCCCCCATCGACGTCCCCTCGCCCACCGACGTCCCCTCCCCCATCGACGTCCCTGTCGCCCGCGACGTGCCCGCGGCACCGGTCGACGCGGGCTGCCTCCCGGAGCCGGTCTACCCCGACCGCATGGGCGAGCCTCGCAACGCCGCGGGGCAGATCCGCTACTGCTGGCCGGGCGAGGCCCTCTGCTTCTGCGACCGCGACAACGACTGCTACGCCCAGGCGGGCTACGTCTCCCGCTGCCCCTCGACCCCCACCGACGCGGGCTCCCGCCCCGACGTCCCCGCCACGGACACCGGCCCCATCTCCTCGGGCGACCCCGTGGTCTACAGCGGAACCTTCCCCTCCGGCGCCGGCCGCCGCACGGTCACGCTCCAGGTCAACGGCAACCCTCGCCGGGTGGTGCTCTACGTGCCCTCCGCGCCGGCCGCATCGCCCGCGCTGATGCTGCTCTTCCACGGCACCAACGGGACGGGCGACGACCTGCTCGACGAGACCGACGCGCAGGCCGTGGCAAACGCCAACGGCGCCATCCTGGCGGCGCCCTTCTCCCGCCACCGCTCCACCGGGGACTGGGACCACCGCACCGAGGACACCTACTGGGAGACCTGGCCCAACGTCGACGCGACGGCCAACGAAGACCTGCTGCTCACCCGCGCCATCATCGTCGAGGCGCGGCGGGTCTACGGCGTCGACGCCGGCCGGGTGTACGCGCTCGGGCACAGCAACGGCGCCTTCTTCGCGGCGACGGTGGCCTCGGTGCTGGCCGACCGCATCGCGGCCTTCGCCAGCAGCAGCGGCGGGCTCAACCGCTGCGCCAACACCTGGAGCTGCTCGTTCATGGGGAGCGGCAGCACCTGCGCGGCGCTGCGCGGGACGCCGGGCTGGTGCTCGTGCAGCGGCCCGGAGAAGCCGGTGAGCATCCGCACCGACGGGCGCATGCCCCCCGGGTACCTGACCCATGGAACGGGCGACGACACGGTCACGGTGCAGTACACCTGCGAGCTCGAGGCGCGGATGCAGGCGGTCGGCGCCGCGACGCAGACCGTGCTCCGGGACGGCGACGGGCACGACATGCCCAGGAGCTTCGTCTCGTCGGCCTGGCGCTTCCTCAGCACCTTCCGTCGCTGAGCCTCCGGGCGCCCTGACGGCGCCTGCTGGCGGTGTCGGTTCAGGGGCCAGAAATGACAAAACCCCGCCGATCGCAGCGCTCTTTTGAAGACACTGTGATCGACGGGGTTGTTGCCGTGATAGGACCCCGGCGGCGTTCTACTCTCCCACACAGTCACCTGTGCAGTACCATCGACGCTGGAGGGCTTGACGACCGAGTTCGAGATGGGATCGGGTAGA